>JAABUQ010000100.1_pt1 | contig 165913 bp, 99 predicted proteins | sample 5560001 | NCBI WGS metagenome assembly JAABUQ01 (sample SAMN10711888, study PRJNA513371) | rock metagenome | isolation source: Antarctica rocks | place: Antarctica: Victoria Land, Finger Mt nord | collected 2015-12-18
AAGACCCATCCACCCTCCAATCCCGCATCACAGCCTTCCTCCCAGCCATGCAGCGCGCGAACGCGGCTCTTGAGCGTGAGCGCCAAGCTGGGAAGCTGGGCGAGCGAGATATCGAGGCGGTGGGGGGTGAGGAGGGAGGGTATATCGAGATGGAGTTGGGGTTGGGGGTGCTTGAGGAGAAGGGCGGGGAGGGCGGGAGCGAGAGTGGAAGTGGGAATGGGAGTGAGGGCGAGGGTGGGAGTGAGAGTGAGAATAATGGTGAGGATAATGATGGGACGGGAGGTGGGGATGGAGAGGTGGGGAGGAAACGCGCAGAGTGTGGAGAGGGTGTAACCAGAGTCGGGGGAAGAGGACGGAGGAAGGAGAGGAAAGTGTCGGGACGGCTGCTGGGTGGGGAGGGACGGAGGGCGAGGCCTGGGATTGAAGTGCTCTGAGCGAGGGATAGCTGTCGTGGAAATTGATATGGCACATGATAGTGAACATTGGCTCACGGAGAACTTCCCGCTTCTTCTACCCCAACAATATCCACAAAAACACCCCATTCTCTTATCTAAAAACCCCCGCCCGTCTCATAACCCCCTCGAACTCCTCCCTCCCCACCCCCTTCCCCACACCCGCCCCGCCATTCGCCTCCAGTATCATATCCCTCAACACCCCCTCCCCACACTCCCTCTCCATCTTCAAACTCTTCGCCACCCTCCTCAACGTCTCCATCCCTATCCGCCCCTCCCCCCTCCCACCCATATCCACAAACAGCCGCCACGCCGCCTCCACCTCCTCATCCCGACTCTCCTCACTCCTACTCGCAAGCTTCAGCGCCGCCACAGCAACGAAATGCTCGTACTCGATCTCCCCACAGGAAGTCGGGTCCACAGTCTCAAGCAGGGAAGCGAGTTCAGACCCCGAGGCAGGGGGAACGCCGAGGGCGGTGAGGGCGCGGCGGAGGGAGGGAGAGGGGAGTGTGGGCGGGGTGGTGCTAGGAGAGGCGAAGAGGGAGAAGGCTTCGTGGATCTCGGATTCGGTTTGCGCGGTGATGTTGTGCTCTTTGGCGAGCTTGGAGCGGGGGGGTTTCTTGGTTTCGGTGGGGGGGGGGGCGGCGGGGCGGCGTTTTGGGGGCTGTTTGTGGGTGTTTGAGATGGGCTTGTGAGGCTAGAGTAGCGAGGGGCTTACCATGGCTTCTATCGAGGCTGAAAAGAAGAGTCTCGAGATTCGATCTGACATGATTGTTGGACAAACTCCAGATCTTGCCAAGACTTCGAGGGATGACGTACATTTTGCCGAATATCTTGCCGAAGATCAGCCGGGGACCCTGCAGGAACGGCTTAGCCATCATTCGAGGCAACAGAGCGTCGTCAGATATTTTTCTTCGGAGAGACATTCATAAGCAAATTAGCTTCATATATTTGCCCTCTTGCCACTTCGTCTTTTAAACCGTACTCGACGTCCCACCGACGGCTTTGTGTCCTACTTTACCCCTACTCTGACACCCAGGCGCTGGTGGTTTCAACAAATATGGACGTCCAGCTGTATGTCTATGACCTCTCCAAGGTGCGCCTGGTGCAGGTCGCCATCTTGCCATCTCTGAATGCTAACATGACTTTCTTAGGGCTTGGCCAGGCAGATGTCTGCTGGCTTCCTCGGTGTTCACATTGATGCCGTCTACCATACAGCCATTGTTTTCGGGGGGATAGAGTACTTTTTTGGCGCAGGCGTGCAGACAACGTACCCTGGGGCCACGCACCATGGCAGACCCATGGAGGTCGTACCTATGGGCACGACAGACCTTCCGCTCGAAATCATCCTGGAATACCTAGAAAGTTTGAAGCAAGTGTACACGACTGAGGTATGTTTGACTTGGCATGCGCCGTCAATCCACCTCAATAACGCAGCATGGCTGATGACCAGACTAGTCCTATGACCTGTTTCTCCACAACTGCAACAACTTCTCCAATGACTTCGCCATGTTTCTCGTGGGCAAGAACATCCCAAGCCATATCACATCATTGCCACAGACCGTCTTGAATACACCTTTCGGGCAGATGTTGAAGCCTCAACTCGACCAGGCAATGCGTGGTATAACTCAGGCTCCTGTGGCTCCTGCAGCAATCCCGCACTCTGGAAGTCAAAGTACCAATACTGCGAATGGCCCATTAACTTCACGCGTAGCAGAGACCAATGGTGCAAGCACAGAATTGAATGGCGGGGAAGTGGGAAAAGTGCATAATGTTACTCAGCTGAGGGACCTAGAGCGACTACTGGAGTCAGCTAAGAGATCTTGTGCTGTCATTTTCTTTACCTCCGCTACTTGTCCTCCGTGCAAGATCGTCTATCCAGCCTACGACGAGCTAGCAGCAGAAGCTGGGAAGAAGGCCGTCCTCGTCAAGGTTGACATCAGTCAAGCCCATGAAATTGGTTCGAAGTACCAGGTCCGCGCAACGCCTACCTTTATGAGTTTTCTACTTGGCGAGAAGGAGAATGAGTGGGTGGGAGCCAACCCGAGTCAACTAAGGTTAGTAGATTTTCGAGCATCTATTACACCGCTCGAAACTTTTACTGACACCAGAATCCACTCAGGGGAAACGTCCGCTTGTTGATTCAAATGGGTCATCCGCCTCATCCACACTCAAAGCTCAAGGTTCCGACCCTGCAGAAGCAACATAGACGTCCGATCACATTCGCAAAAGTTCCACCACTCGACAAGCTAATAGCAAAACTTGGACCTGCGGCAAGCGACCAGGCTGTCATCTCCTTGAAAGACTTCGTGGCTGCTCGCCAGGCTTCAGGTGCAGCTGATGCTCCATTACCGGCGTTGCCATCAATAAGTAGCTATGTCAAGGTAGCCCTGAGGAATACGCCTCCAGCTTCCCTTTTTCCGCTCATCGATCTAGTTCGACTAGCTCTTGTGGATCCTAGAGTAACTGGCTACTTCGCCGAGGAGTCGCCTCGATCGTTGGTATCAGCCATCCTATCCTCCGTCGCTGACGCCGGCGACAATTGTCCGTACACCGCCCGTATAGTGACCGTTCAATTAGCCTGCAATCTCTTCACCTCCTCCCTCTTCGCCAACAAACTCCTTACCGACCACACGCTATCTAGCATACTCTTTCAACTCGTAACATCGTCTCTTCTTGATGAGACGCACGCACCCATCCGTGTTGCAGCTGCCTCGCTAGCCTTCAACATTGCGGCCTACAATCATCTGCGAAGGCTTGGCGAGGAAGACGACTTACTACCGGAGAACGCACAAATCGAGCTGATGGCTAGCTTGTTGGAAGCCATTGGGAGAGAGGAAAGCAAGGAGGGGTCCAAAGGTTTGCTACTTGCGATTGGGCTGCTGGCTTATGGAGCACCCCAGGGTGGGGAGCTCGTTGACTTATGTCGAGCCTTGGGAGCAAAGGAAGCGGTCAGTGGGAAGAGTGACATGGATAAGGAATTGGCAGGACTGGCTAAAGAAGTAGAGAGTGTGGTGGGTTGATACGTTTGAGAGATGGTGTGCATACTGCACTGGGGCGAATGTGTGGATTCGACTGGCATCACGACTGTTCCATCTTCATGCATCAGGTATAGATATAGACGGGAAAGGTCTAGAAGCGCCTGGCGTTCGTGCATTATTAATTTTTCCGAATCACTCTAATCCACTGCGCTTGCAGCGTATATCTTCCATGGGCTGCTTTAGTTGATACGATCTGTACATCACAACATCTCTGCTTTTGAGACGCTCAGGCAAGTATTGATATGGATTATCGGGCTGCCTAGTGCCTACATCAACGCGGTTGACAGCACGCGATTTCGGGTGCGCTTCAGTCAGGGGCCGGCGGGTCATTCTAGTTAGATCTGGTCGGTATTAGCGGTTAGAGGTCTATCTGGAATCCTTGGCGCTCAAAAATCGACTTTCCCCCCCCCCGACCATATATATACTATTGTCAATTGAGTGATAAAAGAATATTGAAGAGTCTAAAAGAAAGTTTATATATCAAGATAGCTAGCGCCTAAATTTGAGAAAGTTTAAGTAAGCTTTGATTGTGCTAGAGTCAATATAAAATAATCTCGAAAAGTGCCAAGAGATCGCCAAGCATGGACAATTACTTGAAGTCAACATAGAGACTTCAATATTCTTTGAAAACGTCTTAAATTTGAGACTTGGATAGATCGTTGTCTGTAGTATATATATATCAATTTTCTAAGATCAAGCTTTGTTTTCGTTGATGGTGTATATATGGTGGGGGGGGAAAAGTCGATTTTTGAGCGCCAAGGATTCCAGATAGACCTGTAACCGCTAATAATCGCCTACCAAGATTTTTCGCCTGGCTGGATTACGCTCGCATTCCAGCAACTGGGCTTTCTTTGACTTTCACCCTTTTCACATCTAGATGAGAAATTTGCACTTGCTGTGAGTCGTATACATACTTTGGATGCTACATTGGAGATGTCTCGGAAGTGTGGACCGAAGGTTCGACAACCGCAGTCAATGGCTTCGCGCCGAAAGATGGGTTGGATGCTTGTGGGTGAACTTGCTTCACCTGGCTTGTGTTATCTCTAGAGTACCCAGAAGGCCCAAAGTTCCAGCACTTGTGGCCGGCAGTTCTCTTCGGTCGAGATGGTACGGCGTTCGAAGTAGCCAAGCATCAGGCTGTAAAATGGTACAGCGATGCAGCCACAGCCCACCCTGCGACAAGGCCACCAATCGATGAGCTCGGTGACCCTCCTAGACACCTACAACTCGCAAGGCATACCGCCATGTGCAGATCGGGATGGATGCGATCGCAGCCTTGCTCTGGAAACTACTTCAACCCACCAGTATGCCAACTTCCAAGATCGTCTCCCACGTCAAGTGTATTTTTCCCGCCAGATACCCTTTCGCAGTATCTCCGAGCTGATGCGCTTGGAAACCGCACCTTTCGCCGAGAAGGACTTCAACGCTAGATACAGTGATTGCGGGGCTTGAATAGGCATAACATCATGTCCGCTATTGGAAGATTTGCCGCATCGCTTGTGTCAGGAACGAATGAGAACACTTTCGCGCTAGCGAATTTCAACATAGATTTCTCGCTCGTCAAGGTCGAGGCGCCGATCGAGTATCAAGGTCTTCGCTCAGCGCTTTCCAAGCGACGAGTCGAGGACGCAGAGCAAGGGCAATTGCATCGCACGGCAAGAAAATTAGGTGCTTTGTTTGAGCAGATATTACCTCCTATCAAGACACTGGCAGAGGCATACGGCAAACGGGTATCAGAGATCGTAGCCTCAGAGAAGCTTAGCAAGAAGGTCAGTGACGTCCTTATACTTATCTCGAAGAGTGGCTGTCTCATATGACCTATCATTGGGCTATGCTCTGCGGACCTGGGATAATCAGGACCTGTTGGAGCTTATAGAGAGGCGCATGCCCTCTGTGCTCTGGCTTGTTTGCCAGTCGAGCAAATGTTCGAGATATCAGTGGGTCCGATCTCGAACGTTCATCCAAACAGGGGCAAAGGAACAAGCGGCATCGCTTTGCATCGATTGGCCGCGCCTCTCATGTTTTTGCCCTTCCGTACTATTAGATGAGATTGAAGCGCTGCGATCATCGAAGATATTGCAGCTGATTCATTCTCTAGGGTTCAGCAAAAGATGGCCCTTTCGCGAGTGTCGTTGGGTTCGATGGAACCTCAATCTATGCTGCTGCTACATCTGGCCAGAGTGCTATCGCCGTACATCTCTTAGCATGCATGCTTGCAAGGACTTGGTCTGGACTTGAGGCTACCGCAATCTGGGTAGAGCTCGTGGCAAGTCGAAAGAAGGATATTGAAGAGAATCAAGATGCGAGCCAGATACAAGGAATGGCTGCAACGCTAGCCGCTCGGCAAGAAATCTCACGAGCCGACTTGGCGAAATGGGACTCGAGCGCGAGGGCGTGGCTTTTGTGCGCAGACGAAGTTCAGAAAGTCAAATCAACACAGCTACGACTCACCACCAGGGACTGTGGACTGCACGTTAGTTCGCTCGGCAATACATATAGTAGTGTTGTTGAGGTCTGGACCGTTGCGATGAAAACGATTCAAGACTTAGTTCTTGGCATGCCACAGAGGATAACAAAGGGCGCAGTACTAGTTGGGCTATCTGCATGGCATATCTATCCTGATCTCAACGTCGTTGGGCCAATAGCCCACGTCAAATTCAACGACGGACTTGTTGCTGCCGGAGGTGTCATCACCATAGGACTTCAGAGCGTTTTCCAAGGAGAGCATAGGGGCGTTCAGTGGTCGCTCTCACTCTCGCATCTCCGGTATTACGGAGATCCTATAAGCCTCTCTGCTACGGCGGGCGATGCGAGTCTGAGGGTTACGATGCGAGAGTTACATTACGTTGCATTGGGAAGCTTGTTTGCAGCTTGGGTACCATACGTTAGCGACAACACATCGGGTTGCGAGTTCTTGTTGGCTCTCCGTGATGTTGTCAAAGATTCCAAGGAGCTGGATCTCGCTTGGCTTCAACTTCTCTGGGATGCCTCTCAACAATTCCTAAATCTGTCCAAACCCTTGGAGAAAGACAACGCATCATCCTTGATGGCACTAGGGCGGCGAAAGGGTCATGTCTTCTTTGGATGGCAAGAGGAGTCGCCGATTCCACTGCTCGGCTTGAATAACCAAGTGATCTGGGATTGGTTCTCTTGGACGACGCTACCGCATGTTGATAGTGTGTTTGAATATACAATGAGCTGTATCGAGTTCTTCCGTGCCATGGCCGAGCGACAAAATCTTGGGTCGCATCAGTATCTGATTCGCTATTGCGCATATCACGGTCGTCCAACTTACCGAGGCGGTCCATCTCGTGACAGCAAGTCTTACAAGCGCCGTGATTGGTATCACTATACCACGGTGCATCCAATACAAATCCCTGGCCCGAAGAGGGATCGGTACGGCAACCGTCGAGTAGATCATAAGCACTGTCACTGGCTTTCTGTCTCTTGTCCATATTCGTCGTTGGATGAAAGAATACGGCAACTCGATGAGCACATGGTGCAGCTTGATGCTGAAGCCGACATATGGTTTCCCCATGGCATTTACGACGGCTTCTGGTTTGAATGGAGTCGACCTCCTAAACCATTTCAGAGAACCACTTTTGCCGTCGACAATGGGCAAGGCTTGTCTCAATACCGCAATATTGCTGCATACACTGCGTATGGCTCGTATCAAAAGTCTTTTGAAAACTCATTAGAATTTACCTATGTTGCTGGAAATCCAGAAGAGATCGCTCTATTTAGGGTGTGGGAAAACCAAAGCGAAGATTCTTCCGAACAAGCGCTTATTAAAGACACCCAGGTGACGAGCTTTTTACGATCCGGGAAAGCTAAGTCGGAAAAACTTGTAGAGTACTTAAAGTCGTATCAAGTCGCGGAAGAGGGTTCAACGTCCCAACAATATTTCGAAAAACCAACAATTCATGTAACTGACAGCATATCAAGCTTGGCACAAGCGACAGCACTTTACGATCAGTTGCCAGGTGCTACAGTGTCGATCTCTGTACTGAAAGTGTCACTAAAAGAAGCTAAGTGGCGCAAATGCTACCACCGACGACAACGGACACATTTCAAACAGCTATGGCGGTGTGAAAAATTTGCTTGTATAGCTATGTTCGAATCAGGCAATCTGAACCTCGACCCGGACACAATCGACTCGGTCATGGCTATGTCCTCTGGTAATTCGATTTTCACTCTATCAGCGCTTCTTCAAGATCCTTCTATCTCGGCATCGTCCTCGGGTGAGGTCACACGCATCCTGGGAAATCTTAATCGACCTAGAATCGTTGTGCTTGTACCACCTTTGGCACCTTTGATCAGAAAATGCGATCCCAGTGCTTGGCGAGTAATTGCTCATACGCCATTCGATGGCAGACCAAAGGATGCCTTTGCGCATACTTCTCTCCATCTATCATTCACGCAATACGAGATGCCTCTCATTGTCCGGACTGGGACTGTTGATGCCGAAGTCACTGTACTAGAGTCTTTGGTGTCTGTTTATGATCGACAAAAATGAACAGGTGACATCGACATTGTCAATCCGACATTCGAGGATTATGACAGCTTTGCTAGGGTCTATGCTAATGAATCTGGTAATGGTTGGTCAGCTTGCGATCATGTGCCAAGCAGCAGCACAGTCTCGTCAGAAACCTTCATCAAGCGACTTAGCACAATTCATCGTCGCCAGCTAATCTCGATCGATAGCTGGGATGAGCTGCTCGATCCGCCTAAGAAACTGGGATCACAAAATATTGGAGTTTTGAGAGCTATAGGTAATTGGCAGGCGAAACTCGCAGCGTTCGCAGTCTGCCTGCAGCTAGGCTATCGAACTTATCTGAAGCCTGCAGTTAGATGTGAAGAGTGCCTCTTGAACATCTAGTCATCGAAGCAAATGCAGATCTACATTCTATAACTGGTCCGCGCTAGGGTTCAACAATAACCGAACATTCGCAGGCTGGCTGTTTCCGCTTGATCTTTGGCGACATACACTGCTGCAAATTCACAATGGAAAAAGTCAGAATCTAGCGCATCATTTTATACTGTTGAATGATTCTTAGCGATATCGCTACCATGGCTAATACGAGCAACACTTCGCATACATTCTTTTAGGCGAATCATCGCAGCCTATCTGAAGATATTCTTTAGGCATTGCAGTACTCCCATATAGAGGACCAATTCATGACAAACTCTGAAAAGGATTCTGGTGACTTCTCGCGTCAAGGCTCATCAAACGTAGAATCTTGACTTTGATCGTGTCGACATGTGCTATAAGATTGCCCATCATTAGAGAGCTCAATTGCAAGAGAATTGACTATAATAGAAGTTATAGTGATGCGATTTCAATATAATATTATTCTTAACGATATAAGACTCATCTTTATCGTTGCAGCTATTGTGGTCTACGTGAACTATGAGGCCCTCGCTCTTCCCCCAATTAGAGATTCTTCAATTAGGGTCGTCGCGAAATCGAAAGACATTTCTCGAGACATTAGATTGCCACGATTCGCTCATAAAACTCAATCGAAATTCACAATATTAGAGACGATCGCCTTACTGGTAACATCCTAGGCGAAGCCAGCAAGACTATCACAATGTCTCTTGGGAAACGCGCTTCATTTGGCAACTTCAACTTTGAAGTTGCCTTGATTGAGACGAGTGTTCGTCATGAATTCAACACGACTTTGTGCACCTTTATCCTTGTAAGCATAAGCGTTTAGTCTCTTCTTGCTTGGCACGACTTATTACCCCTTCGTCTCGCAGAAATGTCCTGCATATGTCGCTCGCAACATCGATAAAGATTGCCTAGAAGCTATTGTTGAGTTAAGAAACGCGTGATCTGGCAAGCGTGTCAACAGCTATCAAGGACATCAATTGAATAAGGATGTCGTCGAATTTCCAAATGCTTACCTTATCACTCTTAGCCCTCCCAGTGTCTACCAGTCGCAGCTAGCTAGCTCACCAACAGCCGTCGTGCAATAATCGCCCAATTTTCCGGCTATCGCTCCTCACCCGCAATCTGTTGTTGATGGGCGGCAAGCTGGGGTGGACCCAGGTCACGAGGTTTATGGTTGCGTTTACTACAACTCGGCTGCCAATAACTGGATTTGTAAGAACGCTACATTTTACGTATTTAATGATCCAACAAATTAGCACGGTAAATCCTTATTCTCTCTCCACCGAATTATGTCCCGCAAGCAATCCAGCAGGCTAATCGGAGAAGAACAGGTGGACTACAACCAACGGAGTGGAATATCGGTTTGAAACGTTTTCAATCCACACACTGTCGATAGTCATTCTGACGATGGACGTCAGGGCGCCTACTCGCATTGTGTCCAGACTATAGCTGGATGCAATGATACGCAGGCAGACTTCTACAGCCACTTTGCCAACCTATACACCGAGCCGCATTATGTCTTGGGCTTCAAGGAATGTCATGGTGTATCTGGCCTTGAGACCGATGTCCCTACACCTCCTTCGATTATACGCGTAGGTATTTCGCTCCACCAGCGGCTCATCAAAGTCAGGGACCCAGAGACAGCTTGGTCCGTGGCCTCAAAGCTGGCTAGGATTGCCACTACTTCTCTGACGCGTGAGAGCTGAATCATCTGTTCAATTCCATACCGAAGCGAGCTCAGGGGCGACTGCTTGAACCCAAGTTCAATGCATTGGCAGCGATGAATAGAGCCCTGCATGACAGGAGGGCTAGTCCCGGGGACGAGGGAGATTAACGGGGCTGTGCTTGACCGTCTGCCATACCATTTAGTATGGTGGCCGCCCACTGTACTTCTCATCTCATTGCATTCGTCTCTTCTTGACCCGCTTTCCCACACCTTTTGCTCCTGTCGCCTAGATAGGGGTGAATTAGTCAGCTTCGGAGCAGTCCTGGTGACCCTTCCGGTAGCTTTATGCCACCGGCAGCCTCTGCCATATGCCTTTTTGGCGGCGACGAGGTGCTACGAGGTGACCGGTAGCCCAAACACCTTTTGTATGTCTAGAAAATGGTTTGTTTTCGCCTGTTTGAGTCCCAAAACCAGTAGCCGGGACGCTTAATTGAACACGCTACCACTACCACTACAGTTTCTTTAATATATGACTCCTCGCCCTGCCATTCTCTACCCCCAGACCAATTACAGATCCAGTCCGAGGCTGCGGACACCTGACTCTTTCAGGAAGACTGCGTAGACATGACACAGTATCGAAGATTTCAGTGGTTGCAGCCTACACAAGAAGCTTAGTCCTCCCTAGCTGCTTAGTAGTCGACGATAGAGAGATGAGGCTGGCAAGGCTCACGTGGAGACTTCCGACCCGGCTGCTAAATACCATGTAGTCGAACTATTTTCGCGACTATGATCCAAGCTTTCGTGGAAGCACCTTGTTGAAGAGTCAAACGAAAGTGCACTGGTTTTTTGAGAAGTCACCAAAGTAAGCAGAGTTCGCACTTTTCCCCTGAACATATCAGCACCTTGGTAAATGCGCCATACTGATGCTTTCTATCATGTAACCTGTCGGAGCCAAGATAGCGAGCGTATCAAGTCGAGTACTGGACGTGACTCGGAGCGATGACTAGATGCTCCCTTCCATTGCCGCCCCTTGGTGAAGGGAACGAATGTGTTTTAGATGGTAGAGAAAAGAATGAGTTGCTGATACGATTCGCTGGTACTGCTACATGGATCAGGCGATAGGACCGCGTTAAGAGGTATTGGACGTAACCTCGTCGCCCATGCTGTTGTGCCACTGTGACATCCAAAGATCGTCGTTGCTGAACAGCCTTGCCTTCCTAGCCACGATCCTGGTTACTGTAACCTCTATTCCGCCATTCGAAGTAATCTCGCCGCTCTTGACTTTCTGCACGAATCCCTCGATGGCGAGTATCTCTTGTTCAAGCCGCTCAGATACTACTGACGCCGTGCCTGGCTCCTTTGCCACGGCCGATCGCCTAGCTGCACCACTCTGTAAGAGTTGCACCAGGACTGTGGTTTGCCACTGGTTATTAAATTGTCTGACCTCTGGAGAAGGATGGTGATAGGTCGAGAGGGTCTCTATCTGGTATATTCGAAAAAGGTCATCAGCCCAGCTCATTGGGCTTATAAAACCTTGGCTCGTTGGTATAGACCGCGACTGTAACGTCCTGATAAGGGGGCCGGTAATTCTGGTACCCTCATGTACATTTCAGCTGAGGTGGATGGATGTTCGATAAGATCTTACGCTGGTGTGAGGCCTCGAGCAAGTCTCTCCGCTATGATCCAGGATACGAGCTGCTGTAATGCCAAGGTCGGCGAGGGCGACCAGGCATCAATCCCATCGATCTCTTGCCATTGAAGATAACCTCCGGGCCCTAACGTGCCGTGTGAGTACGTAGTGCATCCGTAAGAAGGCGCATCCAGACTCACGAATGATTTGTGATACAGAGTCAACGAAGTCTTCAAGCTGGTGTGCCTTTATGCCGTAACTTAGAAACCGGACGTGGACTAGGTCAAACCGGGTGTGGTATTCTTGTGGGAACGGTCGAACAGCGTCGTGGACAAGGTACTCGTGGTTTACAGGTCTCTGGATAGGAAACTGGTCATCGGACACATCGACACCAACGAATTGTACGGATTGATCTCCCGGCTTTGAGTCAAGCTCTTGTTGAACCTCTCTCATCCAGACTCCGGTTCCAGTACCAACATCAGCAACTGCGTGAAGCTTGTCACGAGGTATTGAAGAGTGGAGCAAACGGCGATGGAAGAGAGCGTGTAGGAAGCTTGATTGTTCCTCAAGGCGATTTGATTCAACCTGATCCCTTTCTAGCATGTAGACTTTGTTTTCCCCCATTCTTGAGTTCTGGTGAATTCCTCGAAGCCGAGAGATGGCGTATATTGTGCGAACAATGGAAGATCACGTGGAAGATCGCATTCAGAATCAGCCCAAAATGGCGCCATTGTAATAAACGATGAATACCGAAGAAACCCACCCCAGGGAACAGCCAGCGTCAGCCGCTGAGGCTTGGCTGAATTATATGACGATTTGATGCATCGAAGACGTTAACAAGAAGGATCTGTCCTTGTCAAATTACGGGTTTAGCGAGTTACAGGGCTCCCTGTCATATTCCGTCCAACTGCCTGATCGGGATGCATGTCCGTTGCATTGCATGACCAGGATCGCGTTATCGCAGACATACGAGCTGCGCATGTGGAGACCCTCACACACACCACTCAATTTATTGTGAAACACGGCATCTTCCTAGCCTAGAGCAACCGGATACGAAAACCGAAGTAGAGAGGGCGGGATTGGTCCAGAGCCGTTGGGTTACTTCATCTTGTTAGCGAGAGTAGCGCGATTGAATGCTTCCGCAAGTGATTCGAGGGTTAAGCGGTCGGCAGGCGTAAGGGGGCGTCTGCCGACCGCTTAACCATGGGCTTCGACTACCTCGATGTGGCTAGCGCCTAGCAGGTGGGTCGAAGCCTGCATCAAAAGCTTTCCCTGCCATCGACGTACGTTTGTTGTAGGATTTTGATCGCATTCTGCGATCCTGACCCGGCGCGCATTGATCCGGTCCAATGATCAGCTTCTGTCGATCCTTTGGGTCGCATATCCCACTTCATAGGCGTTGAACGCGTTGGTGGCTTGGCTGGGACAGCCTCTATAGTCTTTCTTTTAGGTAACCACTAGCCGCACACCACCCTACTTTTCTCGCACACCACCTCTGCTTTGCTCCACCCCCTCCCCCCGAATTAAGCCTAATCGGGTAATTTTCAGGGTCCACGCGTGGATTGTTTACATCGCCGCCGTCGCCGCCGCCGTTATCCTTCTTATTCTTCTTCTACGTTTTACCATCTACCTGCTTTACATTAATGGCTCCATTAACAATAGTCATGGAGATCTTGCTACCGCCCGATGTCTATCGCGAACGCCAAAAAGTCTTTGCAAACTTCATATAGCGAACACTGTTCATCTTTGAGTTGATTTCGAATCTACCCTCCATCTAGATGTTTGACAATAACTCGTCTACACAAAGCCAGCGAGATAAATCAGAGAGTAAAGGAGAAAATTGTTGACAAGATAAGCAAGAAGATGCCCAAAAGATGTTGCAAAGAGTCAAAAAGCAAATATATCGATTTTCTATACGAGCATTTTTTAGTTGTAAATTAGAGATGCAATCAAAGATCGATTCTGAGCATGCGAAAAGATATATTTCAAGTTTGAATTTGCATCGAGAGATAGATGAGAAAATACATCGAATTTGATAATAAACAAGCGCAAAACCATGTATTTTCCATCGTTTCTCTTTAATCTTGTTGATGTTGCTTGTTTACAAGATTACTGAACCCTAAAAATTACCCGACTAGACTTAGTACGGGGGAGCGATGTGCGAGCAAAGCAGAGGTGGTGTGCGAGAGAAGTAGAGTGGTGTGCGGCTAGTAGTTACCTTCTTTTAGGGTCTTGCGGCAGCCTCTTGCTGCAATTTTGGATCCAGGCGGTTGCTTAACTGCGTCTGATTCCATTGAAGCCATAGGCACCCAGCTGCCTTGCTCGAGGTTCCGTCAGCCAGGCAACCAGGCCTACCCTCGGACCCTCTACTGCAATACCGTGGCCATGCCTTGTGGATGTTTGATGCTCGTGGAAAGCATCCATGCGACAAGGGGAGAGGCACAGTTTTTAGCTCATCCTTCAAAACGTAGATGAGTTAATGCTCGCTCCCTTCAGATTCTGGATACAGCGCAATTCGGAATTTGTTCCCCAAGATGGCATCAACTACACCTCCCGGCATCGATCTCTATGGTAATGCGCAAGGGGCAATAGCAGGCTTTGTAGCCAGCACATGGGCTCTTGCTGTCATTGCGGTCATTCTTCGTTTCGTTTCTCGAAGGATAGCAAGAGCCGGATACTGGATCGATGACTGGCTCATGCTGCCAGCATTAGCGATTTGCACTCTACTTACCTTCATCGCTGGGGTGTGGCGTACGTTGATATCTTGATTGTGAACATTGAACAGCGCTGACGTAGTAATCTCTCTTAGAACTTCAGAACGGTCTCGGGAGGCATATTTACGTTTTGCCCAACCAGTCCAGGTCTTCGCTAGTCATGCTCGAAGCTCTGTTCATCGCAGAACTATGCTACACCGGGGCAGTCCTGAGTGTCAAGGGCTCTATACTGGCCTTGTATTGGCGACTTTTCAAAGTCAAAGTTAAACTTCCAGTCTATATTATTGGTACTATGGTCTGCTGCTGGGGCATCGCAGTGGTATGCATTTTCCGGTGTGAAGAGGTTTAAGCTCAGAAGTCCACTGATGACTCGCAGTTCCTTATCACGCTTCTTCAATGCTTTCCCTTGAGAGGCTTTTGGGACAAGTCTGTTCCGGCAAGATGCGGGGTGAATGATTACTTATTCTTCTACGGCAATTCGATCCCCAACATTATCACTGATTTTGCCTTATTGGGCCTACCTCTACCTTGCGTCTGGAAATTGAAGCTTCCGCTATCGCAGAAATTCATCCTTTCAGGCATGTTTGTTCTGGGCGGATTGTTAGTTAATGATTCCAAATGACACCAGATGTCGCTAACCTCGATAGTGTTGTCGCGGTCGGCATCGTCAGGCTCAAGGTTCTTCTCGATATCAACGCCGTCTCTCCAGACATTACCTGGAGTCTTTGGCCTTCCCAACTATGGACAGCAATTGAGCTGAACGTAGCTGTGGTATCAGGTAAGTCAAGAGCCTCTTGGGAGTTTCTAAGGCCTACCAATCGGGCCGCATCTTTGGCCGTCTCGATAGTCTTTGATCATCTGAAAAGAGATCACATGCCCAAGCTGACTCCGTGCTCCAAGGCTGTCTACCTTCTCTGCGACCCATCCTCAATCTGGTCCGAACCCAAGTTGGTAAACTTACTTCGTCACACTCTACTGAGAACCCTCCGGAGACAGACGGTGCTAAGCACGAATCCGTCCCCTGGAGGCAGGGAAATAGCTGCACGATGAAGTCCAACGCCAAGTCGTCTATTGGAGACGATCAACGGCCTTTCGCTCGTCTGCATGACACTAGGAATGAGCCATTCGGCAATCTCGATAATTACGAACTACACGATCTTGGCCACAATGCACAGAGTATTCAGGTGCAGAAAAACATTGAAGTTGAGTGGCAAGAGGCTCGATGACTAGATTGTTACAGATGTCAATTTGTTTTCGCTTGACACTGCGGGAATGAGGTTCTAACATGGGCATTCTACAGCGTACTAGGAATTAGAGGGAAGCGCAATAATTCCGGTACTTAGATTTCTGCAATGGGAAAGGCTTGAGTAACTTTATTGTGTCATTAAATGCTACAGACCGCCATGTTTCTTTTAATGCCTGTTTGCCCAGATCTTCTCAAGTAAAGTTATTACAAAGGAGCTTGGAAGGCGTGTGCCTGCTCCGCTACCCACGCAGTAAGCTCTGCAGAATGAGACAGGAAAGGACTGTGAGCGCAGTCAAGCGTCCCCAGATTCCAATCCACGCCGCTCGCCTGTATCATCATCTTCTGCGCCACATACGGAATCGCCTTATCTCTGAGACAGTACATATAGGATCTCCTACCGTTGAACTCGGAGCATTTCCAAGCTGGTGGGGGACTTGGAGTGTCCATAGACGCATTCGACTGGAGACGAAGCTGGCTGATTGCGACCGAGTCACTGGGGGGGGCCACGTCGTCGTAGAAAACGTCCTTTGGGTTTTCCGGAAATACTTGCCCATCAGGCTACCCCGCTCCTATCAATCATCGTTGACCTGCGGAAGTCTTGCAAAATTACTTACATGGAGGATCATCCACTCGGTACGCACGCTGCCCGGCAACTTCCCAATGAGGGAATCACCTTCATCTGCGACGAAAGCGCAAATGAAGATGAGTCCAATGATCCCACCCTGCTGTCCAGCGGCTTGCCTTTCGGTTTTGCTTAGGCCGTGAGCTGCGGCTGCACCAGGGCAGCCACCGTATGAGTGCATGGCTACCACGACATCGTAACCCTTATCAAACTGAGATAGTATCAGCTGCCGAATAGCGGAAGCATCCGCCGCTGTGCTCGTCTCGTGCGGGTTCGTAGAATCGCAACTCGGGTTCCGCTGTGAGAGTGTCTCGAAACCTTCATGCTTCAGACCGTCGAGGAACTGAGAGTAGTGATAAGGTGCGTGCCATGCACCTGGTACGAGTATAATCACAGTCTGAGAAGATGGTGACATTGCGAAGCTTGCCTTGATTGCAAATAGAAATCAGCAGCGAGACACCAATTTTTATTACTCCGCAGACGCCCAAAGAAATGTTTATGATTGGCAAGGCTGCATCAGCAATAGAAAGATGTGAGGGGATCAGCAGCAACTTATTTTCTCTTATCCTGGCGGAGTGGCACAATAGACAGGTTGCGCAGCTCAAATCGTAACGGCTGTTACAATTGAGCATTACCCGATCGGATTAGCGTTATCCTAAAGAAGTAAGCAAATCTGGCGACTTAACAATGCAATTGTAATACTATTACAAATTTTGTAACAATAACATAATTAAACATATTCTTTGATTTAATTGTATTAATTGTTTGTCTAGATATAAATCTTGAAGCTTGATTATATTTTATTGTTGTTATTCTTTATCTCTTAATATCTTCTCGCAATATATTTAGCAACTAATTTTATATTTTTAATCTAAATATTTAGTCTTGTTTGCAACAACAAATATTGTAATAACTTTTACAATAATTGTATTTATCTTTGTAATTATTGTAGGAATTATATTTATTTTTATTATTTTTGCAACAATTAAAAAATATATAATAATTATCTTATAAATTAAAAAGAATCTTGATATTTAATTTTTTATCTTTTTAGCAATTGTTTGCGAAAAAGAAGCGAGTAAACAACAATATATAACAAATAAATAATACAAAGAATTTGCAAAAGAAGAAAATAAATGCAAAAAACAATATTACTTTCGATTATAATACTTTGTTAATTAATAGAGAACATATTTCTATCTCTATTATTACTACAACTTTAAAAGAAGATTCTTTAACAATTTTTTTTGCTTTTTAAAAAATTGAATAAACAAAAATTTATTTGTATTTTGGAAATGTAATTGTAGCAAATCTAGAAGATATTTTTTCGAGACTTTTGTTTTAGCAAATTCGATAGATCTAGTAGATCTACTAGTCTAAAAAAGACAATATAAGAGCTTACTAAGCAATACAAATTATATTTATATAATACATCTATGTTTTTGATAATTTATATTGCTTAGCAAGCTCTTATATTATCTTTTTTAAACTAGTAGATCTACTAGATTTATTAGATCTACTTGAACAAAAATCTCGAAAAAATATCTTCTAGATTTGCTAGAGTTACGTTTTCGAAATATAAATAAGATTGCTAGTTAAATTAGAAGAAAATCTATAATAAACAATTAACAAATAGATTAATTGTTAATTTAATTTTCGATTTTAACTTTTAGAATCGAATTAAATTATTAAGTTTAATTATAGAAAGTAAACTAAGAATTAATTCGATCTATATATTTAAAATTAAATCGAATTAATTTAAGTCGATCTTCGATTTTAACTTTTAGAATCGAATTGAATTGTTAAGAATATTAAGTATATTAAAAATAGTATAATTTAAATTAGAATTTAAATTATATATTATTGTCTAGATAATATACAATAGTAATATATTTGTAAGAAAAGATTTTATAATATATTTCTTAATAAATTTAATAAATTAACTATTTCTATTAAATTATCAATAAATTGTTACTAAAAATAATAATATTTACTAAAGATAATAGTCTTAGCAATTCGAGTCGATTTTTCTATTTAATTTTTAATTTTAACTTTTGAAATTAAATTGTTAAGACTTTTAATTCGATTTAATTAATAGAATCGAATTTGATTAATTGAATCGACGCAATTAATCTATTAACAAAGAAAAAAATATTATACTTATTAATATCTATATAGCTAATTTTTCGAAATATAATATCGAGTCTATACAATAATTTTAAAGAAAAGTTAAAAACAAATTTGCAAAGATAGCAAATTATAAATATATCGAAGTTAGCAAATATATAAACAATTTAATAATTAATAGAAAAACTAATATTAAAGTTTTGTATAAACTAGAATATATAATACTAGATAACAATAGATTGATTGCGTCTATTCGAGAAATTAAGTTTAATTTAAGAAATTAATATGCAATTGCAACTTGCAATACTTTTTAAATTAATTAATAGTAATTCTATTATTTCTGCAATCTCTTAGCTTAGTCTACTAGTAATATATATAGATAATACAATTGTATACTAAATTATATATATATCTTAATATTTAGTAGAATACTATAAGATTCAAAATATAAAAAAGTTTCAAAGATAAATAGAATTATATATAAAGTATTAAGAAATAATTTTACAAATTAAAGTAAATATTATATATAGCGTAATCGACGAGTTGAGTTTCAATTTAAAGGAATTGACTTGCTTAACTTTAATCTTAGAATCGAGCAAAAGTTTTAACTTAATTGAGTAAGTCGAACGCATAAGACGCGTCGAACGTTTAACTTAACTTACTTAATTACGTAATGTTACGTAACGCGCTAATTATATGCGATTAGCGTAAATTCTACGCTAGCTCAATCGAGTTAGCGTAAATTTTGCGCTAGTCTAATCAAATTAGTGCATAGATAAGATAAGATAAGATAAGCAAATGCTAACGCGACAAAGTTAGCTTAAGCTCTTAACATTAATTCGACGAAATTCGATTTTAAGATTGAATTCGCGCCTTGATCCTAATTCAATCCTACAAGATTCAAGAGAATAAATTGAATTAAGAAAAAAGTATTCGATTCGACTCAACGATTACACTAATTATGTACGTCAAAATTAAGATTATTTTTTACTTTTACTTTTACTTATTTTAAACTTTTTATTTAATATAATTATTATCTCTTTATATTAATATCTATTTAATTTTATTAATAAATAATATAAGTTTATATATATTTATTTCTTTATTGTTTATTTTATATAATCTTGTTATTAATTGTTAATTTAAGCTTTTAATTTTATACAATTTTTACGCAATTTTTAGTACATCTCTATTGATAAAAGTTCTAAAAATTATTGCGCTTTTCTCTATAGTTTCTTATATATATATTAATTTATTTTAATTAAAAATACTATCTTCGATAACTTGCATAAAGTAAACAAATAATATATATAAATAATATAATATATCTTGTTTATAGTTAAGAAGTTTAATTTACTAGTTCGAAAGTCTACTTTAAAACTCTTTTGCAATAAAATAATTTCTTGTTATTAATCTAAACAAGACAAAATATATAGTATTAAAAACAAAAATATTAAAGATAAAAATATTAAAAGAAAGTATATTTGTAGTATTAATATAGACAAGATTGTTACAAGTCGCGTACTTAATATTACTAATTACAATATATAACTCTTTACAATATATAGAACGCAATCTATCAAGAAAATATTATATAACTAAATCAATAAATAATTAATAAGATTAAAGATTTCAATTTATTAAGACTATCGATTTTAAGATTTAATAAATCGATAAAATTAAAGATATTAATTTAACAATTTAATTAATTTATTATATATATAATTATTGAACGCAAATCTCTTATAAATTGTATTTAATTTATTGTAAGTCTTAATTTATTATTACAATTACTAAGTTGCAATCTCTTATTATTGAGTAATTGCTTGCATTGTCTAAAGACGTCTATCAATCTCTTTAATAGTATAACTCTTTCTAATATTTTTGTAAAAAGTATTAACGTAATACTTTAAATATTCTAAGAATATCTATATTAAGTCAACGTCTCTCTATTTCAAGTACTAGCTTATTAATATTACGTCGATTAATATTTAATAAAGATACAAGATCAAAATTAACAAATCTAATGTCTATTATAAATATTGTATCGATCTAGAGAACTAACTTCTATAAGTAAATATTTATTTTATCTTCTATCTTGTTTTAGCAAATCAAAAGACAATTTTTGTATTAAAATTTTTTAAAGAAAGAATTTAACATTAACTTAAGTTAAACTTACGCAAGTATCTAAAAAACTATAAATTTTTTTTTATGCAATATTTACAAACTTCGACAACTTCAAACAAAAGATTCGAAGAATCTTCGAAATATTTAACAAAAACCAAATTGTAAAAAATGTAATATAATATTTAACTTAACAAATCTTTGCAACAAATTATGCAATTAGATTTTAAAATATATTAATTTTATCAAATAAAACAATATTGTATTTATAACAATATTTCGACAAAAACTTAAAAACAATCTTAAGAATAAAATCATACGTAATAACAAAAGTATTAACAATATATTTGATCTTATTAAAGTAGTTATCGATTTCGACAATAAACTATACAAAAGAGCTTATAAAAAAGATATAATTAGTTTTATAAAAGAGCAAGAATCTTCTTTAAATTAACAATTAAATATTATTAGAAAGAATTTTGTTTTAATTAAAAGTACAATAATTTAAATTATTGTAAATCTATATCTATAAAATTAAATTTTACTTAGCAACGCAAAGAGAAGAATTTTAGAGAAAAGTAAAATAACAGATCTTAAAAAATATATTATTTATATAACAAATCGAATTGTTTTGCAAAAGATTACTAATTATAAAACTTAACAAATTGTCGATAAATTAATATTATATTAAGAGAAATATTTAATAATTAAAACAATATTAAAAAGCAAATTGATATAAAGACAAATACTCTTAAAACTAGATTAAACAACAATTACTATCTAATAGAAAATTTAAATTAATTATAAAAAGTTCTAGATAAAATATTATTAAACACAATATTTGTATTTATGCAAAAAGTCAATTAGATATTTAAGAAGACTATTAATTCTTATAGCTTAATTATCGATTTAGATAAAGAGTATAACTAAAAGAACTTTTACAAATATATAAAAGATATTATATTTTATTTTAAAACTTTAGTTAATTTATCGAAGATTGTGAACAAATACAAGAAGAAGTTAGAAAATAATATTATTATAAAGAAAAATATACTCGATATTATTATAAATAGCTAAATTTTACTACAATATATATCAAACAATTTATTATAAAGAAAGAACGCAAAATACTAGTACATAGATATAAGAATATTGTTATTAAGAAAGTATACAATTTATACGTAAATCTTAGTTAAACAACTTGCTATAACAATATATACTAGACTTATTTAGAAAAAAAGAATAAAGTTAACTAATTCTTTAGAAAGTTAAAGTTAATAATTTAGCATTAAAAGAAAGTTTAACGCAAATAAATATCTGAAGTAGAAGTTACAATATAGAAACAAGAAAAAGTTTAATTTTTTTAATAAAAAGTATATTAGAGAAATACAATATATTAGTCTAACAATAACAATTAAACTTAATAATATATATACAATGTTTTATTATATTAGTTAAGATTAATAATTGTCGCCTTATTGCAATAATTAATTTTAATATAACAAGTAATTTTATAATCAAAACTTTAGTTAAAAGAGAAGAATATTCTATTTAAAAGAAGCTTAATACTTACAATATAGTAATTGTAGATAGAAATTTATTATTTACAAGAAATATAAAAGTAGATAAAGAAACAAAATTACTATTAATAGCTATTTAGCAATGTTACAAGAAACTAATCTTTAATATAGAAAAAATAATTATTTATAATATTGTACTAGAAATATTTTAATTAAAGCAATAGAATTTAGAAATTAATTAAAATATACAAATACTTAGATTTACGCAATATAATTACGCAATTTATATTTAAAATATATATTAATAATAATCGATAATAGATAAAAGATTAAGTCGAAATTTAATTGCAAGTAGCAAGCTTGTATTTTTACAAAAAAACAATCTAATAAAGTTTGACTTAACAAATATCAACAAAGATTAACTAAATCACAAAGTTAAAATAAGTAAAGAAAATTGCAAATTTTTTAAGAATCTTAAACTATTTAATATAATAAGAAAATTGCTAAAATATATATTACAAATATACAATAATTAAAAGTATCTATTTTAGAAAGAAACAACAACAAAGATTTTATTTAAGTATTAATTATATAATTACGAAATTAAAATTAAATTAGACAAACAACTTATATTTAAATTTATAAATATTTTATTCAAGAAAAAGCTCAAAATACTTCGCGAATATCTAGCAAAAAACAATTTTTTTTTTTTTTTAATTATAGATAAAATACTCGATTCTCTTTGTATTTAAAAAGATTTTTTTTTTATCTATATATTAATTATTAAAATCTAAACAATATTATAATTAAGAATTAATATTTGCTATTTAATATTAGTAAACTTTAGAATTAATTGTTTAAAGTAAAGTACTTTGTTAAATTAAATTTACAAAAAGCGTACAATTAAATTAAGATAAAAATAAAGAAGAAATAGAAGATAACTTTTTGTATACAATATAAACTTTATAAATATACAATAATATTTTTTAAACTTATAAACGTCTCGACAATATATTAGAAAATAATTAATAATATATTATAACAATATTTAAATCGATTTGCTATAGCATATTTAAATAATATATTAATTTACTTAGGAATTTTAGACAAATATATAAAGTATATTTCTTAAATATTAAAATATCTTAGCAAAAGAGATTTATAATTTAAGCTAAAGAAATACAAATTCTATTAAGAAGAAGTTAACTTTCTAGATTTTGTTATTAAATAATATAAAATTCGAATAGATTTAAAGAAACTACAAGTTGTAAAAAAATAAAAATTACTTACTAATATTAAGAAAGTACAAGTATTTATAGATTTTATTAATTATAATAAGAGATTTATTAAAAACCTTTTAACTATTGCAATACTAGTGTAATCGTCGAATCAAATCTTGACACGAATTTTTTGTTCAATCCAAGAATCGAACAGAATTTTTAACTTAATTTAGATTTTATTTAATTAATTACGCAATCAATACTAGATTGAATTAGATAATTATCTTTTTGTTTAAAATTGCACTAAATTTTCTACAAAATAACGTAATTTTGAAAAAATATAAGTGAAATTCAAGGAAGTTATGTGAGTTTTAAATTTAAAGGTTTTTTTTAAATTTAGTTCTTAAGCTCAATTATATAAGAAATTTGCCATCGAAACTCGATCCGATGATTAGACTATACAATACTATTAATCAATTTTATAAAAAAAGACATATTATAGTTATAAGAATTAGAGCAAAAGAAGTTATTTCAAGAACTTAAGCTAGAGTATTTAAAGAAATTAGTATTGAAAATATACAATTTACAATTGTTAATACGCATTAAAATCGATATATTAAATTTAGTTATAAATATATATCTTAATTAAAAGTACAAAAATATATAGTACTTAATAGTATATCTCTCGAGAAAACTTTTATTAATCGAATCGAATTATAATATTTATAGCAAGAAATCATTTGCAATTGTAATATCGCTAAAGTTATAAAGAGTATATATAGAAGAATTATTAGAACTTACAATTCTTATAAATTACAAAAATCTTCTATATTTTATTATTATTAAACAACTTAATAGAAGACAAGTACAATAGTTAGAGCAATTTAAATAGTACAAGTTTAAAATATAATATATTCTAAAAAAAAAATAGCAAAGTAGATATACTTAATAGGAGGAATAATTATATAAAAACAAAGAACTTATTTAATTATAATATACTTAAGATTAACAGAAACAAATTATTATTAACAAATAAGTATAAGTTAAATATTATCTTACAAATACTTAAAGACAATATAGAGAAGTTTCTAGTAAAAAAAGAAAAACTCTAGATATCTATTATCAAAATTGACAAATATATAAAGAAATATTATAATAAATTATTGCAAGAATACTTAAAAGTAATCAAAATTCTTTAACTTTTATATTAATATTGTTAGTTTTCTTAAATAAAACAAGTTGTTAAGATATATATTAAACAATATCTTAGCTATTAATAGAACAAATATAGTATATATGCAAGCTATAACAAAATTTAATATTAGAAATTATTTAAATTGTTATAAGATAAAGTTACAATAAACTTTATTACTAAGTTGCTTAAGTTAACAAATCTAGTAATTAAAGATTGATATAATTTGATATTAGTAATAGTTAACAAGCTTGTTAAGTACTTATATATTATTGTATATAAAGAGATATTTATAGTAGAACAACTAAGATATATTGGGTTAAATCGACTTATATAATATTATTATATACTTAAAGAATTAACTAGTAATAGAGATAAGCTCTTTATATCTAATAATTAAAAAATATTGATATTGATATTAGATACAAGACTTTGCATATTAACTGTTTATTATTTAATTATAAATAATTAAATAAAGTATATATACTAGAATCTTAAGCAATATTTGCGATACTATATTAACAATATTTATAGCAATTAAGTATTACTTCTATCTATAGTACAACTAGTATTTAATATAAAGATTTCGAATATTACTAAAGTAACTTTATTCTTTGTTAACTATAGCAAAGAACTTAATTTCTTTAAGGAAGAACAAAAGCATCTATTAGTTTAATTAATTATTAAAAGAATAGCAACTCATAAAAAGATATACAACAATATCTCTAAAATACAAAATAAATTAACTAAATATTAGAACAAAAAACAAAAAACAACATCTTAGCTAAAGAAGAGAAATAAAATATATCTTCTTATAAAAAATCTTGAAACAAGAAAACTAAACAAGAAATTAAATTATATTAAAGTTAAATTGTTTTTTGTTAAAAAGATTAAGAAATTAATCAATTACAAACTCGACTTATGTAAGAACGCTAAAATATTTCTAGAATTTTATATCTTATTATTGAAACTAGCAAATTTAATTACGTCAAAATAAAATATATTTTATTTTTATTTATAAAAAAAAGAAAAATATAAAATTAAAAAAATATTAAGACAAAAGATCAAAAGTTTCTAATTAAGTAAAAAAAATATTTTATATTAAAAAATATATAAAAATTACTTAAGAATTTTTAACAATATAAGAATTTAATAAAAGAGTTTTAAGCAAAAAAACATTTTTCTAGAAATTAAAAAATAACTTACAAAATAAATTACTAATAGAGAAAGCAACAATTACTTTTTAATTTAATTTAAAACTATTTAAGTTTTTCAAAATATATAATTTATTTAGACTTTATATTTTGCAACAAAATATTTTGCTATTATATTTCTTTAAAGATTTTTTTTATTTGCGCAATCTCTTTATATGCGCGTATTACTTATAAAGTTTCTAATAAAGTTTATCAATATTAACAATTATTAATTGTATTCTTTTTTCTAATATATTCTTTTGTTGCTTTAAGAATTGTTACTTAATATTAAAGAAATTACAATAATTGTATTTGATTAACAATCTTACATATTTAGCGCAACAAGTAGACTTCTTTTCTACTTTGCGAGTAGAAAGAATAAATCAAAATCTTTTTAAGACAAAAATCTTAAAGAAGAGAGATAATGTTATAAGTTGCGTACTTAATATTATTAATTACAATATATAACTCTTTCCAATATATAGAGCGCAACTTGTTAAGAAAGTATTATATAATTAAATCAATAAATTGATAAGAAATTGATAAATTGATAAAATTAAAGATATTAATTTAACAATTTAATTAATTTATTATATATATACTAATTATTAAACGCAACTTTCTTATAAATTATGTTTAATGTATTATAAGTCTTAACTTATTATTACAACTACTAAGTTGCAACTTCTTATTATTAAATAATTGCTTATATTGTTTAAAGATATCTACTAAAATTTAATTAATTTTGTCGCAAAAGATATTGCATATTCGAAATTAAACTTAAAAAGAGCTTAAACAAAATTTGCTAAATTGTATCTTTTTAATAATATAACTCTCTCTAATATCTTTGTAAGAAATACTAGTATAACAAATATAATATAAATAGATAATATATTTTCAACTAATATACTAATATTTTGCAATAGAGAGAGCAAAAATAAAAGTTTAAAGTTGTTGCACTTTAAGAGATTAAAAGATAATAGAAATTAATTAATTTTCTTATTTTTAAATATTTATTTTAATATCTAATTTGCGAAATACTATATAACAAGACTTAAAATTATAACTATTTAGAGAACAAATATTGTTATTAAAATTCGATCTTAGATATACTTCAAAAAATTGCAAGAATATTTATATATATTTTTTTCTTTAGTAAATAGATTATCTTGTTGCATTACTATTATAACTATAAAATTTAATTAATATTTTACTTTATATAGATTCTAATTTTGCCACAATCTATATTAAGCGTATAATACTTTAGTTTAAGAATTGTTAGTTTATTAAGTATTTATAGTGTGATCGTCGGATTAGATCTTGGCACCAACTTTTTGTTCGATCCAAGAATTCGACACAGAATTTTTAACTTAATCCAAATTTTATTTAATTAATTACGCAATCAATACTAGATCAAATCAAGTAATTCTTCTTTTGTTTGAAAGAACGCTAAATTTACTACAGAATAACGTAATTTTGAAAAAATACCAGTAAAATACAAGGAAGTTATGTGGGTTTTAAATTTAATGTTTTTTTTTAATTTAGTTCTCGAGCCCAATTACATAAGAAATTTGCCACCGAAACCTGATCCGACGGTTAGACTAAGTATTTATAGAGCAATTTAATCTTTTTTAGTAATAGAAATTCTAGAATAACTCTATTTTTTTTGGAACAATTATAATATATTCTTTATACTAGCTATAAGTCGAATCTTCGAAATTTAATTATTAATTAAGAATTATCTTTAATGATTTTATGCAATTTAGAAATATTAGTTTTAATTAAAGCATTTCTAATAGCTTTCGAAAGTAAGAATTATTAATAATTCGAAAGAGTAAATTTAAACTAACAAAGATTTTGTATAATTAATTTTCTCAATTATCTTAAACAAAGAAGAACAACAAATTAGTATTATTTTTGTTCTAATTATATATTAGTTTAATATAATTTATTTGTATTATTAACTATAATTTACATAATTAAAAATTAAATTAATTGCAATTTGCAATCTAGATTTTTTTTCTTTTAAATAAAAAGAGAATTAAATTTTTTTTTTATTATTGTTGTATTAAAATAATTGTAAGTAATAGAATAATTTAAAAATTTGTAACAACTTTTGCAAACAAATTTAGAATTTTTTTATAGTTAAAGTTATTTAAATAGATTTGTATTAAAGCTTAGACTATACTTCTATATTAAATTTTTTTGTCTAATATAAATTAACAAATCTTAATTAAGTTTTGTTTAAGGTACTTTTGTTAATTGCAATTTGTAACTACTATTTTTGATATTAAATATTAGTATTCAAATTGTTAGTAATACTAAAAAATAAAAATAATAAAAATAATATTACTTATATATTAAGAATTTCTGTTTTAAAAAAAATAATAGTTTATCTATTTTATTTTCTAGATTTTCTGTAAATAGATCTATATTGTTAAAATCTATAAAACTCGAAAGAAGCAAAACTACAAAATAATCTCGAAAATCCATTACTTTTGCAAAGTTTGCAAATAATAAAAAAATATTAAAAAGATCTAAACAAATATAGATAAATAATATAAATAATATTAGTTTAAATATTTTATAATAAATATTTAGTAATTACTTTGAAAATTAAATGCAATTAATAAAATTTTCATTAAGACAATAATTTTTAATTCAAAAGATAGAAAGTATACTTTAAAAATACCTAGAAATTTAAAAATAAATTAAATAAAGAGAAAATAACAAATTATCTATCTCTAAAACTTGTTTCAATTATATTATAAGTTATATTCGATTTTCTTGTTTTAATATGTTTATAGAGATATAAAGGTTATAGATAAAGAGATAATATTATTGTATATTAATTGCAATCTATTAATTTACTAAGTATAATATTTAATAACTAATTATTTTTCGAAAAATAAACGCAAGTATAAGAAATAAACAAATAAAAAATAATTTGGAAAAAAAGAAGAATAAAGAAAAAAACTAAAAAAGAGAAACAAATTGTCTAATACAAAGAAGTATCAGATATAAAAAGAAAATATTTTTGCAAAAAATATCTAAAAGTAAGAAAAAAGAATACTATTATAGAATTTCTTTCTTTAAATCTTGACAAATCTTATACAAAAAAAAGTAATAATAAATATTTAATTATTAGATCTCTATATACAATACTATCTTTTTCGAATATATTAAATATGTATAATAGAAATATAATATATAAGTTGCAATATAAATAAATAAATTTTATTTATTTTCTTAACAACTTAAGATTTAATCTTCGAATAAAAAAATAATAAAATAATATTTAGTTGCATTTAAGTTTATAATATTTTAAAAAATTCTCGAAATTAACAAATCAATTTTAAATCGGAAAATAGTTATATTAACAATATTACAATTATAATACTTTGTTATACTAATAAAGATCTTTTAACTACTAAGATTTATATATTAATATACAATTACAAACATTTAATACAACAATAATTAGAAAAATTCAAAAAAAAAGAAAAAGAAAAAGAAAAGAAATAAAAATTGTTTTCAAGAGTTTAATTAGAGATTTTTTTTATTTCTTAATAATTAAACAATAATAGCAAGATTTAAAAGAACAATCTTTAAAAATTAGTATTAAAAAACTTAATCGAAACTAAATATATATATAAATATAAAGACAAAATTTTAATACTCTTATAATATAAAGCTTTTAAAATTGCTAAAAAATTATCGACAATTTAGAATAACTCTCTAGAGATTCTATTAGCAATCTAGAACTTCCAAGATTGTTCTATTAATATCTTAGCTCTAGAATACTATTAGTAGATTCGATTAATCTAGAGTTAATAGAATTTGAATTTGAAAGATAGATTAAGACATATATTACTTGTACAATATCGAAAGTACTACTTATATATTGTTAAGACTTGTAGACGTAATTTATAAACGCAATAATTGCGTAATTGATTACACGCAGTTAATTATACAAGTATAGAAGACACTCTTGTCTATATATTACTCTTGCGTAGAAATCTTTCAAATTGTTCGATTCTATTACTTAAATTATTATATTATAGATAGATAATAAATAGAAATATAATCGAAGCGTTGCAAAAGTTTGTATATATTTCGAATATCAAAATTATATTTTTTGTTAAGTTTTTTCTAAATTTTTAAATACAAGTTTCTAATTGTTTCTTGGGCGCTTCCGAGACTAACTTGGAACTACTTAAAGTATCTTAGCATATTAAAATTAAGAGATCGATTATTCGAAATACTAACGTTCTATCGATTTTTAAAGATTTTAAAAACTAAAAAAGTATATTATAAAGCAAAATTCTATCTAATTATCTCTTAGATATATATAGCAATTAATTAAAAGAATTATTGTTAAATAAAGATTACTAACAAATTAAAAATTAAAAATTATTTATATTTTAAGAAAACTAAATATCTATAAAATTAAAGTTAAATTAAAGAAGATTTTAATAATAATATAAGCTTTAAATATTTTCATTAAAAAAAATCTTTTATTTATATAGTCTAGATAAAGAAATATAATATACAATTAATAAATATAGATTTTATTATTATATAATTAAAACTTTCTTTAGCTTTAAACAAATTCTTAAATTAATTTTGCAATCTTAACTTTTATAATATTTTAATATTTTTTATCTTATTTTTATAAAGATTGTAAATCAATTCTATTAAATTGTTCAAATAAATAATAACTAGCAATATTATTTTATAGACTTTTTTATAGTTAACAAAAGTAGAATAATTTGTACAAAAAAAATAAAAAGCAAGTTAGACAAATAATCTAGTATAATTGCTTTATTCGATAGTATTAATTGCAAAATAATTAATAAGCAATTTAATTTTCTTCTTGTTTAAGTAAAATATATTATACAACAAAAATTTTGACAAAAGATTTGATTTAAATCAAATTCGAATATTCGATATTTTATCGATTTTATCTATAAATATTAGGAATTGTTAACAAGATATTAACTTAAAATAACAACAATAACAATAGCAAGATTAAAATTTATATATATATGTTAATTGTTGTTAATTAATTAAGTCATGAATTAAGATATAATAGAAGAGATAAATATAAATAAGAAATAATAGAAGAAGAGAAAAACTAATCAAATACAATAATTATTAGAATGCAAAGTATCTTATTCGATCGAATATAGCGCTAGCGAGCTAGCAATTCTAGACCTCGATTGCAAAAGTGTTACAATTAAGGCTGCGCAACCTGCCTAGTTGTTTTGATAAGAGTGAGCTCGAACTGCGCATTGCAGGCATGACTGCAGATACATTATACAGTTATGTCAGAACGTGTTATACATGTCTATGTTGGTGCTGCCGCTCATGCTGATCGATCAATCCAAACGTTACCACCTATCTTATGGTAAAGATAGTGGGTACATGTATCTTACAATACGATTGTCCCCGCCATACCAAAGCGTTTCCCTGCATATGTGTACAACATTTGCCTGAATCCTCCAGCTAGTCGCGCATAGCATCGGTTCGCCAAGATAGGAAGTTGAGAATACTTCGAACGCTTATAGGCATGATGTCTAGCAAAATATCTCGCCGTCCGAAGTCTCCACCGCGCCATCAGCCGCCGCTCTTACCTTCAATGTCTTAGGGTTGTATATCCTCTACCATAACCACAGCCTTACGTTACAATGACATAACTTATTTTTATTGTCACCAGAGCATACTTGGGGCATCCAAACGAAGCGTGGCCAAGTCATAGCCAGCGCTGACAGCCTTACCTCATAACATAGCTTGAGTATCTCCGTGCGTAGCAGATCAAAATTCATTGCGTAGTCTAGACATCGCTACTGACTGAATAGCTCACACGAAGCAGTGAGACGTCCTCCTGTACTGATGACTCCAGCTACCTGCTGTCGGTCATCCCACCAGCCGCTATCTGAGGGACCCTCTGAGGTTCCAGGATCCCGTACTTTTTCTGAAATCTACTCACCCGAACAGCTCCGAAAGTACTTTAAGCGTATATCACTCGACGAAATATATCGCTGGTCTCCGATTATCAATGATCCTTCATTGGCCCGTACTCATGAGTATGGGATGCCTCTCCTGACTGCTCTGGTCAGATATCACCAGGCTGAATTACCATTCGAGAACTTGAATATCCATTGCTATCCAAACCCTATGACCAGACTCAGCGTACAGGACCTATACAACACAATGGTCGGCAGTGGCCGAGGTCGCGGCGGCCCATGTACGATGCTCAACAGCATGTTCAGTATAATGCTACGGAGCCTGGGCTTCGAGGTCATCGATACAGCAGCACGGGTTAATCAAGCTTGCCAAGCGATAGCATCGACCAACAAGTATCAAGGCCCTCGTTACAACGGTTGGTAAGTCTTGTCTCCTTACCCCAAAGCCCCGAGCAGACCTCGAGGAAGATCCTCCGAGGGGCTGAGGAACAACAGAAATAACCTGGCTCAGGGATCATCGGGTCATGTTAGTTATACTGTCTGGACAGCACTATCTCGTCGATGTCGGCATGGGTACTCGTGGGCCAATCGTGGTCCTACCTCTTCTGCATGGCTTCACCACGACTTCTATCGCGCCAAGCCATGTACGGCTCTTGTACGGTCATCTACCGGAGAGCTCGTCTCAGCACCCATCAGACAGAATGTGGCGACTTGAATGCCGAAGTCGCGAAGCTTCGCCGTGGATCCCCACATACGCATTTGGCACGACAGAGTGGTTTCAAGCCGACTTCGAAGTACTTCAATGGTACTGGTTCACCAACTCAAGCAGCTGGATGGTTCAGGGTGTGGTGGCAACTCGCCTGACTTTAGACCATGCAAAGGAAAACGGGGATGGCTTCATCTCTTTCGCGAACGGTGTTTTGAGGGAAGTCAGGGATGGCAAGGTTACGATAAGGCGGAGAAGCAGTACCCCTGAGGAGGCAAGGGAGATATTGCGAACCGCTTTTGGTATCCATATTAGCGATGAAGAGGCGTGGAATCTTGAACGTTCTCTTCGTCGTATTGGTGAAGCGAAGCTGTAGTTTGTATAGTCTCTGCAAACCACTACCCTTGGCTGTAGCAGAGCGGAAGGGGTAGATCACGATACACCTGGTCCAGCCCGATGAGGCTAGATCTGGTATTTGTCCCCTTGCCTTAATATGCTTGTGATGCACCAATTACATACTCACCCCACGGCGCCTCCTAGAAACCTCGAGGTGGACGAATAGAGTCTGTCGAATCAGCTACGTATGATCGATTCAACCGTACTATCCACCATTTCCGTCTAGTAGCATAAGTCTGACTTCGGTGTTGCACCATGATAGTAAAGTTGTTTCAACCACTCGACCTATGACTTATCTGGCATACAGAAGGACAGTGACAAGCTGTACTCTCGGGCGATTGAGCTTGCAGAGGTAGCAATGAGTGATCAGACCCGCTAAGCAAGCTGGTGATGAATCTAGAAATTTGTCCATCGATAATTCTAGCACAAAGCTGTGTTGAACCAAACATCCGCCGTAGGCTTTCAAGGAATGGGATGCCAGTACATAACAAGGCAAAGCCTAGCCTGAAACAGCTAGCAAGGCACCGATAAGTAGGCATCCCACTAGGTCGCCCTGCGTGCCACAAAGAAACTCCTTTTGGGTTCCGCCGCAATGGCTTTTACTTATAGATGGCTGTACTTTTGCGTCAGTAGGGTCGACCGCCACCGAGCTATTCGAGTTCTTATCAGTTATAACGTCTGATCTTTCCTTATCGCCATGTCATCTCAATTGCGTATCCTTTTCATCGACGCTTATGACTCGTTCTCAAACAACATAATAGCTCTGCTACATACATATTGTGGGGTTCACGTAACAAGAATCTACATTGACGCTACGATACCAAAATTGGAGATCTTCTTGACTCCATTTGCCGCTATAGTGTGTGGGCCAGGGCCGGGGCATCCGGCATGCTCTCAAGATGTCGGTCTTATCAAAGATGTTTGGACGCTTTCGGAGAGCCACATGATTCCCGTCCTCGGCATCTGCCTGGGATTCCAGAGTCTTGCTTGCGAGCTTGGAGCGCCCGTTCGTCGCCTTCCGCAGCCCCGGCATGGTATCAAGACCCTGGTGACAAGTTTATCAACATCGATCTTCAAGGGTGTCCCGGAGGTATACGCTATACAATACCATTCGCTTTATGTCGATTCTGACAGGAGCTTGCACGGTGACCAAACAAACAATCGCTTGTGGAAGCCTTCCGAAACATGCCCACAGCTTCAGCCCCTCGCATGGGAGTTTCGAGCACAAGAGACGATAGAAAAAAAGTTCAAAAAGAATCCAGCGGCGATTCTCATGGCCATCAGGCACGTACGTAAGCCGTTCTACGGAATCCAGTTCCACCCTGAGTCCATATCTTCGGAACCCACGGGGCGGAAAATAGTTCTTAACTGGTGGCAAACAGCTATTTCATGGTTGATCTGCTGTCGTCCTTCTAAGCTCAGAGATGTTGATATTGGGGCCCTCGGAAGCTTGGCTCTCCAAACACCGAGGACAAAGTCCGGGAGCCAATACGTTGATTGGAGAGTCTCCAAAGGATTCCACGCTTCAGTATATCCAAGTACTCGCTCGGACGATGTGACAATCCCAGGTAATCAGATGCCAAAAAGGCATCTAAGGCTTTCTTCGATGACTATTTCAACTGGCAGCCTATCTATCCCGTCGATTGTGGAAGCTCTTGGCCTGACTAAAACCGAGGTCATCGTTCTGGATTCAGAGATGCGCCAGCTATCAGGCCTGGGGGGCACCAGTATTATTGGTATTGTCTCCCACAAGACGAGAAAGCTCGAGTACTCTGTTGGTGCAAAGCATGCCCGGTTACAAGAGGGAGACAGTGAAAAACTGATTGAACTGGATATGTATGACGGCAGTATATTCACTTTCATCAAGGCCTTCATGTCTGGTTATACAATCAACAATCATCACGACCGGCCTTTCTGCGGAGGACTGATGGGCTATATCAATTATGAAGCTTGCTTAGAGACAATAGGACTACCTCCAACAAAATCTTCACAGGGTCCAGACATCTGTTTCGCGTTCATCGAGCAAAGTATCGTGATTGACCATGACAGCCACCGGGTACATATTCAAAGCTTACATCAAGACCAATTCAACTTCGACCTATTTCGATGGCTCAATGAGACAGTGTCGGTGCTAAGCTCTTGGTCGAAGCAAGCAGACCACTTAGTTGGCGATCCTCAGCCATTCTTGGGTGATATTGTTGAGCAGACACTGCCGCAAGAGTCGGAGTACAAGTCGAAGGTCACTCGCTGCCAAGAGTTCATCGGTGCTGGGGACTCTTACGAGCTCTGTCTTACAGATCAAAGCTCAATTACCCTGAGGGGCACAGCTTCGTCATGGAACATGTACTGTCGTCTTCGCCGCCTGAATCCAGCCCCCTTCGCGGCCTACATTCGTCTCGGCCCTCTAACATTGCTCTCCACTTCTCCAGAACGTTTCATGTGTTGGTCCAGAGCAGGACCAGCTTCCAATGACTCTGAAGAGAAATCGACCAAGTGTCAATTCCGGCCAATCAAGGGAACTGTCCAGAAACGACAGGTCCAACCTGACGGCTCAGTTCATCACACAAGCCGAACAGAAGCTACGAGCATTTTGGCAAGCCAGAAGGAGCAAGCAGAGAACCTTATGATTGTAGATCTCATCCGCCATGACCTCTATGAACTATGCCAAAGCGTCCGTGTCAAAGACTTGATGGTCGTCGAGGAATATGAGAGCGTATTTCAGCTCGTGAGTGTAATTGAGGGATGGATAAGGCAACCGCGGAGCCCCACAACAGCCGATGTTTCCGGCATTGCTTGCTTGGCGGCTTCACTGCCTCCGGGAAGCATGACTGGCGCCCCGAAGAAACGTGCCTGCCAGCTACTTCGAGAGATCGAAAATAGTAGACCACGCTCAGTCTACTCAGGAGTTCTGGGCTACATGTGTGTAAGCGGGAAAGGTGATTTCTCAGTGGTGATCCGAAGCGTCTACAGATGGGATGAGCGTGAGGAAAGCCACGAAACATGGAATATTGGAGCTGGTGGCGCAGTTACCACTTTGAGCACCGAAGATGGTGAGTGGAATGAGATGCTGACCAAGCTCCGCAGCACGTATCGTTTATTTTTCCCTTGATCTCAGAATCATCCAGTGACCCATGTGGCGGACTGAGAGGGGAGCACTGCCGGCAGGACATGATGAGAATTAGGCAGCAACAGAATCATAATCTGGAGGTTGGATGTCATCCATCGGAAAAACATCATTGGCAATGAAATCATAAAGCAGCGTTGAAATCTAGCCCTAATCTACTGCGACAGCGCAGGGGGATAGGATCCAACCGTGCATATTCCGCGGATAGGGAATGGGCCAATGGCCCGATAGAAAATAGTATGTAATTTGTCCGCATACGAGGCTATCGCGCGCCGCAGGTCGCCTCCACTCTCGCCCATCCATTTACCGATCCCCGCAGCCGAGAAAACACGGGCGCTTGAAGTGACTGATTGATTGGAGCGCATCTATCAAATCTCTCCTGCATACGACGTGGAGCAACGAATCCCACCACAATCTGAAAGCCTGAGATGGATCGTGTGTTGGCTGAAACTCATAATGACAGAGGTAGCTTTCCGGTTCTGCGTCACGCCTAGGCTTTTGGGATCTTCAACGACTGGATATTCCGGCCCCATCATGCTCGGAGCTGTTGTAGCAGGGAGGAATCCATGAAAGATGTCTTCGAAAAGCCGACAGAATCACATTTCGACTTGGGGACATGTGGCTGCATAGTGTCAATCTACTCATTGCCATTGTTCAAAGCGTTGAGTCTCCGTTTCTGGAAAGAACCACAAGCAGGCCTGTCTTTTCGCTACTAAAGACCGCCAAGAACCTCGCCACCCATACAATTTGCTACACTCTGTGTAACTGGACATGGTGCATCTCCATTTGTTGTATGCTCTTGATATCTAGCAAATGATGGATATTCTCCTTGAAGTCCTCACTCGCCTGGAACCGCCTGTGTGCGTCGACATCGACCCACCCAACAACGTTGACATAGACCCTTCTCGTTTTCTTTGTCTTTCAAGGCCCAGCCATCATGAACCGCGAGTGCTTCCGAGCGTCCGATGACAGGTCTCATCTTGTCCATGGAGTCCATAATAGCGGCTTTGCCGGTCAGAGGAGACGGAAAGTAGTATAGAACAACCTCGGTCACCTTGACTCGTCTGTCCGCGCCGAGGGCTGGAGACGCGTCTTGCGATGGCTCGAATGGGACGTGGAGGACTGCCATGTCCTCTTCGATGCTAGCCAGATCGCGGAGGCCCGAAAAGGGGTTTTCAGCGTCACTGTTTATCGAACGCATTTTTAGCCATTGCGGCGAGATTTCATCAAGCACCGAAGACTCTCTTGGTGTGTCGAGCGGGGAAGGTCAACTTACAGCGAGCTAGCGAATTCATTGCTGTTCTCCAGGTTATCCCAGCCGATAAAGATAAACATAGTTGCGGGCTGCTCGGACGATCGACCGAAGTACGCATAGCGCGCCCCTTCACGGGTTAACGTATGGACACAAGAGCTGTGGACAACATCGTAGGCAGAGGCGACGGATTTGTTCACGTCTGCATCGGGCCGGAGATGGAGTATCCTGATTTCAAGGATCATATTTGAGTTATAATACTTTTCGAAGGCGGGATGAAATTGTGACACTATGCGACTCGGGAATCTTGCAGACGCTTTGAGAAAGTGTGGATAGTGTCAGAATAGTGGACTTCAGTACATTTCCCAGGCCAAGTACGAGGACACAGTTTTTCGATCCCTGATTCTGTGGCTGAGAGCTTGCAGGAACCGCTAGCGCAGCAGCCATGCATTAGCAATCCTTTACATTACTCGAGAAGCTCTTAGTACAAGGATAATATCCTCCCTCACATTGATAATAGTACTACACACTTTGAACTCACATACTTTTAGGTCTTATCACAAAAATCACCAATTCTTTCCCTAGCGCTTGTGGTACTTAGCGCTTTTGCGATTTGGACGAAGCTTTAACATCATGCCGTACGCCACGGGTGTTGGCGCCGTCAATCCAAACCTCGAAGCCGTTCTTGACTCTAGCTGAGGAGCCCACTAGCGTGGCACTCGTTCTAGAGAATCGACCTTCTTCTAGCTCCAGAATAGTGTCCTCATCCAAACGGTTGAAGCTATTCTTCTTGGGCCCAGGAATACCAATGGTATCGATGGTGTGACGGGCTTTCTTGATCGGTCTCAGAATCGAGTGTCTTTGAGACTTCTCTCGCAGCTTCAAAACAGACCTGAAGACAATTGTTGGGCCCAGTTTGGTCTTTGGAACAACAAATGCATTTGCCTTCACGAACCATGGGCTTCCAAATTCCGGCATCAACCCCGGCGGTCTCATTATCCGGAGGTTTCCTCTGGTTCTTGTATGGATCTGGATGAATATTCCGCCGTTTACGATCAATAACCAAATAGGCCCCGAGGCAATTGGAGAAGACAGGGCGAACAAACCTTGAAGGACCCTGCCATTTGGCAGAATGACATCTCAACAGGCGGAGAAGCTCGTGCTGGCCCTGTACCCTGTCGCAGTAGCACTGAGCACGCTCACTGGCGGCATCTGGCAGTCACTCAGCTTAGTAGTCTTAGGTGTCTGGTACAACAATTTTGGCGGCGACGACAAGAGCTGCGTGGTAAGGAACGCATACGGCTGTGTGTGCTTCACCTCGGGTGCTATGGAAGTCGCTCTGGGTATTCCCTTGCCAATCGATGCAAAGTTGGTGCGATAGTTCGCTGTTTTGGCAGCAATCATCTTTACTACGGGACATTCATAGGATATGTACGACCAAACGGGCGATAAGTTGAGGGGACGCAGAACCGTTCCAATAGTAATGGGTGGTGGATCTGCAAGATGGAGCATCGCAATGCTCATAGTGTATTGGGGCCCTGCCTGTCCGTGCTTGTGGGGCGGAGGAAATTTCACTGTGCCACTGAGTGCCGTCCTTGCTGGCACAGTTGCCGCTCGAAGTCTGTTACTCCGCACTGTTGAGAGTGATCGACTGACATTCAAATTTTTGGAGTGTATGATGGCATTTGTCTTTGCCCTGCCCTTAATAAGCCATGGCTGAGCTATGGATGACACGATACCATTATCTTCCAATACGGAGAGCATTCCTGTTGGGATTGCCTCGAAAGATTGTCTCCGTACGGCCTCTGATCGATAGTAGATTTAGGAGAACTCAAGAACTTTTTGAGGGCTCATGGCACAGCCCAGTGTATCTGGTTGAGGAATCTTTGCAGCCAATTGAAAACAGTACGCAGATCTGCCGAAAGCTGGAAGCGTCAAAACAAGGGTATCCAGAGACGTCTTCTTCCCTGCTCTCAGTGCGGACTGCTACCCCTGACACCACTATGGATGATGCGGCGATGTTGCGGATGTGAGCGGGCCAACTTCTAGTGCGGCGAAAATTACAGAGTATTTTTTGTGTCACTTTACATGCGCTAGCGCATGCAATCATTCAACGTGCTGCAGGTCGAAAATTATCTCAGGATCGAGGCTGACACTCCAGCCAGTTTTCAGCTTACCCTCGTGAGCAGGGATCGGGTGATTAGACAAGGCGTGAGCGGCGTAGTCAACTTGCGACCCACTTTTTCCGGCCGGTCTGCTACAACCCTTGCCCACAAGATCAAGTGTGGTAGGGGAGTCCGACGCGAGTCAAACGTATTACACGAAGACTTCGCCGACCGAGATCGACCATTTCCTGTAGAGACATCGATTACACGGAACATGTCTTCGTCAGAGAAGTCATTTTCAGTAGTTATATGCCATGGCTCCTATCACACACCTGAACCCCATCAGAATTTTGTCGCCGCTCTGCGAAGTGAAGGGATAGAGGCACAGTGCCCGCAACTCCCCTCATCTGACCTCCGTTTGTTGGACGTCGGAGACATCTCCAATCCAGATTACGACAGAGATCCGCCGCCAAATGGGTATCCGCAGCCAGCGGACGATGCAAAAGTCGTCGGAGAAATCCTGAATCGGCTCATCCTCGAGCACGACAAGTACGTCCTCCTAATTGGCCATTCTTCGGGTGCCTTCACCGCTACAATAGTAGCTACCCCGGAACTGCAAGCGAAGTCCCGTAAAGGCAAAGGGCTTTCCGGAGGAGTGATTGGGGTCTTCTACGCATGCGGGTTCTTGGTCCCTGTGGGCGAGTCCGTGAATAGCTTTTTCCAGCCCAAAGACGGAAGCGAAGCTACAATACCACCGTACTGCCGCGTCCATGTGCGTATATCCATAGCCTTGGACAATGGTGGCAAAAGTCCTGGCAGGCAAATCTAATTCGTTAACCGGCTAATGTATGGCTGATGTTAGAAACACGGTTTCAAGGGCCTCCTATCGACGAAGGAAGGCGCGAAGTATTTTTTCAATGGGTTGGATGAAGCCACAGCAAGAGGCTACGAGAAGACCCTCACAGCATCACAAGTCGCCACGACGGTACTGGAGAACGACACTTATACTGTGATTCCCTGTGCCTATTTGGTGACGGAAAACGACTTGGCTTTGCCGTCAGCCTGTCAGGAAGGCATGGTGGCTATGCAGAGTCAAAGAGCGGGTGTTGACTTGACCGTTTATCGATGTCCAGCAGGACACTCGCCTCATTTAACTTGGACTACAGGCATGGTGTCGGCTGTGCAAGACTTCGGGCAGAAGGCGTTCGATAAGCTTTGAATTATTACCCGCTCGGGTCTTGCTCCCAGCACTCAACGGATTGGCGGCGAATGTTTAAAACCTCTGCAGCACACAATCCCTGTACAGGCCTGTACAGGCTGATAGAGACATCATTTTGAGATTGGCTTGCGTACTCAAAATGGAAATTTGCGTTAGACACTACAAAAGTTTTGTCGAGCCACAAGAATCTCTTCGCGGCCAGATAATGGGCTCCCCATCAAATAAATAATTGGACCATTAAATCGTAGTCGAGATATAGCGCCACCATTCACCCTGAGAGTGTCTACTGGCTATTCGATGTACCCAGCTTAGGAAAAAACTCGAAATCAGGCCATCCAGCCGCGACTTTGGTCAGCAGAGGATGAGCTCGAATCAACCACAGAAACCCCCTTTCCCAAAATCGATTGATGCAACCCCAGAGTTTGGCCCAGCAAATGTTGAGTACAAAGTGCATCGATCAAGTGTAGTTCTTCCAAAAGCGTTCGAGTCCGCCCCAGCCAGCACACTCAATAACATCGTTCCATTCCTGGCAGCAGTGGTACCTATTGGTCTTAGTAGGACACCTCTTGTGTTGTGCGCGATGAATTGATGTCCGAAAGCATCGAAGCTGAAATCAGCGACGTAAGTCCCATAACCGGCAAGTAGGCAAGGTTTGCCTGTGGGCTGTCAGATAGCACCATCGATGGGAATCATACCTGAAAGCCCCTTGGCGGTGTTCGTGAAATATATGTCCCCACCATAGAACTTCATGCCGTTTATGCCCACGTGAGCCAGTCCCGCATTGACCTCGTCCGTGGTGCCTTCAAAGAGTGGGTCACGCTATACCGCAGTGGCTGTCCGCTGCCGAACATTCATCAAGTAGAGAATGCCGGTTTGCGCGTCGCCACTCATCAAAAGACCGTCAGATTGATTGATCATGACGAGGCCATCGAGTAGCTGCGCCTGCGGAACATCGACTATTTTGGATACTTTGGCAGTGCCTTGAGTGGTGCTGCTGTGGTTCCCGAACTAGCGCAGATAAAGTTCGAAAATGCTGACATAGCCTTTGTAGCCGTAATAGTTTGGTGTTTGGAGAAATTGCTTGCAATAATTAAGAAGACGTCTACTGAGTCTTCTGTAATGCCGAAGGAACTAGTATATCCATCGAAGCGATGCACGACGCGGCCAACTTGATTGTGGAACGGATTGATTTGGTAAAGCTCGGACCCGGTGTCCACCGTAACAAGTAATTGCCCATTCGATCTTGCAACCATACTTTCTGCCTGTTTGCTGAGGGGAACATGGAATAAGGGCGTGGCTAGTATCTGGTTTGTTGAAGATTCTCTCTTCGATGTGCTTGCATTCAGTGATTGACCATTTCTTTGCTGTAGGAATATGCTGAAAAGGCCGAAGAGCAACAGCGTTGAAGATGTGTCTCAATGCAGGATGTTCGTTGTTACACTTAAGTTAGGTTAAGGCAAAGCGTACACAAAAATGTTCTACCCTTCAAGGCAATTGTGTTACGAGAATACGAAATAGACTTAAGTCGTGGATGTGGTAAGAGTCTTATTCAAGCAGCATACTAGGTAACAATAGAATCTATGTAAAGTTACACGCAAACTGCTCTAGGCAGAAGAGCGGTGAGCGTTGATATAGTCAGCTGTATGCATATCCTCTAATAGTAAATGCCAGAGGATCGAAGGATTGCAAAAAGGGCAGAAAACATACTTATAAAACAACGAGTTTAAAAGCATGAAAGAGAGTTATTGAAGTTGATGGAGTATGTACATCTTAGAGCTGCGTTGCAACTATGTCCGTTGCATATATTAACCCACTTGTTCGATCGGGAGGCGGCACGTTGTATCTCTAAACAAAGTAAGATACATCGAGCTATCGCCACTTGTAGTAGCGAAATATTGCCAAGCTCTATACTGGCACAGAGCTGCCAAGAATAACACTTACTAGAGGAAACGATTCAGTGCATATAACATGCGTTATTATGTTTGTTGGGAAAGAGATTGCTCTATATAATTGAGATAAGACTTCTGGACGTCTAAGCACGACAATACACTTCTCTGTCAACTAACAGTATGTCGTTGTAAATTCAAATAACTCATAAATAATTTCATAAAGTTTCTCTCGCGGGATCTATAACAACACTCCAGTAAATAATAGACAGTTCTATAGTCGAACGAGATATAGTCGGCGAGAACAGACACGTGGCCACTAGAGATACTCGAGATTCGATTTGGATTACCTAATGCCACTGTGGGAAAGCTCGCTAAATCTGAACAATGTCTGCAACCTTGACGTAGCTGAAAATAAAACAATTACGGAAGACGGGCTGAGAGAGTTTGTACGTCGGATGTCCTAAGATATGAGACATCTTGTCACACTCATTGCCGTATTGTGACCAATCTTGGAGAAATCAACAGAAAGATCTGCGCACACAGCAAATGCGAACCCCGGGAGAAAAAAATCACACGGAGCTCTCTGCACGCTGCATGTGAAGTCTGGGGCGATGACTCATTCCATGCCAAATGAGAGTGGGCACTGGTGCCGCCCACGCCCCATTGTATCATGCACATCATCCACTTCAACTTTCTGCGACAGCCTCCCGGTCGAAAACTGGAGTCCAAGCTACGGAGGAGGGTACCGAAGTTCTCGCGCTGCCAAGATTGGGTTGATAACCGGCACCCCCCATAATCGCTAAATAGCTCTAGCGACTAAGGGGGCGTCGGTAAGGGGCTCTCTAGGGGTGATCTCTCAGGTAATGCCCGCCCCGTAGGCGGCTAAGTAAGTCGTCCCGGCTGTTCGCCCTAGTGACGCTTAGAGCGTGTACGAGAGCTCTTGGCAAACTCCTGCCGTACTGGCGCAAGCGCTCGAGCGCCCGAATGCTCCGTGCGGTTGATGTCGCTAATTCTGCCACTTCCAATGATTTGCGTTCATGGTTTGCTATTATAGTACAGCTTTAGTGGGGGATACTCCGAGAAAGTGGCAAAGTCTAAGCATGGAGAAGTCAGGAAACCACCTGATATGATGGAAGACTTGTTCGTTCCTCTTACTGCTCTCCTATAACATCTGCTCTGTTCATTAACACTTTGCTAAGCTCGAGAAAAGTATAATTATTACCGTCGTAGCTCTTGCTGGTCTCCAACATACGGCTATTACCGTCGGCTCCACGTCAAAACAGCCTTTTCCGGATGTAGCAGCTGCAACAGCAGCACTTGACCAGTCTCGTTTTCCACCGTTGCCATGACTCTTTTCCTAGCCATTTCCATAGTCTCGGACGGTTCCGGTACAGGATCGACACGCCATCCGTGGAACAAAGTTGCCGTAGCCGCCACGATTTCTATATGGGACAACTTCTTACCTGGGCAGTTGAGGATGCCTTCGGACCAGGCGATGAAAGAACCTTTAGTCGGTGTGATCATCGATTCCTCCCTGTGAGATCCATCCTTCTTACTCTTGATCCAACGAGACGGTCGCCATTCAAGACTATCTGGACCCCAGTATCGAGGGTGGGTATGGACGGCGACATGGCTGGGAATGACCATTGTGTTGGCAGGTATCACTGCTCCCTGATCGCCGATCAGAAGCCTTTGAGGTTCTTGGCCTGTCGATTTGGCGATTGGTACTGGAGTGTACAGGCTGACCGTCGCGAACTTGGTTCCTTTTGATCAGTAATTGTCTTGTGTGGTTTCAGACTCCGTTGTACTGCTTGCCAGTATTGCAAGGCATAGCTTGAGTCCCGGAAAATTCTTGGTGTAGCCACAACCCTCGATTAGATTGTCACCCAAGAATAACCTGAGCTCTTCATGCAGCCAAAATCGAAAACGAAGATATTACCAAATCTCATTCTCTGTCAAGCCACCAGGTTCATAGTTCGAGTCATGGGCCTCCTTTGGTTCTGTCACGTTCTGACTGGCAGACCTGATCAGAGATGTCATGAGATTGTTCGCCTGGGGCTTCCCCTCAGCGATCGAGGTCTTTTCCTCTTCGTACACCTCCGTCATGTAACGTCGAAACGAGCCTACTGCTTGATGCAGCTTCTTAAGCTTTGACGGGAGCCACGGCATTGACAAGAACTTCTCGCCCAGGACCATCAGCAGAATACAATGATCTAGTATCAACTGCAGTGATTCCTTATAGCTTGTCGCCACATTTACAGCCGAAGCCTCGAGATGGCCTTGGAATGGATGGCGTTTACCGAATCCAGCACTGGCTAAGACGTGAAGGGAGAACGTTCTTGTGTCGTCCGCCACACTTTTAATCTCACGCTTCCCACGCCAGTACTCGAGCATACCTCGGGCCTGCATCAAGCTCTCCGACCATACAAGCTCGTTGTTTTGTTCATTGAAACATGTCGCCGTTACCTTGCGATGGCGTTGCCACTGTTGGCCATCGGTCTGCCGACAGTCAGTCAGCTTTTCACACATGATGGATTGGCAGGATCGAAGCACCGTTGAGAGATTCTGACCAAAGATATTGACCATTTCTACATTTATTAGCAAGGCAACAGCAAAAAGCAAGGTGATTGCCCAAACTTCAGCGTTGCATAGGTAGAACCAGTTGCGCCCAGGCGTAATCAGGACGAAAGCATCTCCCATTTCTAGGTGCGACTGCGCTTTGTCTTTGAACTCCCATCCTCGCCAATTGTACCGAGTAAAGCTTCCAGTTCCAAACGGTGACCGTTCGAAAATCGGGATGAAAACCTTCTTGTCAACGATCATCCAAAGCGGGTTCTCGGGGCTAATTGGAACGACCCGAAGAGGTAGACCGATGTTGCGGATGATCCAGTAGTTCGCGAAAAGGCAGTAGCCTGTGTAGACTAGCCAGCCAACAGAGGCCAGCAAGCATGCGAGCAGGAAGGAGAGCCAGTACATTGTTTATGATGGATGTGACGTGACGCGACAACAAGGAGCGCCAATTGTCGTGACTTCTTGGAAGACTTACGTCGAAGATGCTCAAGAAGTGGGAGCAGTTTCATAAGGGTGGAGCCAACTACCGGGAAGTGGATGAAGGGTCTTGGCTGACAAGCATTCCAGTGATCGAAGTGGGTAGGTAGTCTGCGCCGTTGCCCTCTCATAACATGGTGCGCACAGACGCCCTGCCCGGCGGCTAGCAATGTGTCGGTTGCTGTCATGCAGCAAGGTGCGCATGAAACATGCTGCACTGTGCCTTGTTCTGGACACCAATCAGCTGCCGCGTGGGCCGAAATCGAGCACATTCGCGCGTCGCCTTGAAGACCGTCTGTCAGCTTACAGTAGCGGACTGCTTTTGAAGCTGAATCGCGTTGACTGAGCCGTAGCTGATGGTGGTACCTCAATTTGCCTGCTTCATCGCAGGAATCTCACAAGTCGCGGAAATTTTTGCTTAATTCAAACAAGGGATCATGTCTGTTGCGGCGAAGGCCTTCAGTCGTTTCGCCCACCTTCAAATCTACGACTCCGCATTGCGATATGCATTTCTACCAGCAAAGTCCACACTTGCTACGAAAGTCAAAGGACTTTTCCTCGTCTAGCGACCACAAGGGGACTCGCAAGCAGTTCTTTTATTTTTTGAATCGTTTTTCGATAGCTCTGCTGTTGGTCACCCTAGCTTGAAGAGCGATTTCGAGTGATTTACGGAAGGAAGGACTTGGTTGGGAAGACTGTTAGCGCATAGCCCCCTGCTCAGATACCGAAGAGCACTTACGCAGCTCAGATGCTTGCTTTTGCTCTACGGTCGGTCACCTAAGGACTGTTTATGCTAGAAATGAGTTATGCTTGTTTGATTTTCCAGCTGAGCATATGACTTACCCCTACGACCATTTATGTCACTTTATACCTCCATCGATTACGACCGAGGGAAGGCTGTTGAATCTCGGTGCAAGTCTGGCATTGTTGTTCTTTCCGTTGCTGTACAATATTCTTCAGCGACTTAAGACCTGCAGAGCCGGCATCTTGTGGACGCTTACTTGCGCACGGCGAAATCCATTCCAACGAGCCGGAACACCGTCAGCAAAGAGCTTCGATCTCTATTGTGGTGGAAATAGATAGGGAAATGTAAACTCTACCTTGAACTCCGAGCCGTAATTCGAAAGCCATTAGACCAACACCTATGGCAGCGGAGCAGAGATCAATCCAATGGAAAAGAGGGTTCCGAAAGAAGAATGATGTACCTGTAGCGAATTGTCTTAGGATAGGTTGGTAACGCAGCCGGTATTTGTTCAGTAGCGATACGATGCGGTTCAGGCTTCGACGTTGGTCTTGTGCTCAAAAAACACATATCACTCATGTATGTGAGAAATAAACCCAGATTCCCAGTAGCATTTGCGCAAGGCCGACTCTCCATTCGCAGAACTGTCTTGTTTATGAACTTGGCGTGGCTATGATGTGTACCCACCTCAAAGTTCAAAGCCTCTTCCGACCCACTGCCTGTACCAGTATAAGGCTGACGGCAACACCCTGCCGAGCCGCGGCAGCTGCTCCTGCGATTGTTTCGCGCAAGCTCTGGAGTTTCGCGGCGTCGTCTGGGGAAGTGCTGTCCCTTTCGAGGGTCCTACAATATTCCTCGGCCAGCATGCAGCAGTTCAGACCAACCCACATTTTGTTGTGGTCCGTGATAGGGAACCGTTCGAACCGGACTGCTTCGAGGCCTTGCTGAACGAAGACGTCGCCTAATTGGGATACCCAGCTGAGGGGTCCATATGTAAGCTATCCCAGGTGTTTCTTGCTGGGAGAGCCCTTGAAGGAAGCCAAGGCTAGAAAAGCGGGCCCTGAAGGACACTGCTACAAAAGGTATTCTACATACTTGAAAACATCTCTTTGGGCATTTCTTGGCTTTGCCATCAGTGCCATCATGTCTTGGGTGCACTTCATATCTGCCTGTGGTTCCGAAACGGAGACGATACAATGGGCATTGATGTCGCTATCGTTCCACTGCAGCCAACCGCCAGGCTCTACCTCCCCTGTCAGTATACTGATACCTAGCCCAATCAAGTGCGTCTCTATACACAACGCAATTAAGTAGTAAATGATTATTTGTAACTCACTCAAGAGACTGATGAGGTTCTTGACAACCGGCGCAGGATCATTGTCTTTGATGACCGTGGCAAACAGCTGGACATGCACCACATCATACTTGCCAAGCATTAAATCTGGGAACGGCACAAAGACATTGTGAGCAATCAACTTGATGTTCTTCGGAAGCCACTCCTGGGGCGGACATTGGGCCAAGGAGATGTCGATTGCGTCGATGGAAGCCGTGGGTGGAATTTTGTGACTGAGCTCGATGGGCCAAATGCTGACCGAGTTGCGTCAGTTCAGCGATGTGACATTTGCGAGCGCACGGAGACGACTCTACCAGGTGCCAGTACCGACATCTGCTATCTTCAAGTTATCCTTTTCAAGTGATATGTGCGGGTTCAGAAGCCCTCCGAATTCTTCTCTGAATAGGTGGTGTTGGGAATTGAGTCTACGCTGATCAACTATGGTACTTCTGGCGTTGAGCATATTTGTATTACCTCACAATTGAGTGGTAGTCCCGACTCAAAGGATAGTCATCTCGTGTATCCTCCGAGCTGGCCATTGGTGTCGAGCCTTGAGGCTGGTAGAGCCAGAGACCACAATACATGGGATTTGTTGGGTGAGCCAATGCGCTTTGTATCTCGCACATGTAAATCACGACAATGAGATAAAGTAGTTTAGCGACGCGCATGCCAGGCCAAATAATCCAGCAGCTAAGCAATACCGGAAGCGGACAAGCTCACTTTACCCTACATCGCGCTTTGATGCAAGCTGATCCGGCATCTATGACATGATGCAGATGTTGAAATCCCTCGGGTCGCCTCAGGTGTTTTCGGCGAAGTCTCGCTGATAAGTCCAGCAGATGACGTGCGAATCTCCTGAAGAGTCCGGACAACGGACTTGCTTCTGCTGGCTTCAGAGCTAAATAGCATCGAACACTGCAGTACCTTGGGAATTGTTATTGGCTGATAAGGCGATGAGCCGAGGCCTCCACTGCTACCAGATCGGGCTTAGCGCAGATCACCCCCTACCTCTACTTACTCCAAGCTCATTGGTCAGACAGCATGCCCGAAGTCTTGGCGATCACTAAACAGAAAATCCCCAATTTTTTCGAGTGACGTCGGATCCTTTAGCTTACAGGTCAAAATACTGCTGCCACTACCGTCTGTCTGGGAAACCTACGGAGACCATGGACGGCTGGCCAGGAAACGTCCGCCCGGAGCAGCCGGGCAACGGCGTTAGCTGTTCGGTAATCTCCTATATCCACGCTGCCAACGGATTGCTTAGAAATTGACCTTTGGAATGAAGTACTTAAGGGTGATGACATAACCTCCTGTCCGTAGAGCACCCATCTCAGGAAATCACCCGGCCTACCGTAGCAACCTTCGACAACTCTCTCCATCATGGCGCCAAACCTCCCGAAGACGTACAAAGCGGCCCTGTTCAAAGAGGCCAACGCTCCTCTCACCTTCGAGGACATGGAGCTGAAGATGCCGGTAGAGGGCCAAATCCTGGTCAGGGTCCTAGCAACCGGCGTTTGCCATTCCGACGCCATGGTGCAAGCTGGAGCGATGAACACATTGTAATATCTTGCCAGCACAGACCAAGCTCTCTGTAACCTTGACTAACCTGACCTTAAGCCCCCGCATCCTCGGCCACGAGGTTATTGGCGATGTCGTCGCCCTCGGTCCCTCAGAGAAGAAATGGCATGTTGGGGACCGCGTCGGCGCAGCCTGGCATGGCGGGCATGACGGTACAGTACCCATTCCCCGTCCCGAATCGCCCATTGCATCCACCGCCAGTCATTCATACAATTACTCATGGCTGCGTCATTCTCCCAGGCACATGTAAAGCCTGCAACCGCGGCCAGTTCCAGATGTGCGACACCCAAGAGATCAACGGGGTGACCCGCGACGGCGGATGTAAGTCTTCTCGAACCCTCCCGTATCGTCCGATGTTTTCCACTAAGTCTTCGCTCCTGCAGACGCAGAATATGTGCTCCTACGTACCGAAGCCGTTGTCCGTGTCCCCACCTCCGTTTCCCCCGCAAAGTACGCCCCTTTGCTTTGCGCCGGCGTCACGGTCTTCGCTGGCATGCGTTCCTTGCGTATCCCGCCTGGCGAGGTTGTAGCGGTGCAAGGTCTCGGTGGACTAGGCCATCTGTGAGTTGGTTTCCTTTCTCAATCCCTTTCCCTTAAACCCTATTCTCGGCTTTTACAGATAATCGAAATCTTATACCTGTTCTTCTCTACCTACCCTGACTGTAATACATCGCTAAGTATGATGCATTCACAGTGCGGTCCAGTATGCCGCCAAAATGGGGTACAAGGTCGTTGCCCTATCCAGCAGCGGTAAGAAAGAATCCTTCGCTAAAGAACTTGGAGCGAATGTGTACGTCGATGGAAGCAAAGAGGACCCTGCGACAGCGCTGCAGAAGCTCGGCGGCGCGGCGATGATTGTAGTCACGACGCCGGATATGGAGGGTGTCAAGAGCCTGGTAGGAGGATTGGACAAGGGCGGGAAGATGCTGATTTTGGGTGGTGGGTTCCTTCTATCCCAACCCCATTCCACACCCCCTCTTTCCAGAAAGACTAATCATTCCTGCAGTGGCCGGCGATATCTCCATCCCCTCCGTTCCACTCGTCATACGCAATCTTTCCGTCCATGGATGGCCGTCGGGGCATGCGCTGGACTCCGAGGAGGCGATTGCGTTTGCGCTGCTGAAGGGCGTGGAGTGTCAGGTGCAGACGTGGCCGTTGGACAAGGCGCCCGAAGCGTATGAGGCGATGATGAGTGGAAATGTTAGGGGGAGGGCGGTGATTACGATGGGGTGAGTGGTGGTGGTGGATGAAGAGAGAAGAGAGGAAGAGGGGATGGGGGTTAAGGTTGGAGGATGGAGGGAGAAGAAGAGAGGGGGAATAATGGTATGTAGTTGAGAGAGCATCTCAACATCGGATCATTCTTTGGACTTACGACGATCATCCTCCTCTGCACTATCCCAGCAACAAAGTATATAGATTGCGCTGCCATTACCACTCACACCCTCCCTACTCTGTTCCCCTCCCACCATCCCCCAATCATCCATTGAACGTTTCCCACACGTCCCAATATCAAGCCGAAAGGAAACAGAAAGATTCCATCATTCGCCCCCCAACCTCCTCACAAAGACTCAACCTCTCCCTCACAAACCTCAAAATCCACTATCACCCCTTACTCTTTGCTCTTCTCCTTCTGCTCTTCCTTTTCTGCTCTTTCTCTTATTTTTTGCTCTCTGTCCAATCACATCTCACTCCATCCAAGCACCCAAGCACCTTCTCTCCTTTCTCCCCTCTCTCCCCCAAAATCTCAGGCTTCATTCTCCCAAACCCCACCTTCGCTCTCTATTAACCCCCCCCCCTCTTTTCTTTCGCTCTTCTTTCGTCAGGCCCCTCCTAGACACATCAAACCCGTCCTTGCCCCTTTTCTTCCCTTCCCCTCTTCTCCCCCCTTCCCCGAAAAACCATTCCACCCGCTCAAAGCCTTCACCCCTCAGAACTCATCCCCCTAAAAGCCCACATCTCCCTGCCACAAACTTCACCCTAGCAGCAGCATCAGCGCCATCTCCCCTCTCAGGTCCCCGTTCCTTCGCCCGTTGCGCTTCCAGGGGTGGAGGCGAGAGGTATTGCGTTGATGCTGAGGGGGATAGTAATTTATGGGGAGGAATGGGTGTACAGGAGGGTGCGGGGAGAGGAAAGGGGGGAGAGGGTGTGGGTATGACATGTAGCTATGCTTGGGGGCGAGGGGGAGAGAGGTGGGGGCTACAGTGGTGGTTCAGAGGAGAGTAAGTGTTTAAATAAGATAGAAAAGAACTAGAATGAAAAAAAGCTAATCGAGAGATTTAAGTGGGGGGAATAAAGAGCGAAACCAGAGACGAAAAAACGAATTGGGAGCGTAAATGTTTGAGTTGAAGGGGAGAAGGAGAAGAAAGAGCGAAAAGAAGGGAGATAAGTGGAATAAACTGGTGAGAAGTGAGTGAGAAGGGGAGAGAAGGAGATAATAGCTGTGGATTTGGGGTGAAGAGGAGGGGGAAGGGAGGGGGAGTTGATAAGAAAATGAGTGAAGGGGTGTCACGACCTACAGAATGGAGATGGGTTGGGATGGGAGAATGCGGGATGGTTGCGGTATAGCCAACGTATCCCATACTGCAATAGAGTCCCCTTTCGTTCACTCCCCGAACAAAACACATATCCACCATCTTCTCCAGACCCGTCCTGTTGTTTTGTTGCTGTTTTGTTGATCGCGCAAGATGAGATTTTTGATGGGATGCCGCTATATATGTGGCTTTAGTTCGTCGTTCGGTCTATCGTAAAGTGTATGTATAGTACTATTTTAGTATGTTTTTCGAGGGAGTGAAGGAGGGTGCACCAATTTCCTTTCCACACTGCATGGGTGACTTTGGTTCTTGGGGAATTTCGACTGCAGCTCCTTGATAGGGGCCTTGCCTTGATGCTGGGTAGGGTGAGAGTTGTGAATGGTGTGGCGATGGCCGAGGATAGTTGTCATGATTTTGATACTTGGACGGTCGCCGGGAGGGCTGTGTAACATGACGCAGATGATTTGACAACGCTCAGAGGAAGTCTGCTGAGATCTCGCATCAAACTCGAGGCTCTGGCTTCGAAGATACTCAACAGAAATAAGAATGGAGTGAAGAGCTTCAAGGCAAGCGGTGGGCCCAGGACAGATGTGCTGTATCATGCTCGAGGCTCAGGCCTCCAGGATAGTCAAGAGGAAGAATAGTAGAGTGAAGATCTTGGCTCCAAGCGGTGAGCCCAAGATCGCTGATTGATTGACCGCTCGACCAGCGCATGCGAGCACAACGATTCCACTCATTAGTATGGGCAACTCCCCAATCCCACATCGTCCATCTTCACTCCCCACACCTAAACCTCCTCCCTCCCTCCCGTAATTGCTCCCCTCCCCAGCACACTAACCATAAACCTCCCCCTCGGCCCCACCGCCATCTTCCCGCCCAACCACCCTTTCTCCGCCGTCACGCATCCCACCGTCACCTGCGCCAGCGCCTTCGCAACCTGCAGCTCGCTGAACACGTCCCAGCTGTCGACCTTGAGCCGGCCGAAGCTCAGCATCACGGTGCCGTGCGTCCAGATCTGCGGCACGGCGTGCTCGGGCGTGTTCCAGGGCACGGGGGAGGCGCTGAAGGTGGCGACGAGGGAGGTGATGAGGTTCATGACGTCGGTGGGGCGGATGTGGAGGACGGAGGGGGAGGGATCGAAGCAGGTTGGGAGGGGGTCGGTGAGGGGGTTGGGAAGGGTGAGGTTGTGCGTTTGGAGGGTTAGGGAAGGGAGAGTAGTGGCGGAGGTTGTAGGAAGGATGAGAAGGAAGAAAAGGGCGAAGAAGTAGAGTTGCCAGGGGATCATGGTCGTTGGTGGAAGCTTGTGTGGTAGGTATTGAGTAGATAGACCATACGCTGGGAATGTCTGGAATATGACATTTCCGCGGGACAGGTGAATGGCACTTAAAGAACGAGGAAGAGCTTCAGCGCTTGAATGTTCCTGGCGCTTGGAGCGCCAGGACGGCAGTCAGATCCATGTGGGGAGAAGCTTGGACGCGTCCGAGCTGAAGGAAGGTAGCCTACAAGGATGGATGTATGGGCGCATCGTTCACCAGTACTGGGCATGTTATCCTGGAACTTTGGAGACCTTTGGTGAGAAGGATGAGTCCATTACCATGAGGCTTGCGCTTTGAAGTGTAGAGAAATGGACCCCCTGCAAAAAGAGAAAGAATAAGATCGTAATAGTCAATGACTACAAGCGCTACCGTGTACCAACTTTGGACTGAGAGTGAGAATTGAGTACATGAGATGGCTTCACCTGCAAGGACTGGACGAATCGATCAGCCGATCCGACATGAAACGATGGGAAGGGTACGCGACATTGCCCTGCTCAGCGGAAGATCATACGTAACACGGAGGCAAGAGATCAGGGACTGTGTCGCTTGTTGCTGGGAGATTCAGATGCTTTTGCACGGGAATACCCATAGACGGGAGTCTTGTAATCATGGATGTTGGAGTTTCGAAGGTTGGTATGATTTGAAAAGGACATCACGCCAATGCGGATCGAGCCGAAGATCTGCCGGGTAGGCCGCGCCGGCTGTATGGTTGTGCCGGGGTGCCGGATGTATAACGCGTGGTTTTGCACGCTGCTTCGGCGGTCGTGGGGGGCTTGAAGCCATATATCCTTCGAGTCCGTAGCGTCGTTGTGACTTTGTGCGTATCAAGACACTATACTTCAATTTTCTCTAGAGCTTGCAATCAGAAAATATGGGCCTCTCATACTCAACCGCCAAATGGCTGGTAAGGTAGTCCTCCCACCCTTGAGCTCTAATCTGCAATCTTTCTGGCGCAGCATCCACATGGTGCGTAGAGATGCTGACAATGCTGCCAGGCGCCGGCATCATTCATCTTTGACTTCGCAGCGCAGCAATATGGCCTATTCTCAAGTCCGAACATGCAGTATATTCACGACCAGAACCTAGCCGCCTTCAGTCCTCAACCCTACTTCATCGGTGGCTTCTTCTTCCCTCAGCAGCTGTTCCAGCTGGCCTGGCTCTATCGCCTATATACGCTTGATCCCAAGAAGCCGGCGGAGCGCACCGAGCTGGACCAGATTAGTGAGATGATCCGGATCATGCTGGAAGCGTAGCACTGACACGGCCACGAAGAGGACTTCGTTCCTTACTATGCTATCGGGAACGTGTGTATTGGAGGTATGTAGCGCCGCTCACTTTGCTTCAGTTGGAACCTGACACCGTCAAGTGTGGATGTTCTTCTGGAACAATAGTCGTCTCGACATCTCCAATATCTTCGTCACCATCAACACCCTGGCCCAACTCTACTAAATCACGGCCAAGATCCAGCCTATGAACACCAACTCCACTGGCTCCATCCTCACACACATTGTATCCAAGACCTTTGCCGGCATTGGTGTCCTAGATCTTCTGCACAACACTAGCGCGGCCTTCTTCAAGGACGTCGAACCTAACACGATGGTCAAACTGCTGACAGGACTCGGCTTCGCTGGCGCGAGCGCAATGAGCGATTGGATCTTCGGCGGCTGCCTCGTGTATGACCTGATTGCGCTTGCAGTGGGTCAGAGCGGAAACTGGAGGACTTTGCTGGGGGCATATGCAGCGGGCAGCGCAGCGATTGTGACGGCGAAGAACCTCGCCAGGTAGGCGAGTGGCCCTGTCATAGATGGAGGAACGCGAGCTGACAGCTTTTCCAAGGCCTCCATACAATAGCGAAGACTCTGGATACCGAGAGACGGCGACAGAGGATATTCAGGATCGGGTGTGAGCGAGACGGTTAGGAAGAGCTTCCTCTAGGGTGGCTTTAGCATAGATACGAAATCCCATGACACCGCGACTCCAGTACGGTCTCGTTATGAGTTCGGTTGAGAAGTGGTTTCTTCAGCTGAAAGCCGGCCCCAACAGTACGAGTACGGGTTCGCATTCTTGGCATTCGATTAAGCTAGCCCGGAAGTAGGGTAGCTGAGCTCTTATCGCTATCGATTCCTTATCAGCGGATATGGGCTTCGTTCGCCTGATCCAACGCCCTCACCACACACCTCAATGATCGCATGATGCTGCTTGCCTGGAGATTGGCGCATGATCTCGACGCTTGACAAGACTCCACCATGCGAGTACTGAGAGATCTACGGAAGCATCACACGGCCGTTCCTTTCCTAATCCAGCTGACTCTGCAGCCCTCGTCTCCGACCGAGTTCATCCGGAGTTTGTGCCAGCATGACTGTTCACTCTGCTTACCATCCTGCGCTTTTCCTTTCTCTTCAACCTCTCCCTTCTCCTTCTCTGTTCTCGTACTGGTGGGTTCATGGCTTCGTATTGACATGCGCAGACTATAGCTCTCTTACCGCGGTCAAACGCTTATAATATTCTATCCCTCTCACCGTCTGATTCCGTGGTGTAGCACGGACCTTTCAACATTGCTCTTTCCAATCCCTATCACTGTTCTTTGCTAGTACAAGAGACGACGCCCAGGCTCCGATAGGCAGTGGGAAAGTAGTGGCTGAAACCCAGTCAACCGCAGCCTCAACGACACCAGTATGTCTCGGCAGCTCCCATAATCAATTCTACGTCTACCCGCTTCTTTGACGGTTCGCCTTGAGCAGACTTGATGTGCGAAGCAAGCATATGAACAGGAGGCGGTACCACATTGGCATGCTTTATATTTCCCACGGCTATCCCGCAACCCACGGACATAGCACCATGCTCACAGCGAGCCTTCCTCAGCATTGCACACCCACAAGCAACTTCCTTACCAGCATTTCCACGCTCTTCGATACCTGCGTACCCACTCCACTGGCATTCGTATCGACCCTCCTAGGTGTCCTTAGCATCGTGTCCTGGCTTTTCGCCCAGCTTCCACAAATCTTTAAGAATTATACACTCAAATCAGCATCGGGACTATCTATATTTTTTTTGGCAGAATGGCTATTGGGCGACGCCACAAACTTATTCGGAGCGTTGTTGACCAGGCAAGCTACGTGGCAAGTGGTGGTTGCGGCATACTATGTAACCGTGGATGTGGCTTTGGTATGCCAGTACATCTGGTATTCGCATATCAGGCCAAGGCAACAACTCGGATTAGAGGACTGCGATACGGGCAATAGAAGGTGTGGGAACAGTGGATCAAGAGACGTGATCATTGGAATTTCCCCCGCAAGTGGTCAGGGTTCTCCAGTCAAGAGCCCAGGATTAGAGGGAAAGGCTGCTCTTGACGCAAAGCCTCAAGCTGCAAAAACGATCCCATGGCGCATACCAGGTTCTCTCTTTTCCCCAAGAGAGAAATCTACGTCGAGCTCCTCAAGCCGAACCATTAGCCGCCCTGGAACGTCACCTGGGCCCCTAGGACCATCTCCTAAGACAGTTCTCTTAATTTCCATGCTCTGCACTATACTCGCGAATGCATCGCCCCTGACTATCAGCACTTCCCACTCTCACTCGAACCCCCTCTCAAATTCCAACACCACAGAAACCATCGGGCGCAATCTCTCATGGGTCTCGACTATCTTATACCTGGGCTCCCGCCTCCCCCAACTCTACAAGAACTTTCATCGGCGCTCTACTGCCGGTCTCTCCCCTACCCTCTTTATTGCGGCATTCTTCGGCAATCTCTTCTACAGCACATCCCTTCTCACCAATCCTCTCGCCTGGTCCTCCTATCCGCCCTATGGCCTTCATGGCTGGGTTGGCCCCGAAGGTAGTGAGCGTGGTACTTGGCTAAGCCTGGCAGCGCCGTTCTGGCTTGGAGCCGCCGGAGTTTTGGGATTGGATGGAGCGGTAGGAGCGCAATTCTTGATGTATGGCGAGGAGAAGAAGGTTGCGATTGTGAAGGATGAGCGAGGCAGAGGACGTTGGCGGAGAGTAAGTGGGTGGATGAGGGGCTGGGTACCGAGCCCCAGTCCTGCGAGGGCACAGCCGCGAGATGATCAGAGGCCACTGCTGTCGAGGACTCTGGGTTCCGATGGATACGGTGCTGCGTAGAATGAAATTTATATCATTTGTCAGATTGAAGCCATCCACAGGTAATGAGACACCCACTATCTGAGAATCGAATAGCAACCAAGAGAGTGGTCTTCTTATGTTGCCCTTTCAGAGTCTCCTAGCTGTTTTACTTATGCTCTTCGACACTTTTGCCTCTTTCGCAATGGATCATCTCTGGGTTCTAAACGGGTTCTTACTACTTCAACAAATTGTCCTAGTCTGCAAAGCAATAGGTCCTGGTTCCACCAGGCACTCGCCAGTGTATGAAATCGCACCATTTGAAAACGCCACCATCTGAAAGCATCGCCTTAAAAAGTCTTTGGATATCCCCGTGCGATGCTATCCGATATTATGACAGGGTGCTTATCGCAGGGCTCGCGAGAAAACTGCCGCCCTACAGCAAGAAAATCGACAAGAGCTTTCTAGCTATAAGCAATTCATTCTACTATCTTATCCTCCATGATGGCTTCGACGGAACGAGAAAGAGAAGAACGGCCCAGCCAGCATCTATCGGTGTCATCGTCCGTCTCCGGTCTGCTAGGGAAAGCTAGTACTCAAAACATCCAATATAGAACAACAACGAAGAGCCAACGATCGAGTCCGGAGCCTTATAGAGCATCCTTTTATCAGAGAAGAATTGTCACTTTCGACATCGTGCTGTTCAAACTTTTGTTTGATTGCTTGGTTGCTTGATCGGCCAAATCATGCTACGCCTGGAGCAGAACACTCATGTTCTCCTCCGTCGGCGGCTAGAAGAACCATTACCATCCACCCGGCCAGATTGAGGCCAACACAACACTCATCCCCCAATCGTGATGCACTCACCTTTAGGTCCAGCATCGAACATCTCTTCATCGTCGCCGATCTAGTCGTACACGAACTTGCCCGCGAGGACCTTCAAGTGAATGTGGAATCTGGAGAACCCCCTTCAGCGTGAATTTCGAGTCGCCGTCTAAGCTTGGCCTCATAGAACCATGGGAAATGCGTGGTTGTTTCCATCGTGTGTCTCTGCTCGAAGATTTCGTCTTCGAATTTCTTCGATAGAGACATAAGTTTCTTTCGACTGGAGGAGTTGATTTTGTACGCTGGGAAATTATGTAATGAGAAAGGGCTGGAATCTCAGCTACGGCTGCGGGAGCTGGGCGGCTGGGAACTGTGCTGCTGAGAGCTGTGCTGCCGGGACTGTGCTGCTGAGACAAGCACAACAGCAAGTCCTCCTATCTTACAACGAGGACCTCAACTTCTGGCTCACTGCCACAGCTAGCTACAAGCTGACTCTTTCCCACCAACTAACTGCAACCAATCTCGTGTACACCGCCTACAGTACTGGCGCCGTTTCGTTCGTCTTCACTTGTCCCTATCGGTTAGAGCTCGCTTTCTTGTAGTACCAGCTTTTCAACTCCGAGTCAAGCCTTTGTCAATGATATGTTGCTCCACAAGATGATCACCGTTCAACACCGACGCCCTTGCGGCTTGTTCTGGACTGCTGGCCAAGAAGGTTTTAGTCTCCCCAGCCACGTCTCTCCTCGATGTCTAATATATTACCATCGGGACGCAGCCGGCAGAATCATGGAAGGACAATTCTTCCAAAATATTTCGCCCATATTCACTCTTCAGATATCTCGCGGAATATCTATATCGATACGGCGAGTTACCGTGATGTTCTTCTCAGACACAGACTCTACACAGTACAAATAGCTTATTAATCGCCACTTTCGATCAGAGCAAAGCGCAACAGATAGCATTCGATATCAGACAATATCTTAACATATAATCTATTGAGTTAACAGGTATAGCATATGCCTTAGCCATGCACGTTTTGATTTCCTGTCCTTACGCTCTCCCGAAGATATTAGAGGCGAAACTTTGTCAATCTGTAACTCGATTCCAAACTCCACGACGCCGTTAATAGTGAGTGCTGTCCACAGCCACCCGATTATGTTCTCGACAATAAGATTTGCTATTGTTCTTTTATATCCTTTCGGGTTTCTGGAACATTTACGGCCTCCAACCGGTGCTTTTTGTAGCTCTATTTGGCGGGACAAGATGGTCTCGAAGATACGGCCAGCATTTATACTCAAGCCAAGCCAGCATCGTTGCAGGGACGTGTTGGAGGCGAGACTCGAGTTGAGCAGAGCTCAACCCAAACCACATAAATGCCCAATTCCACTTCTGGGCTGCGACATCTGCCAGACTTGGTACACACTTTGCTAAACCAATTCTATCGAGGCGTCAGGTATACTTGCGACGTTATTATGACGAGTGGGCCAATACATTTGTCCAAAGCTGCGCTGTAAGGTTATCCCGTCGGAAAATGGTCCATGTACGTTGTGTAAAAGTATCAACGCTTCAGACACCACTGCTTCGTGGAGACACCTAGACAGTTTCCCGCTTCGCTCTTTGTAGGCTAGTTGTTGGACCGCGCCCTCAATAAGGACGAACCCACTTGGCCTACGTTTAGTAATCTTCCTTGAAAATTCTGCCAGATGACCTTGTATCTTGCAGTCTCCAATGCCTTTAGTTCAAGGTTCGCAAGCGTTTGCAAATCGTTTCACACTATTGGTGCACTATCAATTTAAACCGTTTAGTGCAGTTTAGTTTGAGGCATCTAGCAAATCGTGCAGTTCGATTTAGGAGGTCTACATCACGATTTGCATCGATAGTTTATATTGCCTTAGTACTCAGACCTGTCTGCAAAAAAACCTTTGACCCTAAAGTCAACCCTAAATACTCGCTCAAGTTAGGGCGACGTTAGGGTTGAAGCTAGACGATAGCTTATGCGCGATAACTTGAATTAGATTTTAGTATGTCTAAGTACGTTCAAATTCGATATAGAGAATATTATAGCGAGTTTTTAAGTTTTTTTTGCAACAAGTCTAAGAGCAACATAATTTAATTTAAGAAAAAATCGACTTTCTTGTTAATAAATGCATCAAAGTTGTCTTTTTACAATTTAAGAATATTGTCAATTAACTTTATTGCTTAATACAATATTAATTATAATTATTGTAAGTATTGTTGTTGTTTAATTTGCTACTCTTGTTTATGTTCTATCTAATAATGTTAAAATTAAATATATATTACATTTGACGCGTTCTTATTATCGTCTTTAAGTTGTAATTCTCGAAAAAATCGAAAAATCTAATACTTATTACACATTTTTTAAGCTCGATTAAATTTTAAATTTTATATTTAAAACTTTTTACAATTTTATTATTTGAGCGATCGATTAATTAAAAATCTTACAAGTGCTTGAACTTACTTAATTGTTATTGTCGTCGCATATTAGATACTTTATAAATTGACGCAAAAACAATAAACGCATTCGAGAATAACAAGAGTATTAAAAGAGTATAAATAAGTTAAGAGTATATTAAAATAATTGTGCAAAATCGCTTTAACTTCAAGACAAAATAAAAGCAAATTAATAAATTAATGCAAACAATAATCGACATCCTAATTGTTATAACAAAGATTAATTTCGAAAAAAGTTTGTTATTTTAGACAACGTTATTTATATACAATATCTCGAAGATTATATTAATTATTATATTGTTGTTAATCTTAAAGAATAATTAATGTAAAAAGTTAAATAGTATTTTAAAATATAAATTGTTAATATTAAACAATAACAACAACAACTTAAAGACGCAAAATAAAATAAAATCGAATATCTATATATACAATTAATTATATTATTAATATTTAAACAACAAAAAAGTAATTAAATTGATTTTGTTCTAATATTTATTAGCTCGAAAATTGCTATTAATTAATACTTTAACAACAAGATATTAAGATACAAGTCTTTCTCTTTTAAACTATATATATTAGTTATTAACAAACTTTATTTAATCAAAGAATAACAAGAGTTTAGAATCGAATATGCAAATCTTAATGTATTTCGAATATAACTATTAATCGAGATTTTAATATTCAAGATGTCTATTATTTTAAACAACAAAATTAAAAAAATAATTCGAAATTAATATAAGTTTGACGAGCAAATTAAAGTATTGCAAACATTATTAAATTGCTCTAAGATATTTTTGCAATTTATTAAGATAAAGAAGACAATTAAAAATATATTAAATTTTTAATTTCTTTTATCGAATATCTTACAAAGCGCATTCGACATATTAAAAACAATAATATATATAAATAGTATTAATTTGATGCTTTAAGTCTATAAGTTCTTTTAACAATAAATAAGAGACTTCGAGTATATTTTAAAGAAAGTTATTCAATAAATACTTTTCTTAATAGCGTCAATAATTAAGAATAACAAAAAATATATTTAATGTACTTTTAAGAAGAGATTGTATTTATACTTATTTTTTAGAATTCTAATTTGTATTAAGATCTATAAAATAGAGATAAACAATTTAAATATTAAACAAGTTATTTAATAACTTGTATCTAGAAATATTAATTAAATATCTTAATATCTTAAGTGCGCAAATTGATGCGTCGAAGAGCAAGCATATTTTATAATGTTATATTTAAAGTAATGCATAAAATCTTAAGTCTCTAAAGCGTTAATTAATTGCAAAAATGTTAATATTAATCTTGTCGCAATTATCGAAGAAGTAGATAGTGTTAATAACAAAACGTTTAAAGAAGAAAACAACGTCAATAATCGAATAATAAGTCTTAATAAGAACACTTCTTAATTAGAATAGAATCTTGATAAAAACGACGCAATCGAGTTAGTAAATAAGTTAGATATTGTACGTTATTGCAATCTCGAAAAAAGTACATAAGAATTAATTAACATTTCAAACAATTGTTATCGAAAAATCAAATTGTCACACTTTTAGACTAGTCGCGCTAACCTGGAAATGTCACGTGCAAATGCCAAGACCCAAGTCAAAAAAAATTCGAAGAATCGAATCGCTCAAAGTAGTTTAGTCGATTATTATAAGTAGTTTAGCGCGCTTCGCGCTAAACTACTTTAAGCGATTCGATTTCAAAAAATTGTTATGACTCGATCTTGGCGTCGGGTCGAGCTAGAGGGGTGATATCATAATCTAACTCGACAATCAATCTACTCTTAAGCAAACTATAGAAAATATATAGAGTAACGCAATGCAATACGATGTTAAGATGCTTGAGATCTTAAAACAAAATCAACAATTAAATATTAAATTAAATAAGATAATTGCAAAAAAATTGCGCGACAAAGACAAAGTAAACAAAGAATCGATAAACGAAGTTATTGTAATCTTCTAACAATAACAAATCTTTTATTTAATTAAGATTAATTACAAATCTCTAATAAAGAGTAACAAGAAACGAAAAAAGAAGAATAAATAAAAAGTAAGTACAAAATTAATAAATGCGAGCTTTGTCAATTAAGAAGTAAGAGAAAATATTGCGTTAAAAATTAGAGATTAACAAACATTAAAAGACAAGTAAGATGAAAATTCTTCAAGAACGTTCTTAAGAACATCTAGAATTCGAAGACAAGAGTTGTTAAAAAAGATTTCAAAAAATGTTAATAAAAATCTATTGTTGTCGAAAAACAAACAAGAGATTGAGAGACAAAAAAAGAGATCGAGTTACTTAAACAATTATAAACTTAATTCGATTGTTAAACGCACGCAATGCGATTTTAACAATTTAACAAATCTTAATAAGAATAAACGCAACAACTGCGATAAGCAAAGTTGTGCAAATATAAATTTAAAAAATTGTAAAAAAACTAGAATGCGCGTTCTTTATTGCTAGATATTTGCAATAACAATATATTAGAAATTAAAAAAAGTTAAGAACTTTTGTTTAGATTTAGAGTTTTCTTAAATTTAAGTTTATTATTGTTATTTAAATACTTGATCTTTAAAATCTTATTATTATTTATATTTTTTATGGTAACAAAGAATTTTATTTGATATTAACAATTGTATTTAGTGTTGTTTTTACTCAATTTAATAATATTTACTATATATAAATCTACGATAGAATTTTTGAAATATTAATTAATAGACTTTTTAATTAATGATGTTTTTGCTAGATACAACGCTATGCTTTATATATCTTGCAAACTATTCTTTTTCAAATGTTTACCTAATTAGACAATTTTAAACAATTTCTTTATAAATAAATTAAGCTTTAACAAATATAAACTTGTAAGTACTTAATTCTTAAGCAACTCGTTGTTGTTTTAAAAAAATATCGAACGTTCTTTTTAAAATGTCTTTAAATTCAAGTTTAATAATTCTAGCAATTGATCTATCTCGAAATTAAAATCTTTTCAATTTTGAAAATTTACTAAATTGTTAATTAATATTGCATCTTGCAATTTCTTTGAAGTTATTAATATATTAATTATATAAAGTACGCGCAATAATATTTAAACATAGTTTAACGTATTTGTTGTCTTTGTGTAAAAAACAATTGCAATTTTTCGAAAAAAATATTTTAAAAATTTGGTATTTGCGTATTTAATAATATATCGAAGTGTTATATATAACTTTATATAATTGTGAAAGTTTTAATAATTTCGAGATTCTTAATCGAGAATTAATAAGATTGTTATAATCGATTGCGCAAATAATAATTTGTAAAGCTAATCTATTTGTACTTTAAGTTTATAAAGAGATCTTGTATAACAATTTTAATATATCGCAATTAAATTTGCTTTGTCAATTAAATAATATTAAATCTTAATTTTTATTACAAGTTATCAAATTAAAAGCAAGTAAAATCGAGAGTTTTATATCTTTTTTTTTGTAAAATCAAGTTAGATTTGTAAGATTTAAACATAAAAGTTATTGTAATAAACTTAAATTGTTTTATTTTATTAATTCTTTTATCTCTTTTATCTTTTGCATAATCGAAATTATTATATATTAAAATTATAATTGAAAGTTTTCCTATCAATCTAAGTTGTCTTCTAATTTTATTTGTTAACTTTTTTATATAACGTTAAATTGTGCGATAAGATATAGTTAAATTAACAAAGCATAACAAATTAACAATTTTTTAACAAACATTATTATTGTAAAGATAGAGAGCAAAAATAGATTAAAAATTATTCGATTTGTTAAGATAAAATAGATAACATGATTTCGATATTGTTAAGAGTTAAGCTTTAAATATGTTTTTGTTGCAATTGCTCTAGCGTTTTAAGCGATTAACGTTAACGATAAATTCTAGTTAACAAGAAGTATGTTTAACTATCGTCTTCTTAACTTTCTCGAAGTCGATCAAAGTTTCTCAATTTATAATCTCTAAGAATTTTTAATATTTTTCGAAGACTTTATTCTTTATCAACGCATTTAATTCGAATTGCAATTTATTTATTGCTCAAAATTAATTGCAATAGAATACAATAGTAAACTTCTATAAATTTATTAAAAAAGAGAATTCTTTTTTCTTAATTAAATTCTTATAAATGTAATTAAGAAACTTGCTATATTGTTTTGCAAATTTATTGCGATGCTATCTTAACAAAGTTAAATACTTGACAATTGTTAACTTATAAACTAATATTAAATTTGTAATATTCTTTACCTTTTTAAACTTAATTTTGCGAAATCGACAAATACTCGCAAGAAGAATCGAGATATCTAGAGATAATAGACAAACAAAATAAATATTGTTAAAAGAATAATCTTGATTGTTAAAATCTTGCAAGAGAAATAATAAAACAAGACTTGACGTTAGTTTTTTAATAATTAATAAAGATTCGATAAAAAGAAAAATTATAATGCGAAAGTTTTAATATAACGAAAAACATTTCGAATTTATATGTTCTCAAATATATTAAATAGAGATTATGTTTATTTCTAAATTAACAAAATAACAAGAAAAGAAGATAAGTTAAATTAATTTTGCGTAACGTTGTTTTGATTATTTAATTATAAACAAGCATTTATATTAATACTTATAAAGTTATTGATGCAACAAATTAGATTAAACTTTAATATTCTTGATTTCGCATCTAAATTGTTGTATAACAGTTATTATAAAATTTACTTTCTTCTTTGTTAAATATAATTTCTTCGTCAAATATTTAAATCGAATAATCGAATTAGCTTTTCGTTTTTCTTTACGTTCAATTTTGCGACTTTTGATGTGTTATTTTACTATTAATTTGTTGTCGAAAGTCTTTGTCAATTATAAAAGATCAAAAGTAACAAGTTAGCGCTATATATCTTTATTAGATATAAATATTAATTGCGAAGTATAAAGTTGCAAATTAAATCTATTAATATATTTTAATTGTTAAATTTGCTTTTAAATACAAGACTTATCGCAAATACAACTTGTTCAATTTAATATTTCGAAGATATTCTATAAAATTCGAGCAACGTCGCGTAACAATATTGTAATCAAGAAAATTATTACATTATTGCGTAAAGATATTATCAAGTTTTTGTAAAATATTTGTCTTTAATTCTTTTATCTTGAAGACTAAATTTTAATGCACGATTTATATCTTTATTGCAATACAAAGAGTCTTTATCTATCTTTAAATTCGCTTTTGTTAAACAATTGTTGTTAAATATTAATGTTTTCTATCGCGAATAAAAGTCGCATATTATAGTATATATTCTTGAATTTAAATTATGAACTTTTATATTGTTTGCAATTTTCGATTTAAGTCAATTATATTTAAAGCTTCGAATTTTTATTCTAGACAACAAACATAAAATTACTAAGAGTATAAAGATCGAGAAAGCAAATCTTATACAACGTTACATTGTATTAAAGAACAATCTTGTACAATTATATATAATTTCGAATTGTTAATAATAATGGCGAGCAATTTGCGCTCTTAAGTCAAGACTTTTTAATAAGTCGATCAAAATTAAATTGTTTTGCGTTTGTTTTTAATATTTGCACATTACTTGTTACGTTCAAGTCTTTGTTTATTTTTTTTCGCTAAGTTATTTCGAATTGTTCGCAAATTGTTTTTTTACTTTGTAACTAATAAGTTATTAATATGTTAATTGAGCGAGAATTAACGCTAGTAAATGCAACGCAATCTTGTATATTGCTTATAAAAAGAAGTAAGATAACGTCTAAATTCGCGTTAAATGTTTGAAAATCTTTACAATTTTTTTTGCTTTGCTTTGCGTTATTTGTTCTTTATTCTTCTTCTTAATAACATAAAAATAACAATAATTTGTTGTTTATTATAATAAAGAATTTATCCCTTTTTTAGATTCTCTTTGTTCTTTTGATAATAAATATATATTTCTAATTAATTATTATCAAGCTAGTATATCTATAAATAAATATATCTCGACTTGCATTATTGCTTCTGCAACTTTCTCGATAACTTAAAATAAATAACATTAAGATGCTTTGTATTAAAGAGACGACACTTATATAATGCGCGTTTTAATTATCTTTCGCAATTAATTTGTACACAATTTTAGTTACAATATTGTTAATGTAAGACATTATTAATATATCTCGATAATAGAACGCGAATGATAACTTTATTTAGTATCTCTTGAGCGCGCTTGAGAGTTCGCAATCAATTGTCTTCAAATTTAAAAATATATTATTTATTATTAGCTTCGTATTTGCTATCTTTTTTTAAGCTCTATCTAATGCTTTGTATATTTATTAACATTGTCGATTGCAAATAATGTTCGAAATTCGCTTAAATAATACTTTTTTCTCAATTTATCTCGATCGAATAAAATAACAAGATAAGACAAGCTTTATTGTTCTTAATTTTTGTCTTACTTTTTTTGCTAGAAATCTTGAAGATTCAATTCGAATGCAACAAATTATGTTAGAAATCTTGAAAATTTAATTCGAACGCAACAAATTATGCTAGAGATTTTGAAGATTTAATTTGAATGTTCTATAAATATTTGATCTTTCTATTTACTTAAGATTTACAAAGTTATCTTGTAAAGCACATTTACGTTCCAACTCGATTATATATATAAACAACAAAAGACAAGAAGAAAATATATTAAAGAAAAGATAAAAACATTTATAATATATATATTCGAAGTAAAATTAATTATAGATGTTTAATATTAATGCGTTTTGCAAGTTGAGAAGAAACAAATATATCTTGTTAACAAGCAAAAGAAGTATAAGAATAAGTTGCAACTCTAATTGTTCTAGAATTTACTTATGTTTAAACAATTAATATAATAACTCGACTTTCGCGAATAAAAATTTCAATTTAGATTTGTATTTAAATGATTAACATAACAACTTAACTTTTGCGAATAAAAATCTCAATTTAAACTTGTATTTAAATATCCAATATAGTAACTCGACTTTCGCGAATAAAAATTTCAATTTAGATTTGTATTTAGACGATTAATATAGTAACTCGACTTTTGCGAATAAAAATTTTAATTCGAACTTGTGTTTAGACAATTAATAAATATAGAACAAGCAAATATCAATGCAATCAAGAATGTGCATAAAGATAATAATAGTCGAGATGTATTATAGATAAATATACGTAACGCAAAATTATCTTTGCGAGAATTCGATTGCGTTATAAAATTAGCGCATTAAAAATATATATATCTTATTAACTTTAGAGATTTATATTAACAATAAAGCTAGGTTGTATGAAATTTAAGCGTTTATTAGATTACTAATTGTGTTGTCAATTCTAGCAAAATTGATCAAAGACTAAAGTTAAGATAATTTATATAAATTGCAATTTGTTTAATTTGCATTTAATGTAATATAAAAACAATTAAGGCAATCGAAAAACATTGCGAAGAAAAAATAAAATTAATTTGCAAGAATTGTTCTTAAGAAAAGATAATCAATTTATAATAACAAGTTGTTTAACAACAATTTTGTCGAACACATTAAGTTTAATTGCAATGTTATTGCTAACAATTGTTAAAACAATTAATCTAAGAAACTTCTTTCTTTCTTTTGACGCTTGACAATGCGCAACAAGAAAGCAATTATATAATATATTAAGTCTAGCTGTATTGTAACTTAGCGCACTTATACAATAATAAGCTATAACGTATAAGATTAAATAGATAAATATTATTTTTGCACAATTAAGAAAGAAGACGAATTCGAATATTTTGACATATTACGTGCTATCTTTATCTAATGCTAGAAAAAAAATTATTCAAGATAAAGTTAAAATTATTAGAAAATTAGACTAAATATTTATAGACAACTCTTTAATTTTACGCGATATAAAGAATCGAGTAAAGTTCGATTTACTAAAATTATTGTTTTTCTTAACTTTATTTGCTATAAATTTAGATTACAATTAATTTTACAAAATTGTTTATCTTTCTACTCTTGTATGTTGTAATAGAAGCATAAAGCAAGATTTACAAACGCATTAATATCAATTTATTTATCGAACAAACAAAGCGATACTTAAATTCTATTAATACGATTTTCGAGAATGCAAAACTTAATTATAAATTAATTTATTTTACGAACAACAATTGAGTACAATTTTTCTCTTTATTTACTTGGTTGCTTCTCTCACTTTTGTTTTCGCTTTTTACTCTCGTTCTTTAATTTTAAGAATAACAAACAATATTATTACTCTTAACAATATTGTTAATCAAGAGATTAAATATTATTAACATAAACTTGTTAAACAAAGACTTATACATTAATTAGAACAATATAATTAAGAAAGAGACTAAACATATAAATGTCAACAACAAAATAAATAAAAAGAAACAGATCGTAAATAATAAGATTTCGATAAAAAATAATAATATTAATATAAAAATAAGATTTTTGTAAATTGAGTTAAGAAGATGCAAGCTTATACGCTAATCTATTGTAAAAAAAAAGTAATTGTGCAAAGTGAATTGTCGAAAGAATCAAATAACGCAAAGAGAAAAAAGCGCGTCGAAATTAATAAGAAATCAAGCACTTCTTCGAAGAAGATTAAGAAAAACAAGCGCGACATTATTATTAGTTATAATTGTAAATCTTCTAAATTAGAGAAAAAGTAACACAACAAAATCTATTGTATATTCAATATTAAGAAGTTAAACTTGTGCGAAAAGTTAAAAAAAATATCGAAACGCGAATTTAAAGTATTTAAGAACTATCAACTTATTATAAAATTAAAAGTTAATACTCTCAAAAATTGAAAAACAGTTAATATATCTTAAGTTAAAGTTTATTTTAACAATTATTTCGTAAGCGTTGCGTTTAAACAGTTAAGCATCAATATTTAAAAGAATACATAATTTATTAACTTTAACAAAAATAACTTTTCGAAAGCAACGCGCATTTCGCTTAACTATATCTCGAAAAACTTCTATTGCGTAAGCGAAAAGAATTGCAAGAATTACGTTATTTATTTAAATTAAGCAAAATATTATTACAACTAGACTAAAGACATTTATTGTCTAATAGAAAAGAAAAATTATAATAAGAATCTATATTTCGTTTGTCTCTTGTATGAAAACTAAATAATTAACAACAACAAATTGCTTTAAAGAAAATTAATCAAAATTGTTATTTAATTGTCGATCGATTATCTTTGCAATTCTACAAAAGAAATTACAAAATTAAACGAAAATACATTCGAACAAAAAGACTTATTTATTATCTTTAAATCTAAAGAAGAAAAGTCGAAGACAAGCAATTAGATTATTTGCTTTGTCGACGTTGCTAAAGAGAGCTTCTCTTCTATCTTCAAGATTTGATCTCGCGATATTTTTACTCGCGAATTGAACAATCTAAAGTCGATCGAAGCTCTAATTAAGATAAAGAAGAAGCAAAAGAAAATTGCTATTCGATCAATTAAAAGCGAGACAAATAAGAGAGAAATTAACGACTATAACAAGAAAGAATTAAATAGAAAAAAACTTAAATTGAAAGACAATATCGATAAAGATAATAAGAGAAAATTCGATTTAAATATAAAGTATATTAAAAAGAAGATTAACTTTAATAACGATTTATTTAATTCAAAGAGCAAGAAGAAGTAACTAGAACGAGCAAAATCGCGTTTGCGCGATTTTGTCTTGTCAATTTTGTTGCATCTTTATCTTAGTTAAAATAAACAATTGTTAACAATAAGTGCTAATAATAGATCTCAAGTCTTTCTCTTTTAACGTGCGTAAAATGCAACTAGTAGTTGTATAACTCTTATAAAATCAAGTAAAGATTGGCGTTACTCTTGTATTAAATTTAAATTTCGAATATATTAAAGATATTTAAGTTACGTAATTAAAGTAAAAGAAATAATTATATAATTATTATTATCAAGTTGACAAGCTTCGTTATTGTTCAATTAATTGCATGTGCTAAACTCTAATGTTATTGTTAATCTATTTTTATTAAGCAATTCTACGTCTTGCTATTCTTCTTTTCTAATTTACGAAATATTTATTGTTGTTATAATAAACAATTTTTGCATTTTTTATTTTTTCGAAAACAATCTTAAACTTTTGCAAAGACTTTATTCGATACAATACTATTATTTGCGTTATCTTTATTTAATTCTTTTTTAAGAGTCGATTTGCTTGTGTTTGCGCAATAAAATTATCTTAAGATATTTGACAAACAAACATTTAACTTACTACAAAGTCGATATACAATTAAGTTAATGCGAGGAACTTTTATAATAGAACAATATATTAATGCAACTAATTTAACAATATAAGTTTAATTAGAAGCAATAATGTGATAATTGTAATAATTTTCAATTGTAATAATATTAAATAAAGATAAGATTCTTAATTCTAACTTTAATTTTAAGCGCGAAAATTCATTTTATAATCGCAACATTCTTCTCTTTCATAAACTATACACTAGTTAACACAATCTCTAGTTACTTATTGCATAGATTTACATAATTAAGTAAAAATATTAATTTGTATTATTTGTATGCATTATTATAAAGACTAATCGAAAGCGCAAAATATCAATTCTCTTTATACTCTCTTAATTAATTGCTAGTCGAAATCGTATTATAATGTGAGACGCAAATCAAAAACTTTTGTACATTAAATAGAACGCAAATCGAATAGCTTTTCACAAACGATTAATAAAGCTTAAGGTTACAAATATTTATCAAGAAGCATTCAAAGACAAGCAAATAAATATAAAGAACAATGTTCGAAACTTAATTATTAATAAGCGAGTTAAAAAGAGTCTTCATAATAATGCATTTAAATAATACATATATATTTAGAAAGCTAATTATATAATAGCTAAATGTTTCGAGACAAAATTAATAAAAAAGATTAAAGAGAAGAATACTACAAAGCAAGCAATTATTAATGCGATAATTATAAAGATAGCATTTGAAAGTCAACATTTGAACGTAACAAAGTCTACTTTTACTAATCAAGTATGTATTGTGTTTAATATAAAAAATAAGACTAATATATATGTTGAATTACTACAAATTACGACGAATTTAATATCAATATGTCGAAATACATAATATTAATTATTTAAATTATTTAGCAACGTATTTTGCATTATAAAGAATTAGATAAGCTAAAAGAAACTTAAGATTTAAAGGTAATCAATAAATTTAACAAGTTTGTAAACACATTTTTAGCGAAAAAAATGTCGCAAATTGTAAAATATTCAATTCTCTTAATTCGATTAATAACGAATTAAAGAATTTGATTAAAATAAATAATAATAAGATTAAAGTTAAATACGAAAAAGTCAAAGATAATGCAAAAATAATAAAGAACAAGTATAAATCGTCGAAGTATAAAAACGAAGATAATAACAATAAGAATTAAGTTAAGCATAAAATTATAACAATCTTAGACTAGTCAATTGAGATAATCGAAATTAAGAATAGTTAGTAAAAATTTAAGTTATTCAATTATTTAGTTTATCAATTGCATTATCTTGTTGCATTATTTATCAAACGCATTGTCTTATTATATGCATTGTTCGTACACTTTTTCTATCAAATATGTTTATTAAAAAGTGCACTATTTATACATTTTTTTTAACAAATATGTCAATTATATTATGCATTTTTTTTATCAAATATGTTAATCAAAAGATGCATTATTTATACACCTTTTTTAACAAATATGTCAATTACATTATGCACTTTTTTATTAAATATATTAATCAAAAAATGCATTATAATAATGCATTCAAATTATTTAGAAAGTTAAAATCGAATTATTAACTTAACTTTTTTAGTTAAAAAGTTCGACAATCTTGTTCTATATAATCTTATTAAAGATTACAAAAAGAAAAAAATCAATGTTTCTTAAAAATAATTTAAATTTTCGATCTTTCAATTCGCGATAATAATAACACATAATCTACGATATTATTTTAAATAACACAATAATGCTCTCGTAAATTATATTGTAAATAATGTGTTATTATTATTGCAAATTAAACGCGCTATTACTAAGATATCAAAACTTTAATATTTGAAAATATTGTATTTAAAAATACATAAAAATCTAATATTTTTAAATATTTAGCATAATTCTTAAAAAGTCAAATATATTAATTTAATGCAATATAAGTAATTTAAATGCATTACTAAATTGCATTATTAAATTGTATTATCTTCTAACTATATTGTCTCGAAACATATATCGACAATGCAAAATCTTCAACAAATATAATAACATTAAATCTCTAAATACTAATCAAACGCAAAACATTTTACAAATTTATTCTAAAAGAATTATTAAATTCTTCAATCGTTAAATTATTGCTTTTTTCTCTTCGATAAATGTTTTACGTTTTGATAATAATCTCTTTAAAATTTAAGTTTATAATACGATTATAATACTTAAGAAGCATTATTTGTTCGATCGATTCTAAAGTTATTTGTGATCGATTTTATTAACAAACTCTTCTAATAAAACTAAATGTTCTTTCGATACTTATAAAGAATATTAAATACGAAAAAACGTCTTTAGTTATTTGAGCTAATTTTGAGAAATTCGAGATGTTATTTTTTCAAAATTCTTATGTTGAAATCTTTTCGACAATAACGTTTATGCGAAGATATTGATCATTCTTGCTTAAAGATAAAGATTGACGTTGACTTTATTAAAGAAAAGTTCGTATAATTATCGCAACAAACTATATAATTATTAACAAATAAACAATTGCATTATTAATTTGCATTATCTTGTCAATCTTGCTAGTTTGTTGCGTTTTAACTCTTGAAATTGTAATTTTCTTTTTATAATAACGACTAAAATAGTTCTTAAACTCTTTCTTGTACTTGTCGTAATAAGAATAATTAATCTTATTAAAATTTTACTTTTCGACATTCTTTGTGTTTTAATTTCGATACAAATTTAACTTTTAAGTAAAATCTAAAATCATAACAAGATTGTATATTAGTTTGTCTTTGCTCTTAGTCTTAAAATAGTACTTCGCAAATTTTGTAAAAATTAACTCGCAAGCTTTGATAACAAGTGTTTTTGAAAAACACGCATTGTCGCGTATAATTCTTTTAATAGCATCAAAATAATTAAAAAGAATATTAAATAATCGAAATTTTAAATTTATATTAACATTAGTTGTTTTAAATACAATTAAGATTAACTTATAGAAAGAATATAGCATATTATTAACAAACAATACTAGTAATTATTCGTTATCTTTTAATCGAATAGCTTGAATCTTTGAATGTTTCAAAACTTCGTCAATCTATATATTGATTATATTGCGCAATTGATATGTACGTCAAAACATTAAATAGATAGAGTTTTAACAAATGCGAATGTTTTGTATTAATGTTTAAGACTTTGTTTTAGCTTCAATTTGAAGCTTTTAAAAGCGAAGCTTTCGTTAAAAAAAATTATTGATAGCAATTGTAAGAACGCAAATCTAATTTCTTTATTAGCAAGTGCATTATCTCTTTGCATTACTTACTTAAAAGAGATCTTTTTAACAACAATGCACAAATTATTGCTTGTAACTACATTTTTAACTTGATTATCTTCTAATAACAACATAGTATTGTTATTTAAAGTCTTTGATTTAAGAATTTTAATAGATTTTTGAGTTACAAGATTGATAATATAAGTTATACAAGAAATCGAATTTTGTGCTCTATCTTATAAAATGTCGCGTCAATTAAGCGTCTTTTCAAGCTTCTCTTTTAGAGTGTCATTGTTGCTTGCATTGTTCGTAACAATATCAAAAAGCTTGTTTTTAATATTATATATGTTTAAGATTTTAAGAAGCTCTTGCATTAAGTAATAATTAATATGTTCAATTTGAAGAGACGTAAATTAAATAAGATGTTTACAATATTAAAATGCAATCTTTATTCAATATATTAATACTTTTAGATAGACGATTTTTTGAGAACTAGATTATATATCTAATGCAATAAATACACGTTGTAACTCTTTTAGATCTTACTTTATCTCAATTCGAATATAATTGTATTCTAAGAAAATTATAAATAACAATTTAGTGCGATGCACAAAAGTAAAATCTAAGCGAAGCATTTGCAATAATTGTCGAAAATGCTTATTTTTAATAATTTAGAAAGATAGATTACAAGCAATAAAGATCTTGCACAATATTTGTTCTTAATTTTGTTAATTAAATTAAGACGCTAAGTCGATATAATTTTTTTCCTATTAATTTGTCAACTTTGCATTATTTATTTGCATTATTAAATTGAACTTATACGATTAAAAGCTAACTCGAGCTATAAAAGAGAATTAAATCGTTTTTGTTTCTTGCAAGCAATTGTCTTGCGATATTTGAATATGTTGATCGTACTAGAGTTTATTAAAGTTGTAAAATAATCTAGAATTTTAAGACAATTCTTGCATGCTATCTTAGAATATTCTTCTAATATTAAGATTATTTGAACAAAAATGTTTTAAACATCGAATTGTTTATTTACTTTAATCTTTTTAATTGAAAGTAAGTTTAATATTCTTTTTTGAATCCTGTTTGTGACACTTTCGTCAATAGATATTTGTAATTATTATTGTTGAAATTGAGCATTAGTATTAAGACTTTATTTAACGTATTTGTTGTTCTCTTTTAATCTTAAAAAAGAACTATTTTGACAAATTCTATCGATCGCTTCTTGAAGAGCTCTTTTCTTCTTAAAAAAGAACTAATTAATACTTTATAAGTCTTGACTTGCAAATTAATTAAAATAAAGACTACTTAAGATTGAGTTGTGCAACATCGAAAAACTAGACTCTTTCTTAATCAAAGATATTGATAAATTGTATGCATCGTTAAAATTAGACATTTTGTAATATATTTTGCAAAGAACAACAATCTTAATAACAACAATAAATTATTCAAAATAAACACTAGTAATGCAATAAAATAATGCAATAAAATAATGCAATAAAATAATGCAAATAACGAGAAGATAATAAAGAAGAAAATTGTTTCGTTCTTGACGTATAAATCTCTCGAAAGTCGTGACGTAATAAATTTAAAAATAGAAATTCTTAACATTATAACGACATTTTCGATTGCTTGACGATCTAAGTCGATGATTTAAATCAAGTTAGAAATCGAGTCGATATCGAGTTAAGTCACGATATTGATATCGAGTATTTGAGTCAAGTTACGATGTTAATATCAAGTATTCGAATTAAGCTAGAAAGTTGATATCGATTTCCAATCCAACGATCAGTCTAAGTCGAAGACAAATATATGATATATAATATTCTAGATTTATGCAAATAACTTGTTAACTTAAGAGATAAAACATTGGTCGCAATTATTTATAGTTAAGCTTGTTATTTTGTTTTCGCTAATAATGTCGATATATTGCAAACTTCTTAATTATAAGTTTATTAATTCTTGTCTTAATTTGTCTCTTAAAGCATATTTTATTCTAGAATTAATCGAACATATTTTCTACAATAATGTTGTTCTTTATTGATTATTTTAATTAGATTTTATTGTTATAAATCTCTTTAATTACAATTTAACACGCATTAATAGTCGATTATTCGAGAAGAAAATATTTGATATGCACATATATAAAGACTTCGAGTTAATTTTTTAAAACAAGCGATCGATTTCGTTTTTGCTATTAAAAAGAGATTTTATCGCTAATTTTTAAATCTTGAAAAATCAATTGTTTAAATTAATAGATCTTTCATCTCTTTAAGATAATCTTATATCTAATATTGTTAAACTTTAGCTCAATATGTTTAGCAATCTTGCAAGTATAAATATAACATAAGTTCGAGAAGTTCTTCGTTAACGTTAACCTTATAATTAAATAAATTGTAAAAAGATATTTACTTTTAATGCGCATTTCGATCTTATTTCTTAACTCGCAACTAATTTATTTTAAAAGATCAACATTTATAAAATAATACTTGCAATTTTTTATTTTTTCAATTTCTTTTGTTTTTGAACGCTTAGTAAAAATAGATAACTTAACAAATATTTTGTTAAACGCATTATTGTTGCTTGTCTTTTTATCGCTATTTATTGTTGCTACAATTGTTATTCTTAATAATCTTAATAACTTATATCTTACTCTCTTTTTTAAAATTATTAACGTCTTCGAAAAGTTATTAATTGCTAAATCTTCTTAAGCTATCTTAAATACTTTTAACTTATCTACGAAAAACACTAAAGCGTCGCGAAGCTCGATCTCTTGTTTTGATAACATAAATTGCGCGACAAATTGTTAATCGAACAACAAAATGTCTCGCGTAAAATCTTGTTCTCTTTTTTTTTTTGCAAACAAATTATAATATTTTGAGCAAAAAATAGATTAGCTTTGATAAAAGAAAATTGCATCGTTGTTAAAGTTATTTATTTAACTTAATATTCGAAGCTATCGTCTAATTTAGACTGATCGTCGAGTTAGGTTATGATATCACCCCTCTAGCTCGACCCGACGCCAAGATCGAGTCATAACAATTTTTTGAAATCGAATCGCTCAAAGTAGTTTAGCGCGAAGCGCGCTAAACTACTTATAGTAATCGACTAAACTACTTTGAGCGATTCGATTCTTCGAATTTTTTTTGACCCAAGTCTTGGCATTTGCACGTGACATTTCCGGGTCAACGCGATCAATCTAGTCTAATTAAAAATAATCGAAATTTGCTCTTTAATTAGCGCAAATTTTGTTAATTCTTTTCGTCTTTTTATTATAAAGTTTCGCATAAATAATCTTAATAAGTTTTATATCTTTTGTTTGAATTACTTTTATCGCATTTTGTTTGTACGTTTACTTTGACTTTACTTGTTATAACTTGTCTTATTAAATAATGTTAAGAACTTCGCTAACAATGATGTTAACAATCTCGATCTTATCTTTTGCTTTGTCTAAAATTGCTAAAATCTCTTTTTATTGATTTTTCTTTTTGTCTCTTTGTTATCTAGTCTAAAATAATTATCAAATATAATGTAAAGTAACAATATTATAAAGAGCTACGATAAGTAAATTATCTCGATTTGTGTTTATTGTCGATATATTAATTATTAGTGTTTATTGATTAATAATCAACTTCGATTCTATAGAGAGACGTTAATCTTTCAAGCAATAAAAGACGACAATAGAATGCGAAATATTATTAATAAAGTAATATATGTTGTATATCGACTATTTCCCAAATAAATTAAGCAAAGTTTCGATATTAAAGTACGTATCTGCTTTATTATAGATAACTCTATAGTATATATTAATAGAATTTCGAATAATCTAAATATCTTTTTGTAACTTTTTTGTTCAAGTTATATCTAAAGTTTTTACAATAACTTGTTGCTAATCTTTTAAATAATTATATATTGTATTGTAAGTTTCTCAAGCTTCGCATATTGTAAAATTCTAAGAAAAACTTAATGCTTAAGTAAGTTTCTTGATCAATTTCAAAAGTATTATTATATAACATATTTGATTTTACTTATTTTTTGTCGATTTTAGTACTCGAAACTTTAATTTCGCTCAAATATAAAATTATTTATATATAGAATTCTTTATATTGTACGTTTGTTGCAATATAGCATAGATATTATCTTAACAAATCTTAATATCTTAAATTATATTTTTTATATTTTTGCTTAATATATTATTTGCTTGAAATTCGCGAAAGATTTTATATTAAACAATTAATATATTAATTGCAATAACAATAAATCGAATTTAAAAGTTATATTTGTTAGAACTTGTAATAGTAGAAGCTAATAATTAATCTTATCTTGCGCAAAATCTTTTTAAAGAAATCTTTTCTCTTAATTAGATTGTCGAGATTCTTCTTCTTAAATTTGCTACTAACATTTTTATTTCGAATATATATCTTAAGTGTCTTTAACAAATTATTGATCGCAATCTATATAATATAATTTATGCAATTTATTGTTTTAAGTTTCGAATTTTAAATTATATTTTTGTTTCGCAAAATCTTAATAGGAACTCTTTATAATATTTTGTTATTATTAACGTTATTTGCAATAATAGTTATTAAACAATCTTAAAAATTGTATGTCTTTAAAATGTTATATACTATATTGATTAATCGCTTCTCTATATATTTATTCTTTAAGAACTTGAAAATTAGCAAAACTTCTTTATATTGTTAATTTATATTAATAAAGTATGCAATAACTTTTAAAAAGAAAAGATAATTCGAACTCGATTAATTGTCTAAAGCAATAAATATTCGAGTACTTGTCTTTAAATTGTTAAAAATATTGCGTTTAATTAAATATACACGCTTTATAATTAACTTAGCAAATTTTGTACATTTCGAAATAATTATATTTGCTCGTAAAAAGCAAACAAACTTGTCGAAGCTTAATTTTTTTAATAATCGAAAAAAGATATTAAGATTTAATATTATTTCTGTTAATTAATTATCAAAGTTTTGTTAATTGTATTGCTTTGTTTTTTTGCGTTTTATAAATTTTGTTTCTTAGAATTAGAAGTAAAATTTATGTTAGTATATCGACTTAAATGTAAGTAAAATATTATCGAAGAATAATAATAGAGTAATTACAAGAACAAAAAGTTAACAATTAATTGCAATAATAAAAGTTAAGTTCTAAAAATATAAGAGAAAAAGAAGCAACAATAAGTAAAAAAGTCTTAACTTATATTTTGCAAAGATTGCTCTATAATTCTTTAAAATAAATTTTTGAACTTTTAACATTAATTATTGTTTTTTTTGTGTTGTCTTATAATAGAAGTTTCTAAATTAGTAAAAGTTAAATAAAGAAATATTTTTTTATAGTTTTTGCAAATAACTTTAAGCATATTAGTAACAACGCAAACAATCTTATATTAATTGTTTTAGAGCTTAATTCTTTAAGCTCGACTATCTTATTAAGAGTTTAAATACTTTATTAGTCTTAACTTTGTATCTTAATTTTAAAGAGTTTAATTTTACTATTACTCTTCGAATATAAGATGCTTCTTAATTGTTTATATAATTACACTTTTATTATTAAGACGCAAAAGCTTGTCAAATAAAAACTCTATTTAACGCTTGTTTTTTCGAGTAAACAAGATTTTTTTTTAATAAGCTTTGATAACTTCTAAATTAGAAGAATTAAGTTAATAGAATATATTAAATATGTTGTTGCTATTTAAGTGCTTCTCTAAGTCGAACAATATATCTTAATTAAATTACGAGAATTCTATAATTATAATAAGATACTCTATAAATAGCACGTAATGTTAAAAGAAATAGAATAGAAGATAATACAAATATAAACAAAAATGGTCTTAATTATAAAAGTAATACTTAGAGACTAAAGTAATTAATACTTTTATATTTAGTTTAACGACAAGAGATTCGATTGTTAAATTCTATTATTGATTGTTGTTTTCTTTATATAATTCGAAATTCTATTATATAAAGAGCGAAATAATTAATCAAGTAGCAATAATCGAATTTTTTCTAGCTATTTTAACAAAGATTATGCTCAATCGACAATCAATTTACTTAGAATAGATATTGATATATCGCTAGCAAATTTTGAAAAATAAAGTGTTAATCTTGTAATTAAGTTGCAAAAAGATATAAAGATTAACTCAATAAGAATTTACAAACAATATTTGCTTATTATTAAATGCTAAAAAATTTATTTTAAAGCAAGCAAAATCAATTAGAGTAAAAGTAAAATTACGACAATTATATTAGATTGTACAAGCTATTATAACAAGTAGTAAAAAACAGCACAAGAACAACTCTTGCAACTTAATTTATATTGTAAACTTTTTATCAATTATTTTTTATCTTATTGTTAAGTTTCTTTTTGCTTAAATTTTACTTAAAATTTGCACAATTAAACTCGATAATTGCGTTTAATCTATTTGCTTTACTATATAATACAAGAAAGTTAAAATAATTATAAATTATTTGTGCACTATCAATATATTTTATTTTTTTGTTCCATATGTAATATTTTTTAGCATTTGCTTATAAAAATGTTTCTTTCGAAAGCGCACTAGAATTCCAAGATCTTAATATAACTCGAGAGCGTAAAAAGAGCAATACTTATATTAACTTGTTGTTTACAAGTAAATTCTTTATTAAAATTGCGTCTTTCTTCTTAAATACAATATCGAGAATCGAAAATTGTGCATTGTATATTTCTTGTTTGCGCAATAGCAATTTTCGTAAATCGAGCATATTTTCTCGAGCTCTTATAAGAATTGTCGCTTTTTATATTTGTAAATAGTTATTAATTAGTAAAGACGTTATTTAATACAATATATTTACGTTGAAATCTTAACTTAACATAACTTTGATAATTAATACAATTAAGTTTTATTTTAAATTTTAATACTAGTCGATATATTGTTCAAGCTAAGATTTAAATATAATTATTTAATAAAAATTGTAACATCAAGTTATTACTTAAAATTTACTTATTAAAATTTATTTTTTCGACAATAGTCTTTTATATCAATAATATAAGTTTTCGAGCAATAGAAATTAGTGCTAGAAGTATATATAATTATACTATATTATTTAGTAACATCTTAAGTGTTATTTATTCTTATATTAATTTCTCGATTATTATTTATTTAGAACTTCTTATTTAACAAAGCAAGCATTGTATATAGTTGACAATATAATTGTTTATAAAACTCGACGTTCGAATAAGATATTTAAAGCAAAAGCTAATAGTTAAAAAGAACAAGTTATTCTCTATTGTAAGGAAGCATTGTTTCTTGTAATAAATTACTAGAATTATAGACTTTGTTTAGCGCACAAAGTATTATTAGATAATACGTACTTATATTAACAGCTTAAAGTAAATTTGGTCTTTGTTAGTAATTATAATAGTATTAAGACAAATATTAGTTTAAATAAAGTTAGCTTTTAATTACTTGTTAATATTTTACGTCTTATTATTTTTAGTGTTACAACTTATAACTCTTGCAATTGTTGTTTAAAACTTGATAACTCAATAATACAATAATATATTAAAAGTTATTTGTTAACATTTTTTCTTGCAATTCTTGCGTAATACTTACTTAATAGCTAGTAATATATAATCTTACGTACTTTGATATCAAGATAAGGAAGATATAATAATTATTAATAAGAAGTATAAGTTATTTCTCAAAATCTTGTATAACAATATGCAATAATAGTTAAAGTTATAGTTTTATTGTTAAATTTTATTGCTTTATGCGCTATATCTCTTCTCTTATAAAATAAGATTAAAAATTGTTAATATAACTTATTAGAGTTTGTTATAACTTGATTTTGAATTGATTTAATAGTGCAACTAGCAATATGTAGCAACAAATTGTGCTTTAGTTGCGAAGTAAAAAGAATTAAAAGTAAAAACAAATAATATCTATAATATTGAAATATTAAGATAAAATATTAACAAGTCTTATCTTTTTTGTATATATTGATTAACTTTAATCAATAATAATAATATTAATTATTGCGATATTCTAGAACAAGATACGTTTAATTATTAAGATACTTAATTAAATATTTTGTTAAATTTAATAATTAAATACAACAAATCTAGTCTTTAATAAATAGATATAATTAAGAGACAAAATTAGAAATGTAATTGCTAACAATGCATTTGCACAATATACTAAATTACATTTCGATTGCGTTTTCTTACAATACGTTAATTTATCTTAAGACTTACTCGAACATCTAATTTGTTAAATTGTTCTTAACAATAAATTAATAAATAAACGATAATTTTCTCGAGTATTTGATTTTTCTTAATTACAATTTTATAACTTAAGAAGATAAACAAATCTATTACAACTTATTGATATAAATATATCTTATAATATTGAAGCTAGCACGTAAGCTAAGAATTTTGCAATTAGAAAACTGCTTGCAAGAAGTATTTACTTCTATAATAATTATTAAATTGCAATTTTAAATATTAAGAAGTTTTTATACATTTTATACTTAAACGTTAAAGCAAAAGAGCAAAAATAAGTTATCAAAAATATAAGAGAGAATTACTTATATAAATATTGTGCAACAATAAAAAATAATAACTAAGAATATTTTATTGCTCAATTCTATTATCTTGTGCATTGTAACTTTAATATAAAAATATAAGCTAAATTTTTATTATAATTTTTAATTCTAATATAATTTTTATTAAGATTATATTAAATGCAATTGTTGCTATAAATAATAGAATGTTTCAAGCATGTTTTACTTATGCTTAAACTTAAATATATTAGCTTCAAACACACTAGTACACAATTATATTGCTACAATATTATACTAGCAAATTATAAATCAAAATAATATATTACTTAAACATAATTCATACTTATTTAAGTTCTTGTACAATAATATTGTTAACTAAAGAATAAGACCAAATTTGTCGAACAAAACATATTATAAACTTGAGAAATAATATCGACAATTATTTTATACTTTATAATAAAGAAAAGACGTATTACAAAGAAGAGCTTCTCGCTTTCTCAATAATTTTGTTCGATTAAGAAAGATTCTTTTCGATAACAAAAATTTAAAAGAACAAACGTTATATATATATGCTTTTTTAACAAAAGTTTACAATAGACATTAATATTGTCGATTAACAATTAACTTTTTACAATTATTATAATGCAAGCAAATAAAATAAAATTTCGATTGCTTAACAAAAATATTAATTGAATTTATAAATACGAAAATAAAAGTCTTAATATGCAAATCTCGAATTGATAATCTTTCTTCTTTTGCTAAATTATATAATTATCGAATCTAGTTAGCTCTTTCTTAACTTCGAATTTCTCTTTAATAATTCTTTTGTCTAGTGTCTTTCTATTATTTATAACAATTCGATTAATTATAAATTTCTCTATTTAATTGTTAGAAAAGCAATAAATAATGTTAGTTATTACTTTTTGTTTTTGCTCTTTTGTTATCTCTTTTTTATTAATTTCTCTTTTATAATAGATTTATAGATTGTTTGCTTGTTTTCGAATATCTTCTTGTAGAAGATTTAAGTTTGCAATTTTATAAACAATGTTGTTTACGCGAAGTAATTGTTATATATCGCTCTTTAGAAGTCTCGAACGTTTAAATCGATTGCAACAAGATTGCATAAATATTAAAGAATAAGCAAAAAAAAAAAGTAATAAAATATTCGTCGCTTCTTTCTAAAATTTCTAGCTTGCTTAATTTAAAAATTTTGACTAAGTTTATTCTTGTTTTTGCGTCGAGTAATATTCGATCGATTTTAAGTCAATTTGTCTCAAGTCTAACTTTATATTATTGTTAATAATCTTTTTTTAATATATTTAAAATCGATATCTTGACTATTACTTCTCGAAGTTATTTGCAATTCGAAATCGATTTTCTCTTTAAAAAAATTGCGCTTTACTTTTTTTTGTAATTGATCGAATAACAATATTAATTTATTATTAGTACTCTTATATTATAATTTGTAGCAACTAACAAGAATCTTTAACAATAAAACTTTCCAATTGTTTTAATCTTTTTAATTGTCTTTTTATTGCAAAAAGAAATTTCTTAGTTACAATAAATAATATTACGCAGTATAATTAGCGTATTTAGCAATATAAATAAGCAATAGAAGTCAAATCTATATATATTTTTTGTAACTTTACAATTGTTGTTGTTTATAACAAGTTGTTTACAATCTATTAATAAGATATTGCAATTGCAAAACAAATCGATAATAATAAATAAACATAATTGTCTATTTACTTAATTAAGTTGCTAGATAGTCGCTATCTAATAAATTATTATTGCGTAAATTGATCGAATACTTATAGTATCAACAACTTATTAACAAATATTACAAATAATTTTATTATAATTTACAAATTTTAAAAGCGCTTTGTTTATAATGAAAATTACTTATAAAATTTGTTATAATAATATTGCTAAAATATATTGCTAAAATATATTGTTAACTATTGCTCAAACTTATATCTCTAAAAATATGCAACAAAAAGTTAAAAACAATAAGTTCGATTAAAAATTGTAATTTATGTAAATATCTTCTAAACACGTGTGTTACAAGTATGCTAATATTACTATAGAGAAGAAACGCAAACAAGACGTTATTCGAGCATAACAACACATATTAATAAATTCAATTATACTTCGATAATTAGAACGAAAATTAAGATTAAGAAGATAAAGAAAATGTAAAAATATATTACGATTACGCGTTAGCAAATATCGAAGCAACGCATTCTTAAGATCGCAAGACTAATTCTCGTAAAGAGATTTTCAATAAAAAGAAGAATAATAACAAGAAAAATAACAAGAATGTTAATAATTTCTTTGTCGACGTAACATATTATATCTCTTTACAAAAGAATATTGTCGAAAAATCTATTTGTCGATAATATTAAAATACTTTCGAATTTATAAACAAACTTTATATCTACGTGCGATTGTGCAAAAAGAAGAATTAATTAAAGTTCTTAGAGTTTATCGTTAAGAATTTTTGCCAATATTTGTTCTTGAAACTAGTTTTTCCAAATATAATTGAACGAAAGATAATAACTTTCTTGACAACATCTTTCAAAGAAGACAAAATAATATTTAGAGCGTAACATTATGTTATAACATTGATCAAATATAGCGTTAACAATTTATTTAGTCTCTTTTGCGTAAATTCTAGTTGCGATATATTTATAATAAATTGCGCTTTCGTTAAGACAAAAATACTTAACATAAAGATTAAAAAATGTTTTTCAATTCTATTGAGAGACATCGACGCAACAAAATATATTTTAGAAGAGTAATTCTTTGTAAACGTTTATTTGAAAAACAAGAACAAAGTTAGCAACAAATTAATTGTCTACATTCGTTATAAAGTTTACTTAATAAATAATCTTAAGACAAAATTTCTTATAGACATAGACATTCTAGAATCGAAACAAATAATTATAAATACATTAAGTCGAAAATTAAGATTCGAATTTTGTAAAAAAAATTAGTATCTTGCGAAATAAAAACTCGAAACAACGTTCGAATTTGTCAAATTATTTGTACAACAAAAAAAAAATTCTCGCAAGATTAATAACAAAGATTGTTATAACTTTAACAAGAAAAAATAAGCCCTTTAAACGTAATTTTCTTTTTAAGCTTATAATGTTAGAAGTTTATATCTATTTCGTAAACGCAAACTTTTAATTTATTAACTTTCGCAATAATAAAAAAATCTCGCAAAAACTTAATAATTATTGTTGTGTTAAATATATTGTAGAATACAAAGATAAAAAATGTTATGTTATAAAGAAAAAGAATTACTTTCTTGCAACGATTTCTCTCTTCGAAGACTATTTAATTTTATCGAAGTTAAACTTTGCTAAAATACGTTTCTCTTAAGAAATTATCTTAAAGAAAATAGAAACTTAGTTGAAAAACAACATTATTATTTACGAGTTACTTAACGAAATTTTAGAATATATCAAAATAATTAATCGTTATTTAAGAATTTGAGAAAATATTGACAATACAATAAATCTTTTTTTCGAAGAGCACATAAAGATTTTTATAGTAATTGATTGACAAACTATTGTCGACGCGAAATTAGCGCATAGAGTTTATTTATTAAGTCGAGAGTTAAAGATCTTAATTAATAAAAAATTTGACAAGACGTATGCACAAAACAAATTAAAATAATTCGAAAATTCTATATTCTTTGAATTTCTTGTTTTCGTAATGTGAAAAATCGTATATATTGATTTAAACAAAAAGTCTACTTGAAAAAACAAGATCATAATTGATATTTAAGATTTAAACGCTATTAACGTTACGAATTTGTATTCTTTGTTATTACAAAAAGATGTAATAATTAAATTACAAGATTGCTCTTATGTTATTGTTATGAACAACAATAATCAATTTTATCAATTTCTAGTTAAGAAGAAATATTAGGATTGTTTTACAATTATCTTTTACAAAGAAAAAGAGCGATCGAACGTAACTCTTATAAGTTTCAAAGAATCAATATTGTACATTTAAAATAAAATAAACAAATTTCTTAGATTTTATCGCAAGTTTTGCAAATGTTATATTGACAATATTATAGTCTTTTCGCGCAATATTGTTAAGCATTTGACGCATCTTAAGATTATCTTTGCTTTGTTTTCTTAAATTAGAATTTCTTTAAAGCTCAAGAAATCGTATGTCAAATATTTATTCGTAATATTATTGAGACAACGTGTCGATAATTTAAATCTCTAAATTTTGAAAAAAAAGTTTGTTGCGTTAAAGAAATTTAGTTTCTCTAAAACATTGAAAAACTTGAAAATTTATCTAGAAATAAAGAATTAACTTCGATCGAAAATTGTCTACTATGCCTAGATAACAAAAGCTCTTTAGAATCTTAAAATGAATTTGTTAAAGAAATCTTTAATTAAAAGTAGAAAGATTTGCGCACAATATTGCAAAAATATTAATATTATTTCTAGCGATATAAAGTTACAAAGCTTTAAAATGCTTCAATAGCAATTAACGAAAAAGAATATTCTTTATTATTATAATCTCTAGAGACAAATGTATATTAACATAGACAAATTTAAGAAATATAGATTTAAAATTTATATCTATTACGTAAAAAATAATTCTAACACAAATTTTTTTTAAACAATTGACATTCAAACTATAATGTATCTTTCTAAGCTACTAAATAACCTAAAAAAGAAATACTAATTAATAGAGCTTAAAGTAATGACGCTTGTCTAGATATTTAAGAAAATTCGATATATATTAAATTATACGTCGAAAAAATTAACTATTGTCTTTATCGATTATTTTGCGATTGTTAATATTGCGAAGCAAATCAAATTATTATTTTCTTTTGCTAATTAAATAAATCTACAACTTATTTGCGTCTCGCAATACATTTTACAATTTTTTATTAACATTAAATAAAAAGTCAAGAAACACAATATTATTTTCGACGCTCTTTTACGATTATTGCAAAAGAATTATTTACAAAAGAATCTTACGAGTAACGAAATTCTAAACAAGATATTAGCGTACTACGTTATCTTAATTGAAATAACTCTATTTTTCAAGAAAAAATTGACGAAGATTTACAAAATCAATAAAAAATGATTCAAAATTTACGAAATGTTTCTTAGTCGACGCAAAAAGAATTATAAAGATTGATAAAAGAGTCAAAATTATTTAGTCAATCTAGAACAAATATTGACGAGACAAAATTTTGCTATAATTATTTCGACAAAAGTTTTAGTTTTGACGACAAAAACTTAGATTGTAGTCTTGATGTTCAATACAATAAATACGATATCGAAAAAGTCAATTAAGTCGAAAACGATAAGACGAAAATTTGCTATTATAATTTTGACAACTTCGATAACATTAAAGAATTTTAAGAAGATTGCTATCTTGAAAGAGTTAACAACGTTGAAGAAATCAATTAAGTTAGAGAAAACTAGAGTAGAAGATATTTAATTTATACTAAAGAAAGAACTCGTTTACTTTTAAGACAAAAAGAATAAATAACTAAGATTGTGCATTTCTAAAGTTCTAAAAGCAAGAATCTTTAAACTATTGCATAATGCATAAACGCACAAAGAATTCTCACGCATTTATAAGAGAATTATAGTTAGCTATTATATAAGAAACTTAATCAAGCAATTGAAAAGATATCTAAAATATTGCTCATTATATTAGCTTAATAGCATAGTTAAACATGATTTGTACGAACAACTAAAGCCTATTATTACGAAGTCGAAAATATTCTATACTATTACTATTAATTTTATTTTTAAGTTGTTAAAGTTGTCAAACAAGTACAATTCTCTTATGTTGATAATAAACAAATTCTTCAAAAGAATTACAACGATAATTAAGAAAACAACTTTCTTAGTTAAGAAATAAGTTGTTAAGCTTTTTGACGCTCTCACGAATTAAAATCTTTCTTTATGTATTATTTTCAATTAAGACAAAAATGTTACGAGCTTATCAAAGCTATACTAGTGGTTTAGGTTCTACGTCTTAAAGGCGAACCTATTATCATATTCGACATGCTCAAGAAGCGAGCATCTTGAGCATGATGTTCGTCATGTTCGACGAACGAACATTGCGAACAATTATGTTCGCTATGTTTGACAAACGAACAAGACGAGCAATTAGTATTTTCTTTGTATATAGAAAACTAAAATACGACTCTCTTATAAATCGTGTTCAATTTATCTTAAGTCTTGACTTATTGTTACGACTAACTTAAGCTACAAATTTCTTGTTATCAAATGATTGCTTGCATTATCTAAAGACGTTTATAAATCTCTTCAAAGCATAACTCTCTTTAATATTTTCGTAGAAAGTACTAGCGTAATACTTTGAACACTCTAAGAATGTTTGTATTAAATCAACGCGTTTCTATCTCAAACATTAGCTCTACAACAAAAGAAAAACAACTTGTGTTAAATCTTATGAAGATCGACGATAACGATAACAACATCAATAGTGAAAAAGAAATTTTATCAAAGATTAAGATCAATGCTTCAAACAAATATTATAAAGATAGAATTAAATTGAAGAATTAAATTACGCAAATTGAAATCTACTTTACGTTCTATCTCGTTTTAAGAAATAAGAAGATCTTGTTAACTTTTATCTTTTTTCGAAGACGAGCTTAGCATTGACTAAAGTCAAATCTTCGAAAGCATCTTAAGAATGAAGAAGATTCAAGAGAAATCTTTATTAACTTCAATGTCTTCAAGAAGAAACTACGACAAGTATTTGAAATATTCAACGAAAAACAAATAGCGAAACGAGTCTTTTAGCATCTACAACAAAAAACGTTAGTAGCAAACTACGTCGCCAAATTTCAAGAATACGCAAATTTAATCGATTGAAACAATGCATTACTAATGACAATGTTCAAGCGAAACTTAAAGAAGAATGTTAAGGACGAACTCATGCGCAACGACGCAAGATTCGACATCATTTAAACTTTAGTAAAAATAGCAATCGACGTAGACGACAAGCTATATAAGAGAGCTATGAGAAAACAATACAATTAATCTCATGAAAGAGCAGAAATTTTCTTTGAATCAACGATCGACTATTACGCAAAAGAAGATCATTTCAAGAAGTATAGCAACCTAAACTATCGCAAGTTTGCATCGATGAAATTGAACTCTACTTAACGACATAAAGAGAAGAACTTTAGGGGAAAGCAAGATAATAGAAATTCAAAAACGTGCTATTCATGTGACAAATCAAGTCACTTCGCAAGAGATTGTCGTTCAAAGAACTTGATAATTTCACGACAAATCAATGTTATGTTAAGAGAGATACCTAATAGTTAGGACGACATTAGAGAGCAAGTCGACAAAGAAGCGAACACCTTCAAAACTAAATCGAACGACGACTATTATTTGATAGAGAACCCAAATCAATTATAGAAAGTTCTAGATAAAATATTATCAAACAAAGCACTCGCATCTACGCAAGAAGTTAATTAAGCACTTTAGAAAATTATTAAATCTTATAGTCTAATTATTGACTTAGACAAAGAATATAACTAAAAGAACTTTCACGAATGCCTAGAAAACATCACGAATTATCTCGAGACTTTAGCTAGTTCATCGAAGAAAAGATAGATTAATTAAATCGTAAACAAATGCGAGAAAGCGCTAGAAAGCGACGTCACAAAAGAAAAAGATATTCTTAACGAAATCGAACAACAACTAAACAATGTTAGTTTATCTAAACAAAGAATAGAGGAAGCAAAGAAACATAAGACACTTAGTTGAATCGTTTGCTACGACGACTTATGCTAGACTTATCTAGAAAAAAAGAAAGAAGTTAGCTAGTTTCCCAAGAAGCCAAAGTTAATAATCTAGCAATAGAAGAAAGCTTAGCGCAAACGAACGTTTGAAGCAAAAGTCGCAACACAAGAGTAGAAAAAAGTTCAAATTTTTTAATAAAGAGCATACTAGCGAAATGCAATATGTTAGCCCAATAGTAGCAACTAAACTTAATAGCATACGCACGATGTTTTATCACATTAGTTAAGATCAATAATTGTTGACTCATTACAATGATCAATTCTAATGCGATAGATAATTTTATGACTAGAGCTCTTGTTAAGAAGAAAGAATATTTTACTTAAAAGAAGTCTAACGCATACAATCTAGTAATTGTAGATAGAAATTTATTGCTCGACAAGAATGAAAAAGTAAATAAAGAAACAAAATTATTATCAATAGTTATTTAGCAACATTACGAGAAACTAATCTTTAATATAGTAAGAATAATTACTTACAATATCGTTTTAGAAATGCTTTGATTGAAGCAACACAATTTAAAAGTCGACTAAAATACACGAGTACTTAGATTTGAACGATGTGATCACGCAATTCACATTCAATCTACGCATCAATAGCGTTCAATAATAGATAAAAGACAAAGTTGAAATTTGATCGCAAGATGCGAACTTGTAGTCTTAAAAAAGAACGATTTAATTAAGTTTAACTCGTTAAACACTAGCAAAGATTAGTCAAGTCATAAAGACAAAGTAAGTGAAAAAAATTGCGAATCTTCTAAGAGTCTTGAATTATCTAGTATAGCGAAGAAATCGCTAAAGTACGTATCACGAATATACAACAATTGAAAGCATTTATTTTAAGAAAAGAAAACGATAAAGATTCTTTCTAAACATTAATCGTAAAATTATAAAATTAAACTTGAATTAAACAAGCAATTCACGTTTGAACTTATATGTGCTTTATTCGAAAAGAAGCTCGAAGTACTTCGCGAATATTTGGCAAAAAACGAAAAAAAAGAATTTATTAAAAAATTTCAATCATAGATAGAATATTTAATTCTCTTTGTATCTAAGAAGAACAAAACTTTTCGTTTATGTGTTAATTATCGAAAGCTAAATCATATTACGATCAAGAATCGATATTTATTATTCAATATTAACGAACTTTAGAATTGATTATTTGGAGCGAAGTACTTCACTAAACTAGATCTATAAGAAGCGTATAACTAGATTAGAATAAAAATAAAAAAAGAGTAAAAAATAGCTTTTTGCACACGATATAAACTATACGAATATACGATAATGTCGTTCGAACTTACGAACGCCTCGACAACGTATTAGAAAATGATCAATAATATATTACGACAACATTTGAATCGATTTGTCATAGCATACTTGAACGACATTATAATTTACTCAAAAATCTTGAAAGAACATGTTAGTTATGTCTTCAAAATATTAGAATGTCTAAATAAAAGAAACTTACATCTTAAATCAAAGAAATGCGAATTTCATTAAAAAGAAGTTGACTTTCTTAAATTTGTTGTAGAACAATACGAAGTACGCATGAATTTCAAAAAGCTACGAGCAATTAAAGAATAAAAAACATTTATTAATGTCAAGAAAGTGCAATTCTTTCTAAATTTTATAAATTACAACAAAAAGTTCATCAAGAACTACTTCGTTAATGCAATATTATTGACGAATCTTACAAAAAAAAATACGTCATAAATATAAAAATTCGCAAAAAAAAAATCATTTTAGAATCTTAAGCTAGAATGCTTAAAGAAATCAATACTAAAGATGTATAATTCACAATTATTAAATAGAATTGAAATTGACGCATTAGATTTAACTATTAATGCATGCTTTAGTTAAGAGCATAAAAACATATAACATTTAATAACATATCTCTTAAGAAAACTTTTGTTGATCGAACAAAATTACGATGTTTACGATAAGAAATTACTCGCTATTGTAGTCTTCTTAAAGTTATAAAAAGTATACATCGAAAAATTATCAAAATTTACGATTCTTACGAATTACAAGAATCTTGTGCACTTTATCATTATTAAATAGCTTAACAAAAAACAAGTACAATAATTAGAACGACTTAAACAATACAAATTCAAAATATAGTATATTCTAAACAAAGACAATGACAAAGTAGACGCACTTAATAGAAGAAATAATCACATAAAAACGAAGAAATTGTTTAATTATAACATATTTAAGATTAATAAAGACGAATCATTATTAGTTAACAAGCATAAGCTAAATGTTACATTACGAATATTTCGAGACAATACAAAAGAGTTTTTAATAAAGAAAGAAAAACTTCAAATATCTATCGACAAAATCGATAAATATATAAGAAAACATTATGATAAATCATTGCAAAGGCATTCGAGAATGATCAAAATTCTTTAACTTTTGCGTCAACATTGTTAGTTTTCATAAATAAGACAAGTTGTCGAAACATACGTTAAACGATGTCTTAGCTATTAGTAAAACAAACATAATACATATGCGAACTATGACGAAATTCAATATTAGAAATTATCTAAGTCGTTATAAGATAAAGTTACGATAAACTTTATTATTAAGTTGTTTAAGTCAACGAATCTAGCAACTAGAGACAAATATAATTCGATATTAATAATGATTGACAAACTTATTAAGTACTCACATATTATCGCATGCAAGAAGAAGTTTATAGCGAAACAACTAAAATACATTGTATTGAATCGACTTATACGATATCACGATATATCTAAAGGACTAACTAGTAACAAAGACAAGCTCTTCACGTCTAACTATTGAAAAACATTGATATCAATGTTAGAAACAAGACTTAGAATGTTCATTGTTTATCACTTGATTACGAATGATTAAATAGAGCGAACAAACTAGAGTTTAAAGCAATATCTAAGACACTACGTCAACAATACTTATAGTAATTAAGTATTACTTTTATCTATGACGCAACTAGCACTAAATGCAAAGATTTCGAATATCACTAAGATAACTTTATTCTTCGTCAATTATAACAAAGAACTTAATCTCTTCGAAGAAGAGCGAAAGCATCTATTAGTCTAGTTAGTCATCAAAAGAGTAGCGACATTAAGAAAGATATACGACAACATCTCAAAGATGCAAGAACGATCGACTAAGTACTAGAACAAGAAACGAAAAACGACACCTTAACTAAAAAAGAGAAATAAGATTTATTTTTTTACAAAAAATCTTAAGATAAGAAAATCAAACAAGAAATTGAATCATGTTAAGATCGAATCATTTCTCGTAAAAAAGACTAAAAAATTAGTCAATTACGAACTCGATTTACCCAAGAACGCCAAAGTATTTCTAGTATTTTATATTTTATTGTTGGAATTAGCGAATTCAACCACGCCTTTACAAGACACATTTTATTTTTCTTCACAAAAAGAGAAGCAATATAAGATTGAGAGAATTCTACGATAAAAAGATTAGAAATATCTTATTAAGTGAAAAGAATATTTTATCTTAAAAAACACATAAAAGTCAAAAGAGAATCTTAATCGTTACTAGAATCTTCTAAGAAAGTTTCATCAAAATTAGGCAAAAGAATAGTAGCCCAATTCCAATTAGTCGAAAGTTAAAATTGTTCGAACGACACATCAAACAACAACTTAGAGATCTTCGCAACAAACTTAGTAGAGTGTGCTTCGTTCATTTTCAAATTACTAATGTTTTTTTACTTCGTTACGATCATTTTTTTCTTCTTATTCTCTAGAAAGTCAAGCTATTTTTTTAGTCGACTTAGCTTAGCACGCGCTTCGCGCACTTCTTTCTTTAAGCGCATTCGTTTCTCATGAATTCGTTTTATCGAAGTAGGAGAGATTGCCAAATCACAATCACGATTAAATCGCACACACTTTACACACTTCTTAGAATTATCATTTACACAATAGATCTTACTAGACGACGCACAATTACGACAAGAACGCATTGCTAGAGACACAAGTTCTAGAGCGTCGAGAAAATCTTTCTTGCGAAGAGAAGAATTTCTAGTATTAATCTTTCTTGAAGATATGATAAGAAGACATTGAGTTTCGAGACGAAAACTCTAAAGAAAAGAAATAGTGTTACGAGCTTATTAAAGCTATACTAGTGGTTTAGATTCTACGTCTCAAAGACGAATTTATTATTATATTCGACATGTTCGAAAAGCGAGCATCTTGAGCATAATGTTCGTCATGTTCGACGAACGAACATTGCGAGCAATCATGTTCGCTATGTTCGACGAACGAGCAAGACGAGCAACTAGTATTTTCTTTGTATATAGGAAACTAGAATACGACTTTCTTATAAATTGTGTTCAATTTATCTTAAGTCTTGACTTATTGTTACGATTGACTTAAGTTGCAAACTTCTTGTTATCAAGTGATTGCTTGCATTACTTGAAGACGTTTACAAATCTCTTCAAAGCATAACTTTCTCTAATACCTTCGTAGAAAGTACTAGCGTAACAAAAAAATTCTTATTCGCTTTATAAAAAGCAATTTTCTACTTGCTAAAAGTCGATTTACTATATTCTATTGCTTATTATTTTTAGTCGAATAGTTAATTAAAAAGATCGAATTAAACAATCGAAATAATATTGCGTTACTATTTTACAACAAATTCGAACGCAAATTAAGAGCGTTTTGCTATTAGATTGCGTAATATTTTGAACAACTTTAAGAATGCGTCGATAGAAAAATCTTTAAACGAACTAATTTATAGAAAAATTATTTGCGACGTTTTATTATTAATTGACTTTTACAAAGAAGATATTGATTATATCGCAAAGAGAGAAAGAAATTAAAAAGAAGTCGCAAAATTTATAACGTTTGTTAATGTAAAAATAAAACTTCGATACAACAATTGTTATTAATTGCTTATCTTAAGAAAGAATAATAAGATTTTTCTTAAGCTTTATTTCGAATACGAGATTCTAGATTTGAAAAATTCTAAACTCTTGAATTAAAGAGTAGAGTCTTTTACAATTTTGAAAGTCTATAAGCATTTGACGTTTAGATTAGATTTGTCTCTTAATTAAAAAATTTGTTCTATAATATTTATTGTCATGTTGAAATTTGCGTCAAAGAAGAAAGATTTGTATTCTAGAATTGTAAATATTAAATTATCGTCTATAAATAATGTCGAAAAAGATAATCGATATAAGCTTGAAAGATTACTTGATAAACGTGTAATGTTGTACGATAGCAAAGATCGAAGAAAGAAAATTGTTCAATACTTAGTTAAGTAAAAAGATTAAGATTTGACGCATAACGTATAATACAATAAAGTCGATTTAAAGAAGACGTCAAATTTGATTAGTAATTATTTAAACATTAACGACGCACAATTAGTACAAAAATATTAAAGCTTGTAAAGTTATATTGTTTGAATCAAAACAATAAACGAGTCTACTAGAGTGTGTTTTGCTTACAAAACTCAAGATTCTTGCTCTAGTTACTTGTTAAGAGCGTATTACTACAAGATTATTTTGTAAAAGTAGATTTGCTTTGTGTTACAATCTTGTTTTGCTTGTTATATATTTTATTAGCAAATAAATTTCGAAATTCTTAGAATTTATAGACGCGCAAAACGCGTTAGCTTTGCTTTATAGTTAAACATAGCATTAACATCCATATTCTTTACGCAATAGCAATAGATTTCTTTGCTTTTGCTCTCGCATAAAAATATTTAATGAGCAAACAAAAACAAATTAATAAAGAGATATTAATTGCGAAACGAAATAGCAATCAAGAAACAAAAGCTTAAAGAAATTGTTTCTTTAAATATGCGAAACAACTAATAGTACAAACGAAAGAAAAAGTCGATAATTTAGTCTTGCTTCGCATAGCATTCGCATATTGTAATAGATTAGCTAAACGCAAATATAGAAAACGAGAGCAAAAAACGCAACGCAAAATCTTACAAACATCAATGTTATCTCTAGAGACATAAAACTAAAAATTGCTCTTAAAAATTTTCGAAAATAAAATATTATATCAATAAGAGTTATTATAATTTGTTGACTATCTTATTACAACAAAGACTTGTCAAAGAACAAATTGCTTAACATAATTTACTAGCAATTCAATAAACTTAAAGAAATCTTTGTCGAAATAATAGAAGAAGTAGCTTTATAAATTCTAAATCTATTAAATCTAGTCTTATATTCGAGAAAGAAGTTAGTTGCTACTTTGATGCTTAGCAAGTATAAATTCAAATTATTATTATTAACAAAGAAGAAATTTACTTGACAAAATTGTTTTGTTATTAAGAATTGCTACTTTTTCGCAATTATAAATAATCGTTAGCGCATTTTTGACTTAATAGAACAAGATAAATATCTAAAGAATAGAGTTAAGACTTTAAAAAAATTGCTTGGAGCGTGCAACGAAGACAAGAAAAAGTTGATTTCTATATTGTTAATATTGATTGTTTATAATATAATAACAATCACGAAAATTCTTCTCTCTCTAGTAGTTTATTTAGAAATCGAAATCACAATTCTGATCTCGTTAATAATCGACTATTGTAACAAATTTATTAATTTTGAGCATCTTGTTCTCAAGACATAAAGAAAATATTAAATATATCTTGATTTTTAGAATTTAACTTTACTTGAGATTTTCGATCAAAGTAACAATATTGAAGATCTTTCTTATCTATTATTTTAAATATATTTGAGAAAGATAAGAATAGAATCTTTAAAAAAAAACTTATTATTTTGTTAGAAGTAAAAGCAATCGCAATATTCTAAGAACATAAAACTAATTTAAAAGCTTTAACAAGATTAGTGTTTTAAGATTCTTTATTTTGTCGATTAATTATATATACATATAATACAAAACTAAGAGCTCGCGAAATATCGAACGTAAATAAAGACTTTTATCTACTTGTAAAAGAAGAACTTGTCATTAATGTTTTTTAACAATTTAAAGGAATATAATAATTTTAAATCAATTGCGATTTTACTTTTTGTTGCATATTACAATGTAATAGTAATAAGAATTTATTTACTAAAATCGCTAACAACACACGTCTTTTTTAGCGCATTTGTCGAGATTATTATATTTTTCAATATTATTAACAATTTAGTGTTAATATTTGAAAAAACTTACAATCTCGCGATTGCGACTTTCGACTCTTTTTTATCTTTTCTTTATATTTGCATTACAATATTAAAATGCGATTTTACAATTTTTACAAATTTCAATTTCGAAGATTTCGATCTCGCGAATTTTACAAATTTTAATCTCGCAATATCAAATATGTCAATCAAAGACAAGTCGCGTTTTGTCTTTTATAATGCGTCGATATCGACTAAGCTTAATTTCGATAATCTTTTAATGAAATATTCTTCGAAGAATTGCGCAATTTTGTTCGATCGATAACTTTATAAGATTCGTAACGTCAAAGTTGCAACGCAAAAACTATATTAACAAAAAACTTTCGTTAACAAGAGAGCAATAAAAGTTAATATATTAAGTAACAAAAAATTAGTTTTTCTTAAAAATCTATCGATTCGAAAAAATTATTACGTTGTAATATATAAAAATACCTAGCTTATAAATAATGTAGAACGCGTTAAAAATAAACACATTATTTTTGTCAAAAAAAAAGATAAAATTATTGTCGAAAAATCTACAAAGTTAGCGATATTCTTTGAAGATCTTGTCTCAAAGCAAGAATCTAGTAATAATAAAGAAAGAGATAACAAGTCTTTTACAAAGAATAGATTTAACAAAGAAGCAACAAAAAAAAAGACGAAAAGAAAGAAACGCAAGAGCGAGAATAACAAATTCTTTAAATAAGACAAGATCAAAGAAGAAACAAAGAAGTCTAAGATAGAAAAGAAGCGCAAGAGCAAAGACAAGAAAATCAAGACAAAAGACAAGAAATTGAAAACTATATTAAAACTAAAATTTGATATTGAGATTTTCTCGAAAAAAGCTAAAGCTTCTAGATCTTTATCAATTACGCTCTTACTTTAGACAAATCGAATAATAATAATGCTCGTAAAAGTTTTTGTTATTGTTAGAAAAAATTAGTTGCGCATACAATCTTTAATTTAGATTGTCTTGACATTTAACTTAATTAAGACAAACAAGAAGAACGTCTTTAAGTTATTTAATACAATTAAGAAATTCGCAAATAAAATTATTATAGAGATTGTGAAACAATATCTATCGCTCGCTTTTCTTAATTCTACGCGTCTCGAAAATTTCTTCTTGATTAAAAATGCTTTGTCGCATATGAAATCTTACGCACATAAGATAAATCTTGAAAAATTCTTGAAGAGAAAGTTACATTTGCTCAAGAAATACATTTGAAGCTCTATTTCTTATTAAGGCGCATTCGATTTGCAACTCTATTTTTTATCAAGACGCATTCGATCTATTACGACAAACTTGATCTTTTCTTGTCGCATATTTCTATCATAATTTCTATTTTCGTACGCGATCTTTCCAATTGTCTTAATACTTCATGCTCTATTACATTTTCTCACATTTCGCTATCGATTTTCTTTTTGGTCGACGATGTTTCTAGCGTCGTCAAAAACGTGTCATTAGCGGAAATTCTCAAAGGCGTATTATTAGCGAAAATTTCGCCCCTAGTTGTTTGATCTTCGATTGACAATGAATTCATATTACATTTCGCTATTCGCTTTTTCTTTCGATCGACGATTTTCTAGCATCGTCAAAGACGTATCGTTAGTGGAAATTTCGCTTCTAATTGTTTGTTTTCTCACTATTACACTAATAATCTTTCTTACACTTCGATTGTTTTCCTAGATAGATTCTTTCCATCGATTCATCTTTTCAATCATGAGAATTCTTGTCGTCTACGCTATTCTTGTCGTCTACGACTATCCCCTTCGTCGCCATCGAGAACGATGGCATATCAAGAAGGTTGAGGGCAAATGTTACGATAATCGTACTTTTCTTACAGGGCAGAAATGGTATTCCTTGCTTAACAAGATATTTCTTAGCATTGTATTTAGATTTGAAGAACATTCCTTCTTCTAGCTAGCAATTCAATTCTTTCCATCACTAGTGTTCTTCTTGTGTTACGCTAATACTTCCTCCAAAGGTATTAGAGAGGGTTATGCTAATGGAGAGATTTGTAGACGTCTTTAGGCAATGCAAGCAATTACTTGGTAACAAGGGATTGCAACTAAGTAGTCGTAACAATAAGTCAAGACTTAAGATAAGTTGAACACGATTTATAAGGAAGTCGTGTTTAGGAGATCTATATACTAAAGAAGATTTCTCTTGTTCGCTACGTTCGTTGTCGAGCATGTTGAACATTGTTCGCTCTACTCATTGTTGAGCATGTTAAGCATTGTTCGCTTAGCTCGTTGTCGAACATGTCGAACGCGAACATTGCTCGCTTTGTTCGTTGTCAAGCATGTCGAACATTGTTCGTTCGTCAAGTCGTCGAACATGTAGACAATTGTGCTTCGTGCTACATGTTGCGTTGTAATTAATATATCACGTTGTTTCGAGTTAAACTCGTAACACTATCTCTCTTCTCAAAGGTTTTCGTCTCGAAAGTTAATCGTCTCTTATTATGTCTCGTTAGCAACAAAGTCGTCTTCGTATCGCATTCGAAATCGAACGCTACAATACATTAATAGATATTGCTTGTGAACGCTACTCTCTCTTTGATCATTTCTATATCGCCATGAAAGACTTCTCGTCTTGTTTGAAGTATTCGAAATGTGTTCGTACGAGCAAATCGTGCGTAAACATGTCTTGATTTTCTTTCGATCACAATAGAGAAGATCTTTTTGTCAAGATCGTTAAAGATGAAGCTTTGCTAACAATCGTCATAATTTAATTGCTACGAAATAAGAAGATTCTAAAGAAGATTAATGCGAAAACAAAACAAAAAACACAATGCCTATTGTTAAGAATAAAGAAGTCGAATGTTTTTGAGTTTTTTAACTATTTTGTTGCGAATGCTCTTGTTGAGTTATTTTTTGTCTTCTAATTATTTTTCGCTATGCTAAATGATTTTTCGAATGTTGATAAAATCTCTAAATAAAATCATAGCAATTATCAAGATTCTTCTTGAGTTCTTATGTGTTCTTTAAGATAAAGTATTTTTTTCACTTGATTAGATAATTTTGATCTTGTTGCTTTAAGACTTTTTTCACTTTGTATTAATTTTCTTCTTGAGCTTTGTAATAAAATGTTTTCTATATAGACGTATTAAGATCAATTAGTTCTAATAATAAGATGTAAAATACTAGAAATACTTTGACGTTCTTAGATAAGTCGAGTTCGTAATTGATTGATCTCTTAGTTTTCTTAACGTGAAACGATTCGATCTTGACATAATTCAATTTCTTGCTTGATTTCCTTGTCTTAAGATTTTTTGTAAAAAGATAAATCTTATCTCTCTCTTTTAGTTAAGATGTCGTTTTTCGTTTTTTATTTTAATATCTAATCGACTTTTCTTGCATCTTCGAGATGTTGTTGTGTATCTTTTTTAATGTCGCTATTCTTTCGATAGCTAATTGCGCTAATAGATGCTTTCGCTCTTTCTTAAAGAGATTAAACTTCTTGTTATAGTTAACAAAGAATAAAGTTATTTTAGTGATATTCGAAATCTTTGCATTTAATGCTAGTTGTGTTATAGATAAAAGTGATATTCAATTGCTATAAGTATTGTTGACGTAGTGTCGCAAATATTGCTTCAAACTCTAGTTTATTCGCTCTATTTGTTCATTCGTAATTAGATAATAGACAATAAACATTTTAAGTCTTGTTTCTAACATTGATATCAATGTCTTTTAATAGTTAGACGTGAAGAGCTTGTCTTTATCACTAGTTAATTCTTTGAATATATTGTAATATCGTATAAGTCGATTTAACACAATGTATTTTAATTGTTTCGCTATGAACTTTTCCTTGCATGCGATAATATGTAAGTATTTGATAAGTTTGTCAATCATTACTAGTATCGAATTATATTTGTCTCTAATTGCTAAATTCGTCAATTTGAGCAACTTAATAATAAAGTTTATCGTGACTTTATCTTATAACGATTTAAATAATTTTTAATATTGAATTTCGTCATAGTTCGCATGTGTATTATGTTTGTTTTGTTAATAGCTAAAGCATTGTTTAATGTATGTTTCGACAACTTGTCTCATTTATAAGAACTAATAATGCTAGCGTAAAAGCTAAAGAGTTTTGATCACTCTTAAATGCTTTTGCAATAATTTATTATAATGTTCTCTTATACATTCGTCGATCTTGTCGATAAATATTTGAAGTTTTTCTTTCTTTATTGAAAATTCTTTTGTATCGTTTTGAAGTATTCGTAATGTAGTATTTAGCTCATACTTATTAATTAATAATGATTCGTTTTTATTGATCTTAAATATGCTATAATTAAACGACTTTTTCGTTGTTATATGATCATTTCTTTTGTTGAGTGCGTTCGTTTTATTATTTTTCTTGTCTAAGATATATTATATCTTGAACTTATATTGTTCGAATTATTTTAATTATCGTATTTGTTTTTTGTTAAGCTATTTAATAGTGATAAAGTGCACAAGATTTTTATGATTTGTAAGAATTGTAAATTTTAATAATTCTTCGATGTATACTCTTTATAACTTTAAGAAGATTACAATAGCGAGTAGTTTCTTATTGTAAACATCGTAATTCTATTTAATTAACAAGAGTTTTCTTAAGAGATATGTTATTAAGTGTTATATGTCTTCATGCTTTTAATTAAAATATGCATCGATAACTAGATTTAATGCATTAATTTTAATTCTATTTAATAATTGTGAATTGTACATTTTTAGTACTAATTTCTTTAAGCATTTTAGCTTAAGATTCTAAAATGCTTTTTTCTTTGCGAATTTCTATATTTATGACGTATTCTTTTTCGTAAAATTCGTTAATGATATCGCATTGACGAAGTAGTCTTTAATGAACTTTTTGTTGTAATTTATGAAATCTAGAAAGAATTGCATTTTTTTGACACTAATAGATGATTTTCATTCTTTAATTGTTCGTAGTTTTTCAAGATTCATGCGTACTTCGTATCGTTTTACGACAAATTTAAGAAAATTAACTTCTTTTTAATGAAATGCGCATTTCTTTAATTTAAAATGTAAGTTTCTTCTATTTAGACATTTTAGTACTTTAAAAACATAACTAATATGTTCTTTTAAGATTTTTAAGTAAATTATGATGTCGTTCAAGTATGTTATGACAAATCGATCTAGATGTTGTCGTAATGCATCATTGATTATTTTTTGACACATTGTTAAGACGTTTGTGAGTTCGAACGACATTATCGTGTATTCGTATAATTTATATCGTGTGCAAAAAGCTATTTTTTACTCTTTTCTTGTCTTTATTTTAATTTAGTTGTACGCTTTTTGTAGATTCAATTTGATAAAATACTTGACTTCAAATAGTTAATTTTGAAGTTCGCTAATATTAAGTAATGAATATCGATTCTTGATCGTAATATAATTTAGCTTTTAATAATCGACACATAGACGAAGAGTTTCGTTCTTCTTAAATACAAAGAGAATTAAGTATTCTATTTATAATTAGAATTTTTTAATAAATTCTTTTTTTTCATTTTTTGCTAGATATTTGCGAAGTACTTCGAGCTTTTTTTCGAATAAAGCATATATAAGTTCAAACGTAAGTTGCTTGTCTAATTTAAGTTTAATTTCATAATTTTACAATTAATGTTTAGAAAGAATCTTTGTCGTTTTCTCTTCTTGAAATAGATGCTTTCAATTGTTGTATATTCGTAATACGTGTTTTAGCGATTTCTTCGTTGTATCAAATAATTCAAGATTCTTAAAAGATTCGCAATTTTCTTCATTTACTTTAACTTTGTGATTTAATTAATCTTTGTTAATGCTTGTCAAGTCGAACTCGATTAAATCGTTTTTTTTTCAAGAATGCAAGTTCGCATCTTGCGATCAAATTTCGACTTTATCTTTTATCTATTATTAAACATTGTTAATGCGTAGATTGAATATGAATTGCGTAATCACATCGTTCGAATCTAAATACTTGTATATTTTAGTCAACTTCTAGATTGTGTTGCTTTAATCAAGACATTTCTAAAACGATATCGTAAATAATTATTCTTACTATATTAAAAATTAGTTTCTCATAATGTTGCTAAATAGCTATCGATAGTAATTTTGTTTCTTTGTTCACTCTTTCATTTTTGTTAAGTAATGAGTTTTTATTTACAATTACTAAATTGTAAGCGTTAAGCTTCTTTCGAGTAAAATACTCTTTTCTCTCTATAAGAGCTTTGATCATAAAATTATTTATCGCATTAAAATCGATTATTGCGATGAGTCGACGATCATTGATCTTAACTAGTGTGATAAAACATCGTGCGTGTGCTATTGAGTTTAGTTGCTACTATTGGGCTAATATATTGCATTTCTTTGATATGCTCTTTATCAAAAAATTTGAACTTTTCTTTGCTTTTGTGTTGCGACTTCTACTTTAAACGTCTATTTGCGCTAAGCTTTCTTTTGTTGCTAAATTGCTAACTTTGATTTCCTAGAGAACTAATTGACTTCTTTCTTTTCTTCTAGGTGAGTTTAGCATAAGTCGTCGTAGCAAGTGATTCAATTAAATGTCTTATGTTTCTTTGCTTTCTTTATTCTTTTTTTAGATAAACTAACATTGTTTAGTTGTCGTTTAATTTCGTCAAAAATATTCTTTTTTATAGTGGCGTCACTTTCTAGCGCTTCCTCGCATTTGTTTACGATTTAATTGATTTGTCTTTTCTTCAATAAGCTAGCTAAAGTCTCGAGATAATTCGTGATGTCTTTTATGCATTCGTGAAAGTTCTTTTAGTTATACTCTTCGTTTAAGTTAATAATTAAACTATAAGATTTAATAGTTTTCTTAAGTGCTTGATTGACTTTCTGCGTAGATGCGAATGCCTTGTCTAATAATGTTTCATTTAGAACTTTCTATAATTAATTTGAGTTTTCTACTAGATAGTAGTTGTCGTTCGATTTAGTTTTGAGGGTGTTCGCTTTTGTGTTAATTTGCTTTCTAATGTCGTTTTAATTATCAAGTATCTCTCTTAACATAGCATTGATTTGTTGGTAATTTATTAAGTTTCGCGATCGACAATCTCTTGCGAAGTGATTCGATTTATCACATGAATAACACGTTTTCTAGAATTTGTTACTTTGCTTTTTTCTAAAGTTCTTTTCTTTATGTTGTTAAGTAAAGTTTAGTTTCATAGATGCAGGCTTACAATAGTTTGAGTTACTATACTTCTAATTAGAACGAAATTCTCTCAAGTAATATTTAATCGTTGATTCAAAGAAGGTTCTTGCTCTTTCTTAAAATTGATCGTATTTTTTTTTCATAGCTTTTTTATATAGCTTGTCGTCGAAATCAATAACTACTTCGATGAGATCAAATATATCGCTAATGAATTTGTCATCGCGCATAATTTCGTTCTTAAGATTGTTTTTAAGATTTCGTCGAAACATTGTTATAAGTGCGACATCGTTTCATTTGATAAGATTAACATATTTTTAGAATCTTGCTACGTACTTTGTTGCAAAGATTCGTTAAGTTAGATGCTAAATTACTTTTTTTACAATTTGTTTCTCGTTAAATGTTTCAAGGATTCTTCGAAGCTCTCTTTTGAAATTATCGAAGTTCGTAAACATCGCACGAGAATTTTTGTCATAATTTTTTAAATACTTGCGTAAGTTTGACTTGAGCTAGTGTTAAACTCTTTCTCTAAGAAATGTGAATGCGAAAATTGTCTTTTTGTTCGTTAGAATAAAATAGAAGATGAAATAAATATTTATTTGCATGAGTTAGTCCTTCAAGTCGATTTGATCTTCATGATAGACGTTGAGTTTATTGATTCTAATTTTGTCGTCTCTCATGTTCGATAGTTGACGTGATGCTAATAAGCTAGTGTTCGAGATAGAGACGCGTTGACCTAATATAGACATTCTTAAAGTGTTCAAAGTGTTACGCTAGTACTTTCTTCGAAGATATTAGAGAGAATTATGCTAGTGAAGAGATTTGTAAACGTCTTTAGGCAATGCAAGCAATCACTTGATAACAAGGAATTGCAACTAAGTAATCGTAACAATAAGTCAAGACTTAAGATAAATTAAATACGATTTATAAGAGAGTCGTGTTTAGAAGATCTATATACTAAAGAAGATCTCTCTTGTTCGTTACGTTCGTTGTCGAACATGTCGAACGCAAACATTGCTCGCTTTGTTCGTTGTCGAACATGTCGAACATTGTTCGTTCGTCAAGTCGTCGAACATGTAGGCAATCGTACTTCGTGCTACATGTTGCGTTGTAGTTAATATATCACGTTGTTTCGAACTAGACTTGTAACATCTTGCAATGCGAGAATTGCATCAAACTTGTAATAATAACACTTAGAAAGATTTGTTAATATTTAAAATCTATAAATTTTCTAATTAGAAAGCTATTGTTCGCAAGACTTTGCAAAGAAATTGTTAACAATTTCGCAAAAAAAAAGTTATTAAAATAAAAAAGACAATAATTAAGACATTGCAAGAGACTACTAAAGCATAAATTGTTTTTATCTTTAAATATAAGATCGATTAATTACGTTTCTAATGCAATCTTATTTAGCTAATATTATTTAGCGTTTGTTCGAACTATTATTTACAACAAACAATAGATATTACAATTTAAAGAGTTAATTCTAGTTCAATATTATCTTAAGATTATAATATACAAGAAATTAAGAATATAACTCGATTGTTCTTAAGAATTACTATAACTATTTTTGCTATTACTTTCTATTATAAACAAGAATTTAAGACGCAAACAAACGTTATAGAACTAATAAATTATCTTAATAATTAACAAATATATTTTAATATTAACAAATTATTTGCAAATTAAAGAGTATTTCAAAATAATTGCAATACACTTTAGAGACTATCAACGTATATTTAGAACAAAGTAGTTCTTACTAGAATATAACTATCTATTCAATTAAGATATTAATATAAACATTATTACTAAAGACGTAACATAGAAAAGAAAATTAAGATCTCGTTAAACAAGCGACAAAACTTTAAACAATCTTCTTTTCTCTTTAGAATTTTGTTGTTTCTGTCTTAAATACTTTGTAATTAAACTTAAATAATAAATTAAATAAATTTTTTCAAATTAAGCTTAAATTTTTTATTATTGATTTTGTTAACAAACAATATTGTTATAACTTTATTGTCTTCGTAAATATCTAATACAAGAGCAATTATTAAGTTCGAATATATAATGATATTCAAATTAGTTAATAAGAATTATAGCAATCTTTTCAAAATTAAAGCATATTAATAAATATTGTTTATTGCGTTATTAAAATTCGAATACTAACTTAAAAATCTACAGTATTTTTCTTTCGAATCTTTATCTTTTGTTATATGCAACTTTACTTCTTTGCGAAAATATATTAATTACTTATATTTAATTATTATAATTGTAATTTTGCGAGTTATTAAATAAAGAGAGTTTCGCAAATTAGAATTTTGAAACTATTATTCGTATTATTAGCAACAAAAGGCAACAATAAAAACAAATAGAATATATCTTGCTTATAACAAATAATTTGCTTATTAACTTGCAATTTTTTGTCTTATTGCTTTTAGCCCTTGTTTAATTCTTCGACTTTACAACAATCGCAAACTTCTTCTTAACAATAATAATTTTTTTTGTTAACTTGCCCTTAACTTTGATTACAAATAATAATATTATAGACTTCTTTATTACAATTGTTGATTTTCTAAAGCTCAAAGTATTGCGCTTTGCAACTAATATTAAGATATTTATTTTTCTTGTATCAATTGCTTGTTTTCTAAAGTCTTTAAAACTATTTTAAACAACTAATATTAAAATAATTGTCTACTTTATTAAAAATTTAACTTTAATTTATTAAGTATTCTAAGATTTGACAAATTAATTAATATGCAATATCTTATTATAGAAATTCTAAAATTATTTAATTGATAACTTAATTAAGTTCGAAGTTTATTAATAGAAAAAGAAGTAAGTACAAAAAATCTAATAACTTCTAGCTTAATTTAAAAATTAATACTTTATAAAACGCGATTACTTAATATTATTTGTATTTAGCTAAAATATTTAATCTCTTACAATAACTAAGTATCTTATATTCGAATACTTAAATAAGTTTAAATTCGAATTACAAATTAATAATATAGAAAGCGCAAATATCGTTAGAAATTGTATAGATTTAATATTAAATAAAGAATATTAAATTTCAAATATTATACAAATTTATTATAACTTTATTATAAATTTTGCAATAATAAACAAATAAAGAAGTGCAACATTTTGTATTTGCTATTGTATTATATTATTAACATTCGAATTTAAAGAATAATCTAGTCGCAATTTATAATTCTTAGTGCTTCTAAAATTACGTAATATTTAAACAAGCTTTTTAAGAATTTTGTCAAATTATTATAATAAAAGTACGCAATAATAATCAAATACGAATTATTATAATGTAGAATATAATAGTACAAGTTCTTTAAAACGTTACAAAGACTAGACTAATCGCGCTAACCCGAAAATGTCACGTGCAAATGCTAAGACTCGAGTCAAAAAAAATCGAAGAATCAAATCGCTCAAAGTAGTTTAGTCGATTACTATAAGTAGTTTAGCGCGCTTCGCGTTAAACTACTTTGAGCGATTCGATTCCAAAAAATCGTCACGACTCGATCTTGACGTCGAGTCGAGTTAGAGGGGTGACATCATAACTTAACTCGACGATCAATCTATATTAATGTAAAAAAATAATAATCTTATGTTAACAAAAGTTCAAAGTAAGTATTAGTAAATAAATAATAATTCTAACTCTAATATATATATTTTTTACTTTGTTTCGATAAAATTATTTGTCGATATATTATTTACAATTTTGTTAATCTTTTCGAATCTTTCATTTTTTGAATCTTGTTATATTTTACTAGATATTGTAAGAAACTTTTAAGCTGCTATATAATTGCATTACTTCTATGCATTACTTGTAAAATAAACTAAGTATACGCACAAATAATAAAAGCGTTGTTAACAAATTCAAAAGTTATTGCAAGTCGAAATTACGCAAAAGACTAAAATAATAATTGCAAGAAATTGTACAAAAAATAAAGCAACAATCGAAAAGTTATCTTAATACAAATTAAGAAACTTTGTAAAACGTTTATATAAAAGAAAGTTACAAAATCGAATTGTAAAATTATAAAAAACAATGTTAAAAAAAATCAAGAAGCATCAAATTAGTAAAGAAATTTATAATAATACATTTAAGTAATGTAATTAAACATACAATGCTAACAACTTAATAGCAAAATGCTTCGAAAACGAATTAAGACAAAAAGCGAAAAAGAAATTTACAATTAAGAAAGTAAATCGATTTAAGATTATTAAAAAAGCACAAAAGTTGCGTAAGAATACAAATATAATAATAAAATTCTCTTTTAAGAAGATACATATTATTTAAATGCATTATTTGTGTTCTATATCTAAGCTAATCAATATTATAATTAAGTGTTGACAACGAGTTTAACATAAATAAAAGTTTTTCAATCTACATAAAATAGATTGTAAAAATTATTTAACAACAAATTATTTATTATAATAACTTGAATAACTTAAAGAAAACTAATAATAACAATTTTATAAAATTGTTTGACATCTTTGTTAAAGAATTTGCATTCTTAAACAATGCAAAGAAGAAAGAGATCTCAAATTCTATTATTGTCAAGATAAAGAATTTCGATAATATAATTGAAAAAAATGATAATAAATAAGAGACTTAATACAAGACTTAAGATAATGCGAAAGAGTTAAACTATAACTACTATGTAGCAACAAATAATAATAATAATAGCGAAAAAAATAACAAGAGCGAGAAAGATAAAAATAATAACGATAAAATTGATAAGAATAATAACAATAAGAATAACGACAAGATAAAAAATAATTCGAATTAAACTATTCAAGATAATAGTAAAGCAAACGAGATTATTAAGATTTCGAACTAATAACTTTACACACATAGCTTAGAGAGTCTACTATTATGCATTACTATTACAATATATTATTTTGTTGCATTATTATATTGCATTATTAAGTTATAATTGAACGATTTAAGTAAAGTATAAAATTAAGATAAATTTGATTTATATTTCAACTAATATCTTGACGATTCTAGTTAATTTTTCGAATAATATATTTAACTATTTAAAAATTATGCTATTACTTTAGAATTATTAGTTCTCTATATATTTTTAAATAAAATATGCTCAAATATTAAAATCTTGATAACTTAGTAATAAAGCGATTGCATTTCAATAACAATAATACAATATTTGTAAAAAAAGTCTTGAAAAGCATTATTGTGTTTTTATTAATTTTTTTGTAAATATTATGTTATCGTTATTAAGAATAAAAAGATTAAGAGTTCAAATTTTTTTCGAAATACAATAAATTTTTTCTTTTTTTAATTTAAAAGTAGTAATAAGAAGAACAATAATAAAGATATCGATAAGAGCGACAATGAAAAGAATTAAAAAAATAAGAGTAATTTAAACAAGATTATGCAAAACAAGATTGTCGAACTCTTTGACAAAAAAAGTCAAGTCAATAATTTGATTCTAGTTATCTAGATAACTCGAATGCATTATTATAATGCATTACTAAATAATTTTATATCGAAAAATTATAGAATAGAACATAATTTTCTACTATTTATTTTAGAATTTCTTTATACTAATATTAAGTCTTAACAATTCGAGTTGATTTTTCGAGTCGAATTTCGATTTTAAGTATAGAAATCGACTCGAATTGTCGATTTCAATTTCAAAAATCGAATTGCCAAGACTTTCGAATTGAATTAATATAAATCGCTAAGATTTAAATCAAATACTTAATTCAAACTTGATAACTCGACTTGACGCAATTAGTTTAACTAATAATCTAATTGTCGAACTTAATTTCGCAAGAGAATCGCTAAGTAATTAAACTCGAGAAGCTTAACTTTAAAAAAAATTAAATTTAAAAAAATTTATAACTTTCTTGTATTTTATAAATATTTTATCAAAATTACGTTATTCTATAGAGAATTTAGCGTGCTTTTAAACAAAAAAAGAATTACTCAATTTAAACTAGTTTATATAACGTAATTAATTAATTTAACTTCAAGTTAAATAAAGAAGTCTATTCGAATTCTTAGATTAAACAAAAAAAATATGTTCGATTCAATTTAACAATTATATTAATCTACTTTCTTTTTTGTTTATTCTAACAATTAATCTATTTTAGTAAATCTAGTTTTTAATATAATATTGTTAATTAAAGAATCTAAGAATAAATTAATATATAATCTCTTTTATAAAATAAAAATAAAAGAATTAATTAAGTTTTTATTAATAATAACAATAGTTTTAATTTTAACTATTAAATTAGAATAAAATTATTTTATTTTATTAAAATATTAAAAAATTATTAGTAGATTAATAAATCTACACAACTCTTATATATTTTGCTCTAACAATTATTATAATCTTTTGCAAGATTTAATTTTTGTTAATATTATATTTATCGAATATGTTATTAAATAATTGTTTAGAAATTTAAATATTAAACTTGTTAATTATTTATATAGTTGCAATATAAATTTATTTTAAATATTTACTAATATAAAAATCGATCTTTATCTTTATTTTAGAATTATTATATTTTTTCTTTATTCTTAACTTTTTTAATTTAGAATTAAATAATTACTTTAATTTTTTCTAAGTTTTATACTCTTTATAAAAACAATAAAGAGTCTTAACTTTATTATATCTTTTAATATTTTTTGTTTATTAATATTGCTCTTTCTTTTGTTGCACTTCAATTTATATATAAGTATTTAATATTTTTTTATTTTTTTTGTATTTATATTTGCGAACAATATTATTAGTAGAATTGCAAGCAACAATATTAAATAGTCTTTTTTTAATAACAATATTTTATAAATTATAAATAATAGATTTTGTTTTGCAAACAATATAATTCTTTATTTAATATTTTTGCTACTTTCTTTTAAATATTGTTAATATAAATTCTATACAATAAAATTATATAATTAATAATAAAAAGATAAGAATATTTGCAACAACATTACAATTGTTGCTATTAATAAAAATAGAAAGAAAAAAGAAAAAAAAATATTAAATTATTTTTTATAATTTCTTAATTTTTGTTTTTAAAAGCAATAGCAATACAAGTAGTAGATTATCTCTATTTATTAGATATACAAGACAATATAAATTAATAGAAAGAGACAAAATCTTAATTGCAACGTTAAGAAGATATATTGTAAATCTAAAATAATTTAAATTTAATAATTAATATAATTAGAAACTTAAGTTTGCTAATTAAATTAATAGATGCAATTGCAATAATTAGAGAGATAATCTATAAAATATATGCATCGATAATGAGGGATTAAGTCTTTTCCTAATGCCAAGCTTTGCCGATCTTCATGAAATTGCTAATATCTTGGGGTCTTGGCGTTCCGGTATTCAACACTCGCAAGACGTTTGATACTGTGAAAAGATATATATACCGCGCAAACCATAAGGATATCATGCATAGAGTAGTAAAATAGCATCTGTCTTGTAGCCAACGGCGAGTAAGTAAGCTAGCCATCGTTTTCGCCTTACTTGGCTTGTTGCGAGGTATCAGAACTCGTCGCTTATAGCGGTGTCAAGTACGCTTGATCAAGAGGAAATGGATTTTATTGGCCGGACTAGAACAGATGAGAGCTGTACATGGAAAGTAGAAAACATATGGAAAGAGTTCAGAGTTGTACGAGAGATGGAGGTGGAATGGTGGGAGGCAGGTACTTATTTGTAGTGGGGATTTCTTGGCAGATGGGAATGTAGTGATCTTGGTCAGGGCATGTGAGATCTTAAGTGAGCAGTTGCCAGCATACTCACTTATCTTCTTCAAAGATTTTTAAATATGGAGACGTCAGTTCGTAAAATCCACAGGCGAAGGATTAGCAAGGTAGCGAAATCGTGATATATACTTTTTATGTAGTGACCGTGACATCTTCAGTCTGTACTCATCATCAGATTCTATGTACCGCCTCTCCGCACAGGCTTTACCACACATATCTTTTTGCATCAATTCATCGCCGTCTGCGCCGTCGAGCTCGGCGTCACAGGACACAGCCTCTGCTGCGCGTCCTCCGCCCAGTACTCACTCCCCACGGCCGTCTTCGCATACCAGACTCCACTCGGATCATACAGCTTCTTGATCGCCAACTGCTTCGGGTAGTTCGCCCCATAGAAACTCTCCTGCCAGTTCGGATCCTCCGCATCCGCCTCATTCATATACGTGCCCCCACCCGCGCTCACAGGCGCCAGCTGCTCGAGCGCGCTCGTGATGTGCGTGGTGATGAAGGTGCGGGCGTCGATGTTGGTCTGGAAGGGCGCAGTGTCGTTGTATGGCTTGCCGATGACGACGTCGATGATGCTGTTGCGCCAGGCGGGGAGGACGGAGTTCGGCGCGACGGGCTTGGCGACGGCGAGGTTGGGGTTCATGATGGCTTCGACCATGATGTTGCCGCCGTCGAAGAGGGTGCGGAAGGTTTGCGACAGCGCGGCGGGTTGGCTGGTGATGACGCTGCGGGGGATGAGCCGGCTGCTCCATTGGAGGGTGCCGGAGCCGAGGTAGGGGAAGAGGCCCAGGTAGGCTTTGTTGAAGGTGGGGTAGGTGTAGGATGTGAGGTTGTAGGCGAGGGCCGGGTGCTTGAGTTTCAAAGCGTCGAGCTTGTCGGTGAAGGGCTTGAGGAGGGCGACGGTTTGGGCTTGGGTTAGGTCCGGGGCAAAGAGCGGCCAGACTTGAAAGTAACCAGTTTGGTAGAAGGCATAAGCGTAGGCGCCGGCGTCGGTGATGTTGGGGGTGATGGAGTGCCAGGTGTCGATCAAGGGCCAGAACTCGTCTTCGGTGATGATCCCGGCGTAGGGGAGAGTCAGAATTGCGCCGCTCACGGAGAAGTCTTTGAAGATTTTGAAGGTGGCGGATATGATATATGCGATAGTTCCGCCTGCTCCGCTGCCAGCCAGGAACCAGTAGATGTCCTTATTCTGGGTAGGTGTAGCTGTGAAACTGGTGCCATTGGCCAATATGCCCTGGACTTCCAGCAACTTATCAGCTGCTAAGCCAAGCTTGCTTGTTGTTGGTGCGTGGCCACCTGCGAAGAGGTAGCCACCAGCCAAACCCACGGTAGGGCATTCGCCGCCAATGGCCATATACCCTCGCTGCTCGAGATAGTCGTACATCTCTCCAACCTGGACACCCCCTTGGACTTGAAGCGCTGGGCCAGTGTAGTACGAGCTCTGGTAATTGAGGACTGGGCTGATTTCCTTGAGGTGGTGTGTCCATAGCGCTAACGAGCCAAAGCCAGTGGATTTTCCGAGATAGCTGTTTTACGATTAGCCCTCTGTGATCGACTATTTATAAGCTGAGTACAGCGAGAACTTACTCGTGGCCAGTGTTTCGAATTAGCAACCGGATATTGTGCTCTTTTGCGAAAGCTAGGCCAGCAACGACATCCGCGTCTCCAGTGACATTAATCGAATACTGCGCGTAGCTCCCAATACCACAATTCCCACCGCTCTGGTCCGCGATAGGATTGCAGCTGTCGTTCGCGAAATATGTCTGCATTACGCTCGAAGAGCTCTGCTCGTGCAATGGTGGCGTATGCCATGCCTGCTGGACAGCTGCGCAGGACGCGGCATTGTAGGTCGACAAGTCGTACTTCTGAGTGACAACGTCGAAGGTGCTATGATAGCAGGGCGAGCCGATGGGAATGTTCGCGATAAGGCGCCCACCGACCGTTTTGTTAAGAGAATCCCAGGTCCCCTTGGATGGCCAGCCCGCGTCGCCAGGTATAAAGCGACATCCGCCTGCTATGGGAGGAGTTGGTTTGTATACAGCGGCGGCTTCGACTGCTGGGCTGCTGGTAGCGAAGGAGAAGAAGGCGAGGGGAGAGGAGAGCATGAACCCTCTAAATTCTGATCGCACCATGGTAAAAATGGGGGTCAGGACAGATAATCGGACGGTACAGAAAATTTAATTGGTTGCACGCGGGGAGATGTTGAGGCTTTACAAATACTTCATGAATGACTGAACAGGACGCTGAATCGTCAAGACCTGCCAAAGGAGAACCGCTGATATGCTATGCTATGCGACACGATGCATTTGCGCACGGGAAGGCGATATCCTTGGGGATGTGGAGAACATGGAGGCTCTTTGTAATCGAGCAAGTCGGCAGGACAGCTACATGCGATATCGCTTCCTAGTGGCATGAAACTGCATGAGATGTGCATTCAGTCTGCGAGGTGAAGGCAAACGTTCCAGACAAAAAAGTAGAAGCTTGATGTCGGCAGTAGGACGGGAAAAATGGCTCGAACCGTGCTTGACCCATGGCTCGGTATAAAGTACGGAGTAGATTGCCCAATGATCTTCCTGTTGCATCGTTAGTCGATTCAGCCGCTGCAGCTCGCGACGTTCTCACTGGCCACATCCCGCTAGTCCCGCGCCTCGTCGCGTGGGGAATCTCAGCTGGCCCCGATTGATAGCCTGAATCGGGGGGTGTAGCATTGATATGAAGTGCTGTAAACGACGAAGATCAGGGTCTAGGCTGCTAAAACACTGACTAAATACGGTTTAGTACCAAAGACATTCTACTCTCATCGGACGCCGATCTTTGCCAACAGTACACACTCTACATAAAACGTGGATAGAACTGAGATTGTAGCGATCTGTTAACTCCCATGAACGAGTTGAAGAAGCGTCGCGATGGCCCGAAATCCAGATCACCACCTGCAAAGCCGCTTCTCTGCGCAGCAGCGCAGAGAAGGTCGAGCCCTGGCACTAAAACGAATCGCGCTCCTGGTATGACACATTCGTGCCAAAGGTATGGGTCTTGAGAATTCCCTCGTGATTTTCTGGAGGCCGCTGCCGGTTGGCAGTAACGTTGGTGTGATTGTTCTGCGAAGGACCCAGCTCGATATAGCTGGCATCCATAAGCCCCGATTCGCCGTAAGATTTACCTGGCGCGCTGTTCTTGGGTATGGCATTTCGTAGCTTGTAGTCGGTCGATTTGTACGGTGTCTGCTTCCCGCCATAGGGCATTGAGGGAAAAACTCTGGAGACGAGGGGTCGTAGAACTGGCATACAGCCACAGACAATGGAAACGTTGGTCTCGATGGCTCTGTGTATGATCAGCCCGCCTGTCATTTGTCGCAGAGGATGTGGAATGAGGACATACAGCCATAGCAGACTGTTGGAGTTGTGCCAGGTCGCATCAGAATCACGGAGTGTCTTCACAATTTCAACCTCTCGGACGATAGACGCTATCAGTATACTAAAATATCTCAATCAGTGAAGATTCTTCGAGTCAGGGCACTCAACCCACAATGTTCCGGTCATGAAAATGCCAATGATCGCAAGCTTCATCTTCTTCGCCAACTGTAGCTGCAAAACCATAGGTATCGGTAAGACGAGCAGGATCACATCATAGGCGATAGCAACGAGGCCGCTAGAAACGCCGAGGTGGATGATATCGATGCAGCGGCCGGGCAGCAGAGGGTTCCACGCCTTGCGGATGGGCGAGCATTCGAAAACGATAAGACACAGAGCTATGATCGAATACAACGTCCAGGTCGAGATGACAATCAATGCCGCGACCCTGAATTTGTTGTTGACACCGAATATGCGGTGTAACAGGACAGCAATCGTAAGTTTGGCGAAGTAAACAGCGACAACGTACACGCTAGCCTGGGCCAAAGAGACCTGGGCTCCGTAAGCAATTGCGAGTACGCAGCGAGTGGCAGTTCTGCGTGCCTTGAGGAACGGGACAAAATACGTTTCTGGAACGTCCCAGAGATGATGGCCGACTCCCCATTTGTTGACGGCTGCTTTATATCAGCCAAAGATCGCTAGAGAAGTTTGCAAGCGACCTACAGAGGATATTCAGAATTGAAAGAATGACTGAGAAAATCTAGGAAAACCTCCATGAGCATTGGTGGGAGATCTGCGTCTTTGCCACGTACAAGTGCTAGAACCGACGTTACTTTTGGGTAATCAGCATTGCCTCTTGAAGCTAATAATCACACAAACTCACCGTCGTCCCATCCAGGGGCGCGACTAACGACCAGCTTGACCCAAAGACGAGCAAAGACAAAGATAGCAGCAATGACCACGCAAACCACGCTGGTCAGTGAGAGATAGTGGCCATGGGATGCGGGATGCTCGAAGTTTGGAGTCACCCCCGGCGGAGGCGGCAGCACGCCAGGAATTTGCTGCCTTCCCACCAAGTATGCCAAAACCTGTACAGGCACCATGACGAAAATTGCAGACCGACGTCGAATAGTCGACTGGAATGGAGAAAGCCATCTATATATACCGTGGCGCTTGTCGTAAAAATCTCTAATGTACCATACTCAAATCCATACCTGAAGCTCTAGCGAACTAGCCAGGACAAGCTCCCGCCCCCTGTTTCCATTTAGTGAGCAGGGACGTGGTCGCTCATTTTGGCTGACACGTGCGACCAATCTCAGAGCAGCCTGGGTGGTGGCTTGTTCACGGTTGTACTTTGTGTTCGGGGGGTTAAATGTTATTTTGGACAGGGTTTATTAAGGTGAGGGCTAGGCAGAATGAACCCTGTCAGAAATAACAATTAACCCGCCGCATACGAAGTAGAGGCGCTAAGCAAATGTTGTCGTGGGAGATACGGAGCATCGGATAGAAGGCTCGTTGTTTGAGCCATGGACAAGCTGTGACTGGCTTACAAGCTGTCGCATACCACGCTTCATCGAACCAAGGTGGAGGCTGGTATGGCCATGTGGAAACCCTAAGGATTGTCAGCTTCAGGAAGCGGACCGTGGCTGGATACGCAGCTGCCAGCAGCGCGCAGCACTCTAGCTAACAATCAGCTAGTGACCCTGCCCAGGGGCGCCCTAACCCATAGCCGTGGGCCGTGGGCCAGGTGGGGGTTTCGGCCTATTCCGCAACTCCCCAAGCGAGGTTGGCACCAGTGGACCCTTGGGCCTTGGGAAGTTGGGAGCGAAGCTGGTTAGATCATGCAGCTAAAGTAGAGATTGACGATGGGGTCGGGCCAAGAAGTCTTTAGCGCTTTCACAACGGTTGTCGCTCCTTGACCTTACTTTTAGATCTCCGACCTCAACTTCTGGCAAGATAATTTTGGTCAACTTTCGTATTTCGCTGTTAAAATTGTGAGGGGTTGTGTGCGGATCACTCGCAAGTAACCTAATCCTATAATACAAGGAGAATAGCTTGAAGAAGAAAAGAAGAGTCTCTCCCTCAGGCGGAAAGGAGTCTTCGTACGCAACGAAATTAGCTCTTGGTATGCGGGATAGTTCCGCGCGTTGCCAATGCTGGTGTGCAACACCAAATCCATAACACGGGTCTAACCCGTCACAAAAATATATAAAATTAATTAATTATTATTCTAGACACTATGCGCTTTCTAAAATTGCTTTATTTATAAGTTTTGATTATAAATTGCTAGAGCTATAGAAACTACAATGTTCGTTAATATATAAGAAGTTCAAGTCGATCTTTGTTTTTGAGACACGCTTCGAAACACAAAAACTTTGCAATCAAATAACTTTCTTAATGTTGATTTAAACTCTATCAAAGATATATTATTGAAAGTGCAAAGATTACTCTATCAAACTTGAGATTTTGATAGTAATAAATCAAAAATGCGAGTGTTGATTATAAGCATCTTGTCAGAAGTTGGGGTCGAGAATCTAAAAATAAGGCCAAGGGGCAACAACCGTTGTGAAAGCGCTAACTCACCCCCACTGTTCTAGCCCTTGACCGCGCATCTCCTCGGTCTCCGGTTTGTTGGCATGATCTGCACAAGCTACTTTGGGTGAGAAAGCATGAGGGAGGCGGCGATAGTCGTGAGGTTGTCATCGGATCGCCCATCGCACTGGCTCCGATGCTTGAGCCTGATGTTTGGTGAGTTTGAGAGTCAATGCTGTGCAATCCTGATCTGAGGGAGGTAAACGGGGAAGTACTTCATAGTGTGTTCAAGTGCATGGATTGCATGTATAATGAACAAGAAAGATTGCTATACATAGTTCGAAAGATCGTGTGGGACTTGTTTGGCTGCCGTCTAGATTTCTTCAGGCTCACCGGCTGATCCGGGTGCCTTCTCGCAGCTTTTCTTGTGGATTCGCTATATATAGCATAGACCCAGGGGTGATGGCGATAATGAGCCTGCTGAGGAGCAGGTGCTTGAGGTCGCAATATTTCCATGTTGTTGTTTGCGACCAGTGGTCGAAGATAACCAAGTATTGGTGCCCTCGTTGATTCGAACCCTCAGTATTCTAGGGCTACGATCATCCTTGGATTGTCACTTTCTGAATCTTGAGCCCAGGATACCGACAACCACTAGGAATGAGAAGATGTGTAGTGGCTGTAGTGGCTCGAAGATGTGTTGTGACTCCACGGAATCCGAAGGAGGGATCGTAGTAGTGATGTCCGAAGGCATTGCTCAAATTGCTCCGATGAAATGTGACCAAGCGTACGGAGGATAATGTGGATTATCAATCATTTGCTTTGTAAACCACCATCCGAGCGACTTTCAACTGTCTTGGCAGTAATTTCATATATTTCATCTTGTACTATCTCCGCTCCATTCGATTTCACATCCGCGACTTCCAACTCAGTCCAACTTACTGCCCACCAATTGTTCGTACTAAAACCTCTAGGAATGGCAGTATCAAAGCAGCAAGCCGCCGAAGCCAACGCCTGGGTCCATGCAGTCTCTACCTGCCCCCAATTCCAACGAAGACCCCCAGCTGAGATCCAACAATTAGTTCCACAACGCCGGCGACTCCTTCGACACCGACCGCGGGATCACTGACTTTTATACCCCCGATGCGCGTCTCAATTTCGCAAACGCTCCTACAATTATCGGCATTGACAGTATCCGCGCAACGATGGTAGCGCAAACCTCTGCTTTGGCGTCGATGAAGCATCTGTACGCTCCACCACTTCCTACCTACTAGTGCGAATCACTGACGAGTTCGTTGACTTTAGTGTTGGCCATGTGGACGTGATGCCCGATCGCATCTACCAGGAGGCGGAGATCCATTATGTGGTGAAGAATGATCTGGAGAAGGCGGAGATTATCGTGAAGGGTTTTGCGGTGTTCCATAAGCGACCGGAAGAGTCGCATATGCACCAGTGAGCTGGCTCTTTTCAATGGCCCTGGGTTTGGGATGACTGATAGCAGATAGATTCGATATATATGGCGATTTTTCGAAGGTGCAGGAAAAGATTGAACAGTTCAAGAAGAACTGAAAGGCGAAATGAGCGACAGATTGTGATAGTATCGGGACGTAGCTTCAGAGCTTCAGGACAGTGGTGGAACTCGATGGGTTCTGTATTGAGCGGGCTACCGCATGGGGTGATATCGGAACCCTTCTGACAGCGAGCTGAGCAACTCCCTTGACCTTGTCTTTGCCGATGGCCGCCGGGTGATTGATTTTCGAGCTCCCGTTGATCGTTCCGATCATGGCAGCTGTGCTGCTATTGTCGAACCTACCGCCAAGCCCCATCTCTGTAGCGTCAAGGATACTTTGGTAATATCCTTGACAATGGTCCTCCTTTAACATGGTCGTTAAACACCTTTGGCGCGATCCGAGAAGCAGATGTAGATTTACTTCACTTGTGAAGAATCTATGTTATGCGCCAGGAAGGAGTGATGCATTTGTTGTTTTGCATTCACTCCGACGAAAAGACGGAAAGGTAGGTCGAATGAATGATGATCGAAGACCCGCATCGAAGAAGGCAGACTGTAAAATATTTTACTTACCTGTGCATTACCTACTGACGCGCAACAAGCTTGGCAGATATCATTACAAGGCTGTCGAGCATCCCACTCATTGGCATGATGTTGAATATGGAGATACCCGTGACTCGATCAAGTATTGAGAAGTGTACTATAACCGGGCATAGAATACGCAACTCTCAGCTACTTGGCCTGGTCCTGGTGGATCAATCGATCCCACAATGCTCGAGGATCTGAATAATGCTTGACCCTGACTATTTCTCCAGCTTTGGGGTCCATTAGCACCGCATAATGGGTTAAGGCATTGGTGACGGGGTAGGTGTTCAGCCAGTCCGAGACTTTGTTCTGTGTAATGGCTTCCTCGCCGTTCATGGTGCTTATGCGTGAAAAGTCAGACTTAGCAGTACCCTCCCACAGCTTGGTCACGCAATGTTTCCGTGCAGTACTTTCTGCGACAATGCCGGACAGAGCGATCTTGTCCAAGATGTTCGTCAGCTTCCCTTCGTGAGACGACTCTACGTGACTAGGGCGCCATCCGCCACAACCGAGCTCTTGCGCTCGGTCATGGTTTGTGACGACGATGATATCCGAGGCCGATTGCATGACAGCGGTATTGTGGTCTTTCTCCAGAGTGACAGCTTGCTCGCCGTCGCAGAATACCAGATAACCAGCAGTAGTAGTAGTCGCAGGGAGCTCTGTCAACAAAAGATCAAGGGTAGCCAAAGCTTGAGAAACGTCTTTGGGAATGAGAATAGTTCGGAGAATGGCACTAATCGCGGGGCGACAGCCGAAGAGAACCAGAGCATGGTGCAAGTAGAAGCGGACGTTGGCCAGCCAAGTGCTGGCATTGTGGACAGGCCTGAAGTTGAGAGATATACTCAATCCTTTTCTTACGCCGGTCAAGACACCGACGTAGCCCACGTAGGTGATGGCTGAGGCCACCTTTACTCCATCCCTAATGTATTCTAGCTGGACGATAACCTTTCGTAGCGGATCCATGCCCCAATCCAGTGTGCGGAAGTGTAGCATTCTATCCTCCACGGATAATTTGACTCCACCGCTTGTGCATCCCATAAAGAGGTCGAGCAGGACGTTGAAAGCCACGAGGAGATGCATGCCAAGGCCGGTGACAAGGTGTATGCCACGAAGCTCTTCAGTCTGCTCCTTGCTATTCAGACGCCGAAGGAGTAGTCTTGCTAAGCCCCGGAAGGTTGGCCTAGGTACTATCTCGTCAAAAAGGGTGGTAAGGGAGGCGAGATGTGGAAGGAACTCTGTGGCAACACGCTGGTAGCGTCGCAGCGGTGGAAGCGACAGATCGATGGTGTACGTAGGTATTCGACGCTCCTCTAAGCACTGCATTTCCGCGAAGCTCTCCGTTTGAGAGTCTCAAGCCTCAGTCACGGCAGTTCCGTTGCGATCTCGCTGTAGAGCATCGTTGATACGCCTCTGTACGCTCCTCTGTGACACGTAGGAAGGCATCAACGGACCCAAGGCAGAATTCCGATGCCAAAGGCAATGTGACTCATGGGCTAAATCTGAGACCTCAGCATCAGTGGCGGAGCAGGAAAGAGGTTACTTTAAAAGGCAAGGCTTTGAAGCGTTCGAGACATTCGAGGCGCAAAAGGAAAATGAGGATATTGATCCTCTCAATAAGATATTAATGACATGACAGCCCTACTCTGGGATCTCGGGTCACGTAAGTTAGCAACCCCTGCTTTCCCCAGAAGAAGTTTTCCAGAACTCGTGGTCAAATTTCCTCTGATTCTACTTGTTATGTTTCGACCATGGGGCTGTGGAATAACAGAAGTAATTGCAGTAGAGACGGATTGGGCCAAAAGTGTGTTGCGTTCAATTGTCCATTCGAACGGTGGCAAGATCCGATTGATGAGAGACGTTATCTCAGGGTGACAAGCTACCGCACAGAAATGTGGTGTCTCTGAGGGGCAGATGTTATTGCAGAGACAAGCGTCAATGTACCAGCAGCGTGGATCGTTCTCGACTTTCTGATGAATCCATGAAGCGCCCCAGCCATGGCAGCGCCAAATTACGATGAGATGCCGGGCACGTATGTATATGCTTGCCTCAGTGCTCAGACCTTCTTTGCAGAATTATGTTTGGTGTTCGACAAGTCCTAACCCTAGAATGAATCCTACATTCAATCCTAACTATTTATAAACGACGCTACAAGATATAGTGCAATAGCTTCGAGCGATCGACGAACGCTATAATAGATAGTGTAAACTATCTATTAAGAGTAAGCGTCAACATTAAAACATAATTTTGCTAAAAGATTTAAAAGCAACATTTAATATTTAAGATAAAAATCGATTACAATAATAAATAAATCTTATTTAAGCAAAAATATACGACAACATTTGTAAATGCGTTCAAGAATAATCTTATAATTCGTATAAGATAAAGCGTTATAATTAGAATAATTGTATTTGCAAATGCTATATACTCGTTTATTATATATATTGTATTAATAATTGCTTATACTTTGTTAATATTTGTTAATCAAAAAGTGCTAGAAGTTGCAAAATTGCTCTATTATAAAATGTTACAAGCTACGAGATTGTTTTATTATAAAGTGTTCGAATGCGAATTAAAATTGCGCAAACGCAACTTTAACTTCAAAAATAACTTTAAAAGAAGTAATAATCTTGCTTAATTTGTTAACAAGCTTTCTTTTTAACATTTAATTCTTTAAGAGATTATAATATGCATACGCTATCTAATTAGTTTTAACGTAAAGAAACTATAAATAAAAGCTAAATTAAAATATTTGACAATTGATCTTTTTTATTTAGCGATCGTTTGACACAAGAGATTGTTAAATAGAAAATAATTAAAAACTACGACATTTTAGCTTGTCGAATCAACAATAATAGTAAAGATTGTAACAAGACTTTATTATTAATATAATTCTAAAATATTATCTTGAAATTTCGAACTTAATCGTAATTTTTTTTTTCGATATATTATTTTACTTTATAAGTATTAATGTCAACAATTAACTATTAACATATCGACGATAAATACAAATTGAAATAATTTATTTAGCATAACTTTCTATAACATTGTTAGTTTATATTATGTTCAACAAATTATTTTAAACTAAATAAAATAAAGAGACGAAAAAAAATTAATAAAGAGAGATCTTAGCAATTCTAAATAAAGAAAAAGACAAAATTAAGATTGTTAACACTATTGTTAGCGAAGTTCTTAACATTATTTGACAAAATAAGTTATAACGAGTAAAGTCGAAGTAAGTATACAAAAAAGATGCGATAAAAGTAATTTAAACAAAAGATATAAAAGTTATTAAGATTATTTACGAGAACTTTGTGATAAAAAGACGAAAAGAATTAACAAAATTTGCGCTAGCTAAGAAGCAAATTTTGATTATTTTTAATTAGACGACAACTTCGAACATTAAATTAAATAGATAACTTTGACAATAATGTAATTTTCTTTTATCAAAGTTAGTTTACTTTTTGCTCAAAACATTATAATTTGTTTGCGAAAAAAAAAGAGAGAGCAAGATTTTACGCGAAATATTTTGTTATTTGATTAACAATTTGTTGCGCAACTTATGTTGTCAAAACAAGAGATCAAGCTTTGCGACGCTTTAATATCTTTCGTAAATAAGTTAGAAGTGTTCGAGATAATTTAAAAAGATCTAGCAATTAATAACTCTTCCAAGACGTTAGTAATTTTAGAAAAGAAAGTAAGATATAAGTTATTAAAATTGTTAAGAGCAACAATTGTAGCAACAATAAATAGCGACAAGAAGACAAGTAACGATAGTGCGTCTAATAAGATGCTTGTTAAGTTATTTATTTTTACTAAGCATTTAAAAACAAAAGAAATTAAAGAAGTAAAAGATTGCAAGCGTTATTTTATAGATGTTAATCTTCTAAAACAAATTAATTGCGAGTTAAGAAATAAAATCGAAATACACATCGAAAGTAAATGTTTTTTTACAATTTATCTAATTATAAGATTAACGTCGACGAAGAACTTTTCGAACTTGTATTATATTTATACTTGCAAAATTGCTAGACATATTAAGTTAAAGTTTAATAATATTAGATATAAGATTATCTCGAAGATATTAAAGATCTATTGACTTAAATAATTAAATTTTCAAGATTTAAAAATTAACGATAAAATTTTTTTCTAATAGCGAAAACAAAATTGATCGCTTGTTTTAGAAAATTAATTCAAGATCTTTATATATGCGCATATTAAATATCTTCTTCTTGAACAATCGATTATTGACGTATATTAAATTGTAATTAACAAGATCTATAACAATAGAATCTAATTGAAATAATTAATAGAGAACAATATTGTCGTAAAAAACATGTTCGATTAACTTTGAAATAAAATATGCTTTAAGAAGCAAATCGAGACAAGAATTAATAAACTTATAATCGAGAAGTTTGCAATGTATCGACACTATTAGCAAGAACAAAATAACTAGTTCAATTATAAATAATTGCGAACGATATTTTACTTCTTGAGTCAACAAGTTATTCCCATAAATCTAAGATTTTAAATGTTATACGTTTGTCTTTAACTTAATCGCAATTCTCGTTTAATGTCGTATTCTTATTATATCAAGTTTGTTATTAAGAGAGATAACACAAGTTTTTATTATATTGACATATATATACTTAAATACTTAAAGATTGAGTATAAAAGCGCAATTATTTAAGACTTAATTTTGTTAAACAATAAAAATAAGCAAATTTGCACGAAGATAATGTTAAGTTTCTATTAAGTAATTGAGAAGTAATAAAAGAATGTTGTTGCGCGTAAAAACAAGTTCAAGAATGCAAATATTACGTTTATTTATAATCTAGAGAAATTGTAAAAGTTAGAAAATGCGCAAAAATACAACAACTTTGTAAAAATGTCTTCGGAGAAAGAAGATATGCGCGTTATTAAATCTAAGATTTTGCACAAATCGACGTCGAATAGCATTTATATTTCTTAACAATTTTTTTTATAATATGTTAACGTGCAAGAAGATAAGAAGACTTTGAACAATGTCGAATTTAATTGATAAAGCAATCTTGTTATTACGCATGCGACTCAAATTGTACTTAAACTTATGTTGTCAAACTAATCGCATCAATATATTATCTTATTATAAAAGTTTTTTGCATTAACTTAATTGCATGTCGACTTTATCGTAAATTAAACGTTTGTTTGTCAAATATTTTAAGATAATCTTGTTACGCAAATGCAAACAATTTCACTCTTAAAAGAGAATCGAATAATAACGATGCAAATAATAGCATTGCATCGAATAAAGTCTTTGCAAAAGTTCAAAATTATCTTCGAGAAAATAAAAAACGCAAAAATTGTCTACTATAACAACAATAAATATTTTATAAGTCAAAAAAGAAGAATAATAGAACGTAGAATTGCTTAATAGAAATAAATTAGCGATAGTAATAAAGTTTAACGCGTGCGACTAATTAAGTAATAACGAAGTTTGTTGATTTAGTAATAATAATTATATATTTATTTCTTTTACTTTGATTACGTAACTTAAATGTCTTTGATATATTCGAAATTAAAATTTAATGCAAGAGTAACGTTAATTTTTACTTAATTTTATAAGAATTGCATAATTACTAGTTGCATTTTACGCACGCCAAAAGAGAGAAACTCGAGATTTATTATTAACATTTATTGTTAATAATTATCTATCTTAACTAAGATAAAGATGCGACAAAGTTGATAAAACAAAATCGCGCAAACGCGATTTTGCTCGTCTTAGTTACTCTTTCTTGCTTTCTAAACTAAATAGATTGTTGTCAAAATTAATCTTCTTTTAATTATGCTTTGCATTCGAATCGAATTTCTTTTTGTTATCTTTATCAATATTGTCTTTTAACTTAAGTTTCTTCTTATTTAGTTTTTTTCTTGTTATAATTTTTAATTTTCTTCTTATTTGTCTCGCTCTTAGTTGATCGAACAACGATCTTCTTTTATTTCTTCTTTATCTTGATTAAAATTTTAATTGACTTTAAATTGTTTAATTCGCAAGCAAAAACGTCGCGAAATCGAATCTTAGAAATAAAAAAAAAGTTCTTCTTAGTAACATCGACAAAGCAAATAATTTAATTGCTTGTTTTTGTTACGAGTCGCGTGCTAATAAGTATTATTCGTCGCGCATCGCTCTTCACAAGGCAATTAGAAAGAAAAGATTTGTCAACAAGATCAAGATAATCAAGATAACTTAACTCTTGAATATCTTAAATTTAAATCAAGGTGATTAAGATAATTAAGATTTTGAACATTTTAAATATCTTGAATCTTAAATGATAAAAAGATATATATAGTTTTCGAACGCGACTTTCTTATGAATCGTATTTAATTTATCTTAAGTCTTTATTTATTATTACGACTACTAAGTTGCAATTTCTTGTTATCAAGTGATTGCTTACATTGTTTAAAGACGTCTACAAATCTCTTTAATAACATAATTCTCTCTAATATTTTTTACGAAAGTATTAGTGTAACACTTTGAACATTCTAAGAATGTTTATATTAGATCAACGAGTCTCTATCTCGAACAATAGCTTAATAGCATTACGTCGACTCTCTATTTGTGAAGACAACAAGATAAGAATTAACAAGCTTGACATTTATCATGAAGATCGTATCGACTTGAAGAATTAATTTATGCAAATAAATATTTATTTCATCTTCTATTTTGTTTTAGCGAACAAAAAGACGATTTTCGCATTAACATTTCTTAGAGAAAAGTCTAGCATTGACTCAAATCAAATTTACGCAAATATTTAAAAAATTATGACAAAAATTCTTATGCGATGTTTACGAACTTCGATAATTTCAAGAAAGAACTTCGAAAAATCTTCGAAACATTTAACGAAAAACAAATCGCAAAAAAAGTGATTTAGCACTTAATTTAACGAATTTTTGCAATAGACTACGCAACAAGATTTCAAAAATATATTAATTTTATCAAGTGAAACGATGTTGCACTTATAACAATGTTTCGACGAAATTTTAAAAACAATTTTAAGAACGAAATTATGTGCGATAACAAATTCATTAGCGACATGTTTGATCTCATCGAAGTAATTATCGATTTCGACGACAAATTGTATAAAAGAATTATGAAAAAACGATACAATTAATTTTACGAAAGAGTAAAAATCTTCTTTGAATCAACGATCAAATATTATTAAAAAGAATTTCGTTCTAATTAGAGATATAATAATTTAGATTATCGTAAGCTTGCATCTATGAAATTAAATTTTATTCAACGACGCAAAAAAAAAAACTTTAGAAGAAAGCAAAATAACAAATCTTAAAAAACGTGCTATTTATGTGACAAATTAAGTCATTTCGCAAGAGATTGTCGATTACGAAACTTGATAAATCGTCGACAAATTAATATTATGTTAAGAGAAATACTTAATAGCTAAAACAACATTAGAAAGCAAATCGACATAAAGACGAACATTCTTAAGACTAAATCGAACGACAATTACTATTTGATAAAGAATCTAAATCAATTATAGAAAGTTCTAGATAAAATATCATTAGACAAGGCATTCGCATTTACGCAAGAAGTTAATCAAGCATTCTAGAAAACTATTAAATCTTATAGCTTAATTATTAACTTAGACGAAGAGTATAATTGAAAAAACTTTTACGAATGCATAAAAGACATTACGAATCATTTCGAAACTTTAGTTAGCTCATCGAAGATTGTGAACGAATACAAGAAGAAGTTAGAAAACAATGTTATTATAGAGAAAAACATATTTGATATTACAATGAGACAATTGAATTTTACAATATACGCAAGTCTTAGTTAAACAACTTGTTACGACAACTTATGCTAAACTTATCTAGAAGAGAAGAACGAAATTAATTGATTTTCTAAGAAATTAAAGTTAATTAATTTAGCAATAGAAGAAAGCTCAACGCAAATAGACGTTTGAAGCAAAAGTCACAACATAGAAGCAAGAAAAAGTTCAAATTTCTTAATAAAGAGCATATTAAAGAAATGTCATATGTTAGTTTAATAGTAGCAACTAAACTTAATAACGCACGTACAATGTTTTATTACACTAGTTAAGATTAATGATTGTTGACTCACAACAATGATTGATTTTGATGCGATAAATAATTTTATGATCAAAGCTCTTGTAGAGAGAAAAGAATATTCTATTTAAAAGAAGTTTAACGCTTATAATCTAGTAATTATAGATGAAAACCCATTACTCGCAAGAAATGAAAGAGTGAACAAAGAAACGAAATTACTATCGATAGCTATTTAACAACATCACGAGAAACTAATCTTTAATATAGTGAAAATAATTATTTACAATATCGTTCTAAAAATGTTTTGATTAAAGTAGCACAATTTAAAAGTCGATTAAAATACACGAATACTTAGATTCGTACAATGTGATTACGCAATTCACATTTAATCTACGCATCAATAGCGTTCAATAATAAATAAAAGATTAAGTCGAAATTCGATCGCAAATAGCGAGTTTTCATTTTCGCAAAAGAACGATTTAATAAAGTTCGACTTAATAAGCATTGACACAAGTTAACTAGATCACAAAGTTAAAATAAATAAAAAAAATTGCGAATTTTTTATGAGTTTTAGACTATTTGATACAACGAGAAAATCGCTAAAGCACATATCACGAATATATAACAATTAAGAGCATTTGTTCTAAAAAGAGAAAACAATCAAGATTTTATCTAAATATTAATTGTGAAATTACGAGATTAAACTTGAATTAAACAAGTAATTTACGTTTGAACTTATATATGTTTTATTCGAAAAAAAGCTAGAAATTCTTCGCGAATACTTGACAAAAAACGAAAATTTTTTTTTTATAAAGAAATCTTAATTATAAGCAAGATATTCGATTCTCTTTGTATTTAAAAAGAACAAAACTCTTCGTTTATATGTTAATTATTAAAAGCTAAACAATATTACGATAAAAAATCGATATTTATTATTTAATATTAGCGAACTTTAGAATCGATTATTTAAAGTAAAGTATTTTATCAAATTAAATTTACAAGAAGCGTACAATCAAATTAAAAAAAAAATAAAAAAAAAATAAAAAACAACTTTTCGTATACAATATAAATTATACAAATATACGATAATGTCGTTCGAATTCACAAATGTCTCGACAACGTATTAAAAAATAATCAATAATATATTACGACAATATTTGAATCAATTTGTCATAGTATACTTAAACGACATCATAATTTACTCAAATATTTTGAAAAAACATGTGAATTATATTTTCAAAATATTAAAATGTTTAAATAGAAAAAATCTATATCTTAAATTAAAGAAATGCGAATTTCATTAAAAAAAAATTGACTTTTTTGAATTTGTCGTAAAACGACATGAAATACGCATAAATCTCAAAAAGATACGAGCAATTAAAAAATAAAAATTATTTATTAACGTTAAAAAAGTTTAATTCTTTCTAAATTTTATAAATTACAACAAGAAATTTATCAAAAACTACTTAGTTAACGCGATATTATTGACGAATCTTACGAAAAAGAAGACGCCATAAAGATAAAAATTAATAAAAAAGAAATTATTTTAGAATTTTAAGTTAAAATGTTTAAAGAAATTAATACTAAAGATGTACAATTTACGATTGTTAAGCAAAATCAAAACTAACGCATTAAATTTAGTTATCGATGCATGCTTTAATTAAAAGCATGAAAACATATAATACTTAATAATATACCTTTCGAAAAAACTCTTGTTAACTAAATAAAATTACAATATTTACGACAAGAAATTACTCGCTATTGTAATTTTCTTGAAATTATAAAGAATATACATCGAAAAATTATCAAAATTTACGATTTTTACAAATCACAAGAATCTTCTACACTTCATTACTATTAAATAGCTTAACAAAAGACAAATGCGATAATTAGAGCGATTCGAACAATACAAGTTTAAAATACAATATACATTAAACAAAGATAATGACAAAGCAAACGCATTTAACAAAAGAAGTGATCATATAAAAACGAAGAAATCGTTTAATTACAACATATTTAAGATTAACAAAAACGAATCATTATTAGTAAACAAATACGAGCTAAATGCTATTTTACAAATATTTAGAGACAATAAAGAAGAGTTTCTAATAAAGAAAGAGAAACTCTAAATATTTATCGACAAAATCGACGAATGTATAAAGAAACATTATAATGAATCATTGCAAAAGCACTTAAGAATGATCAAAATTCTTTAGCTTTTACGTCAACATTATTAGTTTTTTTAGATAAGACAAATTGTCGAGACATACATTAAACGATATCTTAGTTATTAGTAGAACAAACATAATACATATACGAACTATGACGAAATTCAATATTAGAAATTACTTAAGTCGTTATAAGATAAAGTCGCGATAAACTTTATTATTAAAATGCTTAAGTCGACGAACTTAGCAACTAGAGACAAATATGATTTGATATTAATAATGATTAACAAACTTATTAAGTATTTATATATTATCGCATGCAAAAAGAAGTTCATAGTAGAACAATTAAAATACATTGTATTGAATCGACTTATACGATATCATAATATATATAAAAAATTAATTAGTAATAAAGACAAGCTCTTTACGTCTAATTATTGAAAGACATTTCTATCGATGTTAGAAACGAGACTTAAAATGTTCATTGTCTATTATTCGATTACAAATAATTAAATAGAGCGAACAAATTAGAGTCTAAAGTAATATCTAAGACATTACGTCAATAATACTTACAACAATTGAATATTATTTTTATTTATAACTTAATTAACATTAAATGCAAAGATTTCGAATATCACTAAAATAACTTTATTCTTCGCTAATTATAACAAAGAATTTAATTTCTTTAAGAAAGAACGAAAGCATTTATTAACTTAATTAGTCATCGAAAGAGTAACGACATTAAAAAAGATATACGACAACATCTTAGAGATGCAAGAGAAGTCAATCAAGTATTAAAATAAAAAACGACAAACGACATCTTAGTTGAAAAAAAAGATAAAATATATCTTTTTACGAAAAATCTTAAGACAAGAAAGTTAAACAAGAAATTGAATTATATCAAAGTCGAATTGTTTCTTATTAAAAAAACAGAAAGACTAATCAATTACGAACTCGACTTACTTAAGAACGTCAAAGTATTTTTAACATTTTATATCTTATTGTTGAAATTAACGAATTTAATCACATCTTTATAGAACACATTTTATTTTCACTCACAAGAAGAGAAACAATATGAGATTAAGAAAATTTTACAATAAAAAAATCAAAAATATCTTATCAAATAAAAAGAATATTTTATCTTCGAAAACACATAAGAGTTACTCAAGAATTTAAAGAAATGTTTTAACAAATTGCGACGATTTCGTTAGCGACAAAGTCACTTATAAGAGTCGACAAAGCATTAGAAAATAAAAGAGCGAACAATGAAGAATCGATAATATTATCGAATAGAATTTTGAGCGTCTCTTTAGTACATTTAATCTCTCTCTTGTCATTTTTGATCTCTAGGATGTTCTTCGACTTCGCATCATTTATATCTTTTGAACGATAAAATTAATTTTTTTTTGTTTCGTCTTTCGCGCAATTTTAAGACGCAATTTTATTATTTCATCATTTAGCTTTTTAGTCTTTTAAATAGCTTCATTTATTCTCTAATAGTTAGAAGTCAAATTACATTTCTAATTCTTTCGATAACACTTTTCACACTTGAGATATTCTCTATTTATTTGACAAGATACGCCAAATAAGACGCAAATTCGACAAGGACGCATTGTGAGAAAAGCGTATTTATAGCGACAATTAGCAACGAAATTGCGACGTTGTTCAATAGTTAGCTTAATTAGTATAATAAAAGAGGATAAATGATTTTGAGACGAAAATCTTTGAAGAGAGAAGATAGTGTTACGAGTCGCGTGCTAATAAGTACTATTCGTCGCGCATCGCTCTTCACAAAACAATTAGAAAGAAAAGATTTATCAATAGAATTAAGATGATCAAGATAACTTGATTCTTGAACATCTTAAATTCAAATTAAGATAATTAAGATAATTAAGATTTTGAACATCTTAAACATCTTAAACTCCAATTGATGAAAAGATATATATAGCTTTCGAACGCGACTTTCTTATAAATCGTATTCAATTTATCTTAAGTTTTTATTTATTGTTACAATTACTAAGTTGCAACTTCTTGTTATCAAGTGATTGCTTACATTGTCTAAAGACGTCTACAAATCTCTTCGATAGCATAACTCTCTCTAATATTCTTTACGAAAGTACTAGCGTAATAGTTTTCGACTTTTCTTCTTTAAATTTAAAGATAGTAAGCGAGTTTCTTCGTTCAAATATGTTTTTATCTAGTTACGTAATTTCTTTTGTAAAGTTGCGAGAATAATTAATTGACATCTAAACAACAATCTTGATCGATTTTCTTTAGAGCAACTTGTTGTTATTAATTATTTAATCTTTATACGAGAAGCAAACAAAATATAGACTTTTGTTATATTCTTTCTTTCTTATTAGACAATAAATATCTTTAGCTCAATTGTAATAATATTTTGCTTAATTCGAATAAATAACGTAATTCTTGCAATTCTTTTTGCTTACGTAATAGAAGTTTTTCGAAATATAATCGAACGAAATGCGTGTTGCTTTCGAGGCGTTATTGCTATTAAAAGTCGACAAATTATATACTTTTTCGAATATTAGTACTCAATTGTTTAAGCGCAACGTTTATAAGATTATTGTTAAAACAAACTTTAATCTAAGATATATTAATTGTCTTTTAATTTTCGAAAGTATTAACTTTTAATTTTATAACAAATTAATAGTTCTTAAATATTTTAAACTCGCATTTCGATATCTTCTTTAACTTTTCGCACAAGTTTAACTTCTTAGCATTGAATATGCAATAAATCTTGTTGTATTACTTCTTCTCTAATTTAGAAGATTCACAATTATAATTAATAATAATATCGCACTTGTTTTTCTTAATTTTCTTCGAAGAAATGCTTGATTTCTTATTGATTTCGACGCGTTTTCTTTTTCTTTGCATTATTTAATTCTTTCGACAATTAACTTTGCGCAAGTACTTCTTCTTTTTGCAATAAATTAGCGCATAAGCTTGCATTTTTTCGACTCAATTTATACAAGTCTTATCTTTATGTCAATATTATTATTCTTTATCGAAATCTTATTACTTACAATCTCTTTCTCTTTATTTATCTTGTTGTTAACATTTATATGCTTAGTTTCTTTTTTAATTATATTGTTCTAATTAATATATAAGTCTTTGCTTGACAAGTTTAAGTTAATAATATCTAATTTCTTGATTAACAATATTGTCGAAAGTAATATCTATTATTCTTAAGATTAAAGAACGAGAGCAAAAAGCGAAAGTAAAAGCGAGAGAAGCCATCAAGTAAATAAAGAGAAAGATTGTGCTCGATTATTGTTCGTAAAATTAATTAATTTATAGCTAAGTTTCGTATTTTCGAAAATTGTATCGATAGAATTTAAGTATCTCTTTATTTGTTCGATAAATAAATTAATATTAATGTGTTTGTAAATTTTGCTCTATGCTTTTGTTACAATATATAAGAGTAAAAAGATAAACGATCTTGTAAATTTGATTGTAATCTAAATTTATAACAAATAAAATAAAAAAAAACAATAATTCTAATAAATCGAGCTTTATTCGATTCTTTATATAGCGTAAAGTTGAAGAATTGTCTATAAATACTTAGTTAAATTTGATTTATTTTTAACTTAATCTTAAATAATTTTTTTTAACGTCAAATAAAAATAGCACGTAATATACTAAAATATTCGAGTTTGTCTTCTTTCTTAATTGTGCGAAAATAACATCTATTTATTTAGTCTTATATGCTATAATTTATTATTATATAAGTGCGCTAAATTACAATACAATTAGACTTAATGTATTATATAATTGTTTTCTTATTGCGCATCGTCGAACGTCGAAAGAAAGAAAGAAGTTTCTTAGATTAATTATTTTAATAGTTGTTAGCAATAATATTGCAATTAAATTTGATATATTTAACAAAACTATTATTAAGCAACTCGTTATTATAAATTGATTATCTTTTTTTGAAAACAATTCTTGCAAGTTAATCTTATTTTTTTCTCGTAATATTTTTCGATTGTCTTAATTGTTTTTACGTTATATTAAACGCAAATTAAACGAGTCGCAATTTATATAAATTATCTTAACTTTAATCTTTAATTAATTTTGTTAAGATTAATAACACAATTAATAATCTAATAAGCGTTTGAATTCTATGCAATCTAGTTCTATTGCTAATATAAATCTTTAGAGTTAATAAAATGTATATATTTCTAATGCGCTAATTCTACGACGCAATCGAACTCTCGTAAAAGCAATTTCGCGTTGCGCATATTTATCTATAATATATCTTGATTACTATTATCTCTATGCATATTCTTGATTGCATTAATTTTGGTTTGTTCTATATTTATTAATTGTTTAAACACAAGTTCGAATTAAGATTTTTATTTGCGAAAGTTGAGTTATTATATTAATTGTTTGAATACAAGTTCGAATTAAGATTTTTATGCGTAAAAGTCGAGTTGCTATATTGATTGTTTAAACATAAGTTCGAATTAAGATTTTTATGCGCGAAAGTCGAGTTGCTATCATTCGCATTTCGGAAATGTAACTCTAGCAAATCTAGAAGACATTTTTTCGAGACTTTTGTTCAAGCAGATTTGACAGATCCAGCAGATCTACTAGTCTAAAAAAGACAATATAAGAGCTTACTAAGCAATATAAATTACAAAAAATACAGGAGTATTATATAGATGTAATTTATATTGCTTAGTAAGCTCTTATATTGTCTTTTTTAGACTAGTAGATCTGCTAGATCTGTCGAATCTGCTTGAACAAAAGTCTCGAAAAAATGTCTTCTAGATTTGCTAGAGTTACGTTTCCGAAATTCGAATGATATTAATTGTTTAAACACAAGTTTAAATTGAGATTTTTATGCGCGAAAGTCGAGTTGCTATGTTGATCGTCTAAATATAGATCTAAATTAAGATTTTTATTTGCGAAAATTAAATTACTATATTAATTGTCTAAACACAAGTAAATTTTAGAACAATTAAAATTGCAACTTATTCTTATACTTTTTTTATCTATTAATAAGACATGTTTGTTTTTTCTCGATTTACAAGATGCATCAATATTGAACATCTATAATTAATTTTACTTCGAATATATATATTATAAATGTTCTTATCTTTTCTTTGATATATCTTTTTCTCGTGTTTTGTTATTTATATATATAATCGAGTTAAAACACAAATGCGTTTTACAAAATAACTTTATAAACTTTAAATAAGCAAAAAGATCGAACGTTTATAGAATGCTCAAATTAAATCTTTGAGATTTTTAACCTAATTCGTTGCGTTCGAATTGAATCTTCAAGATTTCTAGCAAGAAAAATAAGATAAGAGTCGAGAGCAATAAAGTTCGTCTCGTCTTGCTATTTTATTCGATCAAGATAAATCGAGAAAAGAGTGTTGTTTAAGCGAATTTCAAATATTAATTGCAATTGACAATATCAATAAGTTAACAAAATATTAGATAGAGTTTAAAGAAGATAGCAAATACAAAGTTAAAAATAAATAATATATTCTTAAATTCGAAGACAATTGATCGCAAACTCTTAAGCGCGCTCAAGAGATATTAAATAAAGTTAGCATTTGCGTTTTGTTATTAAGATATATTAATAATATCTTATACTAATAATGTTATAACTAAAATTGTGTACAAATTAATTGCAAAAGATAATCGAGACGCGCATTGCATAAGTGTTGTCTCTTTAATACAAAATCTTTTAATATCGTTTATCTTAAATTATCGAAAAAGTTGTAAAAACAATAATGCAAGTCGAGATTTATTTATTTATAGATACACTAGCTTAATAATAACTAGTCGTAAATATATATTTGTTATCAAAAGAACAAAGAGAATTTTAAAAACAAGTAAATTCTTCATTATAATAGACAACAAATTATTGTTATTTCTACGTTATTAAGAAGAATAAAGAGCGAATAGCAACGTAAAGTAAAAAGAATCGTAAAAATTCTTAAATATTTGACGCAACCTTAAACATTATCTTACTTCTTTTTATAAGTAATATATAGAATTGCACTATATTTATTAGCGTTAACTTTTGCTTAATTAGCACGTTAATAACTTATTAATTACAAAGTAAGAAAATAATTTACGAACAATTCAAAGTAATTTAGCAAAAAAAATTTAACAAAAACTTAAACGTAACAAGTAATATGCAAACATTTAAAACAAACGCAAAGCAATTTAATTTTAATTGATTTGTCAAGAAGTTTCGATTTAAAAGCGCAAATTGTTCGCGATTGTTGTTAACAATTTAAAATTATATATAATTGCACAAGTCTATTCTTCGATACAACGCAACATTGTATAAGATTTGCTTTTTTAATTTTTATGCTTTTAATAATTTTATATCTATTGTTTAAAATAAAAATTCGAAGCTTCGAGTATAATTAACTTGAATCGAAAGTTGCAAACAATGCAAAAGTTAATAATTTAAGTTTAAAAATATATACTATAATATACGACTTTTGTTCGCGATAGAAGACATCAATACTTAATAACGATTGTCTAATAAAAGTAGATTTAAGAATAAATAGAAACTCATCGTATTACAATAAAGATGTAAATCGTATATTAAGATTTAATCTTCAAGATAAAAGAATTAAGAACAAATATTTTATAAAGACTTAACAATATCTTTATGCAATAGCGCGACAATTTTCTCGATTACAATATTGTTACGCGACGTTACTTAAGTTTTATAAGATGTCTTTAAGATGTCGAATTAAGTAAGTTGTATTTGCGATAAGTCTTGCATTTAAGAGTAAATTTAACAACTAAAGTATATTAATAGATTTAATTTATAACTTTACACTTCGCAATTAACATTTGCATTTAACAAAATTAAATAGTACTAACTTGTTACTCTTGATCTTCTATAATTGACGAAGACTTTTGACGACAAGTCAATAGTAAAATAACGCATCGAAAGTCGCAAAATTGAGCATAAAAAAAAGCGAAAAGCTAATTCGATTATTTGACTTAAATATTTGACGAAGAAATTACGTCTAACAAAGAAGAAAATAAATTTTATAGCAATTGTTATATAGCAATCTAGATGCGAAATCGAGAATATTAAAGTTTAATTTAATTTGTTGCATCAATAACGTTATAAGCATTAATATAAATGCTCGTTCGTAATTAAATAGACAAAACAACGTTACGCGAAATTAACTTAACTTATTCTCTTTTCTTATTATTTTATCAATTTAGAAATAAACACAATCTCTATTTAACGCATTCGAAAACATATAGACTCGAAGTGTTTTTCGTTATATTGAAATTCTCGCATTATAATCTTTCTTTTTATTAAGTCTTTATCGACTATTAAGAAATTAACGTTAAGTTTCGTTTTATTATTTCTCTTGCGAAATTTTAACAATCAAGATTATTCTCTTATCGATATCTATTTCGCTCGTCTATTATCTTTAGATATCTTAATTCTTCTCGCGAGCGTTTGTCGATCTCGCAAAATTAAATTTAAGAAAGTAAAAAATATTACAAATCTAATATTAAGTTATAAGTTAACAATTGTTAAGTATCTAACTTTGTTAAGATAGCATTGCGATAAATTCGTAAAACAATATAACAAGTTTCTCGATTACGTCTATAAAAATTTGATTAAGAAAGAAGAGTTCTCTCTTCTAATAAACTTACGAAACTTTATTATTGCATCTTATTACAATTGATTCTAAACAATAGATAAATTGCAATTCGAACTAGATACGTTGATAAAAAATAAAGTCTTCAAAAAATATTAAAAATTCTTAGAAACTATAAATTAAGAAACTTTGATTAACTTCGAGAAAGTTAAGAAGACAATAATTAAATATGCTTCTTATTAACTAAAATTTATCGTTAACGTTAATCGCTTAAGATGTTAGAACAATTGTAACAAAAACATATTTAAAGCTTAATTTTTAACAATATCGAAGCTATGTTATTTATTTTATCTTGACAAATGGAATAACTTTTAAGTAATTTTTGCTCTCTATCTTTACAATAATAATGCTCATCGAAGAATTGTTAATTCGTTATGCTTCGTTAATCTAATTATATTGTATTACACAATTTAACGTTATATAAAAAAGTTAACAAATAAAATTAAAAGATAACTTAGATTAATAGAGAAACTTTCAATTACGATTTTGATATATAATAATTTCGATTATGCAAAAGATAAAAGAGGTAAAAGAATTAATAAGATAAGACAATTTAAGTCTATTACAACGACTCTTATATTTGAATTCTACAAATTTAACTTAATTTCGCTAAGAAAGAAGATATAGAATTCTCGATTTTACTCGCTTTCGATTCAACAACTTATAATAAAGATCAAGAACGTCGAACTCGACATAAACGTAAATAATAATCGAATTAATTAGTATTGTTCGACTAACAAAGCAAATTTAACTACAATATATTAAGATCGTTATACAAGATCTCTTTATAAATTCAAAGTACAAGAAGATAAAAAATAAATTCTTTTGATCGATGTTTATGTTATTTATTCAATCGCTAAAATCTTATCGAATCAAATATTATTTTATAAAGTCGATTTTCAAAAATAAAAGCACAACAATCAACAATATTAATATTATTAACAATCTTTATTTTATGTAGATTAAATTTAAGAGCGACAATTTATAATTTAACAATAACATGCGAATTTGCGCAAGTAATCTAAAGACTTATAAGAGAATAAAGTTGACAATAGTTTTGCGAAAATACACTTTCGAATTCTTCTTCGATAGCTTTAACTAATTAATGTTAATAATCGAGTTATAACATCTTAGCTTCAACATAATATAATTAATTTATTATATTTACTTCGATAACGCGCGTTTTAAGAACAAATTAAGTCTTTAATATATAACTAACAAATAATAGCGCAAGCACGTTATTTAGCTTAACAACTTTTAGAATATCGAGAAACTAATTTTACAAAGTTATAAATCTCGCACAATCGATATTATAATACGTTTGACTTGTTAAAAGAAACACAACTTCAAAATTATTAACAACACTCTAACGTAATTTAAATCTTATATTAAGAGATTTATTAAACCTTGAATAAAATTATTTCGATATATAAAAAATTAGCTTTACGAACTATTATTTGCGCAATCGATTGTCGCAATTTTATTAATTCTTGATTAAGAATTTCGAAATTATTAGAACTTTTGCAATTATGTAAAGCTATATATAATACTTCGATATATTATTAAATACGCGAATATTGAACTTTTGAAATATATTCTTCGAAAAATTGCGATTGTCTTTTAAACAAAAACAACAAATACGTCAAATTATATTTAAGCATTATTGCGCATGCTTTATATAATCGACATATTAGCAATATTAAAGAAATTGAAAGATGCGATGTTAATTAACAATTTAGTAAATTTTCAAAATCAAGAAGACTTTAATTTCGAAATAAATTAATTGTTAAAGTTACTAAACTTAAATTTAAAGATATTTTAAAAAGAATACTTAACATTTTCTTAAAATAGCGACGAACTATCCAAGAATTAAGCATTTACAAACTTATATTTGTTAAGACTTAATTTATCTATAAAAAAATTGTTTAAAATTGTCGAATTAAACAAATATTTAAAAAAGAATAGTTCGAAAGATATATAAAGTATAACGTTGCATCTAGCAAAAACGTTATTAATTAAGAAGTTTATTAATCGATATTTCAAAAATTCTATCGTAAATCTATATATAATAAGCATTGTTAAATTAAGCAAGAACGACGCTAAATACAATTGTTAATATCAAATAAAATTCTTTGTTACAATAGAGAATATAAACAATAATAAGATTTTAAAGATCGAATACGCAAACAATAATAACAAATCTAAATTTAAGAAAACTTCAAATTTAGACGAAAATTCTCGACTTTCTTCAATTCTTAACATATTATTGTTGCAGATATTTAACAATAAAGAACGCGCACTCTAGTTCTTTTTACAATCTTTCAAATTTATATTTGCACAACTTCGTCTATCGCGATTGTCGCGCTTATTTCTATTGAAATTCGTCAAATTGTCAAAATTGCGTCGCGCATGTTTTATAATTAAATTAAGTTTCTAGTTGTTTAAGTAATTCGATCTCTTTCTTTGTCTCTTAATCTCTTGTTCGCTTTTTGATAACAATAGATTTTTATTAATATTCTTTGAAATCTTTCTTAGCGACTCTTGTCTTCGAATTCTAAATATTCTTGAAAGCGTTTTTAAGAGATTTTTATCTTGTTTGTCTCTTGATATTTATTAATCTCTAATTTTTAACGCGATATTTTCTCTTACTTTCTAATTGACAAAATTCGCATTTATCGATTTTGTATTCGTTTCTTGTTTATTCTTTTTCTTTTATTTCTTGTTACTCTTTATTGAAGATTTGTAATTAATTTTGATTAAATAGAAGATTTGTCGTTGCTAAAAGATTACAACGACTTTGTTTATTAATTCTTTGTTTACTTTGTCTTTGTTGCGCAATTTTATTGCAATTATTTTATTCGATTTAATATTTAATTGCTAAATATTTAATTGCTAATTTTGTTTTAAGATCTCGAGCATCTTAATGTCGTATTACGTTGCGTTATTTTACATGTTTTCTATAATTTGCTTAAGAGTTGCATTATCAATTATATATTTGTTTCAAATTATTAGATTCTTTAATATCTTGTTAAACATAATCAAGATTAAATAGAATTTAAGATAAAAACTAAGAAATACTATATAAGTCTTTTGAATTCTTTAGCTTTTTGATTGTTTCTTAAATTAGATTTTCTTTTTTAATATTCAAGTATTTTAAATATTAATTTTGCTATACAAGATAATAGATATTTGCTTATTCGAATTGCAACTCGAACAATATAATTTAAACTAAATTTCGTCTTACTTTGAAAAACTTATATTACTAATTATCTCGTTATTAAAGTATAGCAATTTAATTCTTCGATAACAATTGTTTAAAACGTTAATTAGATTTTATATATTCTTTTCGAGATTGTAACAACGTAAAATATCTAACTTATTTATTAATTTGATCGCATTATTTTTATCGAGATTTTGCTCTAATTAAAAAGTGTTTTTATCAAGATTTATTACTCGATTATTGACGTCGTTTTTTTCTTTAAACGCTTTGTTATTAATATTATTTATTTCTTCGATAATTGCAACAAAATTAACATTAACATTTTTGCGATCAACTAACACTTTAAGAATTTGAAGTTCTATATATTTAGACTAGTCGCGTTGACCCGGAAATGTCACATGCAAATGCCAAGACTCGAGTCAAAAAAAATTCGAAGAATCGAATCGCTCAAAGTAGTTTAGTCGATTACTATAAGTAGTTTAGCGCGCTTCGCGCTAAACAACTTTGAGCGATTCGATTCCAAAAAATCGTTACGACCCGATCTTGGCGTTAGGTCGAACTAGAGAGGTGATATCATAACTCGACTTGACGATCAGTCTATATATATTACTTTGAATACAATATTATAAAATATGCTTGCTTTTCGACGCATCGATTTGCGCGCTTAAAACGTTAATATGTTTGACTAATATTTCTAAGTACAAGTTATTAAATAACTCGTTTAATATTTGAATTGTTTATTTTTATTTTATAGATCTTAATGCAAATTAGAATTTTAAAAAATAAATATAGATACGATCTCTTCTTAAAAGTACGTTAAATATATTTCTTATTATTTTTAATTATCGACGCTATTAAGAGAAGTATCTATTAAATAGATTTCTTTAAATATTCGAGATCTTTTATCTATTGTTGAAAGAACTTGTAGACTTAAAATATTAAATTGATGCTATTTATATATATTATTGTTTTTGATATGTCGAATGCGCTTTATAAGATGTTCGATAAAAGAAATTAAAGATTTAACATCTTCTTAATTATCTTCTTTATCTTGATAAATTGCAAAAATATCTTAAAATAATCTAATAATGTTCGCAACACTTTGATTTGCTCGTCAAATTTATATTAATTTCGAATTATTTTCTTGATCTTGTTGTTTAAGATAGCAAACATCTTTAATATCGAAATTTCGATTAACAATCGTATTCGAAGTATATCAAAATTCGCATATTCGATTTTAAACTTTTATTACTCTTCGATTAAATAAAGCTCGTCAATAATTAGTATGCACAATTTGAAAGAAAAAAACTCGCATCTTAATATCTTGTTGTTGAAGTATTAACTAATAGCAATTTTCGAACTAATAAATATTAAAACAAAATCAATTTAGTTATTTTTTTGTTGTTCAAATATTAATAACATAACTAATTGTATATAAAGATATTCGATTTTATCTTGTTTTGCGTCTTTAAGTTGTTGTTGTTATTGTTCAACATTAACAATTTACATTCTAGAATACTATTTAATTTTTTATACTAATTGTCTTTTAAGACTAACAACGACATAATAATTAACGCAATTTTTAAAATATTGTATATAAATAATGCTATCTAAAATAGTAAACTTTTTTTGAAATTAATCTTCGTTATAACAATTAAGTCGTCGATTATTGTTTACGTCAATTTATTGATTTGCTCTTGTTTCGTCTCGAAGTTAAAGCGATTTTGCACAATTGTCTTAATGCGCTCTTAACTTATTTGCATTCTTTTAATGCTCTTGTTACTTTCGAATGCGTTTATTGTTCTTGCGTCGATTTATAAAGTATTTAATATATAACAACAATAGCAATTAAGTAAGTTTAAGCATTTATAAAATCTTCAATTAATCGATTGTTTAAATAATAAAATTGTAAAAAACTTCGAACATAAAATGTAAAATTTAGTCGAGCTTAGAAATTATATAATAGATATTATATTTGCATTTGATAAACCCTAACTTTAGTTCTAGATATATCTAGATTTGTTATAACAAAAGTCGTAGTTTTTTGTTACTAATATCTAAACTATGTGCGAGATTAAGATTAAAGCTCGTAAATCTTACATTATTTGCAAGAATCTAGAAGTTCAAGTCAAGCTTTGCGAGATATAATCTTGACATTTTTAATATTGCGTTCGTAAATGCGCCAATTCTATATAGTAATTATAATCTATCTACGTGAAATGCGCACACGTTCTCTTGATTTATTAGACTTGACTCAAAAGTAAAGTTTGTTCGAATCAACAAAATCTAATGTTTAAATCGAAAAACGTAATAATTTGACGCAACTATGCAATTAGCGAGCAATTGCAAACGTTTGTGCGCATCGCGAATATCAAAACTTTATGCGCCAAGATATAGTCTAATTCAATTAAGATTTCGCAACTTTGTCGAATATAAAGAAAACAAAACAAGCTCTTTGAGCAAGTTTTGCTTCGACAATACTAATTTGAGTACGTAGAATAGTTAGATCTATAAGATTTGCAGAATCTTGCAAATATCTTGATTCCTATTAGCTCGATTTGTCTCCTAAAACGCGAATGTAGATTTTTCGATCTTTTTAAGAATTACGACTTGAAGACAATAATAAGAGCGCGTTAAACGTAACACGTATTTAATTCTAACATTATTAGATAGAAAATAGACAAGAGTAGCAAATTAAACAACAATAATACTTACAATAATTATAATCGACATTGTGTTGCGCAATAAAGCTAATTAACAATAATCTCAAATTGTAAAAAAACAACTTTAATATATTTATTGACAAGAAAGTCGATTTTCTCTTAAATTAAATTATGTTGTTCTCAAATTTATTGCAAAAAAAATCTAAAAATTTGTTATAATATTCTCTATATCGAATTTGAACATGCTTAGGCACACTAAAATCTAGTTCAAGTTATTGCGCATAAACTATCGTCTAGCTTCAACCCTAGCGCCGCCCTAACTTAAGCGAGTATCTAGGGTTGACTTTAGGGTTAAAGGTTTTTCTGCAGGCAGGTCTGAGTACTGAGGCAAGTATATGCAACAATTCCTGGTTCCCTTGGCCTAGCAAGTTATTGTGCCACCTTTACTGAAGGTGAGAGCCTCATTAGGCCTGATCGTGAGCCAGACCTGCGAGTCTGGAATATCGGCTCTGCTTGGCGATCAGACAGGGGAGGGTGTATGTCTCTTGACACTCTAGGAACCTCTCCAGCAGGCCTCAAATCACTATTACAAAACTACTAGTCTTTCTTCTCGGAAATCCTCAATACATAAATATTTTGACTTGGTGGCGAAAATTGACCTTGGACGTATCGCACGTAAAGATGCCAGCTTGCTCCATATGTATCTGCAGATGGCCCTTCGAAGAACGACAGTATCCAATCTAGAGAGTCTCTACCCGCTGTCAAGAAATCTAGTGCAATATTGCATTCTATAGACGACAACCTCTGATGGGAGGTCGCGGGACTAGTTCTAATGGTGGTGATCCAAGAGTTTTATTCTTGGACGGAGTGTCGCTAGAAGACTACAAGATGGCTCTAAGCTCGGATGATACCGCGAAGTATTTGGTGCAAGCAGGGGGACATATGGAGACTGCTTTGTCAAGAGTCCGGCCCTCTTGATGGGCTATGGTATATCATGATGAACCACGTTCTTCGAGTCTATGGTGACGAAGGTACAATAGTTCGATTGGTACCGCCTTGAAGCTAATCGCACCCTTGATGATCAGCAACAGGCTATATTTGATAGAAATCGTCCAGTAGTGTATTACTGGTTCATCACTTGGACCCCGAGCTGCGCTGACAAACTTTCCTGTGGAAGACTTAGGAGCGGCAATCCTTGCACTTGAGCATGACCTGGACCCCGAAAGTACTTCTGATCTTCCCTTCTCCACAGTGGAACAAAGGCGGAAGATATTGTGGCTCGTATACACGTCCGACGAAGATGTTGCCACGAGCTTTGGTAGACCTCCAATGGTCAAACGGAATGTGGTGCCCTGTACATAGCAAGGCGAAGGCCCGAGGTCTTCATCGATTGGTACGGGCTGACGGCAACAAACTTCGGTGTCTGAAGAGGCTCCACCGGCATTGGAAGGAAACGTTCTGGCATGACTACCGAAAACGGCACAGGATGAAGATTGGTATCCGGATGCGCCTAAAGGAAGGATGTCATGGCGTCGAGCGTCAATCATTGGATACTCGTGCTACTTCGCAACGCGCATCGGCACAGTGTACCGACAACGGATCTACTATGGCTAGTAAGTACATCAGACATCTCTGACTTGATCGTTGAATTTTTGTGAAATGCACCGGATGGTCTTCCACCGGCCGATTGCCCTGCTAATGAGATACCTTAGGTAATGTTCTTGAGAGCAAATGATTTCTCATGGTCAGAATTCAATCAGAACATGAGCACTCTCATCTCGTCGCATGTTTATATCGTCAGCGCAACGACCGAAAATCATGATATCCGTAATCGAGCCAAGGGGATTGTCCAAGTCACTCTGGATACTGTACTTTCACCTAGACCGCCCCGAGACCTGAATAAAACATCGCGGTCATACTCTAGTAGAAACAACGTAATATACTGGGGTGAACTAAGACTGTCAAAAGTGGTTGGGCCATATTTCGACCGGACTTCTGGGTGAACTCAGTGGAGCATCCATTACTTACATGGCCGAACTTGGCTGCAATTCAATGCTCGCCTTTCAATACTGTTTGATGTCACTGGTTCGCATCGCAATCATTTGGGAATATGTGATGAGAGGTCGAGTCAACCTTTATCGGCTCGTTCGATAAGCAACCCAGAGAAGCGAGTATTATGTCAAGTGGACTTTGTTTATTCCTTGTTTCACTACCACCACAAAACCACGCCACGGCCACGCAGATTATCCGAAATCATGCTGGAAGACGCCGGCGTGGCTCTTGCCCGAGTCCGAAATACGTGGGCCATATATGTCATATTCAAGCTAAGCAGGGGACCGATAACGTCTCGAAGACTTGGCCCAGCTAAGCGGGTGTTGTCGCCGGTCACCAGATGTTATTTTCCATTCGGGATGGCTATGATTGCCATGAGTGGGTCTGATCTTGATCTTGGTGGGGCGACGAGCCCTCTGCTGTGAAGAGCCAATCGTTGGTGTTGTGTTGGAGAAAATTCTGGCCCAGCATGTGCTGATTGATCATTGTGCTGAACAATAGCATAGACCTTTTCCATTGTGATCCTGACAAAGAAATACGCCTGATTGTTCTGAGGCTAGGTTATGGTCCTAGGAAGCATCAAATGCTTTCTGTTGGAGAGGGCGTGCAACGACCGCAAGCTTTCCGTTCTTGGTTTCCATAGACGTCTAAGCTTATACCTCTCAAGACTCTGAACGGCGCTTAGAAGTCACTGTCGATACATCAATTTTCCTCGAAGCTTCTTTGACCAGAGTCCACATCTGAAGGAGCACGCAACATCGTCCGCAAGGCCGACCCTTCATGTGAAAGTGGCGACTATATCGGAAGTGTCGTGCTCTACTCCCGGTAATACCGTTGTGTTGACAAGAGGGACGCATATTTCCACTTTCTACTAGCGTCACAATTCGGACCACAACACGAAAGATCTTGCCCATAGATCTTCTTTCGCCGCTCCCTCTTCTTCACCCATTTTCCTTGCTACACTGCTGATCTCCAACAACGCAAGCAAGCACCTTGATGGTGAAATCGCTCCTCTTAGCTTAGCTGCTCATGTCCAGAATATCCATCAAGGCCTACCTAAAACTTCGCATACTGACTGTCAAGATCAAGTCTTGAACATGGCGGCGGTCTACCTGAAGAATCTTCTGCTGAACTTCCTCAGTCATAGTTACGATGCTGGGTAATGCTGGGAAGATGTAGGTCTATCCTTGCATGGCGCATTTCGCTCCAACTACATAGATCTTGCTAAGTCCCGTCATTTTCTCACAGCTACCGTCCCTTTGTTTCGGCCCCGGCTTCCCTCGTTCGGACTTCGCCTTCGGTTCGAGTAGACCGATCGAAACGAAAGCGGCAAAGGCATCGCGATATGAATATGGGTATCTGACTTTGCCGGCACCTACTATACCGCCTCCTATGACCATAACAACCGCTCCAGGCGCTTTGGAGCTTCCTTTTGGGGGAATCACAAAGCCCGGTAGCTACCAGATTCGTTGCGGGATTAGCTACATGCTAACTGTCTGCAGGGCTATCAGACGTTATCTCATCGCCCGGAGATTATTTTTCGACGGGCCAGCTCTGCTACATATTCCTCGTGGGCATGGTTTCCATGTGGACTGGGCTTATGGTTAACCGCTTCGGTAATCGTGGACGAGCTTCGAAGTCCAAGGCCGAGATCGATCGGTGGGCCGTAGCGTATCAACGTCTCGAGCGCGAGTCGGAGTGCGGAAGGAAGGAACAGGCTGAGCGAAGTGAGCGACAGAAGCGTCGCCTCTTAAGGACGCTCCACAGCCAACAGTTGCACCTGGGTACAACATCCCGAGCAATGCGGGACAGGTTAACACGCCGATATCAACGCTCCTTGTCAAGGGCGCAGAATGAGGCGACCGGGCTCCGAAAAGAACTTCGCAAAGTCCAGACCAAACTTGCTACAATCGATCCCAACGAATCTCACGGGCTTATTGCTCACCTCCGGTGGCAATACGACCACGCAAAGCTTATCATCATCAAGCAATCCAGCACGATCACGAGAACAAAGGCCAGGGTCAATTCCGCTGCTGAGATGCTTGATGAGGATAGTGTTCAGACCACTCTCATTGAGTCTGGGTCAAAGGCAATAAGGCCAGCACGTCGGTCCTCCGTCTCCCAAATGGAGCGACTACAAGACATCACAGCTCGTCCACTCGCCCCCCTTCGTCGTCGATCAGTTTCGGCGGCAACCCCTATCTCTGGTGCCGATCCAACTTCCCCGATCCCAAGCAATGCAGAGTCGAGGTCGCTGCGGGAAATTGTCACAATGTTGAGACTAGTGTATGGCTATGGCTCAAGCCAACCTGGTCAGGACGGTTCTGGTCCACCCCAGGACAACGGGTGCGACAAAGAGGCGTGCTCGACGCCGTCCCAGAATGGTGATGGTCCAGGAGCTGAGGACGATGGGACACGTTCTCCCTATTATGGTCAGCGGCCAACCGTATTCAAAGGCAGGACCAACCGAAGACGGAGAAAGGCCGAAGGAGTGAAGGATGTGGAAACGGCGGATGCTCAATGAAGGCCCTCACACACTTCTCGACCGGGAGTCCGAATCTCTACCATGCGACTGACTACGGTGTATGTCCATGGAACGAGAAGCCCACAACCCCTATTACCGTTCGCGAAAAATCCGGGATCAGTTCATTGGTATAGCTTCCGATGTGTGCCTCTCTGCGGCACGAGAAGCTATCACGCAGCCAGTTGTCCACCATCCACGACCACCATGCCTTCCCGATTATATCAACCACGCGACTGACTACGGTGCATGTCCTTGGTGTGATTTGATCAGGGGCACGGTGGACCAACAGCAATGGCTTCTCTCGTCACGATCAAGGAAGCTGGCTTTTCAATTTCCGCCTCCTTACAGCTTGGGACTGCCATTGCACACGTTTTCTCTACGTCCTCCGAGTGTATCAGCGATTTCAACATTCACTCTTATCAATTATTCTTTCCATGCGACTGACTACGGTGTATGTCCGTGGAATATTCTGGCTCGACGGGGGAGCTCAAGGGGATACAAGTAGTTTTATATGCGTTTGTTGGGTTTGTTGGAATTATTCGTTACAGTATGGATGGCCTTCATATGTGTGTGCTTGGGGTTTATGGAGTTTTCTGTCTTTAGCAATGGTCTTTAAATTTGTGTGGTTGGAATTCATGGAGTTGTCTGTTTCTAGCAATAGCAATCGCAATGTTTTTGCCACATTATAATCATTTTCCCTCATCATGTTCAAGAAGCTAAGTAGTGTGGATGTTTGAATCTATTGTCCAGAGCTGGTTGCTGATGATACAATTAATAGGTCTGAGATTTTCCTCGTGACCCCTGAGGCCCGTCCTATGTTCCTTCCTTCCAGAAATCTTGGTGGTTGATCTACAGACGCAAGGGTCTTCGAAAATTTGCATTAGCAGCAGCGAAACCCCGTTGTTCAATGCAATTAACTTGCTGCAGAACATAGCTGGAAAACTTGCCAAGAGATCACGACTTCCTTGGTATAAGTCTCTTGCCAGCTAGCCCAGGAGCTTTTGAACGTCATCCTGCTGAACCAAGGCCGAAAGCCTGTGGAATACAAATTGAAGACTACTATCCAGCATCGTGCTAAGCTGACCTGCTTGAACGTGAGATGCGGTCAGGGGGATCAGGTTGGCTAGCTATAGGGGTAATCTACCGTCTGTGTTGAATACTGTGCTTGTCTCCACAGCGTCGTCATTGCTTTCGAAGACCGAGGCTCCCATCGCATGAAACGGGACATTCGTGCCTAAGAGGTCATATTAAGTGTTGACATAAGGGCTCTATCTCGCTAGTCGAATTTCCACTGCCATACCGAGGCCCATAGCGTGTGAATGGGTGTTATAGAAGAGTTTTCGGCTCCACCCTTGGGGCATTCACTATAGTTTCTTTGTTCGGCTGTGGAAGTGTCGAAGCTAGTGGATTTCACAGACCTTTAGCGCGTTTCTTCCCCTCGCTCGATATTATATCTTCCTCCTTCGTTCACACTTTCTTCCTCTTCTTCTTCCTCATACTCTCCACCTACGTGACTGACGTTGCTCGTCCCACGCTGCTTTCGCCCATTCTCGTGATATCAAATCGATCTTTGCTTCATCAAGCAACCCTCCTGTGCACACGTGTGGTTCCATCTCAAGCTCCCAAATCCAGGAGTAAGTAGCGCAGACCCCGCGCCGATGATTGTACTCCAGCTAATTAGCTGTACTGTCAGTTTTTAGCTGAATCGACACGCCAAGATGTGCCCACCTATCGTATTTGGGTACATGCTGACGCTCCTGGGATTGTTTGGCATCCCATCATTGCTCATGTTGGCGGTTCAAAATGAAGTCATACCATATCAAGGCATTGTTGGGTCTTCTATCAAGAGTCTGATTGACCAAGTCTCTTTTGATATCCTTGAACTTGGTATGACGAGTCCCATGGACTGTATGGATGCAACCCGAACGTCATACAACATAACAGGACCTTTCGGCCGCGTAAGTACCACTGTGACGGGGTTCACGAATCTCCGCCTACACAACGCTGATATTGGTGTGGTGCTAGCTCGATCTATCGGGACGCGGAGCCATTTACGCAAAGAACATGTTGCCTGCCATTGAAGCCATAAACATGCCTCCTTACCTGGGTCTACCTGCGCCTCCTGGCTGCCAGCGGAGTTCAATGCTCATCAATGGAACATGTATCCCTTTGTTGTTACTCGACGAAAAGTTTTTCAGTAGCGAACTCGAGCTTGAGAAAGGATGTAAGTAGTCTCTGTGTCCTAGATCAGCCAATTAGCTGATGTTGTGCAGTTTTCCGCCCCGTCATGAGGATGAAGCTTAGTCCTATAGGTCTCGTCCTTCTCGCTGTCGTGCTCTTCTGGAAATTGGCAGTGTTATGGTCATTCTTCAATTCTAGGAAGGAGACTGCGGAACTTGAGCAACTTAGGAAAGATCACGAAGCGCTTCAGCACGCATTTCGAGGAACTCGCCAAATGTTGGAACATCTTGAGAACACTCTGGACGATAGAGTCAAGAGTGCGATTGCCAAGGCAGACAATTCACCTTCAGTCCTTCCGGCGACTCCAGTGGTGAAGACGGATAACAGCGAAGCTCATACACAATCAGCTCTACAACAACCCACCTCATCAGCAACTGCAACATCTCAGAAGGCACGAATGCTGCCCGCCACCCGCTCTGGCTCATCGCGGTCTTCTCGTCACACCATTCTTCAGTATCCTCCGTCCAAGCCTCTCACCTCATCGGTTAACTCGAGTTCAATCGAATCGGAGACTCCAGTATGCACGCCACCGCCAAAGGTTGTCGACACCGCTTTGGACTATGTCCATCGCGTCACAAGCGACTCCAATGGCACTGGGTCGAGTATCATTATCAGAGAAACCACCAAAGACTTGGAGACTGGTGCTATTGCTGGTAGCATGACTCCTGTTGAAAAGCCGCAACGTACCCCCGGTGCCTCCTTATCTCTGCCTTCGCCCTCGGTCGAACATCGATTCCCGGTTGAGTCTCCGCTTTCTTCGAAGCGTGAAATCCCGGTCGAGTCTGTCCTTCCACCCTCCTCGCTTGTAAGGTCTTCGACGCCGATGAAGCCTTCAAGGCCGATAAAGCCTTCGACGCCGGTTAAGTCTTCGCCGTTATCCGGTCCATTAGCACCGGTCAAGTCTTCATTATCAGCCGAACCTCTATTACCGGTCAAGCCAACGACCTCAGTCGAGCCTACGACGCCGAGAGAGCCTGCGACGCCGACCAAGCCTGCGACGCCAACTAAGCCTGCGACGCCAGTCAAGCATTCGTCCTCAGATGAGCTTCCTACCAAGTCAGCACTCTCATCTAAGCCGCAGTCCTTACCAACGTTAGCTCCATCGTCCTCGAGTGCTGCATCCTCGTCCCCACTGAGCCTGCCGGAACTTTCACCCAAGACCCCTTCGACTGTGCCGTCGTCCGCACCGGCTCCGCCTACAGAGTCCGAATCATCTCCGCTGGTCGCATCGCCGTCCTCTCCCAAGCTATCCACATCACTGCCATCAACTCCGGCCGCCGCATCCACTCCCTCGGCTACTCAGTCTCCACCGTCAGCTGCTCAAGGACCGGCTGCTCTATCGATCGAGAAACCATCCAAGGGAGCCCTTCCTTCCCCAAGTCGCAATGAGGCGAAGGTTGTGCAACCGACTAAGAGCCCTATGAACACAACAAAGCCGTCGTCTATGCAATCAGGAGACTCGCTTCCTGCTCAAGGGTCCGTGGAAGAAAAATCATCGAAGATGGGAATGGAAGGTATAGACCGACCGACGCCTCACGTACCCTCTACATCGACAGCAGCCTCCCGCGCCACACCAAAACCTACTTCAGCATCCCCAGCTCCTGTCCGGATGAGGTATGTTGGCCTCGATGACCACGATGTTCAAGCCACCCGGAGTGAGGCGAAGGTTGTGCAGCCGACTAAGAACCCTATGAATACAACGATACCCTCATCTATGCAATCGGGAGACTCGCTTTTTGCTCAAGGGCTTGTGGAGTCAAAATCACCGAAAACTGGAATGGAAGGGATAGATCGACCGACGCCTCATGTACCCCCTACAACCACACCGGCTTCAGCATCCACACCGGCTTCAGCATCCACACCGGCTTCAGCATCCACACCGGCTTCAGTATCCACATCGGCTTCAGCGTCCACACCGGCTTCAGCGTCCACACCGGCTTCAGCATCCACACCGGCTTCAGCATCCATACCGGCTTCAGCGCCCACACCGGCTTCAGCATCCACAACTGCTTCAGCATCCCCAGCTCCGGCCCCAATGAGATACGTTGGCCTCGATGACCATGATGCCAAAGCCGTTCCACAAAAGTCGAATGGTAGCGACCGCATGATACCCAATGCCCCAAGATCGGAAGGAAAACCACATGGTCCAAGCTCGGCAAGTGGATCTCTTAATGGGAAAATGACCAGCTCTGACTCGGACGCGGCCGCCAGACCTAAGGCTACTTGTACTACGGCAGGAAGTTCCTCGACCAATGTGCCAGAGACCGTCGAGCGTTCTACCGCACAGGATAAGGCGACGTCACGAAAGACGTTCTTTGTTCCGCCAGCAGCAAGTGTTGACCATTCGCTCATGTCAAGTCGGACGAATGTGCCATCTAAGAAGTTGCTAGACACGGTGAAGTCGTCAGGTTGCGAACTATCAGAATCAATGTGGGCCAGCAAGTCGGCGTCTCCAGTTCTATCGAAAGCTCCAAATCGAAACCATGAAAAGTTCACAGCGACTGGAGACCGGAACAAGAGAGCCGTGATAGATGCGCCTCTCAAGCCTTCGATGCCAGCAATATTTAAAGGCACAGAACTCGAGAAGCAGTGGAACGCGCCACCTCTCGCGCCAACGGCAATGAGGTTCATTCCACCTCCAGACATGCCCAAACCTGGATCGCCGTTCATCAGCAAGTCAAGCCCAGAAGTCGCCCCGGTGATCCATAAAACTTTTTCCGTAGGCCCAGCGCAGTCGCCAACAAAGCCCATGATCCCGGCCTTCCTCGCAAACAACATGGGATCAAACGACCCCGGGGCCGCTGCGCGAAAGCAATATGGCGGTTTCGATACTAGGAGTGTTGCGCCGATTGACAAGACACCCGATAAGTCCAACAACGGCGCCGCTGCCCCAATTCCTCGTTCGACCTCACCACAGCTCCCAGGCCTCGGAGCCAGCAGATGGGCCCAGCCTGCCCAAGCAAACCCGATTCCACGCGCATCTTCACCGCAACTACCAGGCCTCGGAGCCAGCAGATGGGCCGCGCCTCCCCCAGCCCAAGTCAAAAACGACGGCAATAACAAGGCATTCGTGCAGCCAACGCCTCTGAAGCGGAATAACAACAACGGTGGCAAAAAGAATTTCAGAAAGGGCTGGTGAAGCCCTAGCGCGGACCCATCAAGCGTCCAGCAGCATTGTCAATTCCACTCGTCGACCTCCTCCTTACTCAACTAGCACTCGGGCCCGGAAACATCTGCCTGTCTCTCTCTTTTCAGCGTATTGACCCAGCCGACCACCAATCGGCCGTGCGTTCACGCTTGCTGAAGGACGACGAGCAGATATGGCTTTCCTGACATTTCATCATTTACAGCGAGTTGGCGGAGATGGGTCGTTTCTTTTTTCTGCTTCTCGGAAGTTATCGGATAGAGGTTGTAATGCGAATTTTGTTTTTATTGCGGGCTTGTGGTCTTTTTAGCGTGCTTCTTGTATTTGGTCTGGGTTTCTTGTATTTGGTCTGTTTTATTGCTTTTAGTTAATTTGCTGGTGTTCTGTAGCGTGCTTCTTGTATTCGGTCTCGTTTTCTTGTATTTAGATAGCTTGCTTGCGAACACAACTTGTTGTTCTGCACTTGGTATACATCTTGCCTCGGAATGTGAGTGACTTGTGACTTGTTCTGACATGGTTCTACCGACGGTGCTGCAAGTAGAAGTGAACTTTTTTCTATGCACTAGGATGATTGAATTGGGAAGATGATAGAACCTGGCTGCTCTCAACCACTTCTTATATTTCGAGTGCTACATGAGAGACTTCCCCCCCAAAACCCTGGGCTCGGCGGTACTCATTGCTCTTGCGCTTGGGATGGCGGTCATTGACTATATTCCAGAGAAACCGTGACGACATGATGATGGCTTCGTGGAATAGTGACGGCACGCCCGACGGAAATCAGCGGCGAAGCATTTCCAATAACCCAAACTGGCAAAAACGCATCCAGAAAAGTCATGAAGCTTGGATCGAATCGTGGTGCTCTAGAATAGTACATGATGAGAGTCATTAATCTCAAGCCCAGCCACGAAGTCACTTACACACCAAGAATTCTTGAGACAGGACTTGCGAACGTGAAACATACCAGCCATGACACAGGCAAGATTGTTCCCATTCTTGGGTATGGTACTCCTTGCTATGCCTTGCCATGCAAAGTAATACTCGCGATGTGAGACAACCCCAATGAATGCACTAGAGACATGACGAAGAGCTGATCGACCATTTATAACTCTTCGGAGAAGCCGGACGATGTCGAAGAATGACAGTGATCTAGAACGAGGACCCAGCGAGCATTTGTTAAGAGGTAGCATTCTTAGAGCGTCCAGTAGGACTAGCGCACAGTATTTGCCAACGTGCGAGATTCAGAGTCGATGACAGGGGTCAGGAAGTCGACTGGTATGAAGTGAGTACGCGCTTTACAACGAGGGTACATTGCCAGCAGTTTTCTTTCCGAATGGTCTCAGAATTTCACATGAGGAGTGATACTGTGTTTGGACTGTTTCCAGAGCCACAACAGTGGGCTTCTGGAGTCCAAGGTTGTCATTGTCATCTTTCCTCTTACATCCAGCTCTCTGCACCTCTTCCTAATCGATTCTAGTCTGTTCGGCTTCGTGCTTAGCCGACGCTCTCGTCTAGCGATCCCAAAGCAGCTAGCCCATCTATTGTTGGATGTTGACACGGAATTGCGGCGGAACAGCAAAATCTTTGCCGAGCTTCGGGACCTGATCTGTGGTGAAGCTAAGTTTACGCTCTCGGGATGCCTTTGTCTCGCATTGCTGGGGGCGGTTGCGGAAGGTTTTGCTTTCCTGACCGGCGCATTGGGTGGCATTTTCGAGAAGCAGCTGAGCTCTTCATGTTGTGCTTGCGAAATGGTCAGACCGAGCCATGCCAATTACCTGAACAGCTCGAGTGATGATGTTGTTCATACGCTGCGTATGCTGGTCATATGCCGCAGTGCCAACGATCCATTGAGCGTTGTTGCGTTGCTGTTGTTCAAGAGCTGGATTTTGGGACCTGAATGCTTGGCGTTGTTTTATGCATGTTTGACGTGGGGTCTAAGCCACCCGACGCGGGATTTCAAGCGGGATACAATCGAAATGGCAGAAGAGGAGGTCGAAACGCTAAGGGAGATTGCGGAAACATGAATGGAAGAAAATGCTTAAAGAGTCGTGGTCATGCTGCAGCCACGGTTTACCAAGTTTTGAAAGAGGAAACCACTAGAACTACCTTACCTGTGATACCAGTGAAGCCACAAGCATGAGATTCGCCCGTGTTCTCGTTGACACAGTCCTTGTCATCTTCATATCCACCTCGACGGTCCTGTCACACCCAACATACACCCCATCAGCAATAGAGAGACGGCAGCCTCGACCAGAAAGCTCATACGATGCTCTTGCCGCATTTCAAAAGGAGCGCCGCAGACGATTTGTCTATGACCCTTGGCTCCATCACACCGACCTCCGTAAACGAACCATTGTCGTAAACGCCCTTGACTACCTCGATGACGACTGGGTGGGTTTCTTCGATGACGTTGCATACTTCCTGCCTCGTCCGAATGCGGCCTCCTCTCTTTACAAAGTCTACAGCGACATATTCAGCCACGCCATCGGCGAGTGGGTTGACGAGCAGCCGGAGAAGAACCTCATCAGCATGAGTGAGGGCTTTTTCGAGCTGACCATGGAGGCATTCAACGGGGCGGTAGTCCCTTGGACTTTCGTGCAGACTTTCGCGGCGAGGTTGAAGCATGCGACCACGCAGGGGTTTGTGGGGAGTTATCAAGCAATATATCAGGATCCGAAGAGGCAGATTGGGGTGAAGGTCGTTTTGGCAGTAGGGGTGATGGTGGCGGCTGCGGCATGATGTAGGATGATGTTTGATATCTTGCGGCATCCGAAAGATTACTTTCGAAACGCCGATAATTTAGCCCAGCTGGTTTTTTGAGATGGTCATTTGGGCTCGATGAATTAAGGACGAATTTCGAGCTCATTATGTGTTGCACCTCCCTCGGGTCGCAGGCGCCCCTCGTAGGGCTTGGGCAGTATCCATGGGAAGCTGATGGCAGAGCTCTCAGAAGGCTAATTCAACTGTCTAAGAAGACTAAATGCGATGATGGAGGATATAATCTTCTTTCGAGACTGGGGTCGTGGTGGCAGCTCCTTTGAAGACAGGAGAATTGTCCTACCTAGCAAGGCTTATTCTGCCTTTGGTGACGTTGAATTATTGATCAAGTGGACTCGATGGGTGAAGTTCTCCAGTTCAAGAAGCCTGCGAATTACAGCAGCTGTCCCAATCAAGACATTTAGAGGATGCAGACAGCCGGATCCCCAAGTGATGTCGATGACTGTGTGTGCATTGCTGATCTTCTTATATTGTAGCGACAGCGAGAACTCTTGAGCAAAGTCTTATACACCCTGACAGTAAACCAAATCACTCTGATCTGCACACAGCAAAATCGGTCTCTTATTGTCTAGAATCGCGGCAAGTGTGGAGGTACTTTTGTCACCATATCGAGTTTCTAGGCGTAACAGAGACGAGTATCACAGTATCAACAAGACTTGCAGTTCCGACAACATGGCTTGATCGAACCGCGAGATGTTCATCATTGAGCTGTCGTTGAAGGCTCGGGAAATGCTATTTTAAGATTGCCGTCAGCCCTACGGCGGGTAATTCCGGATGGTGCGACAGAGGCAGAACCCTTCCATCTTCCAACATCCGGTCGCTGAATTGTTTCCCAGTAATAGAAATGCGCGTCGCATATACGCTAATCGTGGCATTTGCAAAGATCCTAAATCACCTATGACGCCCGATGGCGGCCGACGAAGCTACAGCTTCTTGCCACGCCACCCTACCTCCAATTCAGGAGGGACCACATCTCCGTACTAGTATCTTGTCTGGATACACTTGCTCGCTCTAGACAGGATAATTGCTTCAGCAGTGGATCGGGCACAGGCCATTCCTCAAGGTGAGATGCCATGAGCTTGGGGCAACGATGGCATGCAATATATAAACACATACGATCAAAATATAAAATGTTTTATGTTCCCGCTCACGAGTTGGAGTAAAGCGCTTTGAGACCGATTTCCAACAGCAGCCGCTTATGCGATGAACCACGCTTCATGTATACAGGTGCTTGTGCTCTAGCGCGCGCAAGGACATTGCGGCATGGTAAGCGATGGCAATCGAGCAATGGTCCCTTCTTTCTCCTCGCTTGTCCTTTGCTTTTAGATCTCCCAAATAAGTCGAAGCACCGTGCCTTTAATGTTCAGCCGAATCATGCTTGATCAGAGGAATAGCTCGACCTATTGACTGCGAAGTCCAAGGACTAGTTTCCCTTGGGGTTTTGAAGGGCAAGATCTCAATGTGGCAGCTTCAATGATTGCTCTTGAGACCGTCCTTATTCGGGTAGAATGCTAGGAACGTGGTTGATTCGGCTACTGCTACCAACGATTGTGCTATGCTATTTTACCGTTCTGTACTACAGCCAAGGTCACGCATACTTCCCAAGTCAAGAGCTCGGATCTTCCCTTACGCCTTCACCGTCGCAACCTCCGTCACCAGTGCACGAATATAGAAATATCGGGAACTCCACATTAGGCGTAAGACCTTCCCGACAAGCAACAGATGATCTGTTCGTGGCATATCAACAGAAGAGCCCTCCGCTAACGCTGTGTCTCCGGTTCCAGGATATCTTCGTACTCCACCTCCCTTCCCGTACCGATAAGCTCGACACATTTACCCTCACCTCTGCAGCCACCGACTTTACGTTCAAGGTACTTGCCGGCGTGGACGGCAAGACAGTTCCCGACAAGGCACTCACATCCACCGAAGGCCAACAATGGGAGCCTGGACGGCGCCGTCGAACCATCGGCTCCTGGCGTGCTCACCTGAACTTTGCCCGGCATATAGTGCGCAATCGTCTCGCCACTGCTCTTCTCTTCGAGGACGATGCCGACTGGGACGTTGACCTAAAAGCTCAACTGGAGCTTGTTGCACAGGGCACACGCGCACTCGGTGCAATGCCAAAGCGCCAGCACCCATGGTTGCAAGATCAAGCGGGAGAGGACAAAGCTCCCAAGGCGACTCCGCACTCCCGTATGGCGATGACTGGGACCTCCTCTGGCTAGGCCATTGCGGCGTTACCCTGCACCAGGATTCGTCACAGATATTCCGCATCGACAACGACCCCACTGTCGCTCCGCCCCATCGCCGCATGTCTTTCAAGAGCTTCATCAATACCACAGCCTATGCAGACAGCACGCGGCTAGTGTTCCGCACAGGCCAGGGTTTGTGCGTGTACTCCTACGCCCTTTCCTACCGTGGCGCACAGAAGTTGCTTCTCAACGAAAACACCCGCAAACTCTTCGTGTCTTTCGACCTTTCAATCGAAAAGCTGTGTGGCAGCGGAAGCTCGACCGAGAGTGGGAACCCAGATGGGGGCTGGGTGGATGACTTCGTATGTCTGTCTGTATACCCACAGATCATAGACTCGCATAAGCCGGCTGGATCGACGGCCAGGGACAGTTATATCAACACAGCAGGCGATGTAGATGACAGGGAGCGAGGCTACACATTCAATATCCTACGGAGTGTGAGGATGAATTTGGACAAGTTAATAACATGGGGCGGATGGGAAGCCATGAGGCGACAAGGGGAAGAAGCGGTAGCGGAGCTGGAGCTGCAATGGAATGATCATCCATGCCCATCCAAAGATATACAGACAAGCATTGAATGGGTGGGCGAACTGGAGCCCGTGAAGGGAATGTTTGACTGATCGCAGCGTGTTTCTGTCCAGCGACCATAGCAACACTGAACATCGACGTCAATGTCGTATAAAGCATCTACTCCCCATAGAGGACTGTCTATAAAGTACCTGAGAAGTACAACCTAAGGTACCTTAACCTACAGTACATGTACCTTACCTTACCTTGAGGCGCACCATCACGTGATCAACATCTGGCTGGACCCTGAATCGTCCAAGGTTTCTTAGCAATGATGTCATTCTTTGCGCGTTGCGTTTTGTCAACGCTTCTACCCTTTGTGAAGCTATACATTGCTTCTCCCACGTATACTTTACCGCAACACCCATCCTTTTTAGAGAACCCTAGCAACCATTCCTCAGATTCACCAACATGGCTGCAGTTGACTTCGTGACCGGTTACATCTCCAACTATGTCGAGGGCATGGTGAGGCCGTATGTGGAGCAAGGGGCTGCCGCGGTCGGTGACGTTGCTGGCGGCGTTCTGTTTACTGTATGTGCCTCTCCGAAGCTTGTTCCTTACATGGAAGGTTATCATTACAGATGAGTGATTGCGATTTATTACTGATCATCGCGTACAGGCTGGCGACAAGATCTCCGCTGTTGGTCGGGGCGTTGGCAGTACCATCAATGGCTATTCTAGCGGCGTAGGAAATTCTATCAGCGGCGTAGCGAGGAGCATTCCCGTATGTTGAAGTCCCACTCATTCAGCGATCTTTATGTCGCCTTGTCTCGGATGCGACTGAGATGACTCGTCCTCGATCTGCCATCATCAGATGCTCGCCCGATCGCCTCTATTAGGCACAGTTGTACGCTCATCGCTGACGGCAACAACAGGGTGCCCCCCAACAAGCAGCAGCAATCCCTAGCATGTCCGGGTCAATCAGCAAGCCAACCACCAGCAACCCATCAACCTCCGTTTCTTCCCAAGCTCCCAAATCCTCAGACCCGCGCAGCATCGACAGACCCGCAATGCCGACTACAGCCGAAGGACGGAAGAAAGAGATGGAGAGACTCAAGGCCAAAGGCATCACGCGAGCCAAGGACAATGCCGCTGCGAAGAGATCGCCTCCAGCAGGCGGAGCAAATACACCCGCCCAGAAGGCATCGCCGTCTGCTGGAGGAGCAGCTCCCAAGGCGCCAGAGGCGAAGTCGGAAGTGGATGTTCCGGAGGAGGTGAGGCGGTCACGTAGGATGGCGAAGAAGGGGAAGAGGTCTGTGAGGACGTGATTGTGGATGGGTCGGTTGATATAGCTGTGTCATGTATATGTATATGTATATGTACCTTATACTATGAGAGCAGACGAGCTGGAAACGAGCCGCCTTTCTGAATGACCTCCGGTGCAGGTATCGCAGCACCTTCCCAAGCTCCCAATGACTCCTTAAAAATCTCTCTAAAATTCAGCCCACCATGTTTCTTTCCTAGCAGCCAGTAGGTCTCACTGCGCTCCAATAATTGTTCTCCACCTTTCAGATATCTCCGCCTTGACCCCTACTTCTCGTACCTCTACATCATCTTCAGCATGTTGCGCGTCTCCCACGTGCTTCTTTGTAAATCGACCGGGGTCTCATGAATTGAGACAATCATGCATCATCCAGGAGGTGCTTTTGCCTTGCCTCAGACCTCAGACCTTATGCTTACTTATTATTTCGCATCACCACTATGTATCACGTGCAAGTGCTGAATCCGATAAGGTGATAGCTGAATTCGGTAAGGTGATAGAACTTTTTTTTCGCATAAGGTTTGAGGGCGGAACCTCGAAAACCTGTTATTCTTGAAAATAGAATTTCGATGTTATGTTCGCTATGCGATAGAGTCTTAATTATTATATTTTGCATCAATTAGACTACGTATGTCGCTAGATTTTAATAAGTTTTATTAGTCTATAATCAAATTATATACTAATAGTGTGTTGTACACGTGTGCTAGCATCAAAGCAAAAAAGTTTTTTTTTATTTTCAAGAATAACAGATTTTCGAGGTTTCGCTCTTAGATTCTATAGAATAATTATTGTACGAGTGCGACGCTTAATAATGCGACGCTTAATGTCGCGACGCATTAAATTTATATCAAGTGTCGCATTATTAAGCGTCGCACTTTAATTTCTACAATTGTCGCGTCAAGCGTCGTACTACTACAATAATTATTATATAGAGTCTAAATACTAAGGCAAGCTTTTGCCTACATCTCTGTGCGCATCACGAATGAACTTAGAAGGTTCGACGATGATGAGTTCATAAATCAACTCTTGGCAACTTCTTGGACAGCTGACACACAGTCAACGCATAATAGTGCTATTGGTCGGAGATCGTTGGGAGTTACATTATATTGTGCAGCATGATGTGACGAGATGTGACGAAGAAAGGGGTTTTTGATACTTCTCCATTAACCCACGCCAAGAGTCAGGCTTAGCCTAAGGCGGACACCCGATCGACTTCCTCCCGCTCGCCTCGCTCTGTTCATGCTAGCATCCCATGCCTACTTTAAATGCTGCTTGGTCGCAACATGGTTTAGTCTACGATACATCGACGAGTCGGAAGCATCGCCTGGAATTCTTAGTCCCTCGTTCCTCTCGATCGAGACCCGAGGTTGAAATGGAGCTAACTCCGTCGCAATTTTCTAACAATGATAGCAGCAATAAAGCGTCGCTCCACCGCCAATATGCTTGGTGAGTCGCCCACTTCTCGTTGTTCGCCTCAATTACCATGCCCAATTCACTGGCGACAGTATGCTCGACGTCCTTCCTTCTCTATTAGTTGAGAAGGTCGACAAGATCATTCGAGAACCGTCGCAGCTACTTAGTCAAGGCCCCTCACCAACGCAGATTCAAGAAACAGGCTTTTAGCGATATCATTATGAAGTTGTCCCCAGCAACCTGGCTCGCGCTTGTCATTCTCAAAGCGCATGCGCAGTACGAGTACAAAAAGGCTAGGTAGTTGGCAGAGAATCTACACTTTCAGTACGAGGAGAGGAGGAAGTCGAGCATGCTCATATCTACCAATTCGGTCGTCGCCTTGGAGACTGTGCTCGCATTCGTCGATTTAAGATCGCTTTCAAGCAGTGAGAAGGAGAATCCTTGGAAATTGCCGCCCTGTTGCAAAGGTTCTTGAGAGATGGTAAACATTGCACTCAGAGACTTCAAAGATTGTGGTTGCATAAAAGCTGAGGTACTATACTTTGTGCTTCGTCTCGCGGGTTCGAGATGTTGCCTCCTGTCGCCAATCACACCTGTGCGCCTTCCTCTATCCTCTGTGTTCCCGGGTTATGGAATACTCCTACTTGCTGGGCGGCCACACGGGCATTCTAGGGACATAAGAGTGATATCGTGTTCTGGCGGACGGACAAGGGAAAATATTCGAGGATATAACGGGACCATCACATTGCGCCAGCTCTCGCATGCCCGTGGCCGCGAAGGAATTTACCTCTGATGTTCATGGCGTAGGTCAGTGGAGAGAGGCAACATGAAGTACGCCTAGTGCTCTTCATTAGTGTCGCAGCAGCCAGGCTTAGGGTATCGCAATAATGCAGCGATTCCGGGCACCAGGATGACTCTTTGGATATCTTATCTCGATATAATTCCTACACACCGGAGACTCTCTTTCGAACCTCTCTACGGATACTCGGTAAACTCATTGCGACATACTGATTGAACAATCCTCACAGGGTTCTATGGATATAGCACGCAGTCTGGCATTTGTACACGTGGAATTGTACCCAGACTCCCCCTCGTGTACGTTCAACACAGAGACAAGCGCCTTTGCTTCCTCTCTTCGAGATTGAATAAGTCGTGCTGTTGCAGAAACCCTACTTCGGCGTTGGGCTTCCGCTGTCAAGGAAGAAATATGATAAAAGATTTGGGACGATCCCCCTCGCGAGCACCATTCTTCTTGTGTTCCCAGAATCCTTAAGGTCAGACTCCGGCCTGAGCAGCGCCAAGAAATCGCGCTGTATCCTTTTTGGGATTTGAAGCTTATAAGAAAAACCTCCATTCTCTGCGATCCACCCCATACGACAGCGAATGCGAGTGTCCCCGCAAACCTTTTCACGAGAGGCGACAGCAGAGGTCCCAAATCCTGGTCTTCAAAGACACGAGGTGCAAGATCAATAGCATATGCTCATCCATATTGCCACTTTCTAAGATGATTTATGTTGTCCATGCCAGGTGTGCACAGAATTGAGCGACATAGCCTTACGCTGTGGTATTGCTCTCATCAAGCCCTATTGATCAACAATCAGTCATAGGGAGCCAGTGTCATGCTACATGAAGACTCTTTGTTTCCAAGACTGAACTCGCCTAAGCTAGATCATCGAATCATTTCCACCTGACAAAGGCGGGCATTGATACCAACATACAAGAGAGAACAAAGGACAAGTATGTGCCACGTGCTTGTTGTCCTTCTGTATATGTCTACCATGCTTGTCCCCGTGGGCGCGAACTGCTATAAGAATTACATACTCGATTTGGAATTTCCAGCCTGGCCGCTGCGGTCTTCCCCAACCAGACTGTCTTTACCACTATGTACAATACATTTTTTACCAACATTTCCTTGACCATCTTCCTCGCCCTTCAATATGGCACCGGCGCTGCTGCCTACTACACCACTATGTTCAGTGCCGGCAATGGCCACTGGGAGGGATTTGCGAAAATGGAATGGATGTTTGCCTTGTAAGCTCTTGCCATCCAATCCATCCCCTCCTGTGCAGATGCTAACATCCCTCAAAGCGGCGCATCCTATACCGCCACCGGCTTCGACTGGAAGAACGGCGCCCAACCAGGCCCAAACAACCCGCTCGGCAACCCCAGCACCTACAAAGGCCACACCGCCTGCAATGGCCCCAACTTCATCATGTACATGACGACGCAGTACAACCACAGTTTCGTGAAAACCTACGATCTTTCCTGGGCCGGCGCCTCTGTGCCTGGCATGCTCGGCCAGGTCAGCTCGGTATTTGCACCATTCTATACGGGGGGCGGGAAGCTCGATCCAAAATGGGTGCCCTCACGGACGCTGTTCCCAATCTTCGTCGGGATCAACGATCTCGATCACTGGAACACCGCAAATACATTTGCGACAGGGTTGGCGGCGCATAGGGACCACGTATTCACCCAGTATGCCCGAGCCATTGATCTCGTAAGTCTAGCCCCCCCATAAACAACCCCCCAGACAGATACTAACCCCTACCCACAGCTCTACACCAACGGCGCCCGCAACTTCGTCGTCTACAGCATCCCCCCCCTGAACCGCGCCCCCGAATTCACCTACGTCCGCAGCCCCAAGCGTACCGAGATCGCCGACTACAACGCGCGCCTCAAAGCCATGGCCTCGGCCCTTGCCAACAAGCACCACGACGCCATCATCTGGCACGTCGACATGAACGGGCTGTTCACCGATGTCTTGGAAAATAAAGACCGGTTTGTACAGACCAGGGGCTTCAAGGAGATTAACGCGATTTGTCCGTATTATGCAAGGAATTGGTTGCAGCTGCCGAGTATGGGGTATAAAGATGCGAGTTGCGAGTTTAAGGTTAGTGAGTATTTTTGGTTGAATGGGAGGCATGTTACTTATCCCTTGCATGATCTGTTGGCGGAGGTTACGCATGATGCGTTGTTGGCTAGTCATTAGGCTTCGTTGTATAGTTTGTGAGATGGAGTCTGTAGTTAGCGTTGGGCGGTGGGGGTTAATGTAGTCTTGGGAGAGATCATAGCGCGGATGTTGAATTCCTCGCAACTGGGTGGATGAAAGTTTGGCATTAGGGAGGCGAAAATAATAAGTTCCGAGTCTTCTTGAACATTGATTTACGTTCCCTGCCACAAACTCGGTCCAGCACCAATGAAGTATCAGACTTGAGGACAATCTAGTATGTAGGATCTTCTACATGATCATGTATTCTCCGCCAGTGAACTATAAGTCATGAAACTCCAACCCCGGCCTCTCCCATGGCCGCTACCTAATTCGTACCTCTCCCCCCATCCGATATAATACATTCCCCTCGGACCAAGAGTACTCCATCTCCTCCGCCTGATGTTCTCAGCATACCTCCCTCCTACTCATCCCTCACGACCTCATCTCGCCCTCGCTCCTGTACGCTGATATCGCGCCTCGCATGCGGCACCGTGCAACAACACTATGCGAAACATGCCAGTGCTTAGAGAGGCACTGCTCGTATGCAAAATGTATTCTCGTTGCTAGAAATGTTCATGTCCTTTGGACAGGTAGTATGCCTCTCCAATGCCTTGAGAGGCTGAGATGAAAGGCTGGTTTGAATGGGGAAAGTGTTCACAGAGATCGCGGTAAGTGTTGGGATTGGCGGAGGTCTGTAGGGAGTATTTGTTTCGGGTTTGGAGAAGGGATAAGGGGAGGGAAAGGGG
>JAABUQ010000101.1_pt1 | contig 165469 bp, 90 predicted proteins | sample 5560001 | NCBI WGS metagenome assembly JAABUQ01 (sample SAMN10711888, study PRJNA513371) | rock metagenome | isolation source: Antarctica rocks | place: Antarctica: Victoria Land, Finger Mt nord | collected 2015-12-18
ACTTTTAAATCTATTTTTAGCGTCGCAAATGTCATAACTAAGAAAAAATAAATTTAACGACAATCGAAATAAGCTTCTATTATTTTTCTTAGAAGTTTCAATTATTAATTCGAATCTATTATGATTATCGAATCATTCTTAAGTTCTAACATCGTTTAATCATTATTTTGTCACTTTATTTGTTAATCGCAACGCGAATGTATTTTGAAGAGATAAACTTCTTTTATTTCTTTTAGAAGTTCAAGTTGTTAATTTAGATCTATTATGATCATGGAATTATTCTCAAGTTTTAACATCGTTTAATCGTTATTTTGTCATTTCATTTGTCAATCGCAACGCAAATGTATTTTGAAGAGATAAACTTCTTTCATTTCTTTTAGAAATTTAAGCTATTGATTTGAGTTTATTACGATCATCGAATCATTTTCGAGTTCTAACATCGTTTAATCGTCACGAAAATGTATCTTAATAAGATGAGCTTAAACATGAAGTTAGCATTGTAGAGAATCGAATAAAGAACTAGGCGAAAAGTCGTCATTGTGACGTTAAAAACAACAATATTAGACATACGTTAATTTGTACAAATATGTGTGAAGAGCGTTCAATAAAATGAGAGTATTTGCACAACAAGGATTTTATTTAGCTAATTATAGTATAGTTGTAACAACTATGAAAAGCAAAGAAATCAAAAAAAAACAAAAAATTCGATCGATTAATAACATTGCTTTCTTATTATTTCTTATCGAAATTCTTATCTTCTAAATAGATTTCGTAGATTATGACAAGTTTCGCTATTTCTTTCGTAATGTTAATGTTTGGCAAGACGTCTTGCATTAATTTCATAAATTTAGATAGCGACATTTTAACGTTTTAAGACTTTAGAAATTTTTCGTTTTTAAATTTTATTAAGTTGTCTTAATTTACGCTTTCTTTTAAGAGCGCTTTGCTTGCATCTTAAGACTCTTTAACTTTTGCTAGAACGACAAATTTTAGTAATAAAATTAATGATTTTGAACGTAAAATTATATCGACATTCGATGTTAATAATTTGCTCAAAGCAAATCGCTTTTTTCGCTTAATCTTCGCGTATTAATTAATTGTAAGCTTAGCGTTTTTCAAAAAAAATTTGTTATTAGTTTTGTTATTAGATTCGAACAAACGTCTTATAATGATTTAAGTTTTTCACGTTTTTGTATTGTTTATTTATACAATTTTGCAAAATGTATTTAGCTCGTAAAAATTCTTCTTAATGCTAGCGTAATTATCTTCATCTTGATTTTAGTAAATTTCTTGTAGCGCCTTGACTTAACGATTGATTTAATTTCACTTGATATTGTTCTTATTTTTTTTTTCGTCAATTTTCAAGATTGTTGTCTTTCGTCTTTTTCGTATCTTTATACGCATTATATTTTTATTAATAATACGAGACATTTCTTGTCTTATAGCGAATAATTTTTATTTTTTCGTATTTTGATCATTCTTCAAATACGTCTTTCTTGTCGTTAAAGTCTTTAGGCATAGCTTTGCGCAAAGTTATAGATTTCTTGTTATCGTTGTCGTCATTATTCGTCTTAACGACGTTTTCGCTATTGTCGTTATTGTAGTGATCTTCGTTCAAGAGATTAAAGTCGACGTCGTTATTGTTAAATTTTTGTTTTACATTTTTTTCAAATAAAATAATTTTGTCTTTCGAAGCTTGCACGTCAAAGAAAAAACTATTTTGTGTTAAGTTTACGATCTTCGACTCGAAATAATCAAAAAAAAAAATCGATTCAATGACTTAAAAAGAATTGTTATAAAGAAAAATCGAATCATAGCTCTTAAATCGTTTCTTTAAAGATAACAAAAATTGCGCTCATTTCTTAAAATAATTAACTTGTTTCGTCTTTTATTTAATTAAATTGAAAAAACTTTGCAATTTGTTTATGACATTTTTGTTATTTAAGTTTTACATTAATTTCGATCGAAACGATCGCGCAAATACGATATTGATCGCAAAGAACAAAACATTAATAATGTTTTAATTTTCGTTTATCTTGTCGATTTTGTTTTAAGCAATGATTTGTTAATTAAGTTTAATTAACTCGCTTTTAATCTTTGCGTTCTTTAGATTTTACATCAATTGTTTTAATTAAAATTTGACTTAACGATACAATTTAACGCAAAGAGACGAAGACAATTGTGTCTTAACTTTAGTGATAGCGTAAATAGTATCATCTTTTATATTTGTATCTTTATCGACGTTATTTATAGACGAATTAAGATCTTTCTTTGTTTGCGCAATTTCTAATTATGATTAGCTTGATCGTTGCAATAAATAAAGATTCTTATTCTTTGCGATCTTTGTCACATTGTTAATATTCGAACATTTGATTAAATTAAGTCTATTAAGCAACATTTTGACTTTTGTTTCTATTTTAATCGTTGTTTCGATATCGTGAAATAGCAAGACAATTAAGAGTTTGCTTTGATTTGTTTTCAATATGTTATTTATTATTGTTTGTCGTATTGCTCAAACTTTCTTAAACGATTTCTTAAGTTTTAACTTGATCATTGTAAAAGTTCGTTCGTCTTGTGTTACAAGAAAATAAAAAAGAGACTTGTCTAAACAAAAAATAAAGATTGAATTAATTAATTTTCGAATGTTGTTTAAATCTTTTGCTATGCTATTTTATGATAAAGACGTGTCTTTTTATTTGTATTTATTCGATAATTTGTTAACGTCGTTTATAAAAATATTCTTGAAATTGTTTTTAACAATACAATTTAGCATCTTAGAAAACTCGCTCAAATTGTAAATCTCTTTTTTTTTATTTGATTTTTGTCAAACGTTCTCGAATTTCACTTGACTATTTTTAGATAATTTATATTAAAAAGTTTACGAATATTCGATTTCTATCTTTAATATCGCTCTAAATTTATAATTTACATTTTATTATATAAACAATCTTTATTCGAACAACTTTTTACATCGTTATTGATCATTATTGAATTGATTTTCGATTATGTCGTTGCTTCTCTTTCTAGTTGCTATATTTTCTTTATTAAGTTTTGTCTTAATTAAGAACACTATTTTCGCTCAATTCTTAAGAAGATAAATGCGAAATCAATTTATGAAAAACTAAGTTAAAGCACTTTGTAATGATGAAATCAACTTTGAAACTTCTAATTAAGAGAGCGTCTTCGTAGATCTTATCATAAATCTAGACTTTAATGACGTCAATATTATTTTCACTACTTAACTTATCACTTACTATAGCGTAATCTAGACTATATTAGTCACAATCGCATTATCGAACTCTTTTCTTTTAAGAAATGTTTTATCGATGTAAAACTTAAGCTCTAAATTGACTTCGCTCAACTCTAATTGATTTTCGTTGATCATCGAAATTCAATTCACAAGAACGAACATATACGACAACTTCGATAGAAAAATTTGATCAACTAGAATAAATTCGACTTACAACTCTAAAATGACTATGAGAAACGTTTAAGAAAATGCGTCAAAAATGTGAGCAATCGAAACAAATTAAGAAAGCATTGAACGATCTTTAAATACGATGCTAAATTACTTGAACGCTATATCTTAAACGCATCGAAAATTCGATATAATCATTGCATCGATTTAAACATCTAACGACTTAATTATAACAATTCGAAAATTCTAATTTTTTTAAAGTTTCTTAAGCACTTTTTGAGTTTTTGAGCTCATTAAGTATGCGATTGCTAAATTGGCGTTATTTAACGAAGCAATAACAATTGCATCGTTAATCAAAGATATGCTAATAACAACTTGCATAATCTTCGATCTTTTTTTATTAAAAATTGGTCGTTAATATTATCGACGAAAAGCACGTTACGAACGAACGATTATAGCAATGAATTTTGTCTTAGCTAGCTTAGATCTTAAATTAAATATAGCGTATTTAATTAAATGTTAAGTTCTTCAATTTACGTTCATTGCTTAGCAAAAATCGTAATAATTGATTTTTAGCATTGTTATAAAATGTGAGATCAACGTTTATTAAACGATGTTCGCATAATTTGCAACTAAACTTGAGCGTCAAAGATCGTAAAAAAAAGAAAAGAAAATAAATAAGTAAGAAATCTAGAAAGACAATGAAGAGAGAATCTAGATTTTGTTAATACTATTTTTAGACAACTAATATACAATAAAGTACGATGTGACGACTATTAAACTTTAACATCGATTTTCTTCGATTTTTAAAAATTAATCTTATATATTGAATTTTGATTTTGATTTTTCGCACAATGCTAAACACAATTGACTTTGATATCTCTTATATATAATTAACGACATTTAACATTAACAATTGCTAATAGAATTTCATATGCATTTCATTGTTATCGTACGAATTAAGTGCGACATTCTAATTATATATTTTTAAATGAAACGAGTACAAGCCTAGATGCGATAGCGCTTTACGATCAAATTTTAAAAAAACTTGAACAAAAAAGCTAAAAACGAATACAATTGTATTGAAAACGCAAGTTTGTTACTTTACGAAAAAAGATTATCGAATCAAAACAATGTGATAAAGTTTATCATTTCAAAGTATAAACGAATTTGCGAAAATATTTGATTGAAACAAGAAATAAAAGAGTAGCAATTGTAATGTTGTTATCAAGAACTTGTACTAATAGTTTTACAAAATGGCTCTTTGTTCACAAGATATTTAAAAATGACAAAATAAATTGTTTTTAAATAATTTTTAATACATACAAGTGATTTTTTGACTTCTAGTTTAAGAATTGCTTTGACAAAATTTAATCTAGTATATGTTTCGCTTAATGTGTTAATAAAAGAGTTTACGTTTGACACACGAAGCTAATGCATTGCTTTACGATGAATTAGCTAACTTACACATTTAAATTAATCAAAATTAATAATCGCAAAAAGTGAGCGAATGTAGTTAATCTTAATTCAAGTTAACATAACAAGCAATTTAACGTCTTGTTAATTTTGTAAAAACTTCATATTATTGTTAAGTTTTTTTGTGAAAATTGCGATTAAAAAACAATTGATCATTAGCGTCGTATTTTAATTAATCGAAAAACGAGCTTTAGAGTTATTTATTAAAATGACTTTAATTGTTTAAGTTAATTACTTTTAGCTAAGACGAATAACTTGATCATTCTAAGGCAATGTTCGAACTCATTTTGCGATAATGTTGTTGAACATGTTATTAAGTCGTAATGAAAAGCTCGCAAATAAACAAAAATCTAATATGATAACATTAAACGCTCATATATTTATTATTTTGTCGTAGAGTTGTACAATAATAGAGTTTAAAATTTTTAACGTCATAAAAAGACTTATATCACAACGAGTCTTCATTTGCTCATCGCTTATTAATTCAAAATCGCTTATTTTCGTTAATAATAATAACTTTGAAATTACAAAAATATTAACAAATTTAATGTCGCAATAAGTTTAATCGTTATTATAAAAATAAAAGATTGCATCGAAGATTTATTAAAATGCTACAATTATCTTATTAATCTTAATTCGTTTTAGATTCTTTAGTGTTTCGTACTTGACAAATTTCATAATTAAAATCGACGTTACAATATTCTTAAGAAATTTATTTGAAAAAATAATTATGATGTAAAATTAATTGTTGTCGTTAATACAATCTTGTATAATTAATGATTTAAGAACTACGTACATGATTGATGCTTTTAAGATATTTAGTCTTACGATATATATGTTTATTGAGTTGCTTAACGACGTAAAAATTCTCTCAATAATTTACGATCTTTAATTAAACTAAGTTTTTTTATCTTTAAAGAGATTTGAGGCGCTTAATATTGATGAGCTAGTTGTTCAAAACTTTTAACGCGAATCGCATTTCGTTCGAAACAATAACTTTTTTAATTTTGTTCAAAATCGTCTTGACAAAACTCTTAAAATAAAATTAACAAACGAAGTGTAACTAGATTGATCTAAATGTCGTTATGAGCAAAGATAGAAATTAACGCTTTGCGCAATATTAGCTCTTCGAATTGACGAAACGTAACAACAATGTTATAAGTAGACTTGTTGTTAACGATAAGCACTCTTATATTTATATTTATTGTAATGCGAAAATGCTTTCGATTAATGCTATCTTTAAAAGATTCGTTATGCAATAGAACATCGCATGTTTCTCTATTATTATTAAACACAAACTTTAAGTTCTAATTGTTTAAGAGTTGATCAAAACTAAGCGTAATGCGTACGAGAAATCGAATTTTCAAAGTTAACGTAATTTGACGTTGTTGCTTTATCGTTTTTGAAAAAGAAGAAAAGAGAGCAAAATATCGTTTATTGTGTAATAGTAGTAGCACGTCAATTGTTGCTTTTAACGTTAATATTAGCTTCGCAATAAATTGTGACAAATTTAAAACTTAAGTTGCGCTAAAAGTTATAATGTTGACAAAATTGCTTTCTTGCTAAAGAATAAGATGCGACATCACGTTAAGTAAACACTTGTTCTAGATATTCGTTCATTCGAATCAAGAAATTTTTGTTATTGATTTTTTGCAAATCTTCACTTTGTCATTTAATAATTATCATTAAGTTAAGATGCGTTTCTTAACGAATCTTAGTTGCTTTTACTTTGAACATTTGATCTCAAATTTCGACATTATGTCTTAAAGACTTATAATCTTTAACAATGATCAAATTTCTAAGTTTTTTGTCGATTAGACTTGACTTCTTATTAAATCGCTTAAAACATTGTTATATTTAATTTCTTTAAATTTTCTTAAGTATTGACGAATTTAATCACAAGTAAAAGCGTAGTAACTTTATCTTCTAAATAGATGCAATGATCATCGATCGCTTATTATTAATTTCGAATATTACAAAATTAAGACGAAGTTCTTGATTTTTAGAGCGATGCATTGCGAGAAGCGACGATTACAAATTCGCGACATTAACTATTGAAAAATCGAGTCATTGTATTGATTCAACGTTTAAATAAGAAAAAATATGTTTGTACGACGACAAAATATTAACGATTTAATTTACTAGAAATGTGAGATCGCATTCTAGACATAGACTACTAATTTTACACGAGAGAATATCGTTAATGCAAAATACTAGTAGACGAAAATCGATTATTACAATTTACGATTAAATAATCTTGTTGTTAATACAATATTATTATCGCAACTCATTACATTCTTGAAAATAAACAAAACGTTTATCGCATTTTTTTTAAGATCATTTATAAAAGCGCTCTTCTTAATAAAAGCAATGTAGTCTTTGAATCTAAGTATGCAATAGCGACGAAGTAATAGACTTCATCGTCGAATAACAAGAACGCAACGAACAAAAAATGCAAAATTTAACGATAACAAAATCTTGTTTAAGCGTTAAAAGAGAAAGATTAAATAAATTGATTTAACATAAGATGTGCAAGTATTTAGTCTTTTCAAAGTTATTTTTTCACTTTAAAAATAATTCTTTTTAACTATTTTGTCGAAAACGAATCACTAGCGCTTTCTATCGCATTTCTAGCAACGACAAGTAGTGTCTTTGTATTTTGATTACAAATTCGAACGACATCTTTGTCTCTTAACGATATATCGTACTTATGTACGCTAATAGTAATATTTAGATCGATCATTTCGCGTTAATGATTTGCTAGTTATTGTTAAAGCTTGTGTTCGATATAAAGATCAAACGAGATCATTTTTGAAGTTATCTTCAATGCTAGCATGAGCGACAAAAAGAGCACTATATTAATACAAATGAATTCGATCATCAAATTTACAAGTAACGACGTTGATAAAAACGAAGCATGCTATCATTAGATAAACGAAGCGTCTACATCGATCAAGTTCGTAAAAAAAAGAATTTGAAAAAAATGCTTTCATAGAATCTCTTAATGTGTGATTACACGATTGTAGTCTCGAAGATTTGAATTCATTATTTCGATAAAAATCTTTAAACAAAGACGAATAAAATAAGAAATTTAAACTTAAAACGACTCATAAAGATATTTAATTAAAACGTCAATTGTTTAAGTTTCAAATTTATCGATTGCGATAACTTAACAATGTGTAGCATTAAACGATCAACTACGAAAAATCTTCGAAAGCACAATCATTTTTTGCATTACGAAAGAGATTAGATCGAACGTATTTAAGATTTGCTAAGCTTGTTTTATCGAATTATAAAGAAAGTGCAAAGATAACAAAGAAATCGCATTGTACGACGAGAGAAATATAAATTTGTGATCGTTTATTTTGTCAAAATAATATATGATAGACTTGACATAATGACTTCACGAGAACAAAACAAGATTATACTATATAACTAGCAAGTTTGTTTAACACTAAGTTATGTAAACTTGCAAAAATAAAAATGTGAAAAAACTTTTATCGTTTGTACAAAATAAAGTGCAATTCGAGTCTTTGATGCGTTTCGTTGTTTTGGAGAATTAAAGATTTTCGTCTTATTTAACGCTACGTTAATAGAAACTACAACAAAACTTAAAATCAAGCTATTCTAATGCGAACAACGTAATAAAGATTTTACTTAAATAAAACTAGCAATACGTTAAGATTAGCTTCGAATCGTAAATTAATTCGTAACATTAATTCAAAAAGTAAACTTATTAAAAGAATAATAAGTGCATCGTTTAACAAATCTCTTAAGCACATAAATCGAAGAACGCGTAATAAGAATTCGAACGACGTAGAGCAATTTATATGTTTAAGCTTATTTTGATTGCTATGCGTTCGATCAACTTGCGTTGTAAGCAAGTTCTTTTATTTTTTTAAAATAGAAATATAATGACTCGAACGTCGCGACTCGCGAGATAAGAAGATTGTTGTAGACTATAATTTCAAATTGTAATTTAACTAGATTATTAAAATCGTTTAGTCTCTTTAAAGTGCAAAAAGACAAGATTAATTAACTTTTAATTAATTTAATGTTGTGTCGCCAATGTAAGAAACTACAATTTTAATTCGAATGTAAATTGTATTTTTAGATGTTGTAACTTAATCGAATTTTTAGCAAAAGTATTGAAGCTATTGTTGCTAATTATCTATTGCAATTATGCGTTCGTCTTCGTGATAAAGTCGATCGTAAATCGAAGTTGTTTGCGAGAAACAATAGCACGATCTAGCTTTCGTTTTCGCGTTGAATTTGACTTGCGCTAACTAGCACACACTAAACATTGTAATCGATTAAAAAAGTTATAATTCTTTCGATTAAATTCGAATGCCAACTATTGTTATTAAATAAATCATAATATGCTATAAGAAAATTCATTGATTTTTCGACACTTCGTGGCATTGTATTTGATATATAAATTGACAATATCTTCTAAATAACATATTCGCACAATGATCTTTTTACGATAAAGTTGACACGTCTTGCAAATATTGTCTTGCGACACTTTTCTTAAAGTCGCTATGTTTGTGCTAAGCTCTAAATGAAATTTTAGAAATCGAAAGAGAGCAACGATTATTGTTTAATTGTCATTTTGACAATCAACGAAATCTTAACATTTATAATGTTTCAATTTTAGCAAAGAAATAGTCTCTAGTTCGAAGAAGAAACTTGTCGTAAAAAGTGCGACAACAATTTTAATTTTAACGTCGTAATCGTTCGACTACAATTGCACATATTGACGAAGTTTTTTCATCTATTTAATGTCATCAATTCTTGTTTTATCTTCGTTGATAAGAATGTTAAAACGAAAATAGTTAGTCTTTGCGTTATTATTCAAACGATTGCGAAGCTTTCTTCATACACGTTTGCTATCGAAGAAAAACATAAATGAACGACATAGACGTGAAATGAAGTCGTCGTTAAATACGTAACGAAAATAAGATGCTTTAGAGAACTTTGCATTTTTCTCTAAATCGATTTTCAAAAATAGTATCACGTTTGTGATAATAAAAAAACATTATAACTTGCGACTTTCTCACAAGGCAAGATCGATCGAATTGTTATGCTTTAAATCGTCATTCTAAAATGAATCAATGTCTTTGATTTTCGTTAACTAGAAGAGTTTGTAATTTGTAAATAATTAAAAGATTATAAATAAAAGATAATTTTCTCACACTAAAGCGATCGATGTAACTCAAACATTGCAAAGTGTATAAGCTAACGATCTTATTTTTAAGTTGCAAACAAAAGATCTACGTCTTTCACAAAAATAATTCATTCTTAATTCTCTTTAATCGCATATGTTTGTATTCTATTAATAAATTAGTTCGACAAAGTCTCTTTAAAAAATTATTTAAAACGAATCGCAATTTCTTTTTCTAATGTTGTTATCGTTATAATTGATAAATAAGTACGCAAAGACATTTGACAAAGTTGTTGCTATTACTATCACTTTGCAATTGAAGATACGTTGAGTGTTAATATCGAATATTCGTTGCTTCGCTTTAAAGATACTTTTAAGCATCTTTTAAAACAACGACGTTGTAACACTTATCGCTAAGTTAACATCGAAAGTAGTTTCGCATTTGTGAAAAAAAGTTTCGCTCTTTAGTAAGATGAACGTCAAAGAATTGTTAAATAAAAGTGTCGAAAATGTTCGTACAATAATCAATATTTTAAAGCTTAAAAAATATGTTAAGTACAATGAGATCATTTACAACATTAATTAGCGTATAATGTGAGAAATATACGTTAGTGCTCATTCGAACTTGTGTCAAATGTTTGATCGAAAAAATCTTAAATAAGAAGAGTTAACTCAATAATATCTTGCAAAAGTCGAAGAAACTTCAAAGATACAACGTCTCGAATGTCATTATCGTCAATGCTAAGAATTCTAAAATTAATCGTTACAAGTTTAACTCTTTTAACAACGAATATCTCTTAAGAATAGATAACACATTCGTTGACGCAAAAACATAATTTCTAATCCTTTAGATTTGATTTTAAGATTTGAAGACAAATGTTATAGATTGCATGTTTACAACTTAATACGTGTTTAAATTTTTTTCGTAAATAATTTAAACATGTAAGATGCGTTCGCAATTGCTTCAAATACTTAAAGTCTAATCTAAGAGCTTTTGTACGTAGCAAAGTCGAACTTTGTAAATTTATTTCGATAGTTTAAAATTGCGCAATTAATGTTTCTTTAAGCATGAAGTAGCGAAGTACAATTTAATCGTTAAATTCAAAAGTCTTTCGAAAGATACGAAAGAAATGTTGCTTGTACAACGATCGAAAAAGACGTTAAAAATCGAAAATTGCGAGACAAATCAACATAATATAATTTGAACAAACGAAGCGTCTATAGTGCATTCTTGATAAATAGACGTTCATAATAATGCTAAAGGCAAAAAGTTTGTTCACAATGATCATTGAAAGAAAGTAGCGTCTAATTAAGTTAAGAAAGACACAAACATAAGTTTTATAATTTTGTCGAAATTCGTTACTTAACTTGCTCTTAAAAATAAAATTAAATAGCTTAATAACAAATAATATTATATGCTAAACAATCTAATGTAAAAAACATTAAATATGTTTCGTTAAGAACAAAACTCTTTTCTTAAATCGCATCGCTCGTACTTTGTTTGCTTTTTTCAAAATAATTTTCTTTAATTGTCGAAATCGTATTAATGAAGAGATTTAAGTTTTAACAAGGCGCATAAATGTAATCAAGATAAAGATCTCGCTACGTCGAATAATATTTTTTTGCTATAAATCGAGTCGTAAATCTTTCAAATTTAAAAAATTATAAATTATCAAGTTCGTTTTCTTCTTCGCAACAATAATAACACGTAATTAAACAATCTTAAATAAAGAGAATGCGCTTTGAATGCGAAGTTATAATTGAAGCAAACATGCAACTTGAAACAACTTGTCAAAATCTTTAGCAAAAAGATAGATAACGTTATAAAACAAAAATATTAAACGATTGTAAAACGTATTAATCGTATTATGTTTTCAACTACTTGATCGACTAGTAAGTAGAATGTTTTTATAATAACAAATCGACGAATGTATTAATTGACGAATAAGTAACATTAAATTATTGTTTAGCAACAACAAAGAAAAGTCTAATTTAATAGTAGCGAAGTCAAGTCGAAGATTAACGAAGTTGTCACAATAATTGCGCTTAAAATTGTTGTAAGAGAAGAGTTCGCACATAACAATTATTTTGTGTTTGCGCTCAAGAAAGCAAATCATAGAAAAGTATTGCGACTAAACAATTATTAATTGATTAAAGACTTTAATAACGCGATCGACATAATAAATGAAAGTCTTCTCTTAATCATTAATTTGAAGTCAAAATATATGATTATAGAAATTTATGATAATAAGAATGAAATAGAGTTTGTTTTAACATCTTAAGTTAAACTATGACTTATATTGATTACAAAATGCTAGCGAAATAAATAGCTTAAAAGAATTAATTCTAATTTAGATTTTATGTTTCATAACAACTACTAAAAACAATGACGAAAAGAAGAAAAGTTAAAATTAAAAGTTAAAAGAGAGCGCCAAGAAATAAACTTTAAGACATTAGGCTCTTTGTTACAATTTATATCAAAGCATTAAACAATTCTTTAACTATTGTTGATAAACTTAAGGCATAAAGAACGAAATTCAACGACTAGAGAATAAGTTCTCAAGTTTTCGAAATAGTGTCAAAATTTATTTTAAACATTTATTGTTCGAAGAGCTCAAAGACGTGTCGTTAAGTTTGCATCTAAATCTTAAAAACGTAATACGTTTAATCAAAATATTCGAATTGAAAAATTGTTTAAAACTAGAAAAAAAATATTAAGTTTTAGCAATTATTAACGATGCGATACTTTAAAAGATTCTAAGTATGTCGTCGTTAACTAATGCGAAACTCTTGATCATTAAAGTTTTGTCGAAGCTTCAACTATTACAATTTACGAGACTAAATTGTTTGTACAAAAGACATCGCATCGTCGCAATTTAACAAATTCTTTTATCTAAAAACAAATGATAAATCGTCAATTTATATATTAAGAATTTGTCAATGTCTTGATTTTCAACGAATAATTGCTAAATCTTGAAGAATAGATTTGAACGAATTTACGTATCTTAATCTACGAAAGAAATATGCAAACGAACGCAACTTTTGCGATAAAAATATTTATCGTCACTTGCGTCAAAATTAGCTTAAAGAAGACTCGAATAAAGAAGAGCAATAACTAATTAAACTCTTAAAGTGCAAGAAAAAGAATGTTAAACGATTGCAAAGAAAATTAGAGTTAAGATCACTAACGAACGCATTAAATAATTTATTGCTCTTCTTAAACTTTTGATTTGCATTATAGATTAAAACGTTTCACAAACTATTAAGTCTTAAATGTCTTAAAATAAGTTTATATTTAAGTACGAATATCACAATCACTTATCGTATTCGCTAGAAACTAAAATGCTATTTTTGTCATATTTAAACACAATGAAACTTATTATTTGAAGAAAATTACAATTGTAGATATCTAGTAAATTTTAGAACTATCTAGTTATTGCAAACACGAAATTCGTTCTTGTTGTATTTGAATCTCGATTTTGTACGAGAGCAAATGAACGAAAGAACGTTGTTTTTTATCATTACGAACGCAACGTTGCGCTAGGGAATTTTGTGTCGATTGAAAAAAATTACATGCATCATCTTATCTTTTTTTTTTAAGAATACGAAGTGACTAAAATTTAGCGTAAAAGTGATGCGCAATATACTTTCGCCCAATTGTCGTAAATCTATATACATCGTTTTCTCCAAAATATTTTTGATTCAAATTAACAAAATGACACAATTTTAATTCTTAATCGCAATTAATGCTAATTTAGCGTTAAAGACAACGAAAAAGTTGCGATTAATTGTGAATATCGCTAGCTTTAAATGTTCTTATGACGTCATTTTTCAAATATGATTGCTATAGCTTCTTAAAAGAATTTTGACAAGACAAAGTTGTTAATTAAATCGTTAAATAAACAATGCTTGCATAGATTGACTCAATTGATTAACAAGCTTAACTTTAACTCTTCGCAATTGAAGAGACTTATCGCGCAAAATTCGAACGTTAAAATGATTTTAACATTCTTGCAATAAGTTCGCTCTATTAAATATTATTTTATATTTATCGATATTTTTATTAGTTTCGTGACACAAATTTGCAACATACTTCGAGATATTATATTAAAAAGAGTCTTTAAAATGATCAATATTGAATTTAATTTAAACGAAGAGCTTATAACGAAATGTTAATGCGAAAGAGTTTATAAAGATTCTCACTTATTTATCAAAAGCTAGTTTTCTCTCTCTAATATATACAAGATCAATTCGTCAAGAATCTTATATTTTATTGTCAATTATAATATTTTTCGTGTCTTCTTTGATTTTAATATGTTTGTTAATTTGAATGTTACGCAAAGCAAACTTGTCGTTCTTGATATTAATTCGAAAACGTTCGACTTCTTGTCTTATCTCTCTTTATGCGTCGTGAAGTTCATTAAAAGGCTTGCGAAGCGTTAACGTTTTATTATCAAAAACAATTGAAACAATTCGACGAATATCTTATTAAGAGTGACGAACGAAATCGCATTTAATAAGTCGATAAACATAGACATTCTAAAATAAGCGAACGCCAAAAATTAATCAATAACAAATAAGAATTCGAATGAAATTCAAATGAATAACTTGAGTCAAAACAATGCGCATTATGACGAAAACAACGAAGTTGATAAATTTTCGTTGTCGCAAGTTTGTGAGTCTTTTTCGTTGTCGCAAGTTCGTAAATCTTCTTTGTTGTCGCTAGTTTATAAGTCTTTTTCGTTATCGCAAGTTCGTAAATTTTCTTTGTTGTCGCTAGTTCGTAAATCTTTTTCGTCGCAAAAAATATCTTAGCTAAATTTGTTAAACGTCTTAAAACGTTTAAACTTATTAACTAATTTAGTTTTCGATGTTGTTTATAAAAATCTTGTTGCTAAATACAATGCTAATGTCGCGTACAACAATTTATTTTTCGTTAATATCGAAAAGACAACGTGTCAAGTATTTCACTTAAAATTTAATAATGTGAAAAATATCTAAGCATGTCTTTACAACTACGTGGATTCTTGCGTCATTGCACAATTTAATCTTAATTTTAATAAATGAAAAACACTTATTCTCGAAATGATGTCAAGTATAATAATGAAAAAGAATAGAAATAAGATTGTTGTTGTTTTTCGAATTCGAAATAAGAACAACAAAGTCAAGCTTATATTAACATTCGAAACTATTTTTTCGAAGTTCGAGCAATCGTCGATCGCAAAGCGATTGTAAGTTATTGAAAATTAATGACGCTTAAAACGAAAAAAGAATCTAAGCTATTAAATTACTAAAATACGATCAATTGATGCAAATAAGCGAGAAAGAATGCAAATAACAAAGATAAATAACACACAACTCGCAATATCAAAAGAGAAATTATAAAATAATTAAGACGTACTTGTATTATTTTGTGCGTATCGAAAGTATCTTAAAAGCTAAATTGTAATATTACGTCTTAATATTACATAAAATAAAAAAATTAACATCGAAACGTTAAACTTATAATGCGACGACGCAACATAAATCTTAACTAAGCATTCTTTATCTTTATTGTAGTATTAACTTGTTTGTTCGTATCTTCGTTTAAAATGCGTCTTAATAAATCGTTATTGTTGTTCTTTGTTGTCGATCGAAGTCTTTGTGAGCGTCTTTGTCAATTAAACTTCTTTTTTGTCGATTTAATGTTAAACGTCATGTGCATTCTAAAAAGACTTAAATTGATTTTTATTTGTTAAATGTTTAGTTGTTTGTTCGATTTGTTAGCTTTTGTTTATGCGAGTTTTAATTTAAGTTGCCATTCACTTAATGCAATCTTTAGCTTAGCAATTTTGACTTTCTTGATTTTCAACTTTAGCAACAAGTTGACAATATTTTAGAAGACAACATTCTTTTATGTAGAATCTTCAAAGTCTTAACTAGAGATTCGAGATAAAATTTCTCTTAAACGAACGTAAGCATTCTAGATTTATTTTAAATTTCTTTTGATTTCTTTCGCATAATGTCGTTTCTAACTAAGAACTTCTTTAATTAAACAATGCTCTTAACGCTCTTCGTGCAATTGATTTTCACACTTGGCTTTTGTAACTTTTGATACACTATAATCGTATTAAAGCTTTTGAAGATAATTGTGTAATTTGTTAAGAGCTATTCGATCGCTTTGCGCGTTGCTATTAGCATGCTAAAAAAATTTATGAAGTCGAATTATCTAAACTTAAAGTTTTTTAACTTGTAGACGTGTCGCTTTCTTACAACGATAAAATTTGTAAAAAACATTTTAATTGAATTGTCGAACACATTTTCGACAATTTGATGCGTAATTGTCTTGAGACAATCTCACAATTATTATTTTGAAAAACGTAAGAAATTCAAGCAACTTATTATGACTTTTAAAAAAACGTAACGTAAAAGCGAAAACAAAAGATTTTACAAATGAATGTTGATTGCGCATTGAAAATAAGATTGCGAGTTAATAATTTAAAGCAACGAAACGAATGCTAAGAAGATAGATTGTTCTTAAAGCAATAAAGAAACGAAACGAGAATCTAGAGAGTATAAGATTATAAATGATAATATAATTATTAACAAATCTTATTTCTTATATATTTGATTTCTCATTAAAATTGAATAACTATTATCGCGCGTCTTGCTTAGTGACTTATTATTCTAGTCTTTATCTTTTCTTTCTTATGGTTTAGCTAAGAAGTATGAAAGTGTTAAATTAAGCTTTCTATTACATAATAGCTAAAACATAAAGACTAAAGCCTAAGACTATTTAAGACAAAAAAGAACATTATACGTTATCTTTGTTGTTATAATCGTTATTTGCTTTCATATTTTTGCGATTGAAGCAAAGTACTTATTTATTCAAAGCATTTGATCTATTTTAGTTGAAATTATATTTACAACGATTCATTGCTCTTAATAAGTGATATCGTATTTCAACAAGTTGATCTATTAATCGTAAGCGAACTCGTTCGATATTAGAGTTTTAAAGCATATGTAGTTATCAATTTGAGAGAGAATTTCTTTGTTAATTTCTTCGTTCAACAATGACGAAACAAAACTTCTATTTTTGAGTTTCATGAATTTTAACTTTTTTTACTTTGATAAAATCGAATTTACGATGCGTTGTCAAGACGAAAAGAGCTTCTAATTGAGAAAATCAATAATGATCGACATTTGTGCATATAAATTAACTTCACAAACATGTTTTAGAATGCGTTCGTCGTTATAGTTTTTAGTTCGCTAGAAAATGCAACGTCTTTTAGTCTTAAATTTGCTTGCTATATTTATCAAGTGATTCAAGTTAACAACTATGACATTTAAAAGTTAAGAACGAATGTGAAGCGTAAAACTCTAACTTTAAATATTGAATTTTTTATAAAATAAGCTTTGAGCGAATCTAAATCTATCATTTTCGTACTTATTGTTTGAACGTCTTAGAACGACAATGTGTTGCTAAAGAAGTGTATTTCAATAGTGAGCGACAAATTCGAAGAATTGATAGATTGAATTTACGACATTATTACATTCGCTAAATTAACGTAGTGTTTACTTTAAATTATTTCAAGTAATCGCGAACGATAATTGACAAACGTTAAATAAGCTAAGAATGCTTACAAGAATTCTAGCGACTCTTTAAATATAATATTGTTAAATGATTCGCAACGAACTTGTTTAGAGTTGCATTAAGATGCGATTTTTGCAACATAATTTCTTGTCATGTTTAATCAACTTGTGATCGTAAAATTCGATGCACATTTTGTGACTTAACATTAACACAATAATTACTCTTAATAATAGTCGTTGTAAAAGATTAAACAAAAATAAATCGCCTTATATATATAAGAAAGAATCAAAGTATAAGAAACGCAAAACGCAAGACATCGCAATGAAGAGACACGAGATAAATTAACAAGAAATGTAGCGAATCGTAATTAATAATGTCTTTAATTAAAACGCTCTTATTATTAGTTACGACTTAATTGAAGAAAATCTCGTCTATTAGTTAAGCACGAACGATTAATTAAGTCAAACTTAATTTGATAGCAATTGTTTAAATCTTTCGAATGTCAATAGATCGATTCATTTTTTTTTATTGTTGTCTTCACGTTCGCAATGTAAGACTAATATCGAAGTCGAAGTTAAAGCTATATTCGACATGAGCGTTCGTAACGACGTTAGCATCTTGTTTATGAATGATCTTTGTCAAAGAATTGATGCGTTAAAAGTCTAGTGAGCTCTTTAATTCGAAATAGTTTATAGTGAATGTTGATGCTAGAGTAAAAAAGAGAAATAGATTTGTCGAAGTAAAGCGCTTTTATGTACGAGCTAATTATTCGATTAAACACATCGATTGACTTTAAATGTTTCTCGAAGAAATGCAATTCTAATCGAATTAAATGACGAAATGTTTATATAATGTATATTTGAGTCAATGTTTCACTTACGTTCTTGCTACTTCGTTCGCTCAAGTAAGTTTATAGCAACTATAAAATGGCGCTTTTAACGTATAAAATATTGAACAAATGATAACGTTCTTTTCGTTAATTATGTTCTAAACTACGTAATCTTAATTAAAGCGTAATTGCTTTATGTATAATGTTTTTAAGTCAATTGTCTCGCACGTTGTATTTTGCATTCTTATGTGTAGTCTTCGATGCATCAAACTTCTAAAATTAATTTTTTTGTACGTTGAATTTTGCAACTTCTTCTTTGTTAATTTTTAATAACTAGTATATTAATACAACGTTAAAATGACGCAAAAATCGCAATTGCAATCTACTTTGTCTTTAAGAACGCTAGCTATGAAGCTTGTGTCAAAATCATTTTTCATAAAAAAAAAAAATTTAGAGTTTCGAACTAATCTAAGTGTACGCAACAAACTTCACGATATTTGTATAACAAGAAATCTATAAAAATTACAAACGAGTTAAAATTTAAAAGTTGTCGACGACTACTTGATTAATTTAAATGTATATAATTTTAAGAAATTAATAAGCGCGAATAAGACGAAGCTTGTTATGATTTCGAAGATACGATTTGAAATTAACGTAATATCTTAACGTTAACATAATGATAAGTTAATTATAATATGTTTCGTACAATCACACTTTATGCTAGCAAAATTTTCGAATAAAATGATTCACTACTATACGATTCTTAATTAGCTTCTCGTTGTATTGTCGAAATTTAATAAGAACGATAACTTTAATATTATACAATATTACGTTTAGAATTTAATGTTATATCTTTATAAAAATTAAATCTTAAAAGAAGCAATAGACTTTACGATTTTCACAAAAACCTTCGTCTTTAACTTTAATTAAAGATGACGAACATTGTATTTAAATGCAATTGTTGCGTATATAAAAGAAAGAAGAAGAGAACAAAAATAAAGATATTTATAAAAGTTAAATCGAACAATACTACGATAAGACGATTTAATAGATTGGCAATGCAATAGAACTACGTTATTATCTCAAATAAGATTGCGACGCTTAGACTAGCATTATGTTTTATACTTACTCTAATCTCTAAAAGACAAGTTTATTAAGAATATATTTGAAATTATCTATCTATACGAGTGCTCAAAAGCGAACTCGTTTACTTGCTCAAATTAATTGATCGCAAATAAAATGACCTTACGATCATTATTAAGAACTATTTGATTTAAGTCTATATAGAAGATTGACGCTATTAAAGATTCAATGTGATAATCTCTTACAATTCTTGAGGATTTTGAGAAATAATTAAAGAATTAATTATCGTAGCGCAATATTTAGCAACGTCTCACGTATTATTCTTTCGTATATCTAGTATTTTCTTCAAATTACATAAGCTAACAAGAGCGATCAATGTCAAATAACATTTTGTCGTTCGAAAATAATACTTAAACTCGTCGACGCTAATAGACTTTTCTAATTTAACTCGATTTCATAAAGTAGATGCAAGACGCGTAGAAACTTCAATAATTGTAGCAAGTTTGTCGCTTCGATTTCTTATTATAAGACGAAAATATTTTTGTCTTTTCAAGAGTGTTAGAGCTTGAAGTAGCTAATTATATGTGAGACGAAGATATTTGTTTAAAAATGATTAATCTTTAATAAAGCGAATAAACGTAAGTAAAAGATTTTGATGTCATTGTATTCGATTATTTTATATGAATTTCAATTCACAATTTTGCGTCAATCTTCGCGTCATTGTTTTTAAAAAATTTAATCGTTAAATTGTTTTGTCGATTTGCAATAAACGTTCTTCGATTCAATTAAATGCAATTATAAATTTCTTAAGAGTCGATAAATTAATATGAAGATCTTCAAATACAATGTACGTTGCGAGTTTCAACTATGTCATTTAAATTAAATTTTAATTATACATCGTAGACGATATACGTGTTTAAGCGAGATCATAATAGCTATTAATGATTCGTAAGACGTTCACTTTTGTTAAAATACTTCTAATATTTAAGAAACTTAAATTATCGAATCGAGTTTTCTTTTTTTTGCAAATTGTTTGCTTTTTAACATTATAATTAGAAATTAATACGTCAAATTTAATTTCGAACAATCTTTAAGATGCTTGCGATTTAATTCTCGAAAACATGTTTAAATCTTCATAAAATGATCGTTTTCTCTTTAGCTTTTACACGTATTATTGCGTATACAATGTAGAGTCTTCTTTGTTTCTTAAGTTAACAATAATAATGATGTGTTAATGTTTTTCGTTAAAAAGTCTAAATTCTTCTTGTAGAATCTTCGTACTTTAAGAATTTTAATTTGTTGCGTTGTAATAATTTTTCGTACAATTAAGTTTAACAATTTTTAATAAAATTAGAGCTTCGACTTCATTATTGCGACAAAAATCTTCACTACGTAAATCGATCTTTAATACTTCGCCTAAAATACTTGAAAATGTAAACGCATTTTTATCAATATTTAAAAATGTTATCTAAGCAAAGAAGACGTAACTAACATTATTCGAATCGTTGCTTCGATTACGTGATGTATTAACAAAGAAGAGCAAACAAGCAATACTTATTTGTCGAGTCATAACTTCACAAGAAATTTTGTATTAAAAAAAAATAAACTTCGATCGAATAAAAGTAACGAGAAATGATATATTAATATAAAGAACAAACAAACAATTGTACTTAAATTGCAAAAGAAGTTTTAAATTTTTTGAACAAAAAACTTAACTAAATGTTTATGAATTGTTAGATTAGAAAATTCGTTTTTAAAAACGAACTTGAAACGACTAAATTACATTGTAAAGATCTTTAAGATAATTATTCAATAATACATGAGCAACTCTTAAGAATTCTAGAGCACTCATTTAGCGTATTTTGATACGTGCTAGCACAAATATGTTGTCTTGCGTATACATGTTCGTTAAAAGATTAACATGTAATAAGTTAATTAATTGATTGTGATTAAGATAATTAGCTTGTCTAAAGTCTAATTCTTAACTAATTTTTAATAAGACTTCGACATTTATTTCGATGCACTAATTGAGACTCTTTGCAAAAGTTGTTATTTAATATTACTATTAATTACGACGCTATGTTATTGTGCTTTGACACAATTTATGTAATGAAAGAACTTATGTGCGTGATTTTGACATTTGTTTTATTTTAATTTTGACTAATGCAATTATTAAGCGTATCTTAGAATGTGCTTCTTGTTATCTCGAATAAATAATTATTATGTCAAGAATCTACTATTGTAAGCTTGACGAATCATTTCGAGATCGATCGAAATAGTGTCGATCTACTTATAAAAGACAAGAAATTATCGTTCGAATTTTTGATTTTTAATACCAAATTTCGTAAATCATGAACGCAATAAATTAACAAAAAATTTTACTTTTTTAAGAACGATCAAATTTATTCAATAATGCTCGTAAAATAAGATAACGAAGACATAATTATTTTTATATTAACGTAGAAATAAACTTTAGAGTGCAATGCGAAAGAGTTTGGCGCTAAACTCTTAAAAGCGATCTTTTTCGTTCGAGAGATACATATTGTAGTCGTATCTCTTTATTAACATCTTTTAGTGCTTCTTCTCTTATAAGAAAATTGCAAGAACAAAAATTTAATAAATACAACTTAATTCGAGAAATTTGAAAACATTGCTCAATGCAAGAATACAACATAGTGAGATTGCATCTTGTTTAACATTAGTTAGCGTAACGACAAATACTTTTACGATTTTAATTAATAAGACTTGATTAAGCTTGCTTATGAAGTTTGCTTTTCTTATTAAACTTTACAACGATTCGTAAATCTAATTGCTTAAACAAAAATAAATCGTAACGTAACGCGTGATCTTAAGTAAAAGTGTTAAAACTTCGTATATTAACTATCGCTTTCTTAGAGTTGTTTTAATTGTTATTATTTCTTATTTACTTCGAAGTTGATTTCGCATTTAAGACTTGTAGAAATTGCATAAAGAAACAATCGACAAGTTGTGTCGTTCTTCACATTGTCATTCTTTTAATTCATTGAACGAAAAAAGTTTTTATTAAGCTTTAATTAAAAGATACAAGAGTCTAAATTGTTTAATTCTAAATTAAATTGCGTAGATTAAACAACAATTTGTTGTTTCTACTCTTTTAAAGCATACAAGCTAGAGTGCTCTTGCAACAAGATTTAGAAAAAATTAAATTAAAAGAGTTTATTAAGACTGAATAAAAAACTAGTTATTATAAGTGATCAATAAATAATAATTTTGTAACAATCGAAAGAAAATATTCGAAAAGAAGAACATTCGCTTTGTGTCTCTAATAGCGAAAAAGAAATTAAAGAAAATAACATAATGATAAGAACATTTATCTTTAAACAATTGTTTTGATTAACAATCATTACGAAAAAACATTAATCGATCGACATTACTAAGACTCTTATAAGTGTCTTAAAAAAAGTTTCACAAACTTTCACGTTTGTTTTTTGCACAATTAGAATAAATATTAAAGACGCGAAAGCTATGCGAAAATAGAAACTAATTGACAAACAAGATGCGCATTCGACAATAAGCACAAATAGAGATTGCTCGTATAGATAGACTCTAAATGATTATACTTATATAAACAAATTAATTCATAATTTTTTTTCTTGATAAAGACGAGAGCAACACGAGTCTTTCGACAATAAAATTGTTCGAATAGATTTAAGAGTTTAAGTTTGTACTTAATTTTTAAAAGAAAAACGTGCGAAAACTTTAATTAAGTCAAGAAGCGACTTCTAGATATAGCTTGAAACTCACTAATAGATAACTTGGCGCTTTCATTTAGTTAAAAAGAGTTATAAGTCGTTCTAAATTAATTCTATTGTGAAGTGTCTTATTGTTCGTCTCTTAATTATGTATTTTACTCTATGTTTTGAAGATTAAGTCGTAAATGTTTATAGAATTGACGCTTGTTATTACGCGACTAATTTCTAAAGGTGCATTTTATCAAGTTAACATTCTACTTAACACGCGATAGCGATTAATAAATCATAAATTACTTCGAATTGTACGTCTCAATAATAAATTATCGAATTTCGAGAAGAACAACGATATAGTACAAATCTTATAAGAAGAGAGTGATTTATTACTAAAGTAGACGACTAATCTTTAAACGTTTAATTCTATTCTATTTGATAACTTGAAGTTATTCGCATTTGTTATTAAAAATGTTGTGTTTAACAAAATATAATTTATTCATTACGCAATATCTTGAGCGACTAACTAATAAGACAAGATAAAAACTATTAAATTTGTTCTTTTCTCGACACATAATAACTTTTTTATCATCGCTTATCTATTAATAAGAGAAGACGTACGTTTGACACATAGCGAAAGAGACAAACAATGAAGAACAATGACAAACGCTTTAAAGTTCGCAAAACTTAGTTGTATACATTTTAATAACAATTCTACAATAATTCAATTAATTAAAGTGAATGGAAATCTCAAAAACGAACACACAAATGTTACAAAGAAGATTTGAACGAATAAAAACAATATGCAAGAGATTCTTCTTAATTGTTGCAACAATATGCTAATTATTTGCATAACTTTGTTTGCACTCATTGATTAAAACGAACGATTTCTTAATTGAAAAAGAGACTTTCTCGAAACGTATATGCAATTGTTATATAATATTTGTTTAGAAGCTATGTAGATTGAGGCAAACTCTAATTCGAAAAATATATATTTAATATACTTGAGACAACAAATCAAGATTGCATAAAAAAAAATTTATAATGTGAAATCGAATCTTCGCAACGCTAATTAATTAAAATTCTACATTTTTATCATTTAATTAAAGAGACTTTCTCTAAAGTTTAACGAAACAAGTTTTTGAAAAAACTTCTTAGATAAGGCGCTAAAAAAACAATTGTTATAGTAGATTAAATACGTTTCTTTTCTATAAGAGACGATTTAATGTCTTGAATCTTGCAACGTTGAAAGTACGTTAACATCGAGAACGTCTTTTTAATTCTTAATCGTTAGATGTAGAGATTTAAGAAAATCGCGATGCGTAAAAGTTGTAATTATATTATTTTTTAATAATTGCTTGCTACTTGACGAAGTATAATCTTAACATCTATATAAATAAGACAAAGACAATGATTAAAGATAAAAGAGCATATTGTTTGCGTTCTTAAATGTCCAAATTTACATCTAGATGTTTGCTACGCATATGACGTGTGTAGTCGTATTGTCTACTCAAGATCTTATCGCATTTGCTATAGAATTTACTCTTTATTTTATTTATTATATATTTGTGTTCATTATTATTCAAGCTTCTAATATGTCGTGATAGATTGTTTGACTTATCATAGCGAGACTTACATTCTTTCGTAGAGCATCTAAACACTTAAGATTTTCTCTCTAGGCGTTTGATCGTATTCAGTATAGAGAGAAGTAGCTTCTCTTGCAAATCTACTTCATTATGAAGCGAAATTTTATTCTCATTGTTGTACGAGACTTTGAACGTTTGCTCTTTAGCGAAATGATTCTTAATAAAACGACTAAAATTAATGAAATAAATACGATAAGAATCTTTCGAATAACGATTTAAGTCTACAACAATATTTAGTAAATTTCTTAAACTCTTCTAACAAATGAAAGTATTACTCATTATTAATTGATTTTATTTAAAAGATTGAACTTATTTGATCGCAATAACAAAGACAAAAACGATAATCGTGCGTTTGTCGATTAACTAAGATAAGAAATCTACGATCAAGAATTACGTATACGACGCTCATTGAAAAGCTCGCTTAAAAATCGATTTTATTCATAGACGCGTTCGATTGTGATTTAGATTCTATCATTATGTACATTTATAATTATTAAATTACTTTAATATCTAATATAGAAATATAAATATTTAAACAAAATCTTGATGTTTTACTTCTAATCTTTTAAATGTTTAGAATTCTTAATGTTCTTTAAAACGAAATGCTAGATGTACAAGTCTAACGTCTTGACTAAAATGTTTAGTAACTAACGTTTAAATTCGATTTTGCATATCGCTTTCGATCGAAGCTATTTAAGAGTAAAAAATTTGTTAATTATAATAAAGATATACGTATTTGTAATAAGCAACTAATTACGTCTATTTACAATTTCACGTTCGATTAACTTCTTAAAATGCGATTTCTCGTAATATTTACATATATTCGAATGTTGATTATATTTTTAAGAAGCGTCATAAAAAGTCTTTGCACTTTTAAAGTCGTACAAAACATATAATGTAATGCGCAAAATTTAATGTTTGTTAACAAGCTAACTTGTAAAAATCAAGTTAACTAACATATTGATTTTTGTTTTCGTTTAGAAGATAATTTATTTACTTTTGCATTCATTTTTGATCGTTTAAGATATTTAATTTTAGAAGTAACAACAAAGAGAAATACTTACTCTTATTGTTAAGTTGTCACATTAATAGTATGCTTCATATTCGAATCTTAAATCTCTTAATATTTGTAAGAAGCTTTTTGATATAGAAAATTTATGCAATTATGTTAATATCACTTGCGAACATCAAAATACTTTCGAAGTCGTCAAAATTCTTAACTTTATTATATAAGTCGTTTACTTATGTACGCAAAATAGAAGCATTCAAATGTCTAAAAAGCTTTCGAATAAACTTGTATTTAAATTTAATAAATAAATAAATCTTTTTAGTTTAATTATATAAGTCTTGATTTTATTATGTAATTATAAAGAAATAACTTTGAAAAAGAGACTAGAAGTTGCAAAAGAACATTCATATATAAATGTATTGTCTCGCGCGTACATTTTATGATCGACAAACATCGATTTCGAAATAGATTGCGTCATTAGCTTTGTGAATTTAAACAACTCGTGATGTTGCATATAAGCAATTTCAAAAGAATTAACGAAACAAGAGTCGATCGTATTGTAGCAAGATTGTGGCAACAAAAATCGAAGTATTAATGATAACATAGAATTTTATAAAAGTAGATTTGATCATTAAGTGACGCTAGAGTGCGATCATTATAAGTATGGCGAACAAGAAATGTGACTTAAAAAAAACTCGTAAAGAGATGAGCGAATTCATGTAAAAAGCAAAAGACAAAATATGACTATATTGATCTAAGATAATGTTAATTAATACTTGATCAAGAAATTTTAACGTATTAAGAAGTTATAGAAGTGAAGCGAATCTCTTAAACGTAAAACGTTATGCAACACAAAAACAAGCACATAAATTAATGTCTAAACGACAATCATAAAGTTAATGAAATCATAAAGAGCATAAAAAGTATAAAGAGACAAGTTAAGCAAATTCGCGACGAAGCTCAAACGACTTAAAAACATTAAGAAAATTATATGAAGCGTAGAGAGCACATTTGTTCGAGTTCTTGTCTTAATTAAAGATCTAACATCTATTAGATTACAAGTCATAATTGCAAATCAATAAAAAGTAAGAAATAAAAAACGTTAACGACAAAAATTTTAAAAAAATGTGCGTCGTTAAAAAAGAAATAAATAAATTAAGTACTTAAACATTAAGAAGAATGTTCGATCCTAAATTCAATAAAACATAATTAAAAAGATGCGATAAAAAAACAAAGTTAAAAGTATATCGTCAACGATAATATTGTATATTTGAGTGAAATTTATGTTGTAATACTAAAGTTAAATGATTTTTAAGCAATTTCTTTTTTTTGATTTACGATATCTTAGATCGTTATATATTATTATTGATCAAATCATATAATTGTTCTAAGATTAAATAATATAGAATTAAGTATAACGCGCATTTAGTTGATCAATAATAAGTCAACGTGAGCGACTAATCTATTTTCGTTGCAACATACAAATAGAAGTTTTACACAATTAAGTTTCGACTTTTAAGACAAAATTATAAGACATCACAATTTATCGCACTCAAAGAAAGAATTATTTCGAAAACGACAATTGACGCTATTTAAAAAAGTTCACGAAGTCGTTCGCTTTAGCGTTAATGTTTACTTGATAATTCGACGTTGCAACAATCATTATTTCGTATTTAATTTGAAAGACTTAATGAATTGATCTTCTTCTATTAAGATCGCGATAAGTTTCTTAATATTATTTGTATCTAAATAGATTAACTAGAATTAAAAAAATTAATTTATCAAATATATCGTGTCGTTCAATTTCGAGTTCGAGAACATTAAGAATCTTCAAAGCATTAAAAATTCTTAAATCGTTTAACAACATTAACTCTTTAAAGACTTTTAGAGTTGCAAAAGCTCTCAATTATCGTTTTTACATTTGAACGAATCGCCAATTGCGAATCAATTATTAACATCGTTTACGTATTTCAAACATTTAAAAGACTATCGCACTAGCTCTTATTTAACGTCGACTACATCTTTCTATCTTATGTCGCTAAACGATACGTCAATATCTTAGCACTCAAATTACATGAGCGAGTCTATGAAACAAGTCACGTTAATTAAAGAAAATCTTCATTACTTTTCTCTAGTATTTCGAATGCTTATTTTTTCTATTTCGAGATCATTAATTTTAAAGATATCTTTTAACGACGTCAAAGCTACATAAGTCTTAAACTTTATGTATTGAGCATACATTACGATTTATTTTTGAATAAATAGAGTTAATTATACGACGTATCGCGATCTTGATACGAACAACTATATTTCTTAATTTAACCTCTACAATGAATGCATAAAAATTAGACTTTAATTTAATTTATCGATTAATAATTAAAATAATCTTATTTAATGATTAACTCTATTAAGTAATATGCTTTAATATAAGATAGCTTTAATGCTAAAGAGTATTGTACTTCGCGCAATCTTCACTTGCATTAATTTGTTCAACAATTTGCGATATAGAATGCTACAATATCTATGATGACTTTTAAGATTTTATAATAGTTGATCTTTTGAAAAATTGCGAAGACGCACTTTTTCGAAATTTTTCTAATTTTCGTTTGTTGACTTTAAGATGTTTAGATTTCAACACAAACGTCTTGATCTCGTAATTTACGAACAAATTTCAATGTACGTCGAATGTTTCGCTCTCGTGAATGTATAATCTTTTTCACTTTATTATTTAATATTTTTCATTATCAAGTACAACAAACTTTCTTTCTCTTATCGCAAAATTAATGCTAATTGAAGTTCAAAATGTCTTGCAAGCATTTTTAGACATTAATAATTTATAGAATAAAGTATTATTATTTATTGTATTCGTCGCTAATGTGTTTTATGTTAATGATCGCACAATTCTTTAATTGAATTCGAATTAAAATCAAGACAAAATATCGATATTATTCAATTCACTATTAATAGACTTTTTCAAGTTATAATTAAGACATTGATTAATGAATTGCTTCGCATTGATTGTGCTAGTTAACAAAGAAAAGATGCTTTCTATTTTAAAGTCAATATTCTTTGTAAATTCTTTACATCGATTTCGACATTTCGTATCGCTATTATTGTTTTGTTTTATATTAATCATTAAAATTGTATTTGTATAAACGACGTTAAATTCATTTTTGACTTTTTTAATTATTGATGAGTTACTATCATTGTAGATCGCTAAAAGTAGTGACTATATGCTATAAAAATTAACATAGATCTTAATAAAATTTAAGAACTTCAATGATTAAAAGGTTGATTAAAATGATAAAATAACGCTAGAAGTTGTTATGACTAATTGTGCTAATAAAAAGATTAAATTCGATTTAAATATCATGTTACAAAATTAATATACAAAATGATTACTATCTAAGATAAAAAACTATTACTCAAAAATAATACTAATTGAAGAAAAAATAAAGCAAATTGCTTAATGTTGTTATCTTTTCTAATTCGATTCTTGTGCTTAGCTTTTTCTTTTTTGTTGTTCACAATTAATCGTTTTTATTCGTTTAATCAATTTTAAATCTAAAGTCGATTGCATTATGCTAGACAAACTTCGTCATCTTCTATTGTTTCAAAATTAAGAACTTAAGAGCTTTAAAATTAATCGATTGAAAACATAAAGTAAGACGCACATTGTTACGATCTTTGTCGTTTTACTTGATTCGACGTCTTCTTGTTTCGACATTTAAACTTTATTATTTCTTATTAAAATATGAACTTGAAGCAAATTACGTTATGCATAAAAATAAGATAAAAACGTCATTTATTGTTGCTTTCAAATCGCAAGCTTTTAGCTCAATCGCTTCTCATTACTTATGAACGAGATTACAAAATGTATTTAATCTTGATCGCAATTAACAAACTTAATAAATAACAATGAAATTGCGAAAATTGTTAAAGAGTGTTTTTATTACTATAGTTTTTGCTTACATTGTTATATAAACTTGTAATAACAACAATCTTTTTACACAATACAACAAAAAAAAATTATTTTTATTTTTCAATTTTGTTCTATTTGTTGTCGATCTTTCTTTTATTGTCGCTATATTTTGCTTTAGATTAACAAAATAAATTGCGAAAATTTTGAGCGTTTACTTTATAACTTATTTTAATACAATCGAAAAAAAGCGCAAACTTGAACATAAATAACTAAAAAAAAAGTATACAAAAGAGATTTACGAATTAACAAGAAAAAGACAAAAAGCAAGTTTTGCAAATCATAAATTACAATCTTATTGCTATTTATTATTCTATTATTTTTCGCAATTAAATACTAAACTATTTAAACTATAACAACGTTAAGACATAACATATATATCTAAGTCTTGTTAAATAAAAAGTCTAATATGTTAAGAGCTATAAATTAGTTCTATATTTACATTAGTATATATATATTGTTAGAAACAAGATTAAACGACAAAATTATTACAATTGCATATTACAAATTTTGCTCTTGAAATAAATCGAGAGTATAAAAGTATTGCTATTAATATTCTCTCAACAAAAGATTATTGTTAATTTAATAGTATTATTTATTATTAAAATCTTGTTAGAAAAGTAATCTCTCTTTTTTGTTTTTGTTTCGATTTGCACTATTTTATATATTATAAATCTTTAATATTGTATCTTGAGATTGTAAAACTATTGTTTTATAGATTGAAATTGTGTTCAATAATAGCTTGCCCGAAGAATTGTTTTGCGTTAAAATAATATAGTCGTTTTCTTAATAGCAAAATGCAATATAAGCTTTAGCTAACGTTCGCAAAGTCGAATTGCTCTTCGACTAATTATAAATTTGTTAAGATATTATATAGATTAAATCTATAAATAGAATCTTTTGCGCTAATCTATTGTTAAAGAGAAATAAATAAATTATATTTTTATTGTTAAATTCGAACACGATGCAAAGAATTGTTTTAATTAGTTTACATCTAATACTAATTGTTACGAGCCGCGTGCTCAGGTCTGCTAACCACGGCGCAAAGCTCTTCACAGTATGCAGGGCACAGCCTGCCAAGGAAGTATCATGTGACTGGATCAGTGGATCAGATGGATCAAGGGCATTGATCCATTGATTCCACCGATCCAGGATCAGTGGATCATTGGGATCAAAGGTATTGATCCAGCGATCCAGTTGATCCATCATGTATATAACTAAACTGAAGCACGACTCCCTTATGGATCGTGTTCAACTCATCTTAAGTCTTGACTTATTGTTACGACTGCTAAGCTGCAACCCCTTGTTACCAAGTGATTGCTTGCATTACCTGAAGACGCCTACAGACCTCTCCAAAGCATAACCCTCTCTGATACCTTCGAAGGAAGTACCAGCGTAACACTAATCTATAGATAAACGAATTGTTGCTACAAGAAAATCTTGCAATCTAATTAACTTAATTATCTTAATCAATTATAAAGATTTGCTCTATCTAAGAATAGCTAATAATGTAGCTAAGCAAAGTCAAATACATAAATATAATAGATTTAAGATTAAACATAACAGTGTATAGCATAAAAATAAAGAGCGAAAGCACTTCTTTTTTATATTATACTATTGTTTATCTAGCAAATTAAAGCACGCGCATTGTCTACAACTAAAAATAAATAAACTATTGAATATATATTGCAAGCTAAATAAATTTAAGTTTCTCTATTAAAAATTAGTTTGTTTTAAAAATTTAATATATAAAAACATTAACAAAGTTTGATCTCGTAAAATTCTTAAATTCTTGAATTCTTCAAATCTTTTTTATTTTTAGTCTCTAGTAGCATTTATAATTATTATAGTTTTACGAAAAACAACTTTCTATACAATTGCAATACTTGATTTCTACAAATGTTTTAAATATTTAACTCTCTAAAAATTATAAAATTACTATCACTATTTGTTTCTAAAAGAATTTTTTTTAGCAAAACAACAATCTTGTTCTTTTTAGATAAACTAAGATAACTTAATTTGTTTTTTGTATTTTTATTTATTGTTAATATCTTGCTTGCATAAAAGATTAAATAAAATTCTTAATAAATTACAGAGATTAAAGTTGCACTTTGTTCTACAATACAATAAAATTATTATTATTATTGTTGTTCAAGTCTATACTTTAGTACCCGAGAATTTCTTTTTTTGATAAAGTTATTTTTCTAGAAAGCATATTTGTTGCGCGTTGTATAACTTAAAATACTTCTATTACTTTGTTGTAAAATTCGAGCATAATATTACGTAACTTTTTATAATAGACAATTTCTTAATATAAATATCTATTCTCTTGTACTAGATTATTAACAATTTTTTAAAATTTGCAACAACAAGAATTTTTTGTTTTGTAAAGATTAACAAAGAGCAAATCTAAACTAGAGAAAATTTTGTTGCTTTTTGCAATATATATATCGAAATTAATAATTTCGAGAGAACTTTGATTTTAATATTGACAACTTATAATAAAGAAAAGTTCAAAACTAGTAGAAAGAGATTATTTGTAATTAAAACTAATTTAAAATTGCTAGCAACTAAAAAGCACTAAAGTACTCTCAAAGTTAAGTTGAGATATTTATATAAAGAAGAGTAATACATATTTTAAAATATTCTACTAACAAGAAAGCGCTTAAAGCGTACACAAATTTAAGAAAGAAAGAAAGAGAATTAAATATTCAATTTCAAATTTAGATTCTTAGACGAGCAACTATTATCTTAATTTGACGCTTCTACTATTGCACTTCAATAACAACGTACTTGAAGTTTTTAATTGTCTTCTTATTGTTTACTAAATATTTTCTCAAACTCTTTATGTTCGCGACAATAAAGAGACGACTTACAAAATTTCTCGAAAGCGCTAATCGAAATATCTTTAAAAAAAATTCAACAATATAAATACTTAAAAGCTACAATCTATAAACAATATTTTTAATATTCTTAATTATACTTATATTAATTCTAGATTACGTCTATTGATTTTTTTGCTAAAAACAAATTTTAATTTCTAGCAATATTAATTAGTTTTGTTTCTTAAACAATCTAGAAATTCAATATGCTACTTCAAGAATCTATAGAAAAGCTACTACGTTATTTTTATTATAACATATATAAACAAAAACAATCGCGTAATTGTAGCGCATCGAAACGAGTCGCATTACACAATTGTAACAATCAAGAAACATCAACTAAAGATTAGCAAATTAGTAAAACAACTTATTTTATGTAGTTATACAAACATTGTAAATCTACTAGAGATCTTTTACAATAATAGTTTTGTCTATATAGTATACAAATAGACAAACGTTACTTTGATCAAAATTTAGTCTATATCTCTTAAAAAACTATTCGATTTTTATATTGTTGTTATTTATTGTTAAAAAGATAAAATTGTTTGCAATACAAAATCTTGATTAAGAACTAATAATTTGTATCTAGATTCTTCAAGATTTTTAATATATTTACGAAACACTTTATATTATATATAACATACTAGATATTTATAATATTATAGATAATAAAATTGATTAAATTAAAATTTGCAAAACAATTATAATTAAAAAATTATATATTAATTAATATTGTATAGTAAATATTAAACACAATATATTGCAAAATATTACAATAAAAAATAATAAGCATCTAAATCTTAATACTATAAATCGATTAATAATTCGATTGATAAAAATTGAAACAAGTTTTAAATATTTCTAAATTTAATATCTAACTAATTCTAATGTCTAGAATCTATTAATTAGACAATTTTTTAAAATAGTTTTTGTCTCGATATTGCAGATACTTTTGAATATATAATATTTTTTTAAAAAAAATCTTATCTTGTTAAACTAACTATTTTAGAATCTTTTTCTAAAAAATTTATCAAACAATTATTGTTTAAAATTGTTGATATTAATTACAAAAAAATCGATACAAAGAGATTGAAACATTTGTATAAAATAGAGATAAATTGTATTAGATTAAATTGATAAATAAAAAGCTAAATTTGACTTTATTTTTGATTTAAAATTGTAGTTTGTACAACTAAGTAATATATTGTGCACAAAAATATTAAAAGAAGTAGAATTGTCAAAGTTTATTTTTGAATTTCTTGCAAAGTAAACAATAAAATCGATTTTAATTGTCTATATAGTTTGCGCAATACAAGTAATTATATCTTAAAAACGTGTTAATATTGTTAATTATAAATTGCTAATTTTAACACAATTAACAATATATAGCTTTCTTGAATTGTGTAATTTAATAATATTGTTTGTTCGAAACTTCTTTAATACTATTTGTAAAAATCTTTATATATTAATAATTTAATTGTTACAAGTATTTTGTTGTTTTGTACGTTTTATATTTGCAAAACACTAGATTGTTACAATTAATCGACGCTCTATAGAGTCTATATATATTAATAATCTTGTTACTACAAATATCTTAGTACGTCGAACATTTTAGACAAAAAAATTATCTTGACGTTACAATTGATAACAATTCTTTAAAAATTATATATATAAACAATCTTGTTGTTACGAACGTTTTGATAGTTCAAGTATTATATTTGTACAAAACCTTAAACTATTACAATTGATCAATATTTTTAGAAAGCTATACGCGTTAATAATCTTGCTATTATAAGCGTGTTTGTACGTCGAATATTTTAAGCAAAAGAAATATTTTGACGTTACAATTAACAATAGTATCTTGAAATTTGTATATATTGATAACTTCGCTATTACAAGTATTCTATAGATTAGAGACGCAAGATTGTTACAACTAATTAAGATTTTTTAAAAATTTATAAGTATTAAGAATCTTGCTACTTGAAACGTCTTGTTAGAGAAGATTCTTTATATTTGAAAAAACAAGACTCTCTTGATATTAAATAATTTGTCAAAAAATATTTTAAAATATTAGTAGTAAAGAAATGCAAACAAATTTAACAAAGAAAACTAAATTATATTATTAACTTCGCGACAATGTCTCTCGCATTATTCTATTTCTAGTTAATTTCTATTTGTCTCTATAGATTTGTCTACTACAATATAAAGAAATATATTGTTTTGTTATTGTTTGCTTATTTTTAGTCTTTTTACTTTTGATATATAATAATATTATAACAAAAACTCTACGTTTATATACAATGCGAAAGCGCTATATCTTAAATATTTATAAACATTATATTAAATCTAAAAAAGTCTTTTTAACTTAAACAGAATAGCGTCTTCTTGCAACTAAAACTAGATTGCAAAGCTTATTATAATTCTTTTTCTTATCTTTAAACTATTAGCAAGACTAATTAAATATTGTAAGAGATATCTTGAAAACAAAGAAAAAGATTGTAATTCTTAATAATATCAATATTTCTATAAACTCTAGAAATATATTACAATATTAACCTCTTCTATTATTAACGTTTACATATTTTATAGTTTTTGTTTTTAAACAATAAATACAAAACGTCTTCGATATCTTTATTTTTAATACAAATTTTTTTACGCGTTGTTTTCTAGCGATATTTATAAAATTATAATAGCAATATTTGTTAATTACTACAAGTTTCTTTTATTGTTATATTAATTATCTTGCTTAATAAAATTGTTTTGTACGTTAATACTTGTAGAACGTAAACTAGATCGAAAATCAACTATTTTTACTATTTATTGTCAAAAAGCTCTAAACTCAAAATTCGAAAAAAAATAATTCAAAAATACAAATCAAAGAATTGTAATTTTTGACAATTTATTTTTATAATCAACTAGATTTTATGCGCTATTACAAATATAATATAATATTTTTTACAATTGCAAAATTCTTGCAAAACTCAACTTTTTCTTTGTGTTTAGCTTGTTATTAAACTAACAAATATTGTTTTATTTAAAACAAACAAGCACTAAGTCTTAATTAATTACAATTTAATATTTTATTGTACAAGAAAAAGAGTCTAAATCAAAACACTATTAAATATATTTGTGCAAATAATATTTGCGTCAAAATTAATACAATACTAGTTGTTAAAACAAGAATAAAGATTTCTAGGATAAAAAGATTTGCAATCGAGTTGTATTAATTGATCAAAATTTTGTCAATCGAAAAAGTGACAATCTAAATTAGCAAAAATTTATTGTCGAATATATATTAACATTTATTCAATATTGTTTTGATAAAAGATTGCGATAATATTGTAGGTATAAATATTTTTAATAATTCGAAAGCAAAAAAATAATTTAGTAAACTCGTTATTAAGTAATGCGATAGACGCTAGATAATCTAAAGCACTACGTCAATTAAAATGTTAACGCAAAATATAGCGCAAATAGAATCTATTACAACAATATAGCGTTTGAGAAAAATTAATTTAAGCTTATATAGTTTATTTTTGATTAATATAGTAAATTGTATACTTGTACTTTTTAATTATTATATATACTAAAATTTGATCTCTTCAACTCTATAAGAAGAAATACTTAATAATATTATTCAAAAAAATACTTAAAAACACTTTGAAAAGTATTTATAATAATAACAATAATAAATTTATTGTTAATTTAAGACTTACAATATTGTTAACAATGTCTCTTAAGTTAATATAATATTAACAATTACTTTTTCGATCTTGTAAAGTTGAGACAAAACAATATAGAATCAAAAATCAAAAATCAAAAATCAAAGAATAATGTTTTTATTTTATTGTAACTATTACTATTGTAGAACTTAAGTCTTGCTAATAAGAATAAAAAGTTATCTTTTACAAAAATATAAAACAATTATATAACAAAGAAATAAATAGCTCTTTATTGCTTGCTTACTAGTTCAAAATTACAAAACTAATATAATCTAGACAAATTGTTACTTTAATTAAGATTACAAAAATTATTTTATAAATAATAAGTTTGCTTCTCGAGTTCTAGATACAATCGACTATTATTTTAGAAACAATCTTTTGCTTTTACAAAACTTTTGTTTGTTGCAATAGAATTTTCAAATCTCAAGACTTGTTATATTAAAATACTTGTTAATTATTTTATTGTTTTTAGACAAAATTCGAAACAATATTTATTAATATTTATTATCTTTGTTTTTCTTAACAAGTTCGAACAATTATTATTATAATGTTTGTAAAAATTTTGAAATCTTTAAAGAAACTCGATTAGAAATATATTCAATATATTATAGTTAAACAATATAGAAATTTGCAAACGCAAAAACTATTCTTAGATTTTTCGTTAACTTAATTTTTAATTTGTTTTTGCATTTTTGTACTCTAATTTTATAACATTATTTTTTAACTTATAGTCTCGAAAAACAATTGAGCAATTAACTAAAAAAATGCTAGAATTTAAGAAGTTTAAAAGTTTGCGTTTTAAAAATTTTTATATATAGCAAATTTTGTTTGCAAGAAAATATTTATTATTAAAATATAACAAATTTAGAACTCGAACGTCTTTAAAATTTATAAGTATTTAACATTTGTATTTACAATAATTTAAACAACAATTACAAATAAAAGTAGCAATCTATAAAACTCAATTTATTTTTGTTTCTCTTTAAACTATCTATTTTCGATTTCTAATTTGCTTATTATCGTTAATTATATTGTCGAATTGTCGATTAATTCAAAGAGAACAACAAAATTTGACAAAATAATATATAAGACAATAAAATATTGCTTAAAGAATCAAATTCTATCAAGAAAAATTTGAAACTAGCTATATTATAACATGTTTCAAATGCAAGTCTTCAATCTATTGATAACTAACAGATATAGCTAACTAAAATACAACAAATATCTATATTTAACTTCAACAACATTATTCTCTTTGTTTATAGAAATCGACTATATTAAGCAACTAGTTTATAGCTCCTTTTCTCTCTATAATCGCGTCTAGATCTTTTTTTTAACATATTATATATCGCTTAATTTTCTAAGTAGTTGTATGTCAATACAACAATGCAAAATTCTTTTAATATCGAGCAAGAGTTAAGAGATAATTGTTGTTAACAATTTGATTAATAAATTTGTAGAAAAGCGTCTTAAGTTAATTCTTATTATTAAATTGATATTGAAGAAGAACAAAATTTATATTGCGTGTATTTTTTAGTTTTTGTAAAAGATCGCAAGCTTCTAGCACATATAGTTAAAGATTTTGTTCTATTTGTCTAATAGCGCGTTCAACAAATCAAAACTTCAAATATTCGACAAATATTTTTTATCTTTTAATAAAAAAAATATAATCTCTCTCTTTTATAAATCTAAAGCTACAATAGTACGATTGTTAGTTGTAAACAATATTTTTAGCGCTTTATTATTTACAATTTCTAATATTTGTTCGAGAATCGATCGAAAACAATTGATTGTAATCTAAGAAATAACTATTTGTAACAAGAAAGATTTTAAAAAATCATAAAACAACAAACAAATACGCTAGAAATATAGTAATATAAGATAATTTTCTATCTCTAAGTAATCAATTCAATCTCTCTTGTTTTGAATTGAAAAACAATACTCGAGTTTTAATCTAAAATAGATATAGACTTATAAATTATAATTTAAAATATAACGCATTCTTATTGTTTCTAAACTAGTAAAATTTACGCTATAAAAAATTCTAGACTCTATCAAGTTCAAAAGAGAGATTAAATAGAATTTAGAAACAATTCTATCAAACAAAAATATTAAAATTAAAGCGATAGTTTTTTTCTACACTTTTACAAGTTTAATAAGTAACAAAAACAATTACAATTGCTTTGTCGAAATTGTATTTGCATCTAGAATTTGTTAAATACAATAAATAACAACTAGAGTTAACTAAATATATTTCAAATATTACAAAAATTGCAATAAAATTAACTAACAATCTACAATATACTAAATCGTACGTATTTCTTAAATTAATAGATTTCTTGTCTCGAACACTCTACTCTAGAAAATATATAAACTACAATATTGAGTTACTAAAGAATTCAATTATCAAATTTTACAATTCTCTACTTTGCGACATATTTATCTCGAAAAATCTACTTTATTTTTCTATAATATTAGTCTAATTTTTTATTTGTTAATAATTGCTTATATTAAATTGAGTAATAGCTATATAGAAATCTATAGCAAAATCTTTCTAATATTCGACAAACGTTACAAGCAAATTGTTAAACACGCGTTATTTTGTAAATCTATATAGAAATGCTAAAAGCTTTCTTTAATTCTTGTACACATTTAAATAATAAACTAAGATATAGCTCGTTTGTAAATAGTTATAGTTTGCTCGTTTATTATTGTAAAATTGCAAATGTTAAATAAATAATATTAAAGAATCTTTAAATTTCGAAAATAATCGATACAATTAACTTAATCTGTTCTATTTTATAGTGTAAAAATTTTTCGAACAAAGAATACTTAATAAAATTTATATGTTAAAAAACTTCTTAAATAAAGATTAAGATTACTTGTTTCTTAATATTGTATTTTGTCGCTTTTGAAATACATATAATTAAACAATTGTTAATTAGAATTTTGTTAACTTGTATCTTTGCAAATGCAATAATCTTAACAACGTTACTTAAAACATAGTGCTAATTAATTAAAAAATTAAAAAAACTAAAAATATCTTTGTATTTCTTTAAATTAATATTGCTTTGCAATTGTTACAATATTAATATAAAAAAGTTTTACTAATTTTAGATAATTTAATTGATTTTTTTATACTACATATTCTAAAATAAAATTAAATTCGAAAAACTAATGTAACAATTTCTTAATCAAATAAATATTCTTGTGTCTTATATAGACTTGCGACAAGTATGCGTTTTGAAATATTAATTACTAATAATTTTTAAAACTAATAATATTATCTAATCTTAATATTGCTAGATATCGATAGAATTAACTTTATTTGCAACAATTTATAGAACAACACATAATTGAAAAAGTCAAAATTAACTAAATAGAAAGACTAGACACAAAGTGTCGAATACAAAAAGAAAAAGACTTTATATTATTTATTTTGTAACAAGACTAGTCTATAATTTTTTGTATAATTAAGATTATTTTAATCTCTAATTACTACAAAAATCTATTAAAGAAAAATGTTCAAAAAGTCGAATCGATACTATTAAATAGTCGCGAAATATCTATAAAGATAAAGCAACTTAATATGTTATTCAATAAAACAAGATTTTTTGTATCTTGTACAAACAACTATAACAAAGTACTTTTAAGACTAAAAACCAATAAACTCTTAATTTAATATAACAATTAAAAATCTTTTATTGCATTAATCGAAAATTGCTATACTATAATTTTGCTTATCAATTAGAGATGTTGTGTCAATTTATAAGAACTTGTTTATTGTTTAAACTATTGTCGAAAAAAAATAAACAAAGAAAAATTGTTATAGCAATTGCAAGCTACTTTAGTTAAATTATAATACTATTATTTAACAATATTGTACAAAATCTTGATTTGTTAACGCAATACACTATTATTTTGTTAGAGAACGCGATAGTATTGCTAGTAATAAAAAAAAATAGTATTGCATATAAAAGTGAAAAGATATAAAACAACAATTATTTGTATCAAATAATATATACTTGTAAAGTAAATTAATCTTCAAATTATTGTTAAGAAATTGCGAAAAAGAATTGCGCAAAACAAAAATTAAATTAACAAAATCTCTCTATTACTTTATTGCAATTTTTATAGCTCTCTTAGTTGCAATTGTCAATATTACGCTAGCAAGATATCTTCGATAAATATTATTTAAACATATTGAAAGCTAGCGCTTTAAATATAAATAAAATTAATCTTAAATATAAAATTGAAAATCAAAATAAGAAAATCGAGACAACAATTTAGATATCAATTGCACAATATCTTTCTAGAAATAGAGTTATTTAAACTTCTCTACTCTAATTGTTTTCTTTTGTATAACTCAAGATAATGTTGTATTCTAGTTGCGTAATTTATATACAAAAATTGCTCAATTATTTTTTTTTAAAAATATTAATTCTTTTAGTATTCGATTATTATTAGATAACAAATAATTTTGCAAGAATAGTTTTTTTTTAAATAACAAACAAATTATCGATAAGATTTTAATTGTAATCTATAGTTTAAATATCTAATTTAATAATACTATTAACAACAATTACAAGTCTATATATCTCTTTGTAATTAACAATATCTCGATTCGCATAAATATAAGAGTTAAGCTTAAAAACTTAACAAATTATCTAGAGTAAAATTTGTTAAACTACGCATTTATTAATTTAGTTATTAATTACTAAAATTATCAAACAAGAATTAATATTATTGTTGACGCTATATATTGTCTAATTTATTAGAAATATTGCAACAATTACTCTATATTAAATTAAGACTTTAGTTGTTGTTAATAAATATAAATATTATATTTTTACTATTTTGCAAGATTTAGACTTATTACTTACTAATTTAGTTATATAATAATAAATAATTTTGTAAAGAAAAGATTGCTAAGTCTAGCTACAACAACAACATTAAATATAACAAAAAATACGTTCGCGTCTTTGCAATCGAATTTATTAGTTATATTATAAACTTTTTTATCGATTTCGATACGCAAACTTGTTAAGATTAGAAACTATATAGCTAACAATAAATTCTATTATACGTGAAATCTTGACAATTAAATCGAATGCAATTATACTACAAATTGAAAAATTAACATTAATATTAAAGAAATAATTATTTTATTTTATAAAACAAAACTATTAATAGTTCGCTATTCTTAATTCTTGATAAAGCAAAATACAAAAATTGCAATTTATATTCGCTTAACTTGTATATCGAAATATTAAAAACGTATTTCAAAAAAATTGTTAAGTCTTTTTTATAATATTTTGATACTATATATCTCTTGTTATTAATTGTTTCTTTATATATAATAGCAATATCGATCAATTATATTATTATCTTTTATAAAGTATTAATTATCTAGTATTTAAAAATTAAAATCGAATTGTTAGAATCTAGAAGAATTGCTTTACAAATAAAATAATTCGAATATTTAATAAAACAATTATTAAATTGAAAAATGCATATCTTATTTGCAAGATAATCGATATGCTTGCGCAACTTAACTACATGTTACAACAAAAACAATAATTTTTACACAATTTTATAGAGAATATAAGAAACTTTTTTATAAATCGATTAAACTATATTAATGCTATGCTTAATTTTGTTAATTTTTTCTTTATTTTTTATCTTTTTGATTGAAAGTTAACAAGATTCTATTCTAAATTGTTAAAAAAATATAAACAATAAATATTAAGCTTTTATCGAAATCTTAACTATATAAAAAGTTTGACAACTAACGAGAAAAAACAAGTAGATCTACTTTTGTAAATTTATTACAATATAAAATTTATACAACTTTTACAATTAGAGAAATTAATACTAAACAACTTTTATTGCAATTTATTGTAAATACTATTAACTTTAATTTAATCTTGATTTTGCTACTATTATTTGAGCAATTAGTTGCGTTTTTTGTTCGTTTAATACTATCAATTATATATATAATTTTACTCTTATTCTACGTCACACGTACGTATATAGCTAAAAAAAATATTTGACTCAAAAACTTTTTGCAAATTTTTCTCTCTAAGAGTTTTAAATATTAGAACTTGATATTTTGTCGCTTAACATCAATACTATATTCTTAAAATTTAGTTTTTAACAATATTTACAAAAAAAATTATATTATATATTATTTTTGCTAATTTTATTGTTTCGAATATATTTGTTTCTTAAACTCTTTTATTGCTATTGTAATATCTATCGACAATTGAGAGACAATTTTTTTTTAATTTAAAATATTTGGCGTTTAAAAAGTTTTCAATTCTTGTTATTTTATTCTTGAAAAAATTATATTATATTCGATCTAAAAACAAATTGTTTTAAATTATTTACTTAATCGAAATTTATTATTTTAACTTGTATTTTAAGATTAAGATAAAATTCTCGCAATCTATACGCAATTGCTAAAGCTATTAAGATTAATTCTAGTTATTATATTTAAAAGTCTCTTTTAGTCTTGCATTTAGATTTTCTCTTTTGTTAAATTTCGATTTTAATTTCGACTTATTAACTATTATTTTACAATACTAACGTTGTGCTTACAATAAAACAAGTAAAATAATAAGACTATTTTGGAAATCTTGAAAGATAATATATTAATACTTATTCGCTTTTAAATTTGATCGCAATTTATGCAACTAATATAATATATGTAGCAAAGTTCTATTATGTATTGCAATCTTATTATGCGTCGCAATTATCTCTAGTATTGCAATTATCTCTAGTATCGCAATTATATTATGCATCTTTATTATATTATATATTAGTTATTTTATACTTTCTAGCTTTATTTAATATTTTGACTTCTTACTAAACAACACAAAATTTAGTGTAAAATTTAATTGCTTAATCTAGTTTTAATAGTAATATCAAAAATATTAAAAGCTATATATATTGCTCAATCGAAATCTAGAATTGTTTAAAAATTTGCTTAAAACGTTTGATATCTAATTTTTAAAAACAAAAACTATTGTTATTTGTGCACTCTCTTTAATTAATACACTTGTTATAAGAAATATTTCGAACAATTAATAAAAACTTGTATACATTATCTATTGGTTTACTCAATATCTTATTATATTTTCGACAACAATAACGTTCGAAATTGCTCTTAATCGATTTTTATAAATACTTAAGTCTATTATTTCAATAATATTAATTGTTGCAATAAATAAAGATTTTTACTCTTTACAATCTTTATCGCATCTTTAATATCTAAATGTTTGATTAAATTAAGTCTATTAAATAACATCTTAACTTTTGTTTTTGCTTTAATTGTTATTTGGATATTGTAAAGTAACAAAACAATTAAGAGTTTACTTTAATCTACTTTTCAATATATTATTTACTATTATTTGTTGTATTGTTCGAACTTTTTTAAACAATTTTTAAATTTTGATTCGACTATTGTAAAAGTTTGTTTGTTTTGTGTTACAAGAAAATAAAAAAGAGACTTGTCTAAACAAAAAATAAAAAATAAATTAATCGATTTTCGAATATTGTTTAGATTTTTTGCTATATTATTTTATAAAAGAGACGTGTTTTTTCATTTGTATTTGCTCGATAATTTGTTAACATTATTTATTAAAATATTTTTGAAATTGTTTTTAACAATATAGTTTAGCATTTTAAAGAACTTATTTAGATTGTAAATTTTTTTTCTTTTTTATCTAATTTTTGTTAAATGCTCTCGAATTTTACTTAACTATTTTTAAATAATTTATATTAAAAAGTTTACAAATATTCGATTTTTATCTTTAATATCGCTCTAAATTTATAATTTATATTTATTACATAAACAATTTCTATTCGAACAACTTTTTAAATTGCTATCAACTATTATTGAACTAGTTTTCAATTATATTGTTGTTTCTTTTTTTAGTTGTTATATCTTCTTTGTTAAGTTTTATTTTAATTGAGAACACTATTTTTGCTCAATTTTTAAAAAGATAGACGCAAAATCAATTTATAAAAAACTAAGTTAAAACACTTTGTAATAATAAAATCAACTCTAAAACTTTTAATTAAAAGAGCGTCTTTATAGATTTTACTATAAATTTGAGTTCTAATAATATTAATATTATTTCTACTATTTAAATTACTTACTATAGCGTAATCTAAACTATATTAATTACAATTGTATTGTCGAACTCTTCTTTTTCGAGAAATATTTTATCAATCTAAAATCTAAAATCTAAGTTGACTTCGCTCAATTCAAACTAGTTTTTTTTGATTATCGAAATTCAATTTATAAGAACAAACATATATAACAACTTCGATAAAAAAGCTTGATCGATTAAAATAAATTCGATTTACAACTCTAGAATAGCTATAAAAAGCATTTAAGAAAATACGTCAAAAATATAAGCAATCGAAATAAATTAAAAAAATATTGAACAATCTTTAAATACAATACCAGATTATTCAAATATTATATCTTGAATATATCGAAAATTCAATATAACTATTGTATCGACTTAAATATCTAGCAATTTAATTACAACAATTTGAAATTTTCAATTTTCTTAAAATATCTTAAGTATTTTTTGAATTTTTAAACTTATTAAATATACAATTGCTAAATCGACGCTATTTAACAAAATAATAACAATTGTATTGTTAATCAAAAATATATTAATAACAATTTGCATAATTTTCGATCTTTTTTTATTAAAAATCGATTGTTAATATTATTGACAAAAAGCATATTACAAGCAAACAATTACAATAATAGATTTTGTTTTAGCTTAATTAAATCTTAAATCAAATATAACGTATTTAATTAAATATCGAGTTCTTCAATTTATATTTATTGTTTAACAAAAATTGTAATAATCGATTCTTAATATTGTTATAAAATATAAAATTAGTGTTTACTTAACAATATTCGCATAATTTGCAACTAAGTCTAGACGTCAAAAATTGTAAAGAGAAGAGAAAAAAAAAATAGATAAAAAATCTAGAAAAATAAAAAAAAAGAATTCAAATTTTGCTAATACTATTTTTAGACAACTAATATACAATAAAGCACAATATAACAATTATTAAATTTCAATATTTGTTCTCTTCGATCTTTAAAAATCAATCTTATATATCGAATTTTGATTTTTACTCTTTGCACAATACTAAACACAATTGACTTTAATATCTTTTATATACAATTAACAACACTTAACACTGATAATTGCTAATAGAATTTTATATATATTTTATTGTTATTGTACGAATTAAACGCAATATTTTAACTATATATTCTTAAATAAAGCGAGTACAAATCTAAATACAACAACGTTTTACACTTAAATCTTAAAAAAGCTTGAACAAAAACACTAAAAACAAATACAATAGAACTTAGCAATTTAAAGTATAAGCAAATTTGCGAAAATATTTAATCGAAACAAAAAATAAAAAAGTAATAATTATAGTATTGTTATCAAGAACTTGCACTAGTAATTTTACAAAATAGCTCCCTATTTACAAAATATTTAAAGATAACAAGATAAATTGTTTTTAAATAATCTTTAATATATACAAGTAATTTTTTAATTTTTAGTTTAAAAATTGCTTTGACAAAATCTAATCTAATATACATTTTGTCTAATATGTCGATATAAGAGTTTATATTTAATATACGAAGCTAATATATTGCTTTACAATAAGTTAGCTAATTTATATATTTAAATTGATTAAAATTAATAATTGCAAAAAGTAAACAAATATAGTTAATCTTAATTTAAGTTAACATAGCAAGCAATTTGATATCTTGTTAATTTTGTAAGAATTTTATATTATTGTCGAGTTTTTCTATAAAAATCGCAATTAAAAAACAATTAACTATTAGTGTTGTACTCTAGTTAACTAAGAGACAAGCTTCAAAATTATTTATTAATATAATTTTAATTGTTTAAGTTAATCGCTTTTAGTTAAAGCAAATAGCTCGATTATTTTAAGACAATATTTGAATTTATTTTGCAACAATATTGTCAAATATATTATTAAACTGTAATAAAAAGCTCGCAAATAAACAAAAATTCAATATAATGATATCAAACATCTATATATCTATTGTCTTGTTGTAGAATTGCACAATAACAAAGTTCAAAATTTCTAATATTATAAAGAGATTTATATTACAACAAGTCCTCACTACTTATTGCTTATTAATTCAAAATCGCTTATTTTCGTTAATAATAATAACTTCGAAATTACAAAAATGTTAACAAATTTAATGTCGCAATAAATTTAATCGTTATTATAAAGATAAAAGATTGCATCGAAGATCTATTAAAATACTATAATTATCTTATTAATTGTAACTTGTTTTAGATTTTTTAGTATTTTGTATTTGATAAATTTTATAATTAGAATTGACGTTGCAATATTTTTAAAAAATTTATTTGAAAAAATAATCACAATATAAAACTAATTGTTGTTGTTAATACAATCTTGTATAATTAATAATTTAAAAACTATATATATAATTGATGCTTTTAAGATATTTATTTTTACAATATATATATTTATCGAGTTGCTTAACAACGTAGAAATTCTCTCGATAATCTACAATCTTTAATATTGTTTTGTCAAATCTCTAATAGAATTAATTTATTAAATTAAATTTTTTTGTCTTCAAAAAGATTTAAGATATTTAATATTAATAAACTAGTTATTTAAGACTCTTAACGCAAGTTGCATTTTGTTCGAAACAATAGTTTTTCTAGTTTTGTTCGAAATTGTTTTGACAAAACTTTTGAAATAAAATTAATAAATAAAGTATAATTAGATCGATCTTAATGTTGTTATAAACAAAAATAGAAATTAACGTTTTGCGCAATATTAACTCTTCGAATTGACGAAAGATAATAACAATACTATAAGTAGACTTGTTGTTAACAATAAATACTTTTGTATTTGTATTTATTGTAATACAAAAATACTTTTAACTAATATTATTTTTAAAAGATTTGTTATATAGCAAAATATTACATATTTCTCTATTACTATTAAATACAAATTCTTAATTTTAATTGTTTGAAAGTCGATCGAGACTAAATGTAATATATACGAGAAATCAAGTTTTTAAAGCTAACATAATTTAATGTTATTAATTTATTGTTCTTAAAAAAGAAGAAAAGAGAGCAAGATATTGTTTATTGTATAATAGTAATAGCGCGTCAATTGTTGCTTTCGACGTTAATACTAGTTTTGCAATAAATTGTAACAAATTCGAAACTGAAATTGCGCTAAAAGCTATAATATTAACGAAATTGTTTTTTTGCTAAAAAATAAGACGCAATATTATATTAAATAAATATTTGTTCTATAAATTAATTTATTTGAGTCAAAAAATTCTTGTTATTAATTTTCTGAAAATTTTTATTTTGTTATTCGATAATTATTATTAAGTCAAAATACATTTCTTAACAAGTCTTAATTGCTTTTATTTCAAATATTTAATTTCAAATCTTGACATTATGTCTTAAAAACTTATAGTTTTCAACAATAATTAAATTTCTAAATTTTTTATTAATTAGACTCGATCTCTTATCGAATTGTTCAAAATATTGTTATATTCGAATTTTTTAATTTTTTTTAAGTATTGACAAATCTAATTACAAATAAAAGTGTAACAACTTTATCTTCTAAACAAATGCAATAATTATCGATTGCTTATCGCTAATTTCGAATATTGAAAAACTAAAACAAAATTCTTAATTTTTAAAATAATATATTGCAAAAAGCAACAACTACAAATTCGCGACATTAACTATTAAAAAATAAAGTTATTGTATTAATTTAATATTTAAATAAAAAAATATATATTTGCGCGACAACAAGATATTAACAATCTAATTTACTAAAAATATAAAATTGCATTCTAGACACAAACTACTAATTTTACACAAGAGAATATTGTTAATACAAAATATTAATAGACAAAAATCAACTATTACAATTTACAATTAAACAATCTTGCTATTAACACAACACTATTATCGCAACTTACTATATTCTTAAAAATAAACAAAATATTTATTGCATCTTTCTTAAGATTATTTACAAAAGTGCTCTCTCTAGTAAAAACAATACAATCTTCGAATTTAAATATACAACAACAACAAAGTAGTAGACTTTGTTATCGAATAACAAGAACACTACAAGCAAAAAATGCAAAATTTAACAAAAACAAAATCTTGTTTAAACGTCGAAAAAGAAAGATTAAATAACTTAATTTAATATAAAATATACAAGTATTTAGTCTTTTCGAAGTTATTTCTTTACTTCAAAAGTAATTTTTCTTAATTGTTTTGTCAAAAATAAATTATTACTACTTTCTATTGTATTTCTAGTAGCAACAAGTAGTATCTTCGTATTCTAATTATAGACTCGAACAATATCTTTGTCTCTTAACAATATATTGTGTTTATGCACACTAATAGTAATATTTGAGTCAATTATTTTGCGTCAATAATTCGTCAATTATCGCTAGAGCTTGTACTTGATATAAAAATTAAACAAAATTATTTTCGAAACTATCTTTAATACTAGTATAAGCAACAAAAAAAGTACTATATTAATACAAATAAACTGGATTATTAAATTTGTAAATAACAACGTTAATAAAAGCAAAACATATTGTTGCTAGATAAACAAAACTTTTGCATTAATCAGATTTGTAAAAAAAGATATTTGAAAAATAAAAATTACAAAATCTTTTAGTATATAATTACACAATTGTAGTTTCGAAGATTTAAATTTATTATCTTGACAATGATTTTTGAGTAAAAACAAATAAAATAAGAAGTTTAAATTTAAACAACTTATAAAGATATTTAACTAGAACGTCAATTGTTTAGAGTTCAAATTTATTGATTGCAATAATTTAATAATATATAATATTAAGTAATCGACTACAAAAAATCTTCGAAAGTACAATTATTTTTTGCATTACAAAAGGAATTAAATTAAACAAATTTAAGATTTGCTAAACTTGTTTTGTTAAATTATAAAAAAAATACAAAGATAGCAAAGAGATTGCATTATACAACAAAAGAAGTATAAATTTGTAATTGTCTATTTTGTTAAAATAATATACAATAGACTTGATATAACAACTTTACAAAAATAGAAAGAGATTATACTATATAACTAGCAAGTTTGTCTAACACTAAGTTAAATAAACTTGCAAAAGTAAAAATATAAAAAAACTCTTGTCGCTAGTGCAAAATAAAGTATAGTTTAAATCTTTAGTCCATTTTGTTGTTTTAAAGAATTAAAATTTTCTATTTTGTTTAACGCTATACTAACAAAAACTACAATAAAACTTAAAATCAAGTTATTTTAACGCAAACGTTGTAATAAAGATTCTACTTAAATAAAACTAGCAATGCGTTAAAACTAGTTTCGAATTGTAGACCAATTTGTAATATTAATTCAAAAAGTAAATTTATTGCAAGAATAATAAATGTATTGTTTAACAAATCTCTTAAGTATATAAATCGAAAAACACTTAATAAGAGCTCGAACAATATAGAGCAATTTATATATTTAAGCTTATTTTAATTGTTGTGCGTTCGATCAACTTGCGTTGTCAACAAGTTTTTTTATTTTTCTAAAATAAAAATATAATAATTCGAATATCGCGACTCGCAAAATAAAAGAATTGTTGTAGACTACAATTTTAAGTTGCAATCTAATTAGATTGTTGAAATTGTCTAGTCTCTTTAAAGTGCAAAAAGACGAAATCGACTAATTTCTAACTAACTTAGTATTGTGTCGCTAGTGCAAGAAATTACGATTTTAATTCGAATATAAATTGTATTTTTAAATATTGTAACTTAATTAAACTTTTAGCAAAAATACTAAAGTTCTTGTTGCTAACTATTTATTGCAATTATATATTTGTTTTTGTAATAAAATCGATTGTAAATCGAAGTTGTTTGCAAGAAATAATAGCACAATCTACTTTTTGTTTTTGCGTCAAATCTAGTTTGCGCTAATTAATATATATTAAATATTGTAGTTAATTAGAGAAGTTATAATTCTCTCGATCAAATTTGAATACTAGCTATTGTTGTTAAATAAACTATAATATATTATAAGAGAATTTACTACTTTTTCGATATTTTGTAATATTGTATTTAATATATAGACTAACAATATCTTCTAAATAATATATTTGCACAATAGTTTTTTTGCAATAAAGTTAACACATCTTGCAAATATTGTTTTGCAAGACTTTTTTTAAAATTGCTATATTTGTGTTAAACTCTAAATAAAATTTTAAAAATCGAAAAAAGCAACAATTATTGTCTAATTGTTATTTCGACAACAAACGAAATCTCGACACTTATAATATTTCAACTTTAGCAAAAAAACAATTTCTAGCTCGAAAAAGAAGCTTGTTGTAAAAAGTGGAACAACAATTTTGATTTTAACATTGTAATTACTCGACTACAATTGTATATATTAACAAAGTTTTTTTATTTTACTTAATGCTATCAATTCTTGTTTTATCTTCGTTAATAGAAATATTGAAACAAAAAAAATTAATCTTTGCGTTATTATTCAAGCAATTGCGAAACTTTCTTTATACACGTTTGCTATCGAGAAAGAACATAAATAAACGACACAAATATAAAAAAAATTGTTGTTAAACACGTAACAAAAATAAGATATTTTAGAGAATTTTGTATTTTTCTCTAAATCGATTTTCAAAAATAGTATTACGTTTAGAATAATAAAAGAATATTATAATTTGCGACTTTCTTACAAAATAAGATGGATTAAATTGTTATACTTTAAATTGTTATTTTAAAATAAATCAATATTGTTAATTTTTGCTAATTGAAAGAGTTTGTAACTTGTAAATAATTAAAAGATTATAAATAAAAGATAATTCTTTTACACTAAAGCGATCAATATAATTTAAGCACTACAAAATATATAAATTAACAATCTTATCTTTGAGTTACAAACAAAAAATCTACGTCTTCTACAAAAATAATTTATTTTCGATTCTTTTTAATCGCACATATTTGTATTCTATTAATAAATTAGCTTGACAATTTTTTTTAAAAAATTTATTTAAAACAAATTGCAATTTCTTTCTCTAATATTGTTATTATTATAGTTAATAAATAAGTACGTAAAAACGTTTGATAAAGTTGTTACTATTATTGCTATCTTGCAACTCAAGACATGTTAAATATTGATATCAAATATTTGTTATTTTGTTTTATAAATACTTTTAAGTATCTTTTCTAAAACAACAATATTGTAATATCTATTGCTAAATTAGTATCGAAAATAGTTTCGCATTTGTAAAAAAAAGTCTTGCTCTTTAATAAAATAAACCTCAAAGAATTGTCAAATAAAAATATCGAAAATCTTTGTACAATAATTAATATTTCAAAATTTAATAAATATGTTAAGTACAATAAGACTATCTACAACATTAATTAGCATATGATATAAAAAACATATATTAATACTTATTTAAACTTGTGTCAAATATCTAATCGAAAAGATCTTAAATAAAAAGACCTAATTTAATAATATTTTACAAAAGTCGAAAAAACTCCAAAGATACAATATCTCGAATATTATTATTGTTAATACTAAGAATTCTAGAATTAGTTATTACAAATTTAGTTCTTTTAAAAATAAATATTTTTTAAAAATAAATAGCACATTTGTTGACGTAAAAATATAATTTCTAACTCTTTAAATTTGATTCTAAGATCTAAAAACAAATATTATAAATTATATATTTATAACTCAATATGTATTTGAGTTTTCTTTGCAAACAATTTAAATATACAAAATATATTTGCAATTGCTTTAAATACTTAGAGTCTAATTTAAAAGTTTTTGTATATAGCAAAATCAAGTTTTGCAAATTTATTTCGACAATTTAAAATTACGCAATTAATGTTTTTTCGAGTATAAAACAACAAAATACAATTTAATTGTTAAATTCGAAAATCTTTTAAAAAACATAAAAAAAAATGTTGTTTATACAACAATTGAAAAAGGTATTAAAAATCGAAAATTACAAAACAAATCAATATAATATAATTTAAACAAACGAAGCGTCTATAGTATATTCTTAATAGATAAATATTTATAATAATGCTAAAAACAAGAAATCTATTTATAATAATTATTGAAAGAAAGTAGCGTCTAACTAAGTTAAAAAAAACACAAATATAAGTTTTATAATTTTGTCGAAATTTGTTTTCTAATTTGCTCTTAACAATAAAATCGAATAACTCGATAACAAATAATATTGTATGCTAAACAATTTAATATAAAAAATATTAAATATATTTTGTTAAAATCAAAACTCTTTTCTTAAGTTATATTGTTTGTACTTTATTTGTTTCTTTTAAAATAACTTTCTTTAATTGTCGAAATTGTATTAATAAAAAGTTTTGACAAAATATATAAGTGTAATCGAAACAAAAAAATTGCTATATTAAACAATATTTTTTTGTTATAAATTAAGTTGCAAATTTTTCAAATCTAGAAAACTATAAGTTATCAAGTTTATTTTTTTCTTCGCAACAATAATAACACGTAATTAAACAATTTTAAATAAAAAGAATATACTTCGAACGCAAAGCTATAATTGAAGCAAACCTACAACTTGAAGCAATTCGTCGAAATTTTTAACAAAGAGATAGATAATGTTACAAAACAAAAATATTAAACAATTGTAAAACGTATCGATTATACTATATTTTCAACTATTTGATTAACTAGTAAATAGAACGTTTTTATAATAGTAGATTAACAAATATATTAATTGACAAATAGATAATATTAAATTATTATCTAGCAACAATAGAGAAAAGTCTAATTCAATAGTAGCGAAATCGAGTCGAAGATTAACAAAGTTGTTACAATAGTTGCGCTTAAAATTGTTATAAGAAAAGAGCTTACGCATAACAATTATCTTGTATTTGCGCTCAAGAAAACAAATTATAAAAAAATATTGCAACTAAGCAACTATTAATTGATTAAAAACTTTAACAACGCAATCGACATAATAAATAGAAGTCTTCTCTCAATTATTAATTTGAAGTAAAAATTTATAATTACAAAAATTTATAATAATAAGAGTAAAGATGAAATTTATTTTGATATCTCGAGTTAAATTGTAACTTATATTAACTACAAAATGTCAACGAAATAAGTAGTTTAAGAGAATTAATTCTAATTTAGATTTTATATTTTATAACAACTACTAAAAACAATAGCGAAAAAAGAGAAAATCGAAATCGAAAGCTAGAAGAGAGCGTCAAAAAACAAACTTCAAGATATTAGACTTTTTGTTACAACTTATAATATAGCATTAAATAGTTTTTTGACTATTGTTAATACACTTAAGATATAAAGAACAAGATTCAATAACTAGAGAATAAATTTTTAAATTTTCGAGACAATATTAAAATCTATTTTAAATATTTATTATTTGAAGAGTTTAAAAACGTATTGTTAAGTTTGTATCTAAATCTCAAAAATATAATGTATTTAATCAAAATATTCGAGCTTAAAAATTGTTTAAGACTAGAAAAAAAATATTGAGTTCTAGCAATTATTAACAATGCAATACTTTAAAAGATTCTAAATTTGTTGTCGCTAATTAATGCAAAATTTTTGATTATTAAAGTTTTGTCAAAACTTTAACTATTACAATCTACGAGATTAAATTGTTTGCACAAAAGATATTGTATTATTGCAACTTAACAAATTCTTCTATTTAAAAACAAATAATAGATTGTTAATTTATATATTAAGAATTTGTCAATATTTTGATCTTTAACAAGCAATTGCTAAATTTTAAAAGATAAATTTGAACAAATCTATATATTGCGATCTACAAGAGAAATATGGAAACAAACGCAACTTTTGCGATAGAGATATTTATTGTTACTTGTGTCAAAATTAGTTTAAGGAGAACTCGAATAAAGAAAAGCAATAACTAATTAAACTTTCGAAATGCAAGAGAAAGAATGTCAAACAATTGTAAAAAAAAATTAGAGTTAAAATTACTAACAAACGCGTTAAATAGTTTATTGCTCTTTTTAGATTTCTAATTTGTATTGTAGATTAAAATCTTTTACAAACTATTAAGTCTTATATATCTCAAAATAAGTTTGTATTTAAATACAAACATTACAATTACTTATTGTGTTCGCTAGAAGCTAGAATGTTATCTTTGTTATATTTAGATACAATAGAACTTAATACTTAAAGAAAATTACAATTGCAAATATTTAATAAATTTTAAAACTATTTAGTTGTTGCAAATACAAAATTCGTTCTTGTTATACTTGAATTTTGATTTTGTACAAGAGCAAATAAACGAGAAAACATTGTTTTCTATTATTATAGACGCAATGTTACGCTAGAGAATTTCGTATCAACTAAAAAAAATTATATATATTATTTTATCTTTATTTATCTTTTTTAAGAATACAAAGTAGCTAGAATCTAGCGTAAAAGTAATGCGCAATATATTTTCGCTCAATTGTTGTAAATCTATATATATTGTCTTCTCTAAAATATTTTTTGATCGAGATTAACAAAAAAATACAATTTTAATTCTTAATCGCAATTAATACTAATTTAGCGTTAAAGACAACAAAAAAGTTGCGATTAATTGTAGATATTGCTAGCTTTAAATATTCTTATAAATTTGTAAATCTTCTTTGTTATTGCAAGTTCGTAAGTTTTCTTTGTTGCAAAAGATATCTTAGCTAAATTTGTCGAACTTCTTAAAACGTTTAAATCCATTAATTAATTTAGTTTTTAATATTGTTTACAAAAATCTCGTTGCTAAATACAAAGTTAATATTGCGTACAAAAATCTATTTTTTGTTAATATTAAAGAAACAACGTGCTAGATATTTTACAAGAAATCTAGTAATATAAAAAGTATCTAGATATGTCTTAATAACTATATAAGTTCTTGCGTTATTGCAATATCTAATCTTGATTTTAAAGAATAAAAAACACTTATTTTCGAAATAATACTATATATAACAATAAAAAAGAGTAGAGATAGAATTGCTATTATCTTTCGAACTTAAGATAAGAGCAACAAGATTAAGCTTATATTGATATTCAAAACTATTTTTTCGAAGTTTGAACAATTGTCGACTATAGAGCAATTACAAGTTATTGAAAATCAATAGTATTTAAAACGAAAAAAGAATTCAAACTATTAAATTACTAAAATACAATCAATTAATACAAATAAGCGACAAAAAATACAAACAACAAAAATAGATAGCATAAAGAAATTATAAGATAATTAAGATATGCTTGTATTATTCTATGCGCATCGAAGGGTATCTTAAAACCTAAATTGTAGTATTATATTTTAATATTATATAGAATAAAAGAATAAATATCGAAACACTAAAATTATAATATAACGACGCAATACAGATTTGTTACAATTATTCTCTATTTTTATTATAATCTTAACTAAGCATTCTTTATCTTTATTGTAGTGCTAGCTTGTTCGTTCGTATTTTTGCTTGAAATGCATCTTAGTAAGTCGCCATTGCTATTCTCTATTGTCGATCAAAATCTCTATAAACGTTTTCGTCGATTAAACTTTTTCTTTATTAATTTGATATTAAACATTATGTGCATTTTAGAAAGACTTGGATTAATTTTTACTTGTTAATTATCTAGTTGTTTGTTCAATTTGTTAATTTCTATTTATGCGAGTCTTAATCTAAACTACAATTTACTTAATATAGTCTCTAACTTAACAATCTTGACTTTCTTGATTTTCAACTCTAGTAACAAATCGACAATATTTTAAAAAGCAATACTTTTTTGTACAAAGTTGTCGAAGTTTTGACTAAAGGTTCAAGATAAAAAAAATTTCAAACAAATATAAGAACTTCAAATTTTTTTCAAATTTTTTTCAATTTTTTGAGCGTAATATTGCTCCTAGCTAAGAGCTTCTTCGATTAAACAATATTTTTAACGCTTTTTGTGCAACTAATTTTTACATTTGATTTTTGTAGCTTCTAATACACTATAGTTGTATTGAAACTCTTAAAAATAATTGTATAATTTGTTAAAAACTATTCGATTGCTTTGCGCGTTGCTACTAGCATACTAAAAAACTCTATAAAGTCGAATTATCTAAGTTTGAAGTTTCTTAATTTGCAAACGTATCGCTTTTCTACAACGATGAAATTTGTAAAAAATATCTTAATCGAATTGTCGAATATATTTTCGACAATTTAATATATAATTGTTTTAAAACAACTTTACAATTATTATTTTAAAAGATATAAAAGATTCAAGCAACTTACTATAGTTTTTAAAAAAATGTAACATAAAAACAAAAACAAAAGATCTTACAAATAAATGTTAATTGCAAATTGAAAACAAGATTGCAAATTAATAATCTAAAACAATAAAACAAATACTAAAAAAATAGATTGTTCTTAAAACAATAAAGAAACAAAACAAGAATCTAGAGAGTGTAAAATTGTAACTAATAGTATAGTTGTTAACAAATCTTATTTCTTATATATTTGACTTTTTACTAGAATTAAATAATTATTATCGCGTATCTTGCCTAGTAATTTATTGTTTTAGTCTTTATCTTTTTTTCTCTATTGTTTAACTAAGAAGCATAGAAGTGTCAAATTGAGTTTTCTACTATATAATAGCTAAAATATAAAGACTAAAATCTAAGACTATTTAGAACGAAAAAGAATATTATATGCTATCTTTGTTGCTATAGTTGTTATTTGTTTTTGTATTTTTGCAATCGAAGCAAAATACTTATTTACTCAAAGCATTTAATTTATTTTAGTTAAGATCATATTTATAGCAATCTATTGCTCTTAATAAGTAATATCGCATTTTAACAAGTTAATCTATTAATTGTAAACAAATTTGTCCAATATTAAAGTTTTAAAGTATACGTAGTTATCAATTTGAAGAAAAACTTCTTTGTTAATTTTTTTGTTTAACAATAACAAGACAAAACTTCTATTCTTAAATTTTATAAATTTTAATTTTTTTTACTTCGATAAAATTAAATCTACAATACGTTGTCGAGACAAAAAGAGTTTCTAATTAAGAAAATCAATAATAATTGATATTTGTATGTGTAAATTGACTTTACAAATATATTTCAAAATATATTTATTATTATAGTTCTTAGTTTGCTAGAAAATGCAATATCTTTTAGTCTTAAATTTATCTATTATATTTGTCAAATAATTTAAGTTAGCAACTATAACATTTAGAATTAAAAAACAAATATAAAGTATAAAATTTTAACTTTGAATATTAAATTTCTCGAGAGATAAGTCTTGAGCAAATCTAGATTTGTTATCTTCGTATTTATTGTTTAAATATTTTAGAGCAATAATATGTTATTAAAGAAATATATTTTAATAATAGACAACAAATTCGAAAAATCGATAGATTAAATTTACAACATTATTAGATTTGCTAGATTAATATAGTGTTTGCTTTAAATTACTTTAAGTAGTTGCGAACAATAATTAATAAATATTAAATAAATCAAAAATATTTGCAAGAGTTTTAGCGATTCTTTAGATATAATATTGTTAAATAATTTGTAACAAGCTTATTTAGAATTGTATTAAAATGCAATTCTTGCAATATAATTCTTTATTATATTTGATCAACTTGTAATCGTAGAACTCGATGTATATTTTGTGATTTAATATTAACACAATAATTACTCTTAATAATAGTTGTCGTAAAAATTTGAACAAAAATAAATTGTTTTATATATAAGAAAAAATCAAAATATAAGAAACGCAAAACGCAAGACATTGCAATAGAGAGACACAAAATAGACTAGCAAGAAGTGTAGCAAATTGTAATTAATAATATTTTTAACTAGAATACTTTTGTTATTAGCTACAACTCGATTAAAAAAAGTCTTGTCTATGAATTGAGCACAAACAATTGATTGGGTCAAACTTAATTTAACAACAATTGTTTAAGTCTTTCGAATATCGATAAATTAATTTATTTTTCTCTATTGTTATTTTTACGTTCGCAATATAAAACTAATATCGAAGTCGAAATTAAAACTATATTCGATATAAATATTTGTAACAACGTTAGCATCTTATTTATAAATAATTTTTGTCAAAAAATTAACACATTAAAAGTCTAATAAGCTTCTCAATTTAAAATAGTCTATAGTAAATGCTAATATATAATACTAGAATAAAAAAAAGAGATAGATTTGTTAAAGTAAAACACTTTTATGCACAAACTAATTATTCGATTAAATATATCGATCGATTTTAAATATTTCTCGAAGAGATACAATTTTAATCGAATTAAATAACAAAATATTTGTACAATATATATTTGAATCAATATTTTAATTATATTTTTGCTACTTTGTTCGCTCAAGTAAATTTATAGCAATTATAGAATAACATTTTTGACGTATAATATATTAGACAAGTAATAACTTTCTTTTTGTTAACTATATTCTAGACTACATAATTTTGATCAAAATATAATTGCTTTATATATAATATTTCTAAAGTCAATTGTCTTGTACGTTGTATTTTGCATTTTTATATATAGTCTTCGATATATTAAATTTCTAAAATCGATTTTCTTGTATGTTAAATCTTGCAACTTCTTTTTTGTTAATTTCTAATAACTAGTATGTTAATATAGCGTTAAAATAACGCAAAAATCGCAATTGCAATCTCTTTTGTTTTTAGAAACGCTAGCTATAAAACTTGTGTCAAAATTATTTTTTACAAAACAAAAAAAGTAAATCTAGAATCTCGAATTAGTCTAAGTGTACGCAACAAGTTTTACAATATTTGTATAACAAAAAATCTATAAAAATTACAAACAAACTAGAATCTAAAAATTGTCGACAACTATTTAATCAATTTAAATATATATAATCTTAAGAAACTAATAAATGCGAATAAAGCAAAGCTTGCTATAATCTCGAAAATACAATTCGAAATTAATATAATATCTTAATATTAATATAGTAACAAGTTAACTATAATGTGTTTCGTACAATTACACTTTATTTTAGCAAAATTTTCGAACAAAATAATCTATTGCTATACAATTCTTAATTAGCTTCTTGTTGTATTGTTAAGATTTAAAAAAAACAATAGCTTTAATATTATACAATATTATATTTAAAATTTGATGTTATATCTTTGTAAAAATTGAATTTCAAAAAAAGCAATAGACTTTACAATTTTCACAAAAATCTTTGTCTTTAGCTTTAGTCAAAGATAACAAATATTGTATTTAAATACTATTGTTGCATATATAAAAGAAAGAAGAAGAAACCAAAATAAAAGATATTTATAGAAGCTAAACCAAGCAATACTACGACGAGACAATTTAATAGATTGACAATACAATAGAACTACGTTCTCAAATAATATTGCGACACTTAGACTAGCATTATGTTCTATATCTACTTTAATCTCTAAGAAACAAATTTATTAAAAATATATTTGAAATTATCTATCTATACAAATGCTCAAAAGCGAACTTGTTTGCTTGCTTGAATTAATTGATCGCGAATAAAATAACTTTACAATTATTATCAAAAACTATTTGATTCAAGTCTATATAAAAGATTGACACTATTAAAGATTTAATATAACAATCTCTTACAATTCTCGACAATCTTAAGAGATAACTAAAAAATCAATTATTGTAGCACAATATTTAACAATATTTTACGTATTATTCTTTTGTGTATCTAATACTTTTTCTAAATTATATAAGCTAACAAAAGCAATCAATATCAAATAATATTTTGTTGTTCGAAGATAGTATTTAAACTTGTTAACACTAATAAATTTTTCTAATTTAGCTTAATTTTATAGAGCAAATACAAGACGCATAAAAACTTTAATAATTGTAACAAACTTGTTGTTTCGATTTCTTATTACAAGACAAAGATATTTTTGTCTTTTCAAAAATATTAGAGCTTAAAGTAGCTAATTATATATAAGACAAAAATATTTGTTTAAAAATAACTAATCTTCAATAAAGCAAATAAATATAAGTAAAAGATTTTGATATTACTATATTCGATTTTTTTATATAGATTTTAATTCGCAATTTTGCGTCAATTCTCGCGTTATTGTTTTTAGAAGATCTAGTTGTTAGATTGTTTTGTCGATTTGTAATAAATATTTTTCGATTCAATTAGATACAACTATAGACTTTTCAAGAGTTAATAGGTTAGTATAAAGATCTCTAAATACAATATATATTGCGAGTTTCGATTGTATTATTTAAATTGATTTTAACTATATATCGCAAACAATGCACGTATTTGAGCAAGGCTATAATAGCTATTAATAATTTGTAAAATGTTTACTTTTGTCAAAATATTTTTAGTACTTAAGAAACTTAAATTATCGAGTCAAACTTTCTTTTTCTTGCAAATTGTTTACTTTTCAATATTATAGCTAGAAATCAATATATCAAATTTAACTTTAAACAATCTTTGAAATGTTTGCAATTTAATTTTCAAAAATATATTTAAATTTTTATAGAATAATTGTTTTCTCTTTAGTTTTTGTACGTATTATTGTATATATAATATAGAGTCTTCTTTGTCTCTTAAGTCGACAACAATAATAATATATTAATATTTCTTGTTAAAGATTCTAAATTCTTCTTGTAGAATTTTTGTATTTTAAAAATTTTAACTTGCTATATTGTAATAATTTTTTGTAAAATTAAATTCGACAACTTTTAACAAAATTAAAACTTCAACTTTATTATTGCAACAAAAATCTTTATTATATAAATCGATCTTCAATATTTTGTCTAAAATACTTAAAAATATAAATATATTTTTATCGATATTTAAAAGTATTATTTAAGCAAAGAAAATATAGCTAATACTATTCGAATTGTTGTTTCGATTGCATAATATATTAGCAAAGAAAAGCAAATAAGCAATACTTATTTGTCGAGTTATAACTTTACAAGAAATTTTGTATTAAGAAGAAATAAGTTTCGATCAAGTAAAAGTAACAAGAAATAATATATTAATACAAAGAACAAACAAACAATTGTACTTAAATTATAAAAAAAACTTTAAATCTTTTGAACAAAAGATTTAATTCAATATCTATAAATTATTAAATTAAAGAATTTGCTTTTAAAAGCAAGCTTCGAACAACTAAATTATATTGTAAAATCTTTAAAACAATTATTTAATAATATATAAGCAACTCTTAAGAGTCTTAGTGCACTTATTTAGCGTATTTTGATATATACTAGCACAAATATATTGTCTCGCATATATATGTTTGCTAAAAAGTTAATATATAATAAGTTCATCAATTAATTGTAATTAAGATAATTAGCTTGTCTAGAGTTTAATTCTTAACTAATATTTAATAAAATTTCGATATTTATTTCAATATATTAATCGAGACTCTTTGCAAGAGTTATTATCTAATATTACTATTAATTACAATATTATACTATTGTGTTTTGACACAATTTATGCAATAGAAAAAACTATACGCGTAATTTTAACATTTATTTTATTTTAACTTTAACTAATGCAATTGCTAAACATATCTTGAAATATATTTCTTGTTATTTTAAGTAAATAGTTATTATATCGAGAATTTGTTGTTGTAAATTTAGCAAAATTTTTCGAAATTTTTCGAAATAGTATCGATTTATTTATAAAAAACAAAAAATCGTTGCTCGAATTTCTAATCTTTAATACAAAATCTTGTAAATTATAAATACAACAAGTTAACAAAAGTCTCTATTTTTCAAAAACAATCAAATTTATTTAATAATGCTTGTAAAACAAAATAACAAAAATATAGTTATTTTTATATCGATATAGAAGTAAACTTTAAAATACAATACAAAAAAATTTGACACAAAACTTTCAAAAACAATTTTCTTTATTCGAAAAATATTTATTGTAATTGTATTTTTTTATTAATATCTTCTAATACTTCTTTTTTCGTAAAAAAAATTGCAAAAATTAAAATCTAATAAATACAACTTAATTCGAGAAATTTGAAAACATTGCTCAATACAATAGAAAGAATACAATATAGTAAGATTGCATCTTGTTTAATATTAATTAGTATAACAACAAATATTCTTACAATCTTTGTTGACAAAATTTGATTAAACTTGTTTATAAAGCTTATTTTTCTATTTAAATTTTGTAACAATTTGTAGATTTAATTGCTCGAACAAAAATCAATTGTAATATAACATATAATCTTAAATAAAAATATTGAAACTTTGTCTATTAATTATCGCTTTTTTAAAATTGTTTTAATTGTTGTTATTTTTTATCTATTTCGAAGCTAATCTTGTATTTGAGACTCGTAAAAATTGCATAAAAAAATAATTAACAAGTTGTATTGTTCTTTATATTGCTATTCTTTTAATTTATTGAACAAGAGAAATTTTTATTAAGCTTCGATCAAAAAATATAAGAGTCTAAATTGTTTAATTCAAAATTAAATTGCGTAGATTAAACAACAATTTGCTATTTCTACTCTTTTGAAGTATACAAGTTAAAATATTTTTGCAACAAGATTTAGAGAAAATTAGATTAAAAAAAATCTATCAAAAATAAGTAAACAACTAGTTATTATAAGTAATTCGATAAATAATAATCTCGTAACAATCGAAAAAAAATATTCGAAAAAAAGAATATTCGTTTTGTGTCTTTAATAGCAAAGAAAAAATCAAAGAAAATAATATAATAATAAAAGTATTTATCTTTAAATAGTTGTTTTAACTAACAATTATTGCAAAAAAACATTAATCGATCGATATTACTAAGAATTTTATAAGTGTTTCAAAAAAAACTTTACAAACTTTTACGCTTGTTTCTTGTACAATTAAAATAAATATTAAAGACGCGAAAGCTATACAAAGATAAAAACTAATTAACAAACAAGATACGCATTCGACAATAAATACAAATAGAAATTGCTTGTATAAATAGACTCTAAATAGTTATACACATATAGATAGATTAACTTACGATTCTTTTCTTTAACAAAAACAAAAGCAATACAAGTCTTTCGACAATAAGATTGTTCGAACAAATTTAAGAATTTAAGTTTGTACTTAACTCTCAAAAAGAAAGCGTACAAAAACTTTAATTAAATTAAGAAACAACTTCTAAATATAGCTTGAAATTTATTAATGAATAATTTGACACTTTTATTTAGTCGAAAAAAACTATAAATTATTTTAAATCAATTCTATTGTAAAGTGTCTTATTGTTTATCTTTTAATTATACATTTTATTCTATGTTTTAAAGATTAAATTGTAAATATTTATAAAATTAATGCTTGTTATTACGCTTATATTTTATCAAATCGATATTCTATTTAATACGCGATAGCAATTAATAGATTGTAAATTACTTCGAGTTGTATATCTTAATAATAAATTATTAAATTTCGAGAAAAACAACAATATAATACAAATCTTGCAAAAAAAAAATTATTACTAAAGCAAGCAACTAATTTCTAAGCATTTGATTCTATTCTATTTGATAACTTGAAGTTACTCGTATTTGTTATTAGAGATATTGTATTTAATAAAATATAATTTGTTTATTACGCGATATCTTGAGCAACTAACTAATAAGACAAGATAAAAATTGTCAAATTCGTTCTCTTCTCGACATATAATAACTTTTTTATTATTGTTTATCTATTAATAAGAAAGAACGTACATCTAATATATAGCAAAAAAAACAAACAATAAAAACAACAACAAATATTTTAAAGTTCGCAAAACTTAGATATATATATCTTGATAACAATTCTACAATAACTTGATTAATTAAAGTAAATTAAGATTTCAAAAACAAATATACAAATGTTATAAAGAAAATTCGAACAAATAAAAACAATATGCAAGAGACTCTTCTCAATTGTTGCAACAATATATTAATTATTTATATAACTTTATCTATATTTATTGACTAAAACAAACAATCTCTCGATTAAAAAAGAGATCTTTTCGAAACGTATATACAATTGTTATATAATATTTGTCTAAAAACTATGCAAATCGAGACAAACTCTAGTTCGAAAAATATATATTTAATATATTCGAAATAGCAAATCAAGATTGTATCAAAAAAGAGATTTTCTTAATGTAAAATCAAATCTTTGCAATGTTAATTAACTAAAATTCTACATTCTTATTATTTAATCAAAAAAAATTCTCTTAAATTTGATAAAACAAATTCTTGAAAAAGCTTCTCAAATAAGACGCTAAAGAAACAATTGTTATAGTAGATTAGATACGTTTCTTTTCTATAAAAAGCAATTTAACATTTTAAATTTTGCAATGTTAAAAGTATATTAATATCGAAAATATCTTCTTGATTTTTAATTGCTAAATATAGAGATTCGAGAAAATTGCGATGCGTAAAAATTGTAAGTATATTATTTTTCGATAATTGCTTGCTACTTAACAAAGTATAATTTCGATTTCTATATAAATAAAACAAAAACAATAATTAAAAATAGAAAAGCGTATTGTTTGCGTTTTTAAATGTTCAAATTTATATCTAGATGTTTGCTATATATATAGTTGTATTATTTACTCAAGATCTTATTGCATTTGTTACAAAATCTATTTTTTATTTTGTTTATTATATATTTGTATTTATTATTATTTAAGTTTCTAATATATTGTAATAGATTGTCTAGTCTATTATAGCAAGACTTATATTCTTTTGTAGAATACTTAAATATTCAAGATTTTTTTTTTAAATATTTAATTGTATTTAATATAGAGAGAAGTAATTTCTCTTGCAAGTCTATTTTATTGTAAAGCGAAAATTTATTTTTGTTGTTATACAGACTTTAAATACTTGCTTTTTAACAAGATAGTTTTCGATAAAACAACTAGAATTAATAGAATAAATACAATAAGAATTTTTCGAATAACAATTTGAGTTTGCAACAATATTTAGTAAGTTTCTTAGACTCTTCTAATAAAATAAAAGTATTATCTAATATTAATTAATTTTGTTTAAAAGATTGAACTTATTTGATTGCGACAATAGAGACAAGAATAATCAAAATAAGAAATCTACAATTAAGAATTACGTGTACGACACTTATTAAAAAGCTCGCTTAAAAATCGATTTTATTTATAAATGCGTTCGATTGCAATTTAGATTCTATTATTGTATATATCTATAATTACTAAATTACTCTAATATCTAATATAAAAATATAAATATTTAAACAAAATCTTGATATCTTATTTTTAATCTTTTAAGTATTCAAAATTCTTAATATTTTTTAGAACAAAATACTAGATATATAAGTCTAACGTCTCGACTAAAATATCTAGTAACTAGCGCTTAAATTTGATTTTATATATTGTTTTCGATCAAAATTGTTCAAAAATAAGAATTTTGTTAATTACAATAAAAATATTTATAGTTGTAATAAACAATTAATTATATCTATTTACAATTTTACGTTTAATTAGTTTTTCAAGATGCGATTTCTCGTAATATTTATATATGCTCGAGTGTTAACTATATTTTTGAGAAGCGTTATAAAAAGTTTTTGCACTTTCAAAGTTGTGCAAAATGTATAGTATAATGCGCAAAATTTAATACTTGTTAGCAAGCTAACTTGTAGAAATCGAATTAATTAATATATTAACTTTTGTTTTTGTTTAAAAGATAATCTATTTACTCTTGCATTTATTTTTAATTGTCTAAAATATTTAGTTTTAGAAATAACAACAAAGAGAGATATTTATTCTTATTGTTAAATTGTTATATTAGCAATATATTTTGTATTCGAATCTTGAATCTCTTAATATTTGCAAGAAGCTTCTTAATATAGAAAATTTGTACAATTATATTAATCTTACTTGCGAACATCAAAATGCTTTCGAAGTTGTCAAAATTCTCAATTTTATTGTATAAATTGTTTATTTATATACGCAAAGCAAAAGCATTTAAATATCTAAAAAGTTTTCGAGTAAACTTATATTTAAATTTGATAAATAAATAAATTTTTCTAATTCGATTATATAAGTTTTAATTTTATTATATAATTATAAAGAAATAACTTTGAAAAAGAGATTAAAAATTACAAAAAACATCTATATATAGATGTACTATCTCGCGCGTATATTCTATAGTCGACAAATATCAATTCGAGATAGATTGCGCTATTAATTTTATAAATCTAAACAACTTGTAATATTGTATATAAACATAGACTAATCGCAAGAAACCGAAAATATTACGTAAGAGCGTCAAGATTCGATTCCTCGATTTTTTTTGAAATCGAATTGCTTAAAATAGTAACTTTTCGACTAAGCTAAACTTATTATAGTAATAAGCTAGCTTCTTTAAGCGATTTAATTTTATTCGATTTCTTAACAATTCGATTCGATTCCAAAGTTGGAACCAAATATCAAACCAATAATTAGTCTATATAAACAACTTCAAAAGAATTGACAAAATAAGAGTCAATCGTATTGTAGCAAGATTATAGCGACAAAAATCAAAATATCGATAATAATATAAAATCTTGTAAAAGTAGATTTAATTGTCAAGTAACGTCAAAGTGCGACTATTATAAGTATGGCAAACAAGAAACATAACTTGAGAAAAAATTTGTAGAAAAATAAGCAAATCTATATAAAAAGCAAAAGACAAAATATAGCTATACTAATCTAAGATAATATTAGTTAGTACTTGATCAAAAAATTTCAATATATTAAAAAATTATAGAAGTAAAACAAATCTTTTAAACATAAAACGTTATACAATACAAAAACAAACATATTAATTAGTATTTAAACAACAACTATAAAGTCAATAGAACTATAGAGAGCATAAAAAGTATAAAAAGACAAATTAAACAAATTCGCGACAAAGCTCAAGCGACTTAAAAATATTAAAAATATTATATAAAATGTAGAGAACATATTTGTTCGAGTTCTTGTCTTAATTAAAGATCTAATATCTATTAGATTACAAATTGTAGTTGCAAATTAATAGAGAGTAAAAAATAAAAAACGTCAACAACTAAAAAGTTGAAGAAATATATGTTGTCGAAAAAGAAAGAAATAAATTAAGTACTTAAATATTAAGAAGAATATTCGATTTTAAATCTAGTAAAATATAATTAAGAAAATACAATAGAAAAGCAAAATTAAAAGTATATTGTCAACAATAATATTATATATTTGAATAAGATTTATATTGTAATATTGAAATCAAATAATTTTTGAGCAATCTCTTCTTCTTGATTTATAATATCTTAGATTGTTATATATTATTATCGATCAAATTATATAATTGTTCTAAGATTAAATAATACAAAATTAGATATAATACGCGTTTAGTTGATCGATAATAGATTAATATAAACAATTAATCTAATTTTTGTTGCAATATACAAATAGAAATCTTATACAATTAAGTTTCAACTTTCAAAACAAAATTATAAGACATTAAAATTTATTGCGCACAAAAAAAAATTGTTTCGAAAACAACAATTGACGTTATTAAAAAAAAATTACAAAGTCGCTTGTTCTAGCGCTAATATCTACTTGATAATTCGACGTTGCAACAATTATTATTTCGTATTCAATTTAAGAGACTTGATAGATTGATTTTCTTCTATAAAGATTGCAATAAATTTCTTAATATTATTTGTATCTAAACAAACTAATTAAAATCAAAAAGATAAGTTTATCAAATATATTATATTATTTAATTTCGAGTTCGAGAACATTAAGAATCTTCAAAATACTAAGAATTTTTAGATTGCTTAACAACGTTAGTTTGTCAAAAACTTTTAAAATTGCAAAAGCTCTCAATTATTGTTCTTCTATTTGAACAAATTATCAATTGCAAATCAATTATTAATATTGTTTATATATTTCAATTATTTAGAAAACTATCGCGCTAGCTTTTACTCGACGTTGATTGTATCTTTTTATCTTGTATTGCTAGACAATATATTAATATCTTAGCACTCAAATTACATAAACAAGTTTATAGAACAAATTACGTTAACTAGAGAAATTTTTTTTTTTTAATATTTTGAATATTTGTTTTTTCTATTTCGAGATTATTAGTTCTAGAGATATCTTCTAGCGACATCAAAGTTGCACAAATTTCAAACTTTATATATTAAGTATATATTACAATTTGTTCTTAAATAGACAAAATTAATTATATAATATATTGCAATCTTAATACAAACAACTATATCTCTTAATTTAATTACTACAATAAATATATCAAAATCAAACTTTAGTTTAATTTATCAATTAATAATTAAGATAATCTTATTTAATAGCTAGTTCTATTAAATAATATATTTTAATACAAGACAACTTTAATACTAGAGAGTATTGTATTTTGCGCAATCTTTATTTGTATTAATTTGTTTAACAATCTACAATATAAAATGCTACAATATTTATAATAGCTTTCGAGATTTTATAATAGTTAATTTCTTAAAGAATTGCAAAAACGCATTTTTTCGAAATCTTTTTAATTTTTGTTTGCTAACTTCGAGATACTTAGATTTCAATATAAATGTTTTAATCTTATAATTTATAAACAAATTTTAATATATATCAAATGTTTTGCTTTTGTAAATATATAATCTCTTTTACTTTATTATTTAATACTTTTTATTATCAAGTACAATAGACTTTTTTTCTCTAATTGCAAAATTAATATTAATTAAAATTCAAAATATTTTACAAGCATTTTTAGATATTAATAATCTATAAAATAGAGTATTATTATTTATCATATTTTTCGCTAATATATTCTATATTAATAATTACGCAATTTCTTGATTAAACTCGAATCGAAATCGAGACAAAATATCGATACTATTTAATCTATTGTTAATAGACTTTCTCAAGCTATAATTAAGATATTAATTAATAAACTGCTTTGTATTAATTGTATTAATTGACAAAAAAGAGATTTTTTCTATCTTAAAATTAATATTCTTTGTAAATTCTTTATATTGATCTCGATATTTTGTATTGTTATTATTGTTTTGTTTTGTATCGATTATTGAAACTATATTTGTATAAACAACGTCAAATCTATTCTTAACTTTTTAAATTATTAATAAGTTATTATTATTGCAAATCGCTAAGAGTAGTAGCTATATACTATAAAAACTAATATAGATCTCGATAGAAGTTAAGAACTTTAATGATTGAAGAATTAATTAAAATAATAGAATAACGCTAGAAGTTGCTATAGCTAATTGTGCTAATAAAAAGATTAAGTTCGATTTAAGAATTATATTACAAAATCAATATACAAAATAATCACTATCTAAAATAGAAGACTATTATTCAAGAATAATATTAATCGAAAGAAAGATAAAGTAGATTGCTTAATATTGTTGTTGTTTTTTAATTTAATTTTTGTATTTAATTTTTTCTTTTTTGTTGTTTACAATTAATTGTTTTTATTTGCTTAATCAATTTTAAATCTAGAGTCGATTGTATTATACTAAATAGACTTTGCTATCTTTTATTGTTTTAAGATTAGAAACTTAAAAGCTTTAAAATCAATCGACTAAAAATATAGAATAAAATATATATTGTTACAATCTTTATTGTTTTACTTGATTCGAGATCTTTTTGTCTCGATATTCAAATTTTATTATTTTTTATCAAAATATAAACTTGAAGCAAGTTGCGTTATATATAAAAATAGAATAGAAACGCTATTTGTTATTGTTTTTAAATTGCAAACTTCTAGTTTAATTGCTTATTATTATTTATAAGCGAGATTACAAGATGTATTTAATTTTGATCGCAATTAACAAACTTAATAAATAACAATAAACGCATTACAACTTTGTTGCATTAATATTAAATTAAAACTCTACTATAACTTTTCTAGTATATTTAGATTGCACGCTTTAGACTCAATCGCTTTTTATTATTTATAGACAAGATTTCAAAATATATTAGATCTCGATTGCAATCAATAGACTTAATAGATAGCAATAAATACGTTACAACTTTGTTGCATTAATATTTGACTAAAGCTTTGTTATAACTTTTCTAATATATTTAGATTGCACGCTTTAAACTCAATTGCTTTCTATTGTTTGTAAATAAGATTTTAAGATATATCAAATTTTAATTGCAATTAACAAACTCAATAGATAGCAATAAATGTATTACAATTTTGTCGCATTAATATTTGATTAAAACTTTGCTATAGTTTTTCTAATATATCTAGTTTGCAAACTTCAAATTCAATTGCTTTGTATTGTTAATAAACGAGTTTCTTTTGTCTATTAAATATTATTAGAGTTAACAAAAGCAATAGCTACAAAGAGTATTAATTAAATAAAAAACGCAAATTGTTTGATTTTCGCTAAAAAACACAAGGCAAAATATACTTGTTTCGATTGTAAAATTATATAAGAACAAATTTATCAATAGTATCGAAAATCAATTATTGCTTAATGTCGAGACAATTTTACAAAAGAGTTGTGCATAGTTGGCAATACAAGAGACGCAAAATTATGTTAAAGAATTGCATAATAGTAAGATTGTAATCTTTATAAGACAAAACAACGAGAGATTTATATTGTAGTTAAAAAACTAAATTGTTCGCTAAATCAAACAACTATCTTGTAGCGAGACGCTAAACTTTAAATAATAAGCAATCTTTTCGAATGCGCAAGTATCGGGATCAATATTATTATTAAATATATTAATTTTAATATCTTCTTTAGTTGTTTAACTCTCTTTATTAGAGCTAATCTAATAACAATTTTGTTTCTTAAATTTAGTAGATATTTCAATATTGCATATTGCAAGATACAAAGAGATACAAGACAATTGTTATAAATATATACAAAAGATATTTCTTTATTTGCGATATAAAAGTAAACGTTAAACAAAATCGATTTAAAAAGATAGTTTTTATTAAACAAAATTTTGTCTTGTACAATTATTGAAACTTCGAAAACAAAATAAATAACAATTACAAGATTTTTTTCGATTTTAACAACTTGTTTTATTTAAATATTATTTTTTAACTTTATCTTTAGCTTTATCTTTAAATTTCAACAGCTTTTAATAATTAGTCTCTATCTATTTGTATTAACAATTATACGCTCGAAGTCAATAATATCTATTTTAAGTAACAGTTTTGTTCTTAGATTTTTTACAATATAAACTTTTTGACAAAAATAGATTTAATAAATAAGAACGAAAAGAGCAAAATTAATCAATTTGATCAAAAAAACATCTCAATACAATTAGATAGATATCTGCAAAAGATAGACAAATACTAACTCTAGTACAATAATCTAGTATCTAATAACTGCAAAAGACAAGCAAGTATTAACTCTAATACAATAATTTAATATCTAGTAATTGCAAAAGATAGACGAATACTAGCTCTAATACAATAACTTAGTATCTAATAACTACTAAAGACAGACAAATACTAATTTCAATACAATAATTTAGTATCTAATAATTGCAAAACACAGATAAATATCGACTCTAATATAATTATTTAGTATCTAGTAGTAAATGCAAAACTAAATAGAAGAATTGACGATCAATATTGTTTGTCTAAATTAGACGAGCAATTAACTCGAATTATATATTGAAGCTATTATTTGCTAGACAAAGAATAGCAGTTAGACAAACAAGACAACTAGACAAGATAAAAAGATACGCAAGTAAACAAAACAAATATCTATAATAAATGTAATGATAATTCTCTAAGAACTAAGTTAACAATTAAGTTATACTTGATTGTTTAAAAGCAGGCGCTATCGACAGATATCAAATGTTCTCTTGCTATTTGGCAAGAGTATTAGATACAAATCTCGTAACAATATGTAAATTCAATATTTTAGAAAAGATAACAAAGTGTTTTATAAAATAAAATATTAATACAAGTACAATATATATTAAGTGTAGAATCAATTTTGCATTGTAAAACACAATAGATCTTGTTGTTTAATTGCTTAAATTACGTTGTTAACAATTTTTCGAGATATTTTAATAAAATATAACAAATAATAAGCATAATTTTTGAATACAACTAGCATAAAAAACAAGAATCGCTGTTAATTAACTTTAAAATGTAGATATTTAATTGCATATTGCAAATATTAGTCTTAATTTTGTCGCTTTTTATAAATAATTAAATTCTATATATATTCTATATATAATAAGTATAGATTTAAACTACAATTGATCGCAATTTCGATTGCAAGATACTAAATATTTAATATAGGTACAATTTTGTGTGCGTTGTTACAAATTATAGTTTATTAAAACGCGAAAATACTTAATATTAATACATATTAAGTTTGCGTTAATTGTTTAATTAGTATATTATAATTCGATCTCGAAAAGTAAAAAATAATTAATCTGTCAAATTTTTACAATTAGTCTATAAATAATATAAATTAGATATAAACTTTTTTTATTAATTTTAAATATTATTAACTCTTGATTTTCGTATACACAAGTTATAGATTTAAAATAAATATAATATATACGATGTTTTTGTTATGTTTAAAGAAATTTGTTTTATTATATTTTTGTTCGATGTTCTAATTGCGTCTTAACATTTATAATATATATTATAAATTAAGTCGAATAATAATAAAAATTGTTAATATTCTTAAATTTAACTCTATTGTATGCAAGATATGCGCAAAGATTATTTAAGTATATATATTTGCAATATTTGATGTCAAAACATTTAAAACTTTGTTGTTAAATTTATTTACTTTATTTTTTTTCTTGATTTTTAACAATTCAAGAGCAACTTAAGTAATCTTGTTGTTGATTGCTACAAGAGAGATTTCAATTTATTTCTTAATATTAGTCTAATATATTCTTACGCCGCGGAACGAGGCGGGTTTTGGGCGGGTTGAATTTCGATTTGGGAGATTCAACCCGGATTCAACCCGGAGAACCCGACCCGAAATATTTTTTATTTCGATAAATATAAGAGCTAGCGTATTGAAAGTTTTTAGTGCAACAAATTAGTCTATTCTAAGTAATAATTTTCAGCAATAAGATTAAAATCTTAAAAATCGATTTTTAAATCAATAAATAAGAAAGTGTTTCTTGTAAAATTCTACAGCGAGAAATAGAACAATTCGTGTAGGATTTAACCCGTTCCGCGACGTATATATTCTAGACATTAATGTAGTTTGTATTAAATACATATTTGTCAATCAACGCTTTAATTGATATATTAATTGATGTAATATTTAATATAACGCTTTTTTTATATACAAAGTAAAAAATTTCCTTTGTATAAATATATAAATACGTTGATACGTTGTAGTTATTTTGCATTTTTAATATTATAACTTAATTGCGTTCTTTAAACGTAATTGTTATTTTATTAATATTAATAAAACTTTGTTTAAAATTAGTATAAACTTAATATAAAATAAGTATAGATTACAAAAATACAATTTATTTTTTGAAGTTTTATAAGCAATAATTTGTCGCAATTGCAATAACTATTTAATACAAATTAATTTTACTTTGTTGTTATTAAAAGTAATATAATTAATGACAAAAATATTGTATTCGAATTAATGTAAAAAATATTCTTTTTTATATTCGCGAGATTCTAAAGAATTTAGCTTAAGTTAAATATATATAAAATATATTTGTAATCTCAATTTTGTTTATTTATCGCAAAATTGCTTGTTAGCTCTTCTAATTCGCGAGATTTATAAACAATAAAAAAAAAAGTTTTTTGTAAATACGTAAGCAATTTTAGAAGAAAACAACAAAATTTTAGTAAAAAAAGACATATTGTTAGTAAAATTCAAGTTAAGTATAAGCAAAACTTAAGTATAATATAAATATAATTTCGAAATTAAATTTTACAAATAACAAATAATATCTAGCTTATATTAAATATAAAAATATTTTATATTACAACAAGACTTGAATTTTACAATACAAAAATCTATTTTTTTGCATTATTAAATCAAGACGCATTATAGATTTTAAATAACTCTAGAATACGCAATATATATATATTTTAGTTTATATCTAGCATATACTAGATTTTTTTTGGGTATTAAGAAATTTTTCTTATATAAAACAACGTCTATACTATATATAATATAAGTGTATGCGTAGATTTTGACAATAGAAATTAGAATAATCGCGATATTTATGCTACATATACGCGAAGATTATCTTGAATCGAATTTTGCACTTGAAGTAAGCTTATCTCGGATCAAAGAGTTGTATCCGAGATAAGCTATATACTCTAAATATATAATTATCTTTTGTAATTAAAGTTGAACTTTTAATATATTTTAAAACAAGTATAAACAATAGTAAGATTGCATTTTACTTTTTATAGTTCTTGATTGCAATTCTTTCTAGTCTTTTAAATACAAATATGTTCTTTTTAATTGTATTTGCTTTAGACATTTTTTCTACTACTTTTGCTATTAGTATAATAGAAACAAATCTAAAGCTTGTATCTATATTTGTTTCTATATTTGTCTCTATATTTATTACTAAGAGAGTAGTTTCTAGTTTTAATTTTAGTTCTAATTTTGATTTCAATTAATTTATTTTTACTTACTTAGATCGACTTCTTAGTTGATAGTTCTATCTAAGAAATAAAGTATATAATCTACAAATTCTTTTATTAATATTGCTACTTTATATTTCTAACAAATATCTCTATAACTTTTCTTGAATAGATAATTATTACAAACAAATCTTCTATACTATACACTAAAAAGAAAATGCTAAAACAATTGTACTACTGTAAAAATAGTATATTTTTATTGTTTGCTTGTAATTTCTAATTATATAATTTAACAATACAATTATATTCGCGTTTTAGAAGATAGATCGAGCTTAATAGATTAAGATTTTTTTAAAATTTTGCACATTTTACAAATCTAACTATTCTGCGTACTCAAATTAGTATTGTCGAGACAAAATCTACTCGAAGAGCTGGTTTTGTTTTCTTTATATTTAACAAAATTGCGAAATCTTAATTGAATTAAACTATGTTTTAATATATAAAGTTTTAATATTTGCGATATGCACAAACGTTTGTAGTTGCTTGCTAGTTATACAATTGTATCAAACTATTACATTTTTCGCTTTAAATATCAAATTTTGTTAATTCGAACAAACTTTACTTTTGAAACAAATCTAATAAATCGAAAGAATGTATGCGCATTTTATATAGATAAATTATAATTGCTATACAAAACAAATATATTTACAAACGCAATATTAAAAAATATTAAAATTGTTTTTTGCAAAACTTAATTTGAATTTCTAGATTTTTGCAAATGATACAAAATCTATTAGTTCTAATCTTGATCTTGCACAAAGCTCACATATTAGTAATAGAAAATTGCAACTTTTGTTATAGTAGATCTAAATATATCTAGAACTAAATTTAGAGTTTATCAAATACAAATATAATAAGATAGCTATTTATTCAATTTATTGTTAAACTTGATATAAAAACTTTGCACAATATATTTTTAGTTTTTGCTTTACAATTAATTTAATAGATTGTTAATCTATTAATATATTGTATAAAGAAGAATCTATATAGTAAATATTTGTCTTAAATAGATATTTGTAGAGTTAATAGTTGTTTATTTAATAATTCAATATCTAAAAATACGTTTTTTTGTCTATTAAGATTAATAATAATAACAAACAACTATATCTTTGCAACTACAATGTCTTCAAATATATATATAGACTTGTTCGAATTGTTTAAATATATTCTTTAACTTGCAAACTTCAAAAATTTAATTATTCTTCTTCGAACAGAAAGATTTTTAACAATATAATAAAACTTTATTTGTATTTGATAAATTCTAACTTTAGTTCTAGATATATTTAGATCTATTATAACAAAAGTCTTAGTTTTTTGTTACTAATATCTAGACTTTGTGCAAGATTAAGATCAAAGCTAACAGATTTGTATTATTTGCAAAAATTTAGAAATTTAAGTTAAGTTTTGCAAAAAACAATCTTGATATTTCTTAATATTGTATCTATAAATATATCTATTCTATATAACAATTATAATTTGTCTACGTAAAAAATATATATATTCTCTTGATTTATTAGATTTGTTTCAAAAATAAAGTTTATTCGAATCGACAAAATCTAATGTTTAAAGCGAAAAACACAATAGTTTAACACAACTATGCAACTAGCAAGCAACTGCAAATATTCGTGTATATTGCAAATATTAAAATTTTACGCGTCAAAACGTAGTCTAATTCAATTGAGATTTTGCAACTTTATCGAATATAAAGAAAACAAAACAAACTCTTCGAGCAAATTCTGTCTCGACAGTACTAATTTAAGTACGCAGAATAGTTAGATTTGTAAAATCTGCAGAATCTTAAGAGAATCTTGATCTATCAAGCTCGATCTGTCTCTCGAAACGCGGATGTTTATAGTATTCCAAGATCTTGTAATGTTATTTATAAGTTTTTAAGAAGTTAAACTATAATAAGCTGTCTAGCTTTGAACATATCTAGACTTTGATACGTATTACTTAGTTAATTGTTGTTGTTAGCCTAAAGTTAACACAATAAGCGAGAAGTTTGTTAATAAGATAATTACAAAGATAGACTACAAGATAATCAAGAAGATACTCGAAAAAGAATTGCGAAAAATTAGAATATAGATATTTCGATCTTCTATATAGATTATTTTCAAACGTAAACTAGATATGCAATTAGAGATAGAATCTAAGTCTACAAAAGATATATTTTAGATTTGCTTTTGTCTTGAGAAGCAAGTAGGAAAATACATTGAATTTAGTAGTATTTGGCGACAAATCTAGATATCTCTCTTCTCTTTGCATCTTGTCTTTTTTATGCTTACAAGACTTGAAGATTACTCGATTAGATCTAGCGTGTAGGATAAAGTCTACGCAAAGTTTAGTTGAAGTTCAATCAAAGTAGAGTGGAGTGGACGAAGTAATTGTCTAATATTATGCTTGGTATATAACAGTGTACGCAGTAGAAAGACCGATTCTATAAAGCAAACAATTCGAACAGACTCTTGGCAACTGGAAGAGCGTCGATTGCTTCTCGTGTCTTTGCGTCTCTTCTGCTGTTGTTGTTATCGAAATACAGAATCTTTCTCGCTTGTCTGCTCATCGATCGCTCTCTCTATTATCGTATTTCTTCTCGTCTTTAATTATGCTCTCTCTCCTCCTCGCTCTCACACCCTACGAGGCCCCTCCCCATATCTCCATTACTGCCCCCGGACCAATCTGCCACTCTCGAAATCCAAGAACGGTTGGAGTAAGTGTCCACGAAGCTTCTCTTTTACCCCTTCGTATCATGAATAGTGTATTCACGTTTTGTCTCAAGAGCAAATGCTCCCAAGACTGCCTTACACTCCCCAAACTCCTTTCGTAGACCAATAATAACCCTCTTCCCTTCAACAGCCCTAATAAAGAACTTCCGCTCCGCTTCCATTGGCCGGGTCCCCACCCTCTACCTCGGCAAACCCTCTAAAGGCTTTTACCGCGCAATCTGCGCCATCGGCTTCGCTGCAACTCCCTCTTCCCCCGTGGTCGTCAAGATTGCCAAAGACGAGATGGTGGAGATCACATCTGTCAGTAGCGAGACATGGAACTACAAGAAGCTGGACGGGAGCGGTGTTACGGGGCTCGTGAACCCAACGTGTTTGGTTAAGGTGGAGCTGGACACGGAACCGCCTGCTTATCCGCCGCCGCCGGGGCCAGAGAGACTTGAGCTTGAGAGGGATGCGGTGGAAGCTAAGGCTAAGGTGGGGAAAGGGGAAAGGTTTTGGAGTCTGCCGCTGGGGACGAGAATGAGGTGGAGTAATTTTAGGCCGATGAGGAGGGGGAGGCCGAGCCCGACGGTTGAGGCGAAGGCGAGGACGCTGTTGGAGACGGAGGGGAAGGGCCATGATGCAAGTGGAAGACTGGGGGAGGCGCAAAGGTTGTATTGTGATACGGAGGCGGTGCAGGATTGGAGTACGCAGGTGGAAGGGGATGGGCATACGCTGGGTGGAGAGACTGCCATGGAGGGTGGTGAGGCGACAGAAGGAAATGAGCCAGCTGTACAGCCTGCAGGTGTGCGGCATGAGGACGGACCGTTGTGGTTGGGATCCGTATGAGCTTGTGAAGGCGTGAAGCCTGTGATGTGAAACGAAACTTTGCGCATCGCATTGTCGATATCATGATTAACGTGTCCGAGCCTGTCAAGCATTTATCCCGCCTTGACGTTCTGCACTCATTCTTGGCTGAGGGATGCATGAACACGAAGAATACCAAACCGTGGCCTAAAAGCCGACCAACCCGCGCTCAAGCGAGAGGCTGTTTCCATCTACCTTAAGGACTGCCCCTCCAGGCCCCGTGCGCCGATTATCGCCGTGCTGTTGATACATCAAATGTTAAAAGTTGTCACTAGATCCCTCTGTATGGCGAGGACGAAGTGCTCCGGTCGAAATGGCCGAATGGCCTCGGTCCTTGTCGTCAATCGTCATCACTCACCATCCCACCCCCATTAATATACCCGTCTCTATTGCTGTTGAAAGTTAGCTTGAGCTTGGTTCCCGTAATGCCGCTGGCCATGGGCGTGCCGGCACTAGAGGCCACAGCCGTTGATCGACCGTCTGCAATGGTGGATGCATCATCGAAGTCCTGCATTTCTGGGTGGTTGGCGGTTTCCTCCTTGAGTTTCTCAACGCAGGCGGCCTATCATTCATTAACAAGCCACTTGCTAGCAAGAATCGAAGGTAGACATACCTCAATAGTATTGGCGTCTTGGAATAGCAGGCTGGTGTCTTCGTTATATGTCCGGGCATTATGGCACAGAAGCCGCATATCCTCCCTAAATTCCCTAAGATTTTGATATCCGTGACGATTGATCTTCGCCTCAATTTGCTGCATGCAGATGGGACGTTTGATGATAACATAGTACTCGGGGTATTCTTTCTTCGAGACAGGTTGGATGAATGGTTCAATCAGGCCTCGAGTTGGCGTGTCGCCGCCGGTAAGTGGCTTTTCATCAGGCAGTTCTTCTTCCAGATCATTGAGGCTGTCGTACACATTATCGAGTATCTTCTGGAGTAGAGCCCGTTCACTACTGCCGAGAGTCTCCTGTACCTTGGACGGTCGAGCACCACGCTTTCGCTTGGCAGCTGGTGGATCATCAATCTCCTCGTCTGCTTTCCGCTTGGGTACGGTGAGTTTTCGTCCACGCTTTTTAGATGTTGGGACTTCAGAACTCTCTCGAGATGGATCTGGCGAGCTTTCGATACCGTTGGGCTTCTTTGTCCGCCTATCCTTGTTCGTATTCCGCTTGTCAACCTTTGCGTTCCTCCGTTCTATTGCCGCCTCGACCGTATCGTCGTCGTCGTCAACCGCCTGCAGCCACTGCTCTTCTGTGAGGCCATCGTCGTACTTGATCGTCTTCTTCTCTCGTGCGCCACGACCAGCGACTTCTTCGATTACCTCTGCGACAGGATTGTTTTCTTGGAGATAAAGGTCGGGCAGCTCCTTCTCTCCCATCAACCGAGGAAGCTCACGATCGGGCCCGTACTTGTCATTTCTCATCCTCTCATCATCCATTCTCTGGAACATTTCAAGCTCTTCAGGAGATCTAGCCATAATGTCGTTTAGATCATCATCGTCCATCTCTTCCTGGTCCGCAAGCTGGTCGGCTGCCTCAACGCTTTCGACTAGGGTCTTCAGAAGCGCGTCTCGTTCTTCGTTCGTCGACTTGTTGTCGAATTTACCGGCTTGGATGACTTTTCCATCCATGTCAAGCTTGTAGTTTGCTCGCTCAAGGATCTTCTCTTCAACGGAATTTGAGCTTATCAGTCGTAGAATACGGACTTCATTCTTCTGACCGATACGATGGGCACGGTCCTGAGCTTGCAGATCTTGATGAGGATTCCAATCAGAATCGTAGATGATGACGGTATCAGCGGTCTGAAGATTGAGCCCTAAACCTCCGGCGCGTGTGGACAACAAGAAACAGAAGTAGGAAGAGCCAGGGGCATTGAACTCTGCAAGCAAATCGGAACGATCGTCAGACTTTGTCGAGCCATCGAGGCGCAGATATGGTAGTCCGCGTAGTCGCAAGAAGTCTTCCATGATGTTCATGATTTGGGTCATCTGGAAAAACATCAAGACACGATGACCCGAAACTCGGAACTTGGGCAGGACACGGTCAAGAAGTTCGAATTTCCCCGCGGTGCGCCATAGCAGATCGTTCGTAGTCTTGTCCGGATTCATTTGATCCTCAACTTGCTCAAAGACAAATGGATGGTTGCAAAGCTTCCGCAGCTGCATCAACATATTGCTCAGACCACGCATGCCGCTCACCTTTCCGTTGGTGTCTTGGACTGCCATCTTGTTGTACGTAACAAGTTGCTTGTATAATTTGGCTTGGAGTGCCGAGAATCTGCATTTGACGACCTTCTCAGACTTGTCTGGTAAGTCCTTTTCGACGTCTTTCTTGAGACGCCGTAACAGGAACGGTCGTAGAACCTTGTGTAAGCGGCGGATGACTAACAGCTGCTCTTCTTCTGTGAGCTCCATCTTATCCTGACCCCCTGTATTGGCAAAAGGCGTATTGAACCATTCGTCAAAAGACTTGACAGATTTGAAGATATTAGGGAGCACGAAGTTGAGGAGAGCCCACAATTCCGGAAGATTGTTTTGCAAAGGAGTGCCGGTCAAGATGAGCCGGTACCGAGTGTTGTAGTATTGGGTAAGCGTCTGGCTTAATTTCGAATTCGCGTTCTTCATGCGATGACCTTCATCGACGATCATATGTACCCATCTAATCTTGCTAAGGATGGGTCGGTCTTTGATGATGTATTCATAGGTCGTCAAGAGGACCTGGAAAACACCTCTTCTAATTTCAGCCTGCTGCTGCTTACGCGCGGGTGGCGTGCCCTTGTATACGATTCTCGAAACGCCCGGCGCCCATTTTTCGAATTCAATGTTCCAATTGGTCAGGGTGCTGAGAGGTACGATGACCAAGAATGGACCATGCTGGCCCTTCTTCTCAATGAGGTATGTAATCAGACTAATGGTTTGAATGGTCTTTCCAAGACCCATTTCATCGGCAAGGATGCCGTTCAACCTGTTGTTGTAAAGTGATATCATCCATTGTAGGCCTTTGATCTGATACTCTTTCAAGGTACCACCAACTAGAATGTTTGGCTGCACGTTCACCTCTTCCTTGATGCGATGGGCTACCTGGTAGTAGTCTACCTTGGGGCCTCCTTCCTCCTCGCCACTATCGCTCACTTCTTCCTCTTCTTCTGGCGTACGGATTTCTCTGTAATCGTCGGCGGCTTGCTGTTGTGCTTTAACAGAGGCCGCCAACTGATTCAAGAAACCATCGGTTTGCTTTAGTAGATGAGAGATTCGCGAGTCCTTTGCCTGTCCAAGAAGCTTCATGTATGTCTCTTCGTCGTTGGCTCTCAACGCCTGAAGACGTTGCTTAGCGGTCCTTTCAACACGCTTCTGCTCCTCCTTCTCGATAGTCTGATGGTGTGATAGCATTGTGCGTCCGAGCTTCTGTTTCCGCGCTGTGTGCCCATGTGCCTCACGCCGTATGTCATCGCCATGCTGCAAGATTGACCTATGGTAATCGATTTGCTTCTTCTTTTCCTTCGTCTCCCTGGCGTCCCTCTGTTGTTTTTCAAGTTTCTCGGTTATCCGGGCTTCCCGCAGAGTCTGCTTCTTCATTCTTCGGTAGGCAGAACGGTTGGCAGTCTGCGCTAGATTGTCGTAATGAACCATGTCCCTACTCACCTGTTGACGTAGCGCACGTTGTTTAGGAAGAAGCCGGAGCATCATTAATTCGATACGGGCCTTGATATTGAGTGAGTTGTCAGCCTCGAACGTTTCGCTTCGGCTTGTATCCCAGGCCACTCGGTGGACCGGCAGGTTCTCCAAATCATGTTTCCGGGCTAACATCCTATTGTACAATACCCGCTCTCTCTCCTCCTTGAGACGGTCGACATCGACGCCGGAAGGCATGAGGCTAGGAATGACGCTCCTGGTTTTGCGCGATGCATGACTTGGGTAGCTGATGGATGTGCTTAGCGACTCGTAAGGGGATACGAAAGTCTTGTACATGCTTAGGCCATGACTCGGTGAAGGTACACTTGTGTCCTTGTGCTGGAGTTTGCGGGATACCTCCTCTACTGGCTCGGACGCACTTGCCTCATGCTCACCCTTTGTTTCCATTTTGTGGGCTGCATTGTCCAAAGCCTGGGCCGCAGCTTCAACGGCCTGATTGTTCGTGATGAGCTTTTTGCTCTGTTGAGAAGCAAAAAGCTGCTGTTGCACGTTTGGGGGGATTGGGTGATTCTTGGAAAGCATCTTGAAAGCAAAGATTTGGTTTCGCAAAATGTTCATCTGCTCGGCTGTGAAGCTACTCGCAGCAGCAGCCTGCGCTTTAGAGGCGCCAGCTGATGCTTGCCCTGGCACGGTGGTCAGCATGAATCCAAGCGCACGAGTCTTGGGAAATTATACCATTGACGCCGTTCGCAATTGCCTGCCCATTGGTGCCATTGGGCTGTTGCGGAAGCTGCGACTGACGCTGTGGTGCTTGCTGCTGCGCGAATATCTGCGACTGCTTCTGGAACTCTTTCTGTTTTTGCACGGCCATTAGGGTTCGATGGATTTTGACGAATTCAGGATCCTCTTGGGAAACGCCTTGTGCTCGCATCTGTTTGAACTTCTGGAGAGATATCAGCGACCGATCAGTTGGATTTCGTGGAGTAGCAAGGTGGATGTGGAGCTTCATGTGCAAGCGGACATACATCGAGCATCCCCTGGAGTTGTGCTTGGGAGAGGTTGGGGGGGATTATCGCTCCACCCTGGGTTAGGGCGGGGACGTTTTGTGCGGATGCCATGGCGAAATGCCCGGCGGGGAGCCGCTGGATAGCTCGCTATATCAGTGACTGCGTTATGGTTGACATTTGAACAGACGCGGCGCAAGCGAGTCGGCAGACGTTGATGGACTAAGAGCGGACTGGTAAGGCCGTGTGAAAATAGACGAGCGAGCTGATAGGTTAGTAAGATAAGTCGGTGTTGAGGGGCGGGCTTTCCGCGCGTCACGAAGGACGTGTGGTAGATTTTGGGAGATTCTGCAGCAGGTAATCTGACGGTGGGGCTTTGCCAACAGCGGCTTTCGATGTCAGATTTGGAGCAGCGTGATGGAGGTTCGACGAGGTGAATTCTAAGCTGGCATTAGGCTTATGAGCTAACCGTTTCGGGGATAAAGTACGGTCGCTATAGAAGCTTTTGCGCAGGACCATCTAGGACCAAAAGGCCAAAAACTTTGCGTGATATAGGGGTCAAACAAAGAACCTTCCAAAGTAGCTACATGAAAGCTACAGCCTGCTGGCTCAACCATGTTGTGGAGCATGACCCGATACCACGGCTTGTTGAGCAGGTTTAGAAGCACTGCGCAAACGGGCAGCGTATAGCTGCGCTACTATCGAGAGCAGTCCCACCAAAGACAAGACCTCCATTCAAGTGCTCAAGATTCCGTTCAAGTCCTGCATGCTCTCTGATACTATCGCCGACCCGCATAACCTGTGGTCGCCAAACTTGCGGGTGATCAACCTGCGCGCCGTAGCTCTCTTGCCCTGCGGACCAGCTGCCCGCGAAAACCAGTCCACGTCCTCTCGTCAAGTCCAGCTTCAAGCATAGGAGACATTGTTAGTACTCAAGGCACTTCTTTTCATGGGCGGGGGTGGCGGAGGCGGCGGTTTCTTCGCTCGTGATGGCGGTGGGGGGGGTGCCTGCTTCTTGCTATTCGGGAATGAAGAGCTCAACGCGGAGTAGCTGGCTGTTCTGGACGGTGCGCTACCAAGCGACGTAGCAGGAGAGGCTGAGCGTTGAGACCCAATTTCCCAGGGTCTTTCCGGGCTATCTTCATTCTTGTGATTGGACTCATCAAAGGAGTCACCGAAAGCATCCGGTCCTGAGGTAGCACGGTTCAAAGGCCGTAGCTGGGAACGTTGGACGCGCATGTTGAGATTCTCACTAGGGACTCGAGAAATTCTACCTCCTCCTATAGGTGACATGTCTCGAAGCTGCGTGGGGCCTTGGAATGTAGTAGATCTGTTGACGCCAGGCCGCTGATGATCAAGGTCAGGTAGCTCGGCTTCTCGGCGAGGTGACCCCGAAAGAATGGCTGTAGATGTTGTACGGGTCGAACGGATCGAGGGGCGCACTTCAGCGACCGGAGGTTCCTCTTCGACTGCACTGTACCTGTCTGCGTAGGCGTGTGCCGTGTTTGTCCGGTTTCTGCGATTGTCCCGGTCATTGGCCTCGTTTTGCCTGAGCAAATTGTCAGGTTCCAATGTCATCTGTGCACACAGAAGTGGGCGCTTACCCAGCGGGCCAGTCATTCTTCAATTGAAGGAGTACATCACGGCAGCGGTCGTAGTAGCTGAGCTCGGCATCAACGAAAGCCCCTAAGTCAGTGATGCTGTCCGCCTCGGCTTCCTTGATCTTTTAGGGGATCAGTACGGTACGCTACGAGACGTCAATGGTTTACCCACATCTTGCATACGGCGGTATACATCTTCGCTAGTCTCTTCGTATTTAGCTTTTTGAGAGCGCAGCTCTTCCTCTACCCTGAAGTCCTCCTTCTTTACCTTCTGCATTTTGGCCAGAGATGTATCGTAAGCAAGGCGACGGCTTTCCAACTTCTTTCGTGCGGCCTACACAATTTTCAACCGCTGTTGAGCTCCGGGTGTGAAGCGGAATCTACCTGATATTCTTTCATCTGAGCTAGAGATCGCTCGAGTGACTCCATCCAGCTCGAGGTCGCATTTGCAACGTAAGTCTCCTGTATCCGACCAATTCGTTCATTCGTCCTCCCCATGCCTGCAGTGTAATCAATAACAGCGCTTCTGATTTTCAAATCGGATCCAATCCGAACACCTACTTATAAGGCACTGCCCAAATTCCGAGTCATTCTCAAAGTCCTCGCCATGATGCAGCATAGTCGAACCCAGGTAGGATACAGGCAGAATCTTTTCTCTGTCATCTCCCTCACTTCGCTTCGATAGGGTCTTGATATACGCAGTCATGGATCTGTGGAGACGGTCCATGCCTGAGCAATGTCAATGCTGGTCCAGTCTGATGATCGAAGGCATGCTGACCTTGGTTCCGAAGATCCATCTCCACCTCCAAGGATTTGAACTCATCGGAAACGCTGGTCCTTGCCTCGCCTCCCATCCGCTCGCCCGCCCATTGCTTGAAGCGGCCAAGTTTCTTATTAACATTCATGTTGCCGCTTCCTGCGAAACCCCAGTCCTCTTATGCTTTCACAGACGGCCGAAGTCTCCGAAGGCGGGCAAACGGTGTTGTAGAAATCACAGAAGGAGGCTAGAAGAGAGTGTGTAAAAACGAAAGTGAAGCGATGGAGGAAAACTTCCAAGCTAGTAGATATTTGTTGTTGTTCAGAGCAAAGGGATTCCGGAGAGCATCACTTGGCGCGCGATTGCCAGAGTTCTTGCCGTATCAGTGCAGCGTCAATCTTATCTATGCCGGCACAAGCGATTGCTTAAATTTAGAACCGTTAAAACCGTTGAACGTTCTTTTCAATGCACTTTACCGCTACAAGCCCAAATACTGACGTAACAGACAGGCTCGCAAGCATGAAGGAGAAGTTCATGAATGAAGCACTGCTATCTAACAGGACATCGGTATTTCCTTCGCACCACAATGTCGCGTCATGATTTACGAGTCTGGAAACCCAGAAGTGGATGAGGAATTCTCTGCGCAATTATTGGTGTTCGTGGGCCCACGGCGGTGGTTCTGAGTCGGGGAGGGGATGGTTCGTGTCAGAGCATGCTTTACCTTACTCAAGCGCCGTCGTGAGGGTGATAAGTTGTGTCCCGGTGAGCTGTGGTTTGATTCGTCAAGCGACTTGACTCCTGGCATAACGTTCTGAAGCTAGAATCTACGCCGTCGACATTCGAGCACAGTGACAGCACCTACTTTATCTTCTACTTTAGTCACGTACCGGTTTGCTGTGAGGCTCATGGCAACCTCTCGAGCGCAATACGAGCATGCTGAGGATTGGTCTTGATTCTCCTTCTAGGGTCTCAGAGCGTGCTCTCATTTTGGCTGTTCTGCGCGAATATAAATCCGAATCTGGTGAGTCACTCGGATGCTGACCCTAGACGTGAATATCGCGAGGACATAACAGCCTTTCGATAGCTTCAGCCTCTGCAACATTGAGATCATAAGGCTGGCGCATAATTTTGCATCGCTGTTCAGATGCTAGCAATTGATGATTATGCTCGACTAGAGAGGCAAATTCGCCATTTCCCTTTAACGAACACATCAGGCCTCTAGTCCTTGACCTTTTGTGTACCACGCAGCAATCCAGTTCTCCGAGCTGCGATGAGACCCGCCTTTTGACCTTGTGCCGCGTACCGTGAGATCGTCGATGCTTTACCGATATGCTGGTGATTACCACCACCGTGGGGCTAGGACAGAGATGTCAATTTCTTGTAGGGCTATGATATCTTCACAGAAACTTACATGGTCGACTGGGTTCATGGCAACACCACGAGTCTTTGGCCACGAGTTGCGCTTGACGGCGAACTTGTGTTTCGCCCGCGAAGCCTCTGGAGAAAGACATCAGCTCTGTTATCCTTTTCGTACCGGCCTGTCATTGGGGTATGACATACTCAACAGCGGCTTATCCGTACGTCCCCCGCCCGCGACGATACCAATCATACCTCTCGCTCCGCTCTTGATCACCTTTTTTGCACCACTGGGCAGCTTGACTCGAGTTTTGCCCTCATCCGGATTGTGGCCGATGACCGTCACGTAGTTGCCCGATGTTCTTCCAAGCGCACCACGGTCGCCTTGCTGCTCCTCCACATTTGTAACGACTGTACCTTCGGGTACGGATCCTAGAGGTAGAACATTCCCGACCGTAAGTGCAGCGTTCTTGCCAGCGTAGATGAATTGTCCAGTGTACATGCCCTCGTTGGCTATGAAGGTCTCGGTGTGTAGTTTGAAGCGGTAAGGATCGCGGAAGGAGATTTTCGCCAGCGGTGCACCTCGGCCGGGGTCATGAATGATGTCCTTTACAACGCCGCGAATGTAGCCATGTCGTTCTGCGAAATCAAGTGTTCGAAACCTAGCTGGTGCTTTGTTGAGGCGGGTATGGGCCGCTGTTAAGTATATCAGCTGCAATCCCACACAGTCGATAATAGACTTACTGAAGATGGATCCGCGACCCTTCCTCTGATTGCGAATTACTCTACCCATGGTAACCACTACCTGTTGAATCTATTGCAGTCGATGAGTGTCAGAAACATTGTACGGAGTTCTAAAGCCTGTGGGTTCGCTTGAGGTGACCCCCGAAGTTTAACCGGCGCTATTTCCAAGCCGCCTGAATCTTAACACCACCCCTGCCCTCCTTTTTAGTTCTGCACACGCATTTGGTGCTCCCTTGATCGATGAGCATAACCACTACGATACGAGTGGTAGCATGATCGCTTGTGGCCTCTGATCGTTTGCAGTTGTCGCGCTCGTTACTTTCCATAGCCATCCACCTGAGGTAGGTAAATGATCAGATCACTGAACCATCTCTTAGAACCACATTACTCACCGCCGTCTTCGTGATCGTGAAGTGATTTCTTGGTTTTTAAATTGATTGGTTCTTGACAGCATTGCTTCTAATCTCGCAGTTGCCGCTTGGTGCAGAGATCGCGTCGTACAATGAGCTTTACATTGTGTATAATCTATTCATTTTGTGTTGAAATACCACAGTGCGTGGCTGCTTGTCTGTGAGTCTTGCAATTTGCAAGGTATCTCGATGGTGGGCTCCAGATTGTAAAGGGGAAATCTTAATTGAGCCTGGACCATGGCCCTTCAAGATCCCGCAACGCAGGAGGGCTGAATTCGGAATACTGCAAAGGCCAGCGCTTGGAGTGGACGAAACTATTGTTACCTTAGCCATCAATTACTCGGATTGGGGGCATTGTAAGGTAGGGTGACTCGGTTCCCTGTCGCAAAATCCGATCACACAAAGTCACAGGTCGCACACCGAGTCTCTCGGCACAAACTTCCAAGTACCGCACCAGAGCCGTGGAACCCTTAGAGTAATCGATGGCCACCGTCAGTCTCATTGCTGGAACACTAAACAATGTGTTACATTTGATTAGTTGGAACAAGATCGTGGGCTAAAGAGGCTGGCAAGGAGTGTGGCCACTATGCGAGAATACACGGGGAACCACCACCCAGTCATCAACGGCACAAGCGGCTGCTAGGATTCCGGGTGGCTCTCGTAACATATCAGTCTTTGTAATAGGGTTAAAGCACTGTCTTGTGCCATAGCACGGTTCACACTTACGCATGTTGAAGAAATCCAATTCGAGCTAGTTCATATACGCCGTAGCCGTTGTCGCGCTTGGCTGCGCTTGAGACCTGTAGTTTGTGCTTTAGATATCTCTCCCATGAACCTTTGCGTAGCCGTCATCAATCCCCCCCCCACCAGCTTGCTATGTCTTCTTCTGACCTCTCCGATCTTTCGTCGCCTTTGTCGACAGACGAAGAATTGGCTAATGCACCCATCCGTCCTGGGAGTCTCCAGCACTATTTCAAGAATGCTGCAGGGAAAGTCAGGCAGGCGTCACCGCCAGCGAAGAGAAAGCGGCCGCCATCCCCGCCCCATGAGTATGTCCTCGCAGACAATCCTGACATTGCTGTAAGTTCGATATCCGGACTCGTTGACTTGTTCGACTAGGCGCGAGATGCTCAGAGATGGCGCGTTGCTAACGCAAGCGCTGTTCAGTTCATGGTTATGTTCCGGTCACGCTTTAGCGACGCTTTCCCCAAGTCCTTACCCCATTATGGACCGCAAGACATAGAGCTAGGGGTGGTCGAAGCATTGCCTGGCGAACAAGTGGAAAGGCTACTTTGTGCACTGATCGGTCTGGTATTGAATCGCAAAAAAGATGTCGAGTAGGTTCTTTCAGGACAGTGGGGCCGATACCCAAGATTCGTTTTACTACATCTTGCAAAGGATGGATAATGAGCTGGCGCTAAATCTAATTTAGGAGAGGGCACCATGGACGTGCGCTCGAAGAAGCTATACACGCCCATGTGGGTCAATGGCCGTTTACATGGCAAGGTAGGAACCCGCTTCACGGAGGTGGAAACTTCAACAACATGGGTCCTGCGGAGCGTGTACGCATCAATGCCTGCTATATGAGCGCTGCTCTTGCTGACCACTTCTTAGCTCACCCTCCTCAAAGCACTGGTCGTCTGGTCGCTGTCTTCTTCCGAAGCTATTCAAGCGATTATCAGGGAGTCCTACAAGCAGCAACGACATGAGGACGACCTCAATCAGCCTCTTTCTGTACAGCCCTGGGGGCGTGACGGTGATAAACGCAGGTTTTGGCTCGTAGAGGGCCAAGATAATACGCATTTTCGGCTATATCGCGAAAGTAACCCCGCGTTGAAGCATAACACATGGCGAAGCGTTGCCGGCACAATCGACGAGCTCAACAAGGTTGCGAAAAAGCTAGGCGAAGAGAGTACGCAGGCATCGAGACGGCTCCAGGATCGCATCCTGGCAGCCATCCCAAGGTTTGAAGCATCAGAAGATGTGAGTCCCCTCCCGTACAATACAACGAGACCACAGCCTCGACCACCTCGAATAACATGAACTCAGAAACGAAAGCGCCGAGATTATCGCAATGCTCGCAAAGCTCAATTTACCCGTCCGACAGAACTGGGGTTCTCCCTTTACGAGGGACGTACACGCGGCAAGAGAATCAAGTACACCTTCTCTGACGACGAAGGAGCAGCGTCTGATGCCGTGTCGACGAGACGTTCCAACCGGCAGTCGGGTATATCGACTCCAGCAGAGTCAGCAGGGCCGACTTTTACCGCCAGTGGCCGACAAGTCCGATCAAGGGTTGGTGGTGCGTATGGGGAGACAATGCTAAGTGGACAACATGAGGATGACTTGCAAAAAGCAGCTGAGAATACCGAACATGTTGGTGATGAAGATGGGCAAACCGTCACCTATGGTCGTGGACAACGAAGTGCGGGCCGCAATGCGCGTGTCCGAAATCACAAGAGGGATCTCAAATCTTACGATGGAACTGATGAAGATAGTGCTGCTCCAACCAGTGTGGAAGAGTGGGAAGGTGGCGACGGCGACGACGACGCCGACGTCGACGATCAGATGATCGATAATGCAGACGAAGAAGACCTGGAAATGAGCGACGATGAGGTCAGTGTCGCTGATGATGAAGATCAAGATCAAGACAACGAAGCAAAGCGTAGCAGCCTCATCGTATCGCTGAGATATCAAGGGGACGCCAGCCCTCGTCCTTCCGTAAACGGGTTGCATCAACGTGAGGATCCGCCAATGATTGGCGTTCGAGGGCCAACACCGGTGGCAAGTAGCGACGTACAGGCGCAACCCGCCCACCACCCGTTCCGAAATTTCACTCTCCGGCCAGGTTCACATTCGCAGGAGGCTAAGCCGGCGATGCAGGATTATCAGGGCGACCTGAAGCAAAACAACATCGTAATCAAGGAGATTCCCCCAGCGCCCGGACAAGCCAGGCATTCTCGACCACTGGCCGACGCTGCGCCAGCCTAGGCAGCAGAGATCTGCTACAGGAGGGTTACGCCAGTGATTAGATGAAGCTTGAAGATAACCTAGACTAATGCTGAAGGATATGTTGGAGTAAAGATCAGTATACCCATTTTTGTTGCATCTTTGCTGCGTCATCACGTATGGAGCATGCACCTAGGCACAGCCTTTGCAAAAGTCACATGAGCTCTATCTACTTTACCTGGTCGTCTTAATTGCGACTTAGGGTGCGAACAAAACTCTTTGCTAAATGCTAACTCTATGTCTCCATACCTTGTCTGTGACGGGTATGCTTCGGCTGAATAAGGGGTTGTAAGCCGTCCACCAACCTTTTCACCACGCTTAAACCATTGAATCTTCTAGTCTTGTCGGGTTCCTGCGTTTATGAAACAGAGTGTCAAGGCCAGGGCGGTACATTAAGGTGCTTGTCTAGGATCGACTAATTTCTTGCTCGAACCGCGCTACTTAAGGAAGCGGCTATCACGTTCCAGCTAAGGGAAAGAGATGACCTAGGACAACACCGCACAACAACTTTTCGGTCCCTCAAAGCATCTGATTAAGCGTCCGAGAAAATGGATATCTACTTGAGAATCCCCTCGTTCGTCTGGCACAGCACATTAGGCACACTGTTATTGCGTTGTCTCTATCCTTCTCTAGTGCGCATCCAACATGAGGCTCTCCTCAGTTTTACCCTCTTTTGCGCTCATCGCGTTGTCTTTCATTCAGTTCGAAGCGTCGGTGGCGCTTGACCATGGTACGTGGATTCTGAGCCTGGCTGTGTTTTGACTTTCCCAAATGGTCGATGAACGATCGTGCCGAACCGAAACCCATTGAATCGTCAATGAATGCGTGAACCCATGGACTCGTACTTATCTCTTTGCTATACCTTTGATTCATTGTATTATGCCATACCATGACTGTATAATAGCTAAGATTCTTGAACAGCTGGCCATCATCACCATATTGACAAAGGCTACGGCAAAACGAGTTCAGGCGCGGCCCCTCTCATGGTATTTCGCAGAAGGAAGAAATGTTCCTCTATATCGGTAGGCACAGGTCCGGCCACCTCGGTCTCTGGCACTGGCAGCCTGGGAACGAATAGGACTGCTTTGAGCACTTCACTGCCTTATCCCCGAACCTCGATCGCTGCCGGAGGTTCGCCGGTACCAGGCAGTGGCAGCGGCGAGTCTCCATTGACTGGGGCAAGCAGCGGCAGTGGCGGATCTCCTTCGACTGGAGGGTCTGTGCGAACTTGTCGACCAGCCACAACCACGGTTACTAATACGAATCAAGTCACTGTCACCGTTACTGCCAGTGCAGGCGCTGGCTCCAGCCCTGTTAGTAGCCCATCCGGTGCTTCGACCGGCATATCGTTCGCTGGCCCCTTCAGCAGCAGCATATTCTCAAACGGGACATCTGCTACAACTATTCTTTCGCAACAAAGCGGAATCGCGGCTTCCACCAACGTCGTCGCTCCTGTCTTGAACGCTGGTTCATCCTCGACATATTCCTCCATAGGTGCATCGGCCACGGCAGACTCACCCGTAGGAGCATTGTCTTCCACACTCCCTCCGATAGGATCATCATCTGCGCTTTTCCCAGTAGGAAGTGGTTCGGGCCCATCCAGCAACAGCAGCTCCCCAGTCACACAGTTCAATAACTCTACAAGCGCGAATGTAGCGCCAGCAGCAGGCGAATTCTGGGCTGGAGCAACCATAGGTAATCTTCCGCGTCTGGAAGCAATCCCAGGGCGGGTCTACTACGACTTCGATGGCAAGACGGTGAAAGATCCCGTGCAAACACTCGGTGATGCCGGGGTGAACGCTTTCCGGCTTGAGACATCCCGTGGTCAGTGCTTGGGACCGAGTCACTTCGTCAACAACGGCTCGACTTTGGGCGAGGAACTCCTCTTCGAATTAGACTGGGGATGCATCGATCTTCAGGTCAAGATGGCTCAGCGTGCCAGGGCCGCAGGCCTGAAGCGGTTCCAGCTCACGATCAACCAAGGCTTCCCCATCCCTAAAGGGCTAGAATCCTTCAATTATGCGCAAATGATTGACAACATCAAGACCGAGGCAAAGCGTCAGCTTCAGCCATTCTTAGATGTGGGGATTGTGCCGGATATCATCTTGATGGAGAACGAAGGTACAGATGGCTTTCTCATGATAGAAGAGTCCACGAACCACACCAGAGGGTTCAATGACGGAAAAGCGAGTGCCGAAAAACTAAATCAGGAACTTTGTGGCCTCATACCGACGGGCAAGATAAACTCATACCCTCAATATTCCGGATACGTCAAAGCGGAGATTAACGCTTGTAACGAAGCCATCAGCGCAGCTGGCTTTCCAACCGACACCACCCGGTACGGACTGCACTCCCATGGCCAATTCGTACAGTGGAAAGAAGGCTTTGTCCACGGTCCCGATCAGCATAGCCAGTCTGAGCTACTTGACTCTAATCAGGCTACCTGCTCCGGCCCGAACCCCATTCCAGCTGACATCCTGGCGCAGAACGCGACAACCATGCTTACGATAATGGGTTTCTCAGCGTACCCCGACCCCATGACCCCAACAGACATCGATTCCGTCTCCAGCCAGAACGATACCCTCACCCGTCTCGTCAAATCACTGACCCAGATGCAAGGCTATTCCGACGCCTGGGGAAAACACAACGATGGTCCGTTCGCCGGGCAGTACAAGTTGCAATCTATGGGGGTGGAGTATTCCACGCGATACACCTTCGAGCAGATCCCGCAGGAGGTAGCGCTCACGGAGTTGATGTTCAAGACTGTAAAGCAGTTCCCGGCTTTCTTGGGGATTCTGTGGTACGAGGCTTGGTACTGCTACAGTGACTGGGAAGGTGGGGATGCGGCGCTGTGCCATAGGATCACGGATGATCCAAAGATCACTGGGGAGGCGCCGACCAATACGTTGAGGACGTGGGGTGCGCAGGCTGTGTCCCCCTGGAAGTGAGGTCGCAGGGTTAGAGTTGGATGGAGGGTGAGCTGTGCTTCTTGAGTGGATGCGGAACGCTGGACATCGTGGTTACAGTCCGGTCGAGCTGGTCTCTTGCCGAAACATTAACTTCTTGGGGAATGTCTGAGCTTGAGTCGGACGATGCTATGTATAAACTTCGATTCGCCATGTACGGTTGTTATGTCGGCTCGCCACTTAGAATCCGTGTTGTCCATTTGATCTATAGGTCGGGATTGGATCATGGCCTGTGAGAGTATCCAGCCTTGGCCCTTGCGCCTGTGCTTCTTCATGATATGTACATAAAAACCTCCCTAACCGTTAAGCCTCCTGCCTATCACCCATCTCTGGGTGCTGCTCGAGCCAACCAAGGATCTATCTTTGGTTTCGTCCTACATGAAGACACCAGTCAGCGATCTCGTCTAATATAGCAATAAGACAGCCTCCGAACAACACCGACAACCCCCGAGCTAACGACATGCCCCTCCATCTACCATATTTCAGGATTCTAGCAGCTTACGTTGAATACGTCTTGTATGCCGCCCTACTAGCTGTAAGGTTCGGCCTATGGTCTGGCAGTTCCCAGGCCCTCTGCTGCGTTCTCAGAATGGCGTCTTCCGAGGGCGGTTTGTCCACGAGATACGACATCCAGGCGTGCCACCCAGGTTCAATTTGTCCTCTACAGCAGCGAAACTCCGTCAGCGCGGGACTTGATCACGAAATGAACACAGGCTGTCGGGAAGGCGACCGTACGGATCATATTCCTTCTCTTTGTAGTCTACCCATCTTGTCCGCACTGTGCTTTAGTCAGCAGCCACCCAACCGTATTCCCAAGATCATGGACGGCGTGAGCCAGTGCCTGATCCAATGGCGCCAGAAGCGACGTACATGGCAGCTCCTCCTCTTGGTTCTCGTAGTACTTGTTTCCGTAGCGGTCTGAAGCAATGTAGGTGCCGGCTTTGGTGTCGCCAATGTATTGCATCTGATGGGCGTACTCTTTGATGCCGATCTTGCGGAGATTCCGCCATGTACGCAGTATGGTAGACATGCTGTTCGAGCGGCAAATGCGGATCTTCTATGTAGAAGATGGTGTAAATGATTGAGCCCACGTTCGTTGGGAGTCTTTGCTGCATTCCACTATTCCCTCGTTGGTACTGATGCAGCCACCAGGGGGGGTGCGGGAGCGCTAGTAGGGGTTCCCGGGGAACACCTCTTTTTTCGCAGTCACCACCGCATACAAATCGATGCAATTTAATCAGTACTGCACCATTTGCATCAATTCTTTCGCATGCATCTACTAATTAATGTCTCGAATATATAAGCAAGAGTGTTCTGGGGTATCTGACGCGGAACCAAACGACGTTGCGAAGCTTGACATGCTAAAAAAGAAGTTCTCTTTGATCTCAACTAGGAGGGTCGCCAGCTCCACGGAGCTGCGTCGTTGCTTAGGACTCAGTAGGGCTAAGATAGGGTTGAAAAGCGATTGTGCGGTCGCTGCGCGACCGCCAACTTCAAAGCGACGTCAAATCTGCCACAGAGCTTCGCATCAAGTGGTGAAAGCTAAATTAGAATGCGCTCAATAGAATTTAAAATTCAAAATATCTACTTGATTATTATATTTGTAGATGCAAACATGTAGCAACTGCGACAACGAAAAAACTATTAATAGAAAGATTACATAAGATATTAATCTTGACGACAAAAGACAATCAACCAAATCGATCTTAACGACGAACAACAATCAATCAAAACGATAGAGATAAGAGAAATTTCAATGTAATATAGATTGCATCTAAAATATTATCTCTCTTATCTATCTACAAATCTCTACAATACAAGCTTCGAAAATCTATTCTATATGTCTAATATATATAAAATGTTAATTAATTACTTTAGACTGCTTATTATAACAAGACATAGCTATATAATTGTTATATATATCAATCTTAACGCTCTAAAGCAAAAACTTACTAAATTGCAAGAGAAATTATTTTGTTCTTAACTATAGCACAATATAACTAGATCAAAAAGTTAACGTTTTTATAGAAATTCTCTTAATTATAGATTGCACAAAACTTAATTTAACTAAAAGCTATTAAATCTCGAAAACAAATATTAAAAAGAATTCGAAAAATATCTAGAGTAAATAATTATTTTCTTCTTATTTTTAAATACAAAAACTAAAAGATACAAAAAATATCTCTTACTAGATTTCAAGAAATAAAGCAATATCTTAAGATTTTTAATTGTTATATCGATAACAATTTTATGTTTGTTAATTAATTGTATAAAATAGAGTCTCTACTATTTAATTTTTTTAATATATTAAAAATATATCTAAAATTAAATCGAGACATTGCTAATTTGCTATTAACAAAATATTAAATCTTTTTAAAGATTGTTCAAAATATGTTTTAAGATAAATACAAAGAAAGCTTAAAAAGACTTTAAAATATATTGTTTAATATTAGAAAGCTATCATCTTTTTCTTAAATTTAGCTCTAAAATTATTAAAATCTTAAATCTTTTAAAATCTTCAAAGAAGAAATTATTAAATATATAGACAATAATAATATAATTAACAAAAGAATTTTTCAAATTATAACAATATATTATTTATACAAACAAATTCTTTAATGAAGTTAATTCTAGCATATCTAAAAAGCAATTAAAAATAAAAAAGATATTTACAAAGCAACAAAACTAAAGCTTTATAATTGTCTTAATTAGTACTATTAGTTAAATGCTATATATAATATAATAAGATTTTAATACAATACAATATCTAACTATTGTATATATAATAAAGCAAGCAATAGTAGAAAACTTAGAAAACTTAAGAAATATTGTAAGAAAAAAAATTATCTTAATGTTACGCTAGTACTTTCGTAAGAGATATTAGAGAGAGTTATGCTATAAGAGAGATTTGTAAACGTCTTTAGGCAATGCAAGCAATTACTTGATAACAAGAATTTGCAACTTTAAACAATCGTAACAATAAATCAAGACTTAAGATAAATTGAACACGATTTATAAGAGAGTCGTATTAGAAAATCTATATACTAAAGAAAATTTCTCTTGTTCGCTATGTTCGTTATCAAGCATGTCGAGCATTGCTTGTTCGACTCGTTGTCGAACATATTAAGCATTGTTCGTTCGACTCGCTATCGAACATATTAAGTATTGCTCGTTCGACTCGTTGTCGAACATGTTAAGCATTGTTCGTTTGTTAAGTCGTCGAACATGCAAGCAATTGTACTTCGTGCTACATGTTGCGTTGTAATTAATATATCACGTTGTTTCGAGCTTAGACTCGTAACATTATCTTTTTTCTTAAAGATTTTCGTCTTGAAAGTTAATCGTCTTTTATTATGTCTTGTTAGCAACAAAGTCGTCTTCGTATTGCATTCGAAATCAAACGCTACAATAGATTAATAAATATTGCTTGTGAACGTTGCTCTCTCTTTGATATTTTTATATTGTCATGAAAGACTTCTTGTCTCGTTTGAAATGTTCGAAATATGTTCGTGCGATTAAATCGTGCGTGAACATGTCTTGATTTTCTCTCGATCATAATAGAGAAGATCTTTTTGTTAAGATCGCTAAAGATGAAGCTTTGTTAACAATCGTCATAACTTGATTGCTACGAAATAAGAAAATTTTGAAGAAAATTAATGCGAAGACGAAACGAAAGACACAATGTCTATTGTTAGAAATAAAGAAGTTGAATGCTTTTGAGTTTTTCAATTGTTTTATTGCGAATGCTTTTGTTAGATTATCTTTTGTCTTCTAGTTATTCTTCGCTATGCTAAATGATTTTTCGAATGTTAATAGAATCTCTAGATAAAATCATAGCAATTATTAAGATTTTTCTTGAGTTCTTATGTGTTCTTTGATATAAAATATTCTTTTTACTTGATTAGATAGTTTTGATCTTATTGCTTTAAATTTTTTTTCATTTTGTATTAACTTTCTTTCTAGACTTTGTAATGAAATGTTTTCTATATAGACGTATTAAAGTCAATTAATTCTAATAATAAGATACAAAATACTAGAAATATTTTGACGTTCTTGGGTAAATCAGGTTTATAGTTGATTAATCTCTTAGCTCTTTTAACGAGAAACAATTCGTTCTTGACATGATTCAATTTCTTGCTTGGCTTCCTTATCTTAAAATTTTTCGTAAAAAGATAAACTTTATTTCTCTCTTTTAGTTGAGATGTCGTTTTTTGTTTTTTGTTTTAGTACTTGATCGATCTTTCTTGCATTATCGAGATGTTGTCGTGTATCTTTTTTAGCGTTGCTACTCTTTTAATAACTAATTGCGTCAATAGATGTTTTCGCTCTTTTCTAAAGAGATTAAGTTCTTTGTTATAATTGGCGAAGAACGAAGTTATCTTAATAATATTTAAAATCTTTGCATTTAATGCTAATTGTGTTATAAATAGAAGTAATACTTAATTGTTGTAAGTATTGTTGACGTAATGTCTTAGATATTGCTTTAGACTTTAATTTGTTCGTTTTGTTTAATCATTCGTGATCGAGTAATAGATAATAGACATTCGAAGTCTTGTATCTAACTTTGAAAGAAGCGTCTTTTAATAGTTAGACGTGAAGAGCTTGTCTCTATCATTAATTAGTTCTTTAAGTATATTATAATATCGTATAAGTCAATTCAATATAATGTATTTTAGTTGTTCTACGATGAATCTTTTCTTACATGCGATAATATGTGAATACTTGATAAGTTTGTTAATCATTATTAATATTAAATTATATTTGTCTTCAATTGCTAGATTCGTTAATTTAGACAACTTAATAATAAAGTTTATCGTAACTTTATCTTATGACGACTTAAATAACTTCTAATATTGAATTTCGTCATAGCTTGCATATGTATCATGTTTGTTTTATTAATAACTAAGACATCGTTTAATATATGTCTTAATAGCTTGTCTTATCTATAAGAATTAACAATGCTAGCATAAAAGCTAAAGAATTTTTGTTACTTTCAAGTGTTCTTGCAATGATTCGTCATGATGTTCTCTTATATATTTATTAGTTTTGTCGATAAATATCTAGAGTTTTTCTTTCTTTATTAAAAACTTTTTTGTATTGTCTCGAAGTATTCGTAATGTAACATTTAGCTCGTGTTTGTTAATTAATAGTAATTTGTCTTTATTGATCTTAAGTATGTTGTAATTAAACGATTTTTTCGTTTCTATATAATTATTTCTTTTGCTAAGTGCGTCTACTTTGTCATTATTCTTTTCTAAAATATATTGTATTTTAAACTTGTATTGTTCGAGTCGTTCTAATTATCGTATTTGTCTTCTATTAAGTTGTTTAATAATGATAAAGTGCACAAGATTTTTATGATTTGTAAGAATCGTAAGTTTTAATAATTCTTTAATGTATACTTTTTATAACTTTAAGAAGACTACAATAGCGAATAGTTTCTTGTTGTAAACATCGTAATTTTGTTTAATTAGCGAGAGTTTTCTCGAAAGATATGTTATTAAATATTATATGTCTTTATGCTCTTGATTGAAGTATGCATCGATAACTAGATTTAATGCGTTAATTTCAATTCTATTTAATAATCGTAAATTGTACATTTTTAGTATTGATTTCTTCAAACATTTTAGTTTAAGATTCTAAAATGATTTTTTTTCTACAAATTTCTATATTTATGACGTATTTTTTTTCGTAAAATTTGTCAATAATATCGCATTGACGAAGTAGTTTTTAATGAACTTCTTGTTGTAATTTATGAAATCTAGAAAGAATTGCACTTTCTTAACATTAATAAATAGTTTTCATTTTTTGATTGCTTGTAGCTTTTTAAGATTTATGCGTATTTTGTATCGTCTCACGACAAATCTAAGAAAATCAATTTTTTCTTAATAAAATTCGCATTTCTTTGATTTAAGACGTAAGTTTCTTCTATTTAGACATTCTAGTATTTTGAAAATATAACTAATATGTTCTTTCAAGATTTTTGAGTAAATTATGATGTCGTTCAAGTATGCTATGACAAATTGATTTAGATGTTGTCGTAATGCATCATTAATTATTTTTTGACACGTTGTCGAAACGTTTGTGAGCTCGAACGACATCATTGTATATTCGTATAATTTATATCGTATGCAAAAAGCTATTTTTTACTCTTTTCTTATTTTTATTCTAATCTAATTGTACGCTTCTCGTAGATCTAGTTCGATAAAGTACTTAACTTCAAATAGTCGATTTTAAAGCTCGTTAATGTTAAATAGTAAATATTGATTCTTAATCGTAATATGATTTAGCTTCTAGTAATTGACACATAAACGAAAGGTTTCGTTCTTCTTAAATACAAAGAGAATCGAGTATTCTATCTATGATTGGGATTTTTTAATAAATTCTTTCTTTTCGTTTTTTGCTAGATATTCGCGAAGTACTTTGAGCTTCTTCTTAGATAAAGCATATATAGATTCAAACGTGAGTTGCTTGTCTAATTCAAGTCTAATTTCATAATTTCACAATTAATGTTTAGCGAGAGTCTCTATTGTTTTCTTTTCTTAAAATAGATGCTTTCAATTGTTATATATTCGTGATATATGCTTTAGCGATTTCTTCGTTGTATTAAATAGTTTAAAACTCTTAGAAAATTCGCAATTTTTTTCATTTATTTTGACTTTGTAATTTAGTTAATCTTTGTTAATGTTTGTCGAATCAAACTTGATTAAATCGTTCTTTTTTAAAAATGCAAATTCGCATTTTGCGATCGAATTTCGACTCTATCTTTTATCTATTATCGAACGTTGTTAATGCGTAAATTAAATATGAATTGCGTAATCACATCGTTCAAATCTAAGTATTCGTGTATTTTAGTTAACTTCTAGATTGTGTTGCTTTAATTAAAACATTTCTAAAACAATATTATAAGTAATTATTTTTACTATATTAAAGATTAATTTCTTGTGATGTTGCTAAATAACTATTAATAGTGATTTCGTTTCTTTGTTTACTTTTTCATTCTTGTTAAATAATAAATTTTCATTTATAATCACTAAGTTGTAAGCGTTAGACTTTTTTCAAGTAGAGTGTTTTTCTCTCTTTATAAGAGCTTTGATCATAAAATTATTTGTCGCATTAGAATCGATCATTGCGATAAGTTAACAATCATTGATTTTAATTAATGTAATAAAACATCGTGCGTGTGCTATTAAGTTTAGTTGCTATTATTGAGCTAACATATTGCATTTCTTTAATATGTTCTTTACCAAAAAACTTGATCTTTTTTCTACTCTTGTGCTACGATTTCTATTGCAAACGCCTGTTTGCGCTAAGCTTCTTTTTGTTGCTAAATTGCTAACTTTGACTTTCTAGAAAATTAGTTAACTTCTTTCTTTTCTTCTAGATAAGTCTAGCATAAGTCGTCGTAGCAAGTTGTTCAACTAAGTGTCGCATGTCTCTTTGATTGCTCTATCTTTTGTTTAAATAGATTAACACTATTTAATTGTCGTTCGATTTCGTCAAGAATGTCTTTTTCTTTAGTGGCGTCGCTTTCTAGCGCTTTCTCGCATTTATCTACGATTTAATTATTTTGTCGTTTTTTCGATAAATTATCTAAAGCGTCGAATCGTTTCGTAATCTCTTTTAGCATTTCTTAAAAGTTTTTTCAATCGTCTTCGATATCTAAGTTTGTGATTAAGTTGTAAGAGTATAACGTTCTTGAATGTTTTTTTTGTCATATTTTTTTAATGACATTGTTAACTTCTTGCGTAGATGCGAGTGCCTTGTCTAATAATGTTTCATTTAGAACTTTCTATAATTGATTTAGGTTTTCTATTAGACAATAATTGTCGTTCGATCTAGTCTTGAGAATGTTCGCTTTTGTGTCAATTTGCTTTTTAATGTCGTTCTAGCTATTAAGTATCTCTCTTAACATAGCATTGATTTGTTGACGATCTATTAAGTTTCGCGATCGACAATCTCTTGCGAAGTGACTCGATTTGCCATATAAATAGCACGTTTTTAGAATTTGTTACTTTGCTTTCTTCTAGAGTTTTTTTCTTTGCGTCGTTAGATAGAATTCAATTTCATAGATGCAAACTTACGATAGTTTAAATTACTATACTTTTGATTGAAACGAGATTCTTCTAAATAATATTTGATCGTTAATTCAAAAAAGATTTTTGCCCTTTCTTGAAGTTGATCGTATCTTTTTTTTATAGCTCTTTTATATAGTTTGTCGTCGAAATCGATAATTACTTCAATGAGATCAAATATATCGTTAATGAATTTGTTATCGCGCATAATTTCGTTCTTAAGATTGTTTTTAAGATTTTATCGAAACATTGTCATAAGTGCGACATCGTCTTATTTGATAAAATTAACATACTTTTGAAACCTTGTTGCATACTCTATTGCAAAGATTCGTTAAATCAAACGTTAAATTATTCTTTTTGCGATTTGTTTCTCGTTAAATGTTTCAAAGATTCTTCGAAGTTCTTTCTTAAAGTTGTCGAAATTCGTGAACATTGTACGAGAATTTTCGTCATAATTCTTCAAATACTTGCGTAAGTTTGACTTGAGCTAATGTTAAACTCTTTCTTTAAGAAATGTGAATGCGAAAATTGTCTTTTTGTTCGCTAGAACAAGATAGAAGATGAAATAAATATTTACTTGCATAAGCTAGTTCTTTAGACCAATTTGATCTTCATGATAGACGTCGAGTTTGTTAATTCTTATCTTGTCGTCTTCATCAAAGAGTCGACGTGATGCTATTGAGCTAGTGTTCGAGATAGGGGCGCGTTGACCTAATATAGACATTCTTAGGGTGTTCAAAGTGTTACGCTAGTACTTTCGTGAGAGATATTAGAGAGAATTATGCTATAGGAGAGATTTGTAGGCGTCTTTAGGCAATGCAAGCAATCACTTGGTAACAAGAGTTTGCAACTTTGAGCAATCGTAACAATAAGTCAAGACTTAAGATAAGTTGAACACGATTTATAAGAAAGTCGTGTTAGGAGATTTATATACTAAAGAAGATTCCTTTTGCTCGCTATGCTCGCTATCGAGCATGTCGAACACTGTTCGTTCGACTCGCTATCGAGCATGTTGATCATTGCTCGTTCGACTCGTTGTCGAGCATGTTGAGCATTGCTCGTTTGCCAAGTCGTCGAGCATGTAGGCAATCGTGCTTCGTGCTACATGTTGCGCTGTAGTTAATATATCACGCTGTTCCGAGCTTAGGCTCGTAACACTTAATTTGTTCTTTTGTTAAACAAGTACAAAATCTATAAAGATTTAATTCTATTGGATAAAAATATCTTAGAAGAGAAAATACTTTTCTAATTGAAATTTACTGTCGACTATAATTAATATATAGAAGTAGTGTGACCGTCAGGTCGGGTTTCAACCCGATCGGGTTGGCCCGCCCAACCCTGACCCTGGGGTCAGGCAAATTTCCTAGCCCAACAGGGTGGGACGGGCGAAGAATGCGCGCCGAGCGTCCAACCCGACCCACCCGATCACGTGACGCGCTAATCATATGCGGTTAGCGTGGACCCTGCGCTAGCCCAATCCAGTTAGCGCATAGATAAGATAAGATAAGATAAGCGAATGCTAACGCGACGAAGTTAGCTTGAGTTCTTGGCATTGGCCCGACGAAGCCCGACCCTAGGGTCAGGTTCGCGCCTTGACCCTGGCCCAACCCTACGAGGCCCAAGAGGGTGGGTCGGGTTGAGAAAAAAGTGTTCGACCCGACCTAACGGTCACATTATATAGAAGAGATTAATCAAAATGCGCAACTTCGAGCCAATTATTATACAAATATATATTGTTTCCGCTATTAATAATCTCTTTTTATGCTTGTATTAGATACAACAATACTTAATTTGTATCTATTGTTCAAATAGATGCATTTAGAGACAAGAATAACCTATTATTAATAGCGACAAGAAATAGATATAAATCTTATAAGAAACTTTGTTAAACAATTGTTAGGGAGTTAGGTCTAACATCGGTCCAAAAGGCCAACCCGAACGTCGAAGCTTATCCAATTCTCTAACTTCCACTATATAGCGTTCTGTCGTAACAACAATATCGAAATCTATCTAAATTTAATCTAAATTTAGACTAATTGCGTCGGGTCGAATTATCGAGTTCGAATCGAGTACTCGATTCAAATCTTGACGATTCGTATTAACTCGATTCGAAAGTCTTGGCAATTCGATTTCTAAAGTTGAAACTAACAATTCGAGTCGATTTCTATACTTGGAATCGAAACTCAATCCAAAAAATCGATTCAAATCGCCAAGACTACTATTTTTAGTAAATATTATTATTTTTAGTAACAATTAATTAATAATTTAATAGAAATAGTTAATCTATTTAAATTAATTAATAAATATATTAGACTATTTTTATATTATGTATTACTAATATGTATTATCTAGAAAATAATTAAAAAATTCTAAATTTAAACTAAATTTAAACTATTTTTAGTATTCTTGGCATTTTTGGCGATTCGATTCGATTTCTAATATTGGAATCGAAAATCGACTTAAATCGAATTGAATCGATTTCAAAATAATAGGAATCGAATCGAGTTTCAAGTCGAATCGATTTCTAAAATTGAAATCGAAACCTAATCGAACAATTAGTCTATCTAAATTTAAGATCTTCGATAGAGCTTCTCGAGCATTATTGAATACAAATTAAAAAGCAATGTTGCTATTTTTGTTAGATTCTAAAACAACAAACAATATTAATACAAATTCGATCTATGTTGCAGAAAACAAATAATAACGAGACTAGAAAAAGATTTTATTAAAGATTTTTTGATTGTACAACAAAGACGTGCGAAGAAAAGACTGCTTGCAAAACAAATATTTGCTAAAAAGAGCTTTATAGACTTATATTAGAATATTATATATAGATTTTCTCAAAATCGTCTAGAGATGGTATCTGCTCCTACTATACAAATTGTCAAGCTTTTGATGTACCGTCTTCGATTCGCTCGCGGGAAAGTCCTAGCCCTAGCCGTGGACTAGATCCCGTGGCTGCATCAGTACCAGACGAGGGGATAGGGTTGATCTTTCGAACCCTATAATTTGCCGTGCTCTTCAGAAAAGACAGTCAAAGGAACCACTGCAAAATGACGGTGCACAGAAGTCCACCATGACCAAGACCCAAAGCTTCTGTCTTCTGTCTCCAGGAGGTCAGCTCTGACAGGAATATTCGATGCTCGTTCCCCGCATCGCAAGCCACCGTCTACGTTCAATCCCGCAAAGAAAACCACAGCTACCATGGCATCCCCCTCGCAGAACCTGGTCCTCGACCGCGCCTGTAGCATCGCCGCAGTCATACCAGCATACCCCCGCTCTGGCCAATTTGGTATCAGAGCTGGACCAAATAGCTCCACGTATCGACATCCGGGCTGATCAGATCGAAGTGCTCCCCGGTCCTGTAGAATTCTACGAAACACTGAAGAAGAACATATCCAAAGCGAAGAAGAGAATATTTCTTGCAACGCTATACATTGGCAGAGCAGAGACGGAGCTCATCTCGACCATACGAGAAGCCCTACTAAGCAATGGCCCTGATCTTAGAGTTTCCATCCTAACAGACGCTCTGCGTGGTACTCGAGAGTCTCCAGATGCCTCCTGCGCCTCCCTACTTGCTTCATTAGCAACAGAGTTTCCAGATCAAGTCGAGATCCGAATGTATCATACACCCAACTTGACAGGTCTGCGAAAGAGGTTCGTCCCAAAGCGCATCAATGAGGGCTGGGGGTTACAGCATATCAAACTCTACGGCACTGATGATGAAATCATCCTCTCGGGCGCCAACCTTTCAAGCGACTACTTCACAAGGCGGCAGGACCGGTATCATGTCTTCTCCTCAAAACGGGTGACTGACTACTTCGCACGTATCCATCACACCATCTGCAGTGTCAGCTTCCTCCTTCAGCCCGACCCCAATCCCTCTGCATACACCCTCTCCTGGCCGATCACCAATTCTGCAAACTCGCCCATCACCTCACCCTCCGCTTATATTCGTGCCACTACTTCCCTCCTGGCACCTTTAATCACAGCCGCCCCCACCCCAAAACACCCTACCACAGATACGAGCCTCTACCCCATTTTCTGCCACCCGGCCACGCTCAACACTGAACTCCCCGCCCTCCGTACGCTCCTCCGCACCACTACCCTCCGCTCCTACACTTTCACGGCCGGCTACTTCAATCCACACCCCTCGATTACCGCCTCCCTGCTCGCCGCCCGCGCCCCCGGCACCGTCCTGACCGCCTCGCCCTTCGCAAACGGCTTCTATAATTCTCCCGGGATCTCAGGACTGCTTCCCGCAGCCTACTCGCACCTCTCGCTGCGGTTTCTTCAAGCCGTCCGAAAAGCGAAAGGGAACATTCGTCTCCGAGAATGGCGGCGTGGGACCGTGGGCGAGAAAGACGGCTGGACTTATCACGCGAAAGGGTTGTGGATCACCCTTCTGCAGGCGCCGCGTATGCATCAATCTTCACACTTCAAGCCTGGGGCGACGGCGCCGCCAAGAGTGCCGTCTGTGGAGGCGATGTCTGGGGAGGCGGGACCAAGTGCGATGGTGATAGGGAGCTCAAATTATACTAACAGGAGCTATGGCTTGGATTTGGAAGTCGGAGCGCTCGTCGTCACGAGCGATGAGGGGTTGAGACGTCAATGGAAGATAGAGGAGGAAGCGCTGGCGGAACAGAGTCGAGAGGTTGGGGAGGAAGAATTGAAGAGTCCACAGAGGAGAGCGGGATGGAGGGTCAGGGCGGCTATGTGGATAGTAAAACTTGTGGGTGGGTCACTGTAGGTTGCACGGAGCATAAAATGAGTATGCACATGGGGACACAGACATGTAGCTTCAGGGACGGCAACGGTGGTTCTATGACATCGGATTAAGAGCTAATGGGCATAAATCGCCTCTTCCAATACCCCAGCATATTACATTTTCCAGGAGCCAACCCATTCAAACTCGGACCTGCGGCTCGCTACTTGATGGCTTCACGATGCTTTGACTGTCTGCCTCTTTAGTCATGGACTTTGGCTGGCTGTTCAGTCCATCGTCCTTCCGTGTTTTCGTCCTCTCCTTTGTCCATAGGTACAACGGAATAAGTGCACCACTTCTAGTCGGCGCACGGGATAATCCCCTCGCTGGAGTCTTGAGGCTTATCGAGAGGATCGAAGTAGTATTCCTCTCATGCTCTTTCCTACTCTCTTTGGTCAACAATCTACTTTCGTTTTCGTCCTGAAGAAGGATTTGAGGGTCTTTGGTTGCAAGCGAGGGGCGTGCTGTGGATTGTTATGATGACACTCGCAACTCTCAGCTATTTGGGAAGGGATTCGCATTATTGAAGACATGCGGTACTCGATGAAGATTTTCGTACTAGGAAGATAATTCGAAAGGAAGAGGGCTAATCAGGATAGTGAGGAAGCTTGAGCTGCTCATTTTATATCTCTGCCACGAGAACGATTAATAACCCTCTAAGGCTCATTCAGCGTTTCACCTGGTGAGAGCATTATTGAAGTGAGACTTGTGACCGTGCTTCTACTACGAAACTTTTCAACCCCCATTTGTCGAATCCCATCCTCTATCAGGATTGCAACTCGGTTCTCCCTCGAATCGCCGTCTTATCCGCCAATGCTGCGTCACCAGCAATCCTCCCGTCATTCGGGTTTCTCAAATCCATTAATCAGTAGATTGAATGCTACCAGTCCCGCTCTACTGCCCTGAGAGGGACCCATGCATGTATATCGTGAAATGGTAGCTGAATGGGAGTACCTAGGGCAGTGACCGGAAGGCGGCAGGGACGAATGTGGCTAATTAATATTATACTAATGGGATATAACCCGGCAGCCGCTAAGGAAACTTCTCGTAGTAGCGCTCCTGATCACGCTCCAAGAGAATCTCATCGTCACTGAAGTTGAAGTAATCTTTGAAGGCCTCTTCAATGCGATTGAAGCGCATCACATGTTCCGGGTAAATTTTGTTCAGGGCCCCATCTATATTCGCACCTTGCAGTCCGTGGGCCAGCCAAAATCCGAACGGGCCTCTCTTGCCAAAGGAGCCCTCACGCTTCCTGGAATTGACTTCAAAGCTCTTTATGTTGCATTGATTGAGGTATTCTTGGTAGCCTCCACGATCGAGCAGGCCCAAAAACTGTGATGCTTGAACTGTGTCGAAAAGTGCCTCTATGTCTTTGCACCCTCGTACCATCATGGTCGCCAACCACAGTGTCGGTTCTACAAATCCTGAGCACCACAGCTCATACGGCGGGTCGAGTCCACTGGTACCCCGCTCCTTGTTAGGTAGGTCAAAGCATGACAACAGCCAAGCGACCCGAATAACAACAGGTGTACTGGTAGTGAGATCCATGGGGACCAAGAGCCCATCAAAGTCAAGGAGCTTTTTGTCCACGAGAGCACAGTAGATGTCCCAGATTGCGGACTGCTGACGACCGCGGTAGTAAAGAGCGTGAAGGAGTGCCCCCTAATCCTGCGGTCTGTTGTTTCTTCGTGGAATTGCCACAAGCTCGTTCATACATGCATGGTCTTCTTTGCGCTGCTCAAGTTCGCCGCCGCACTTAGAGAATTCGTCTTTGATGAATCGAGTGACGAACTCCTTCAAAGGTGCTGGCAGTAAATGGTCGGTATGTTGCTCGAGGGCCTGAAAGATTGCCTCGTTACGCCTAGGCCATTCTAATCGACAGCGTCGATGTGTTACCGCCGGATCGTTGCCGATGTCTATCATGTTTTTCAGGATGAGGTTCATGACGAGGTCCTCGGGAGTGACCGGTAGAGTGGCTGTGTACTGATGAGGATCTGGGACATAGCCAGGGGTTATGTTTCGCTTGATCTGCTCGGTTATCCACCTGTGATGCCCGCCGACCGTCACTGTGGTGTAGGATGGAATAAGATTTCCTGGCAGGGTTATACGCGCAAACGACTGTACAAAGAAGTAGGCAGATTGGCAACAAGCGTTGTAATTGCCCTGGTCCGGTTTTGTTGAATAATGATCTAAGGGGCATTCGCCAACATTCGCAATGTCGGAAATTCGCACAAGCGTTTTTCCCCGATATATACCTGGCCCATAGCTAACGATACAATTCACTCACATGGTGACGTGAAATTGACTCACCGAGGTTATCCATCGCCTACTGGACGTTGTCGTTCTTGCCGTTGTTTATGGTTGGAACCCTCATATCATGATACTTGGGAGGTACGCCGCGAAAGAAGTGCTTCTCTCGGCTAGCGAGGGATAGCCCTTCATCTAAGCATTGTCACGATGGTATCTGACACTAGCCGATTGCTCCATCTAGAGAGCCATAGACCTGTGTCTTTTGAATACTCCACTCAACGTCCATATGTTCAGCTAGCCAGGCCTGAGACGATTTGCCTGATCTCTTCCCCTCCTTTCCTCATCCCCTTTTCCACGTGGATTAGCGTGACTACTTCTGATTCGTCTATCATCGGGTTTCTCGTCTGGTGATTCTTGGCCAAATCCACCGTGGGCAGCATCGGGACGATCCGTATCTTCAGAATGCTGAGATCTTGGTGTCGGTGGTGAATATTCAACATCAGGGCTCGTCCGTCCCTCGTCATTCGAGATGCCTGAGACATCAGATGGACCTCGGGCGTGACTTGGAGTATTACGGCTCCAATAACCATATCTGGAGGGCGGTCTCGTCGATGATGGACTTGCAGGCGGCGTGTCAAAATGTGCCGCGTATCTAGACGGGCCAGAGGAAGACTTATTGAACGCATGCTGGATCACTGGCGGTAGCTCTAGATAGGCTGAAACCGAAGACGACGAACGGGAGAATAGCACTAGACCCAGGCATACCAAGACTAACAGGAATTGAAGGACAGCGATTCGCTTCTGAAATACCACCTCATCTGCCAAGATTGTTAAGCGGCTACCTAAAGCTATGATTTCTTGCTGGCTCTGCGCTCTTTGCGAGCTCAACTCCAGCAGGGTCGATTGCCATAAATGATCATACTGATTGCGAAAATCGCGCATCTCATCTAGAATCGTCGTATTCAATGTATCCAGGAAAGTAGATGTCTTGGCCAACTGGCGTTTTTCTACCTTTGCAAAAGCATCGCGGAGAATGCGAGACTGCTCCTCGATGTACCGAAGCGACAAAGTAGAGTTCGACTCAAGGAGCTGCAAGCGCTTGTGGACGGATTTAAAGAACGATTCTTGCGTCGTAGGATTCGAGGGTGATGGCTGGACCGAAGATGGGGTCGCTTTCGCAGGTGACGATGGAGTCTGAAGAGTAGACAGGGATAACTCAGTAGAGCTCTTCTGTTCGGTTCTGATCATCGTAGAATTTGGTGCCGCGGATGAGGAAGATTGTGAGGTCAGGTTTTGTCCAGATTCAATGGCTGTAGAGTTGATTTGCGTAATAGTTGAGGCTGCAATGGTATGCTGACTCTGTTGGTCTACGATAGCTGGTGAAGCGGCCGTCATTGAATGTGATGTTGCGGCCTTCCGGATTTCAGGTACTTCTCCGGCTTTGCAGACCGAACGGCAGCTGCTATCGGATGAGAACATCATCTCCATTTGCGTACGCAGAAGCAAATCTAATGATGAATACGCAGTAGCTGTAGGCTTTTTCGAAAGGCGGGCTAAGCTCTCCTGAGGCTCAGAATGAGGCGTTGGTGAGGATACTGAAGATTGGGTTGAAATAGCGCTCTCGACATCAGGAGTCTTCGCGGAACTACTTGACCATTCCGGGTTCAAGTTCTCTGCAGTGACCACATCCGTCGCTTTTCCGTCGTCTTTCTCCGGGCCTTCGGTATCGCCATCGGAATCGTCCTCAGCCCTTGAACCTTTCAGATCATGATTAAATTCTTCCATCATTGTTGTTCCGTGAACCCTAAGCAAGCTGACAGGGCAGTAGAACTCGTTGCCAAAGTGCGTCAAGAATTCGATGCGCAGATATCGTGCCCAAATCAAAGGACTTTCAATAAGGAAAGCTTGCACTTGTCGGCTGTTCCTGGCTTCAAAGGTCCCGAGTTCCCTCCATTTATCCAGCTTGACTGGATATCTGTCCGAAACACTGACTCTGAACGTCCGAAACATGGAGCTGAAGAATTCGTAATTTGCCAACACGACTGTATCGACCAGGATGTCGTTGCATAATTCCACGATGAGGAATTTATTCCTCGCTGAGCATTCGTTGAGTAGGTAGCTGTCTTTATTCTCAACCAGTACTGATGTAGCTCCCTTGCATTCTGAGTTAGTCTTGAGTACTGTAGCAGCACAGTCGAATGATGCGTAGTTCGAGCGTTCCTTGCAGGTTTTGCCGGCATCTTTACCTCTTGTATGGGGCCTAATAGGGTCTCCTGGGCGCGTGCCTCCAGTTATGCTGTGGCCTCTTTTGGGGCCGTCATCCCAGTAGTCTGCCTGTTGGGTGGCTTCTGCGTGAGTGTGTAAAGGCTGATCAACGAAACCGCCAAAGTCTATCTCAATTTCCGTGTCTTCCCCAAGAGAGTCAAGAGCGTTGTTGATGATGCCAGGCCCACGTCTCGTCTGGCCTTCTCCAATGCCTGCTCTTACATTGCCGATTCGATCCGCAGACTGCCCGGCCTTGGCCAAGTTCCGCCTCTTCCATTCCTCAAATGATAGAAAGTCGGCGTTGTCCAGTGGCGACTCACCCTCACTTTCAGGATCCGTGGCCTGCGTCGGACCCGATTGTTGTACTTGCTCGGAGGTGGATACCTCTAGCGAGTGCGTAGATGTAACGATCGGCGAATGTGCGGGTGCTTGCGGGAGAGATGTGGAACGCGGCGTTGTTGGCGTGGTGGCATCATCTGGAACCAAGGTTGCAGTAACCGTAATCTGTACTACATTTAAAACCGTCTGTGCACCCCCAATCGTGTTCTCCGTCGACGATTCTGTGGCGGGAACGAGCGTCGGCCATGAATTGTGAAGACACTGCTGTGGCAGGCTTCCCGCAAGGCAGTTCACGCTTCTAGCAGGGCAGGTATTCGGCAACGACCGCGGAGAGTTTGTTCCATGTTTGGGATCACTGGATGCAGCTCCTGTACCAATGTCAACGAGTAGAATCAAGCGCAAAGCCCATCTAAAGGCGCCTTTGCTGGTCTTGAGCATCTTCGATACATTTTCCACACTGAGAATGTGCTAGCCCGAATTGCAACGTGTCTGTAACCACGGCTGTGATCCTTCAGGTCTTTCGAACAGAGAAAGAGGCATAAATATGGATCGTTCAGGTATTATCATGCCTAGGAAGATGTGTCTGGTATAAACAAAGCAATGCCGACTCGCTTTTAGCGCTTTCATGATGCTTGCCCGTGCTTGGCATTGCATTTTGATCCTCGACCCCAACATTTTCTTAAACAACTATTTCAACTTTTGCAATTCCTCAATGAATACTGTCAAAATTTCAAGACTTATAGAATAGATCTCGCTGTTTTTGTATTGTGTAGTTTTGAGCAATTCAATCATGTTTTGAGTAATTTGTTACAATTTTGAGATTTACACTTTTGATCGCATCTTGTAGCTTGACATCCCCAAACATAACAAAAACTTGCAACAAACTACATTCGATCAACGTTGTCTCAAATTTTACAAACAAAGTGTCTATAGAATCTACTAAGTCTCTAGAATTACAGATAATACTTTTCGAAACCTTCATTGACAGAATCAATACTAAGATATAAGGGGTGAGATTTAAAAATAATGCCAAGCACGGGCAATTAGCGCTTTCACAACGGTCGTCGCCCCTTGGCCTTATTTTTAGATCCTCGACCCCAACATCTGGCAAGATAAATTTGATCAACTTTCGCATTTCTTGATTTATCACTATCAAAATCTTACGTTTGATAGAGTAGACTTTGCGCTTTTAACAACATATCTTTGATAGAGTTTAAGTCAATATTGAGAAAGTTATTTGATTGCAAAGTTTTTGTGTTTCGAAGCGTGTCTCAAAAACAAAGATCGACTTGAACTTCTTATATGTCAACGAACTATGCAGTTTCTATAACTCTAGCAATTTGTAATCAAAACTTATAAGCAAAGCAATTTTAGAAAGCGCATAGTGTCTAGAGTAATAAGTAATTAATTCTATATATTTTAATAGCGAAATGCGAAAGTTGACCAAATTTATCTTGCCAGATGTTGGGGTCGGGGATCTAAAAATAAGGCCAAGGGGCGACAACCGTTGTGAAAGCGCTAAAAGCATCATGAAAGCGCTAATTCACGACAGCGATGAGCCGACAGCATGTCTCTGAGCCGGCAACAGCGGCCCGAATTCCCGCATTGTTTAAAGTACGCCTGAATTGCATTGTCAGGACCTGGGATGCCCCTTCATGACAACATCTTGAGAGCGTCCAGATTGCCATATAGAGTGAAGGTAAGAATCTAATTCTAAGAATAATAGTATTGGTTGATGACTAGCTATCGTTTGTACCGTTTGTAATTCCTACGCAGACCAGACCAGTATCGCTCTAACACCTCGCTATGCGTTTTGTGTATAATGACACGCAAAGAAATCCTCAAGCGGCCAGGCTGTACAAGAATGTAATGTATGCCGGTGTCAGACGTCTATCAAATTCTTCTTGTCCTCAGCTGCCTTGGCCCCCTCGAGCAGACTCTCGAAGTCACCACTCATCTCACACATGCCGCGGAATATGCTCTTCTCCTTCGACAACAGCCCCCGAGGAGAGTCGAATTCAATGACCTCGCCTTTGTCAAGAACCAGGACCTTATCATAATCAATAATGGTCTGCAGACGATGAGCAATCGTGATGATAGTACTATCCTTAACCGCCCTCAAAGTCTCTTGAATCTTGGAATCCGTAGCGTAGTCAATAGACGCAGTAGCTTCGTCCATAAGTAGAACACGTGGTGCCTTGAGAAGCGCACGAGCGAGGCACAGTAACTGACGCTGGCCTTGAGACAGGTTTGAGCCTGACTCAGCAACAGGAGAAGACAGATTCGTGAATGGATTTACGTTGTCGCGGGTATTAGTGAGTTTTCGAGAGAGGCCCAACTCGTTATCCTCGCTGGCTTGTATGGTTTGTGACGATGCCGGAGTTTCTGACCCCATCGGCGTATTCGCAGCTCCTGGAGTGCCTTCAGGTGAACATGCAGCTGATGTTGCGGGCCCGATCAGTTGCACTTGACGAAGCGTCGTGAAGATTTCCTCGTCAGTGAAGAGGTTGAAGGGATCGAGGTTACTCCGGATGGTGCCAGTGAACAACGTCGGATCCTGAGGCACTATAGTGATAGCTTGTCTCAGATCTTGTAGGCCTATCAATCCGATATCAACTCCGTCAATAATGATCTTGCCCTCATCAGCCTCCAGCCCTCGAAATAGAGCCAGCGCTAGCGAGCTTTTCCCAGCACCGGTTCGGCCTACGACACCAACCCGCTCGGCGGCGCGAACACTGAAGGTAACTTTCTTGAGGACAGGCTGCAAGTCGGCTCGGTAACGCGTGGAATAATCGATGAACTCAATGTTACCGTGACTTGGCCAGTTGCCGTCTGGCCGCGAATCTTGTACAATGGCCTTTGCCTCTTGTTCGACGTCGAGGTATTCCTTGACTCGCTCCACAGAGTTCATGTTCTGCTCGTTAGCAGAGTACAGGCGCACAAGCCAAAGCACGTTCTCCGTGAAAGTGACGGCATACGTGAGCGACAGACCAGCAGCACCAGCATCAATCTTACCGACGCTGAGTATGATAAAGACACCGGCAAAGAATGATACCATGGCTCCGGTAACATCCACGCGCAGAGCGAGCCACCTGTTAGCAGCCCAGAGGTAGATGAACGGCCTATGATGCGTATCCACACGGCTCTGATTATCTCGAATAAAGCGTTTCTCATCGCCGTATGCTCGAATTGTAGTGACACCGCTCAGGGTCTCGCCAAATTGCTGGTAGAGTGGACTTCGCTGTACTGATTCCAAGCGCTTGAGGTCGGTAGAAGAGCTGAGATAGAACTTGCCGATGGCAAAATAGGTTATGGATATGAAGAGGGCGGCGATGAGGAATCTGGGTGTGATGACGGAGATGAGCACAACGATACAGACAACCGTTGCCAAACAACCCAAGACCCCGACAGCGATAGGCGCAACTTCTTGGTCAATGGCTTCAAGGTCCTTGGAAAACCTGTTCATCAGCTGGCCAAGGGGCGTGGAATCAAAGAATTTGAATTGAGCTCGAGTCACTGAGAGGAGCAATTGAGTATGGATCTTCTTGGAGGCGGTGAGGGAGCCATAAAAGAGAAGACCTTCTCTGGCCATCGAGACTGCGATGTAGAGAAGTCCGAGAAGGGCGTAGACGCCAAGATAGTATGTGACGTTGACTTCAGAGGCCGCTCCTGACGATGTCACGGTGTAATTCTGGCTGAAATCTGGGAATTGCATTAATCGCCATGCACAGGTGCCACTTGTCAAACAATGGGTTTGGACGGAGCGTCCAGTGCTAACGCTACGATGCGCAACTGGTGCATGTCGATCAAAGCGTGTATGAGTCACGCTGTCGATAGAATACGAATTTGCCCATTGGCGTATCCAAACAGTAGTGGCGATGGAGGATATTTGTTGTCCCACGAATAACGCGAACGCTAATGCCCAGAAGTACCAGGGCCCCATCGCGGCAAGGTACGTTTTCAGGACAGTGAGTTTGACTCTTCCAGTCGTCTTCCCTTCCGTTCTCATATTTGCCTTTCCGTCATGGCCACTTATGGTCCGCGACTTTCCTTCAGAAGGCTCTGGTGCTTGATAGTTAGGCTTCCGAGACTGGCCATTGGCGGAATCATTAATTTCATCAGAAATGTCGTTCACAGAGTGGGCTCTTGAATGATCTCGCGTGCCATGCTTCGAAGTCGGTTTCGATTTGGGGGCTTCTTCGCCTAGCAAGCCTGAAGACATGACATCGTCGGGCGGACCCTGAATAGCTATTTTCCCGTTTACTAAGACAACCACATGCTGAGAGAAAGGCACACACAGTGTGACGTTATGTGTTACCAGTATGCATGTCCGACCGAAGATGAGAGGCCCCAAGATGCATTGCTCGAAAATGTGCTTCGCCGTGTGAGAGTCCACTGCACTCAGACAATCGTCTAATAAGACATGCCTTGAATTGCAATAGAGTGCTCGTGCAAGGGAGATTCTTTGCTTCTGTCCACCGGAAAGTGCTATGCCTTTTTCCCCTACAAGGGTAGCATCGCCCTCGTCAAGGATCTCGAGATCGCGTTCAAGAGCACATGCAGCTATAACACTTTTATATCTATGTGCATCATACGGAGCTGAGAACAAAATGTTTTGCTTGATGTTGTCATTGACGAGCCATGCTTGTTGAGCGCAGTATGCGACACTCTCCGTCAAACCTGTCTCAGGGTCGACTTCAAGGTCTTCCCGACTCTGTCCGCCTGGCATCAAGACCTTGCCTTCGACCAGTGTCATCTCGCCCAGCAAGGCCATTAGCAGCGACGTCTTCCCGGATCCTGTTTGACCAGCGATGATGTTCAGGCCTCCAACATGGAATTTGGTGTCCATACCGATTAAGCGAAATGCGGTGGAGCTATCCTGAGAGGAGCCGCTCTTGCTGCCCCAGCTGAAGGTGGCTTTATCAAAAGCGATCAATGTCTGCCCATCCTCGTCTTTCTCATACAGCGAGAGTTGCTCATATTTCTCCGTTTCGTCTTCGTTAAGGAATTCTTCGATACGATCCACGGACACTTTCGCTTCTTGAACGTGAGCGATCATGTCGGCCAGTTGATCTAGCGGTATTCTAAGAATCCCGAATAGTGATAAAGCGGTGAAAGCTACAGATGGTATGAGAGGTTTCTTTTCAACCAGAGTGTAGAGCATGAACGAGAAGAAGGCAATCACCAGGGGCATCCCGAACCAGAAGGCTGCAGCGCATGTCCATAGAATGTACTTGTTGCGAATGGCTCGCAGCTCCACCGCGCGCTTTTCATCAACGATGGCAGAAAAACGCTGCTCCCAAGCAAAGTATTTGATGATTCTTATGTTCTGAAGGACCTCATTAGTGGTGTGTATCCGCGCATCTGTGGCCGCCATTACTTTCTTTTGCGTACGTGAGAATTGCTGAGCGATGTAGTAGTTGAGCGGCATCGCTAAAATCATGATCCAAATACTCACAAAAGAGGTGTATCCTAGTATACGGTACAGTAGCAGGACGCAGATTACCAATTGCACCGGAGAGGCTGCCCAGAGAAAATGCAAGTAAGCGCTTATATCACTAAGCTTGAACGAATCAACAGCCATCAGATTGATGATCGTTCCGGTGTTGACTTGGAACTCGCTATCATTCTTCACAGGTGAAGGCTCATCAGGCTTCTGAATCTTGGCTTTCTTCTTCCGCCCTAGAGACCGTATCTTGGCTTTCAGAGAGGTCTTGTAGTCGGATGTTCTATCTTCTGTTTTCTTCTCTTCACCTAAAACCGTGTCTAACGCGGCCGCTGCCTTGCGCTTCAATGCTTTTGCATAGACCTCGCCGACAATGATGGCATGTAGTCGGATGCATATTTTCCGTCCGCGCCAAAGCCCCTGCCCATTTGTGACACCTTCGGCAACAGCTGAACAAGCCAGAAGCACGACGTAAAACCATGCAGCGTTCACAGGGGTATCTTGAGGGTTCTCGACATACTCTAATATAGCCTTAAGGAGAAGAGTTGGGACGAAGGTCAAAAAACCATTTCCAATAGCCCAAGCCCCCTGTATCAGGAGATCACGTTTGAAGTACCTCAGCAAGTGCAAAGCGAGTTTCGTAGTCTTCTTCACTTGTCGAAAATCGGCGAGCACCGTCGCCGCTTTATCTCTCAGGGCCAGGTTCCACACTGCCTCAATCTCAAAAGTTTTCTTGTAGCCGTGCCAGACGATGGCATCAACCCAGCTGAACATGGCAATCGAGAGTAGACTTGCGAGAGGCTCCCTAGAGGGCTGAAGATCGTCCACATATTCTAAAGCAACAGGCCTGTTGCCTTTCCTCGAAGTCAAGGTAATGAACAGGAGTACCGATGCAAGAGCAAAATCAGCAATCGCAAGGCCCTGAATGGCTCCAGGTCGTGGGTGTAGTATGGTTGATCGAAAGATCAGGACTGCGCACATCCATTGAACTCCGTAGAGCATTGCAGTCTGGTTCCATATGTTTGGACATTGCCGTATCTCGACTCGTGCAATAAGATGTCTGGCTACGGCTAAAGCGAGGATATAGCCCCAAGCTATCAACTCCGCAACTTCAGGGAGAGTCCGATGATGAGCCTCCACCTGGGTTACAAGAGCCGCCAGTTGGACACCAATTTCTCCTGTCAGAGCTATGATTTCTAAGACAGATACTATCACCTCCCCCTTCGGGTGATTCACCTCCAGAATGGACTCTTTGGATTGGCTTATGACTTTCCGTGTCTTGGGGAGATCGTCTTCGTAAGGGCCGCCGTTGTTGTAATTTCGAGCATGCGGGTCTGAGCGACCTGCATATTTGCTACCGTCGGCGAGAGGACGATCAACTTCTTCGACCAACGCATATCCATAGGCTTTCAGAGACAGGAATTTCAGAAAGCCCACTCGCACGACGACATAAAGTAGAGATGCACCAGTAGCTACAAGTGGAAAGAATGTTCGCAAGAAGCTTTGCAAGCATCAGTATGTGATTCATCAAAAATCAACCGTGCAACAAGACATACTCTCTTTGAAAGCATGCTGAGAAGTCATCCCGCCTCCATATCGGACCAGCGCAGTCTGCGAACATCTCAATATTGCATAAGAATTATTGTGAGACCGTAACGATGCCGCAAGTCATAACCTTGCGTTTAGCATCTCTTTACATGTGTGAAGTAGGGAAGAATGACAGTCGATGCTGCGGGGAGTGAAAGGACTCATTGACTGCGTGGGGTCACTTCCTCACAAAGGCTGCTTATGCTTCCATGAGTACTCAATCGCGTCACCGAGCATCTCAGATCTTGAATCTAACGGTATTGAGTATAACGGATCTGAGTCAAGTACGGAGTTTCGTCGGAGTACTACGTTTGCCTCCGTATTCAGACCTGCTGCCAATCAAAACCTCTCGCTAGGATTAGTGCCCGTTTTGAGCGGACTTTCGATTTTTTCTACTATCTAAGTCTAGTGCGCCCGGGGTCTGGATTATGAGGAAATACAAAGTACTTTACCTTATGGTCATCAACAGTGAAAATCATCATCGTGTGGATCATCACCGCGAAACCGAGCATGAGTCAAGTCAATGATCTTCAGAGGTGCCTTTCTCTATATTGGAGTAGCATCAAGCAGCATGCTTTGGGAGAACAGCACCCTAGATGTTGACTGGCCTTGAGCATTTCATTAGGAGCATACCTTGGTTTGGTTTCAATCAAGCTAGGGGGCATAGGAGATGCTATATATAATGACATGCATCCCACATACAAGCGCACAGGGCGACGTTCACAGTCTGTTTCGTCCATTCGGTTCTCATTGTCGAGATGGGACGAATGCCAGAGCTTTGTTGTTTGACGTCCAGGAGTGAATTTATCTTCTAGGGTATAGGTCATATTGGGCTCGTCTTGTCTCATTTCTCCGGTCCTCAGGCTTGCATTGCTGTTGCTGCCATGCATAAGTTGGACAGGGAGCCTGTGCTTCCGCGTCGAGCACAAGGGTTGATTGTGTGCCGGGCATCTCCTCTTGCCCAACATCAAGCTTGTCCGACAGATATTGCTCATCAGCCAAAGCTTGAGGTAACGGTTCCCTACTTATGGCTTCCTCATCGTATATAGGTGATGGAGTTATTGAGAGCTCTTTCTCGGCTGACGAAAAGGAAGTACGCGTCATGTTCAAGATTCCAATGTGCGGAGCAATAGACCCTGAACCTTTACTCCCAGAGATCTTGCGCGAGCAGCTAGCTTCGGACGTCGAGGACTTGCCGAGAAGCCTGCGCCAGGAAGATCGGCCACTGCTGCTTGCGAGTAGGCTGAAGCTGGAGGTAATGGAGACCTTCGAGGATAAGTGCCTGAAGAATTTGTGGACGTGCGGCATGCAGCCGACAATGACTCCAATCGCTATCTCTGCGAACCTGGAAACAGTCAGCATCAGTATGAAAACCTGATCCCGTCTTTCAGCTCACGCCCAGAGTCCCTCCTTATCAATCTTCAGCTGGTACTCAGCGCTGTCCGCTCCCGAATCCAACTGAATGCTATAAACTAGACGTACGACGCTTGCAATGCATGCGAAGAGGCCAATGCCAAACACAATGAGAAACTGAGCCCTCTCGGTCGAAGGCATTTGCAAGCGCAACAGAATAGGAAACGGCAAGATGAGTATCAGAAAGTCTGATACAACATCCATTGGAGCCAGAAATGACGCCGCGAGAATGTTCGCTGTGGCAATGCCCCGGTGTATTGGGAATCCATAGCTTTTGACGCGGTGTGCTATGTGAAATTAGAATCAGCAATGCTCGTTCGGGACGAGGAAAGAGCCTTAAAACTTGTCTTTAGAGTCTTCGCTCCCGAACCTGTGTGTCGAGACTCGATCCGATGTCCCTACTAGGAGAATTGGACTCCGAAGACACAACTCACCACTATTAACAGGTCAGCAGTGGCATAAGGCTTCAATATACTTTAGACGGATTGTTTACTTGGAAAATGTACAGGAAAGTGATTATGACATAAAACATGACGATGACCCAGATGAGGACGTGACACCCGTAGTGGAATAGATTTCTCCGATGCGCCACGAAGATGCTCACATACTGCAGCAGGATGGACGTTTTGATGAACACAATTGTCGGGTCATACACAGTAGTCTCAACCGTTGAAAGCTTGTAAGTACATCGATCAGTATTGCGTGCTCAGAAACAGTCAAGGCGGCAAGATATCGGACAAGCCTACATAAGCCTTGTGTTGAACATCTCCAGTATTCTTTCCGATTATGATACCAAGCCCAAGGTAAGCTAAAAATCCCAGCTTTATTACAACGGGTCAGTCCTTTATGGTTACCACAAGGGCTCAAAGTGGAACTCCTTAACGTCCAACGTACGTAGGCAGCGATTGAAAAGTCTGCTTTGCTTTAGCTTAAAGCCATGGCAGATTCATTATTTTTTATTGGCTTACAGTCTTCCAAGAGAAATTTCCTGGCAATCCGCAATTGTGTGAACATACGAGCGCAGATGGCGATGGTGCTGAGTCCGAAGCCAAGAGCTACGGTAAGCACTTCAGCAATTCGTAGAGAATGCGGAACAATGACTTGGGACGGCATTGCTGCCGTCGAGCTTGAGTGAATATAAGACAAGGGGATGCTATTTCCAAGCCGTCATTTGTCGGCAAACACTTCGTACAAGAGATGCACGTAGCTATCGATGAAAAGTTGATTGCGATCACAGTAGGAAGACAACCATTGGCAATGTCCCTGGGGTATGTTGACACAATTTTAAGGCAATCCAGCCAGAGGCGGGAACAGTAGGCTGGGACATCCTTCGGCAACATTGTTGTGCAGCATACGATTTTCGCATGTATTGAACAATGAGGATCGTCTTAGAGGACTCGCTGAAGGTGATGCCGCATGGGAGCCGAAAGATGCCGCTGAAGGCTTGAACATGGCTGCGGCACAAGCGTACCTAAGAGGCTCCTTTTCCCATCTGGACCCATTTAGTGTGGCAGCGATACGGAGTACGAAGCTGACGGGGAGGTCTGAGCGGCATGCAACCAAGACCATGAGTGCTAGCAGTGTGAAAGTCGTGCTGGGCGCGGAGCGTTCCACAAAAAAGCATGGATTCTGCCGTCCTGGCGCATCTTTCGAATCCTCGCGACCAGCGTGTTGACATTTAAATTGCCATAGAAGTGCCTAAACGGAAAGCCTGATGGTGACGAAGATGGCGCAACATGGACTAGTCGCATGCCTGACATTGGATCAATAGCCATATAAGAATTAGTTGCATCAAGGCAACATGGGAACTATAACGAGCGTCAGGACGGAATAATGGAAGGTATGTGGTTTGTACCCATTGTGGCCCCCATCACAGTTGGACTGGATGTTAGCTTGGGATCAGACCTGAGTCTTCATCAGCGCTTTTCGGGTTCATCAAGCGATGATCATACGGCAGGAATCTGTCGTGCTTGTTGGTCTACTTACATGTACTTCTACAAGAAGAAGCATGGCGTACCTTACATGCAGGACCTTACCCCGTAAAGTAAGGTACGGGGTCGGCTAAGTGCTTATCTTACTTCATTTCCTCGGTTACACCTGACGGTCTTGGCGGCTTGTAGAGGCTGACCGATCCAGAAGAGTACCGGATTCTGAAGGGTTACACTCCGTCATCTAGCCAATGGATCGGCCCTGAGAATATTGAGTTATCTCGTTTCCTGGGCGTTGCTCCGCCTGAAGCGTTGTCTTTCGAGTGCGAAATCTTGCCTAATGTTTTGATGGCTGGAATTGGCTGGCACAAACCTCGCCACTGATCCGATCGTGAACAAGCCGTGGACCGGACCAAGATCCATGTCTTGAGGCCCGCAATGACAATGCAAACACGAGAGGCGATCAATAAGCTACCCTCCCTCGTTCTGTGGCCTTTTGCGTTGGGAGCTCTCTACTTTCTCAGTCAACGCATTTCCAATCACAGGAGACGGGTTAAGACGAAGTTGCAGAATGGCTGCAAATCGCCCTCGAGGTACCCTGTGTGGGACCCTATCTTCGGAGTTGATGTTATTTACGACGCCATCCGCGCTATCAAGCGGAAGACCTTCATGAGCGAAAAGCAATCGCATTATGAGGCGTATGGGAATACTCACTCCTCTAGGCTCGCCACAGACTCGATCATCAGTACAATCGAGCCGGATAATATCAAGACCGTCCTCTCGACGAATTTCAAAGACTTTGTGATAGGCACTCCTCGACGAAGAGCCTTCGGGCCCATCATTGCAAACAGTATCCTGGTTGCCGATGGTCTTGAGTGGGAACACTCGCGAGCTTTTCTCAAGCCAAGTTTCAGTCGGAGTCAGGTTGGGGACTTAGCGACACTAGAGGTCCACGTGAAGGATCTGCTCAACGCCATACCACGAGACGGATCGACGGTAGACCTGACTGAGCTTTTCCTTCGTTATACCGCTGACGTGACGACCGACTTCATGTTTGGCGAATCGATCCTTTCTTTGCCACAACCGGAAGCCTTCGGCGGAGATTTAGCCAAAGCTTGTCGAGATGCTCAACTGGGAGCGGAACGACGATTTCGTCTTGGGATCTTTGCAAGTTGGGTGCCTCAACAATCATTCTACCGATCGGTGGCAAAGGTGCATGCATATATGGATGCACGTGTGGAAAAAGCCATCCAGCGGCGCCGCTTGCAGGAACAGGCCAAGAAGGATGCAACCCAAGGCACCAACAGATACATCTTCTCGGACGAGTTGGTGAAACTGACAGATGATAGACTCACTTTGCGGGATCAGCTGTTAGGTATATTTTTCGCGGGTCGTGATACTACAGCGGCTTTACTATCGAATCTGTTCTTCGTCCTCACCCGAAATCCTGAAGTGTGGAAAAGACTACATAAAGAGATTGACACCATCAACGGCAGGAATCCAACTTTGGATGAGCTCAAGGGGCTCAAGTACCTCAATTCCTGCTTGAACGAAAGTCAGATCTCTCTGATCAATTCAAATGATTATGTCGCTGATATGCATACTGCGCAGCACTTCGACTATATCCAATAGTGCAAGGGTCATCTCGAGTTGCAAAGAATGATGTCGTACTTCCAGTAGGCGGTGGAGACGATGGGAAATCTCCTGTTTTTGTCACAGAAGGCACCTTGGTAATATTCCATTTCGTTGTACTTCACAAGCGCAAAGACCTCTGGGGTTCCGATGCAGATGAGTTTCGGCCAGATCGCTGGTAGGGTGAGAAGGCATCTTGGGTAAGTATCCTATTCGAAATATATCCATGAGGCTGATGCGTTAGTACAGAAGTTCTTACCCTTCGGTGGAGGTCCACGCAATTGTATCGGACGTAAGTTTCATACCGTTCTCCCTACTGTTATGCGTCGAAGACATGGCTTACCTTTGCTTGTAGAGCAATTTGCCCTCACCGAAGCCTCATACACAACAGTCCGACTGATGCAGGAGTTCTCAAATATCGAGAGTCGAGATTCGCAGCCATGGACGGAAAGTATAGGAGCGACTTGCAGCAACGCGAACGGTACCAAAGTTACCATGATATCCTGATGTATGGAGTTAGCTTCGATTGTGCACATGCTACCAACAGCTACCAGAAGACACACCTGTTCGGGCTGCTTGATAGTAGTACAGACGATCGGGCTGTTCACCCCTAGGGAAAGCAAGAAGAGGGCTCCTCGCCCAAGTGATCTTGTCTCTTGGTTCATGGGCGATATGCCCAAGCTCTATCAACAACAAGAAAGCATTATGGAGAACGTTTGAAAGGCCTGTCAAAGGGTAGCATATGATTCGGGAATATATTGAAATGAAGATAAGCCAGCGTAACTTCCAACAAAACAGTTGTGCTGCATGTCAAATCGAGTGGGTGTCGGAATCCTTAAGAGGAGATCGCAAAGGGCATTCTCAGGGGGACACGACATACTTTCGCCTTTCATGACCCATCAATCCCTCAGACGCCGGCATCTCTTCGCATCCAACCATCAAAGTCACTGACCAATTGTAATGCACGCAAATACGCTCGCATGCTATGCTCAAAACCCCATCACCAACCCTCCACGGTGTCATTCCACCCGTCTCTACTCCCCAACCCCCTTTTCCTTCCTGCCGACGAGCTCATCGATTCCTCCGCCCCCCGCACTCTTCCCCGCCGTCTGCGCAAATAATGACTTCGGCTTCACCCTGTACCGCGTTAGCCTCCTTTCCCTGATCCCTTTCCAACTGGTCCAAGCCAGGCAGACTTACTTCCCGAACTGCCGTCCCTTGAGCGCGCTTAGTTTCTGCGTGCATGGACTCATGATCGTATCGCTGGGTGAGACATATTTTGCTCCATTACTAGAGCCCAGATTAGTGACCGACTCCGCTAGTTTCAAGATCTGGACTAAGGGTAAACGTACGAATCATCATCCAGTTTCCCCTTCAGGACTTGGCGGTGGTAGTCCATGCTCTTGACTTGGGTTGAGCTCTGGTTTTCGGAGGCAGTGGGGTAGGATTTGGAAGAGGGTTGGATGAGCGAGGGATCTTGTGAGGAGGGTTTGGGAGGGGAGGCATTGGCTGTGGTGGTAGAGAGGATGGAGCGAGAGGGGGAGGTGGCCATGTTTGCGCGATTGTAGGATGGTTCTTCGATTGGGGATGAAATGCCTTCAATACTAAGTGTGTGCTTTATGGGTATGGAGATCTGAGTATGGTAGATGATGTCGTGAAAGAGTTCCTTCAAATATGGCGAGCTAAATATTTAGGGCTACTGGGCGTCGTTTGGGCAACAAGGATACCTACCTTAGTTACGACGCGCTAAAGCCCGCCTAAGATTCTCGCTATGCTTGTTCGGGGATTGTATTATCGAAATCGTCGGGTCTTTCAGCCAATAAGTATACAGATCCTTGCCTTCATCTTCCTTCACATATTTCTGCACTGCATCACGGAGTAGATCCTGCTCGTTTAATTCAACACTTGTAAATGATTGCTTCCTAAACCTCCGCAATGCATGACTGAAAGTAGCCGAAATGGGAGTGGTCCCTACCTCTAGTACTCCTTATCATAAATTCGACATTGCCTCAAGCCTTTCGCAATAATTTCAATTAAAGCGATAAGTCAACATCGGTGTCTGCATGCTACGATATATTTACAGATGCGACTTGGGCTTCACTTGCCACTCCTTCCTTAACTCCTCCGCTCTATCGTTCTGCCAGTTCAACTTCTGCATGACCTCCTTCCCTCTCTTATTCTCATTCTTCCCCATCTGCTGCAAATGCACCTCATCTGGTCCGTCCGCTATCCTCAACGTCCTAATCTGCGCCCACATATTCGCAAGCGGCGTATCCTGACACACTCCAGCAGCACCAAAACTCTGCACCGCTCGATCAATGACTGTCAGCGCCATCTGCGGCACAAGGACCTTGGCTTCAGCAATCTCCTTCAGAGCACCTTTGGCGTTCGATTCATCGATTTTCATTGCTGCATTTAGAACAATCAACCGTGCCGAATCGATCTCCAAGCGGGACTTCGCAACCCATTCGAGGATAACCCCATGCTCGTGCAACTGTTTGCCGAAAGGCTTCTTCTCCGGATCGTTGATCCGGGCAAGCATCCAGTCCAGGGCCTTCTCCGCCGCGCCGATAGATCGCATAGCATGATGGATCCGTCCGGGGCCGAGGCGCCCTTGGATGATCTCGAAACCGCGGCCTTCGCCGAGGACGATGTTCGAGGCTGGTATGCGCACGTTTTCGAACTTGATCTGCGCATGGCCGTGCGGTGCGTCATCGTAGCCATATACGTGAAGAACTCGTTCGACGGTCACACCCGGGGTGCCGGCAGGGACGAGGATCACGGATTGTTGCTTGTAGATGTCCTTATGGCTGGGACTCGTCTTGCCCATCGTGATGTATATCTTACATCGAGGGTCGCCGGCGCCGCTACTCCACCATTTCTGTGGCTAGCATGAGCGAATGCGAGCAGTTGCAGGACAAGGTTTTCCCGTACCGACCCATTGAGAACGTAGTGTTCACCATCCTTCAGCATCGTCATCGCAATGTTCGACGCATCGCTCGAGGCAATACCTGGCTCGGTCATCAAGAACGCGGATCTTATCCTACCGTCCATCAATGGTTCAAGCCATTCCTTCTTCTGCGCCTCAGTACCGTACCGGGCAAGGACCTCCATATTACCAGTGTCTGGCGCCGCACAATTTGTAGCCTGGGAAAATTTCTCAGCATGGCCTCTGCCTTCAATTTTTGGGTCTCTCACCTCTGACGCTGTCCTCGACTTGCCCAAGGACTCCGCCATTAGGCCATATTCAAGATTTGTGAAGCCTGCCCCCTCTTTGAAATGATTGCTGGGCAAGAACAGGTTCCATAGTCCGAGCTTCTTTGCTCTGTCCTTCAAATGGTCTATGATTGGTGGCCACGAATTCCATCTCTTCTCGCCTTCACCTATCTGAGCGTGGAAGACCGGGTCTGCCGGGATGCATTCTTCTTCGACGAACCGTTCGACCTACGGCAGCATGCTATTAGCTAGGTATGCCCATAGGGATAGAGTCAAATATACTTGCCCTGTTTAGAGTCTCCTTTGCTCGATCGCTAACGGCTCCGCGGGCAATGATGGGAATCTTGTCGGCTGCTGTTTGAGGTGTTTTGCCATCCGCAAGGAGGCTTTGCATATAATCATTCTTTGACATTATGGCCAAATAATACAGACCGAATGGCCCGAAGAAGCGAGGACTTGGGAACTAAAACCGAAAGGAGCTCACAAGGATAAAGTACGCTGGTCACCACCTCTGACATTGACCCCACAGTTTCTACCCCAGTCGGACCTCGGCTCAGGGTTTGCCGAGGCGCTCGTTTGACGGTAGACCCACAACGCGTTCGCGAAAAACGCGTCGCCACTTTAGCTTCAGAAAGAACAAATCCCTGTATACTACGGGGACAGACTTCTGCAATTGAACAGAGTCGACAGCAAAGGCATTCTCGCCCAGCATGGCCCTGACCACAATCTCACCCAATCCGTCCCGAAAGCGCAAAGTCGAGTCCATGTCTGGAGACTCAGATTCTGATGTCTCACCCCCGGTCAGCAAGAGATCGTCGAATAAGAAGCTCGAAGGCAGGAAAACCTCAGGCACAAGCGGAACAACCACCTGTAGCGCCACTGAACTTACCAACCTCTCTCACGCGGAACTGGTTCTCCATGCTCTTTCCCTCCAGAAGCGATTAGACGCCAAGTCGACCGGATCATCTGCAAAAGAGTTAACCCCACAGGTATGTATGTCTTTCCGATTCAATGTGTAACAACGTGTCCATCGTTGGCAAATCGTATGCATCCAGTGCACAAGCAGTGCGGTCTGCTTATTGTCCCATGGACCGCACGAATCACCTGCACGTTGATGTTCGGCAAGCCTCCCTCGATGTGTCCATTCACCGCCTTCTCTAAGGCGTTTAACCATGTCAATCATACCTTTCAGGAGGTGCTCCGAATTGTTGATGTCGGTCCTTGTTCCTGACACTCTAACATTTTTGGAGAAAAAACAACAACGGTGCTTTCCCGCTTGCCACATGCAACGAGCACTTTGCAGCGCCAGAGCATCCGATGCGGCCTAGACTGCCCCCAAATCTATGTTCTCGTACATGCGGCCTGACACTTTCGTAATGTGTCAACGTAGGAGCTCGCTAAGAAAGTAGAAAACCTACGCACATTGATGGAGCGCCAGATCCGGAAATCGATGACCTGGAAGCCAACATGCAAGGAAGGTAGGGCGACCTTCTCGCAGGATTTCATTGTGCAGTCGGAGGAGGTTTTCAGGGTGCTGTTCAAGCCTGTTACTCCCGAAGGCTCAAAAGCGTGGAAAATGAAAAAGTTCAGTGTGGATAATTTTGAGGTATGGGTTCTTCTCTTGTTGTTACTCCCGGATCAAGTGAGCTGGTCATTGCGAGCTTCGCTGACCGCATTCGTTGGGTTTGATAGCGCGTCGTGGGACAAGGGATTGAAGCCAGCGCCCGCTATAATTACCTTCGCCCTACAAGCGATATCACCGTTCGTTGGGATGCCGAGAACGGGACTATGAAATGTAGTGGGAAATATGGGAAGTAAAGATCTCAAGCCGGCAACAACATTCTATTCCTTCGATTTGCATATATTCTTTGCCGCAGGCGTGGTCTCGATTTGCAGGGTTTGCTTTGAGCTTTGTTGAGATACCTATTTTGCAGATGTTGCATCGCTTCATAAGGGATATAGGAACTGAAAAACTTTGCACACTTAAATGATCGCTTGATAAGCTATGTTACTAGGGTTCTGATACGGTTCGAAGCGTCGATACTTCCCTAATCGTGTTCTTTCTCCATGACTCAACTTCTTAATGTCTCGTCCCAGGCCCTATGGCTTTTTGGTGGGAGAGTCTAACAATTGTTGAGCAGCACAGCACGTCAGGCGAAGCATAATTCCAAGGCTATCCCAATGGCTTTGAATCTTGTAAGTTTCTAGCGCGACCTAGTTGGGACCTATCGAGAAAGTTGTGGGCACAAGCTCTCACTGTACATAGCCAGCACGCTCTAGGGAGTTGAGTTACGGATCAAAACGTCGAATGAGACTCTATATCTCATCCGTTGAAGTCAATGCCTTTTTCCGCCGCTGACCCTTGAAATGCTTCTTGCTGTTCGTTCGTAAATCGGCGGGATCGACATCTTTCTCTAGAGCCAGGATCGCTCGCTCCTTTCGTCCACTCAACTGCTTCCCTTGCTCGCTGTACTGGTGATTAAATGGCATGGTCAAATGACCAGCGTTCCCTTGACCTGGGCCGAAGAACCTCCGATCCAGTCGATTGGACTTCTCACCCTGCAAAGGTGGTGCTGGGACTAGTTCAGGATCATCAATTAAAGATGGATCTTCCGACCGTGTAATTGAGCCTTCTGTTTGCGCCGCGAGTATTCCACGTCGCTTGTGGGGAAGATGCTCCATGTCGTAAAGCTCACGATTAAACTCACGAGGGTCGATTGAAGATTCGCTCGGTGGAGGGTGGCAGAACAGGAGCTTGCCGCTGACGTAGTCCTTGAGAATATAACGAGCTGCCCTCGACTCGTCTGGTTGGCCTTGACCTGTCTTTGCAAAGCCTCGCGCTATAGCATAAGCCACGAGGATCTCTTCTGCTATGGGTAGCCCAGTGCCGCCTTCTTCGAGCGGACGTGTACGGACTTTGATACCGTAAAGTGCTTCGAAGAATGACTGCGGTATCCGCTGCGCAACCAAGCCAGCAGGCCCGGTGAATTCCCTGAGCTGATCTATAGGCAGAATGCCATTGCAAACGAGCTCGGCCTTCGTGGTTGCGAAATTGGGAAAGACCAGGCCAGGGCAGTCACACAACACCACATCAGGACTGAGGTGGATAGTCTGAAAATGCTTCGTCTTGCCTGGCGTTGATGAAACGGAGACCTTCTTTGCGCCGATCAAAGCGTTGATGGTCGACGACTTTCCTACATTGGGATATCCCACCAGGCCGATCTGCGTTTTCCGCTGCGGTTCACCATCGGCAGTCCTTATATCGGGTGCGTTTTCAAGAAAGAGCGCTTCGAGTTCATCAACATTCAATATCCTGGTTCTTCGGTCAGACTCTTCTTCAATCTCTTCTTCACTCGCCCACTCGTCTTCCTCCTGTACGGCATCTTGGATTTCTATTTTCTTCGCTTCCCGCGCAAGTCCGTCATCATCGACTGCCCGGTTGTTGGCACTAGCAACTCCATCTTCTCCATCTGCAGGTTCTTCGAGGTCCATAGCTTCATTACGCGCCTTGGCCAAAGAAGCCGAGAAGAACTTGTAGTTAATACCAGCTTTCTCGAAATATCCCGCCCAAGCTTCCCGCTGACCTAATGTCATCATATCTGCCTTATTGACTAGGAGGAGGTTGTTCTTCTTCGAGTCTACTTCCTTGACGTAGTTTTCGAGATCCTCGGAGCGAAATAGTAATGGGTTCCTGGCATCGACTATTTGCACAACGAGATCTGATCTTTCGATGACTCTCCACAGCTGTCTCCAAACCTCCAGATTCCTTTCGAAAGGTGTCATTAGAAGATCGTCGTTCTCCTGCACCTCAGCCAAGCCTCGTCGCCAGTCAAGCAAGCTGGCACGCTCTTTCGTGTCAAGCTCTTGAGGTGTAGTCGTCTCATCCCAAGGCGGTCGTCTTGGAACCGTCAAGCGATTTCTGTTCGCCTTCTGCTTCCTGATGGCTGACCGTTCTTCCGCCGCGGAGAGTAGATACGGATTTATTTGATCCTTGTGTATTATCTTGACATTATTCAGTTTCTCTGCCGTGAAATCTGTGCCCGCTAGCTCCGCCGTACTCAGAAACTCGTCGAGCGCTCCTTGTTCCGTGACGCTGCGCATCTTGACCCATGCTGCCTCCTTGGGAGCATTCGTGACGTACTGTTTGGGCGGTTAGAGACGACGACCAAACGCAAAGGAGAGCCTGCTCACGGTTTGACCATCTTGATCCGTCCGTCTTATCCCGGAGGATACCTTCTTCCTATCGGAGCCTTTGCCTTTGCCAAACCTATCATTCATAAGACTGTTCCCCAAGCCCACCGTATTCTTCGACTTTGCCAAGACCATCTTTGGAGCTCCTGTGTTGGCCGCTGGAGGAAAACTTCCTGGTAGAGTTTATGAAGAACGGAAGTATTAACAGCGGATACAACGTATAATCTATGATTGATAAATGCGCTTCACATGTCGGGTGTACACCCCATTGAAAGCCTTCCGCAAAACGTCATCCCGCGGTCTCGGCTAATTTTTGTTCAGTTTTCTGAAATTGATTGTCGCTAGGAACGATGGAGAAGACAATTTCTTTGCACCGTACACGTCATTAATAGCGTGCTGCATTCGTAAATCAATATGCCTCGCAAGAAATGGATGTTCGTTGGCCGCTCCCCGACCCAGCATCAAGTGGTTTAACGTGAAGCAGTGATAAATCGACGTCCACAACCTTTGCACTGCTCCACAGACCCCAGAACGATCCTAAGATTCACGATGCCTCCTCTAATTCCATTGTATTTCATGAGCTTGCTCCATCGCAAACCCACAAAGTCAAGTCACGGCGCGACTTGGAGGCCGATTTGTTTCGAGATGAAGACAACAATGGTGGGGAGCTACGGATAAGAGACAACGAAGGGGAAGCTGCCGAATTTGGCATTTACTACGACGACACCGAATATGACTACATGCAACATATGCGAGATCTCAATGGCGGTACAGGCGATGGGCAGAGCTATTTCGTCGAAGCACCAACAAGAAAGCATGGAAAAGGGAAGGCCAAAATGAGATTGGAAGATGCCTTGAAGCAGGCTTCGCTAAACGACGAGGACGCTGCGATCTCCAGTGATCCCAGCGGTGGGTCACGACCCCTGCTGGATGAGGACCTTCTACCATCCAAGGAGCTGAAAAAAAGCACATATCAGGATCAGCAGGACGTACCAGATTCACTAGCTGGCTTTCAACCGAACATGGATCCAAGGTTACGAGAAGTCTTGGAAGCTCTTGAGGACGATGCATACGTTGACGACAAAGAGGACATCTTCGGTGAAATAGCAAAAGATCGAAAAGAGGTTAGCTTGGCGGACTTTGAGGGGCTAGATTTCGTGGACGAGAACGCCATGGATGACGATGGATGGGAAACCGACGGCACGGAAAGGCCATCGAAAGAGTACAAATCAGCCAGTAGCATGCCGCCAGTACCAGACAGTGAAGATGTCACTATGGAGGATAGCCCTGACCACGGCGATGGTGCTTGGATGAAGGAGTTTAGCAAGTTCAAGGAAGCCAAGAAAGCGCAGGCATCTAAGCCAAAAGTTTCGAATGCGGATTTGCAGTCATCCATCATTACAAGAACATCCATGACTGGCGACCGGCGGAAAAAGAGGAAAGGTGCAATGACATCCAGCACCGGCTACTCGATGACAAGTTCCTCTTTATTTCGTACTGAAGGCCAGACATTACTGGATGCGCGCTTCGACAAGATCGAGGAAGACTACGCTGACGACGATATGCATGATGACGGCAGGCTGTCGGTCACGACTGGAGTAACAGGTACTTCCGTAGCATCAAGCCAAGCGTCACCTTTGGCATCAAGGTCGGACTTTGACAGCATGATGGATGACTTCTTAGGAAGCTATTCGATGAGTGGCAAGAAGCGAGTGAAAAAAGGCGGCTACCAGAGTGGAATGGAGCAATTGGATGAGATTCGGAAGGGCCTTGGCCCAGCCAAATTGAAGGCGCAATAGGTTTGAATCGCTGGGTTAGCTCGCTTGTTGGGCGTTTGGCAATGGCGATGGTAATGAAAGAGATACCCCAAAACGATATCTAGCATTTAAGGAACATCAAACAAGAGGTTCACCGATTTCCAGGCTGGGCTCGGAGACATCTAGTAAAACCGTTGGGGCATACTTTATATATCTCTTTGAGTCCACAGACGCGTATAGACCGTCCTTACTTCCACGTCCCTAGCAAATGACTTCGCATCTACAGCATTTCATCCTAATCCCCAGCAGTGCAAGCCCTAATCACGTGCCAAGCTCGCCAAGCCTGAAAGGGCTGCCGGAGAGGCCATGTCAGATTGGGACCTGAGTATTGAATACATTTTGATCAACAACAGCCCTTGACATAGTCAAGCCCAAAACCCACACAGCGACCATGGCTTCCTCTGGCGAATACGCCCTTCTCTGTCTCGAAAATCCTCTGCTGGGTACCTCCCCACCACAACCCCAACGCAGCGAGAACCAAGCTGACATCCCTTCCTCACAGACATCCAAGGCAAAGGGTACGCCATTGTCCAGCCCCAAGCTCGCGTGCGAGCAATTTAAGCATACTAAAACCACTCCCCGTAGTGATGAAGCCACCCTTGCCAAATACGGCCTCAAGCCCAACGACGCCATTCTCGCCGAAGAAAAACATATGGGCCTCTACGAGGACCTGCTCCAAAACCACGACGCAAAACTCATCGCAGGCGGTGCGGCGCAGAATACCGCTCGTGGAGCACAGGTAGCCGTCCCCTCCCCTCTTTACCTTTGCCCAATCCCCATCGGCCCCGTCTTATCACACTACAACCCTTCCGCAACACAGTGGCCCCTAGAAGCCATTGCGGAAGCGGCTACCTTTCGTTCGCTAATCCTCCATTCCCCTCCGCAGTACATCCTCCCCCCCTCCTCGGTCCTCTACATCGGCTGCGTCGGCTCCGACCAATACGCCTCGCACCTGCGCTCCGCCTGCGCCCAAGCCGGCCTGCGCGTCGAATACCAGCTCTCACCCTCCAACTCCCCCACCGGCCGCTGCGGCGTCATCATCACGGGGCAAAACCGGTCAATGTGCACACATCTGGCTGCCGCAAATGACTACAAGCTCTCTCACCTGCAGAGCCCCGAGATCTGGAAGCTAGTACAACAGGCGAAGGTGTATTATGTGGGCGGGTACCATTTGACGGTATGTCCGGAGGCAGCGATGGCGCTGGCGAAGGAAGCGGCGAAGGAGAACAAGATCTTCGTGTTGAGTTTGAGTGCACCGTTTATACCGCAGTTCTTCAAGACGCAGGTGGATGAGACAGCGCCGTACTGGGACTATGTGATTGGGAATGAGACGGAGGCGCGCAGCTGGGCGGGTGTGCATGATGAGTGTAAGGAGAAAGAGGACGTGAAGGTGATAGCGAGGCATCTTACGGAGTTGCCGAAGGAGAACAGAGAGCGGAAGAGGGTGGTGGTGGTGACGCAGGGAACGGATGAGACGGTGTTGGCAGTGCAAGGGGAGGAAGGGGTGAGAACGTTCAAAGTCAGGGAAATTGGGACTCAGGAGATCTGCGATACCAATGGTGCTGGGTGAGTGCGCGAGTTGTATCGTAGACGGAGAATGTTGCTAACTCGGTATGCGCTCTAGGGACGCCTTTGCAGGAGGTTTCGTGGCCGGGATTGTGGAGGGCAAGTCGCTCGAGGAGTCTGTGGATATGGGGCACTGGCTTGCGAGCTTGAGTATCCGGGAGTTGGGACCATCGTACGTATTGGCCCTGATCGTCCAGCAACCATCGAAAAACCCTTTGCCAAACACAGTCTCCTCTCTTTCTTAACCCTTACCCATCAGTCGTTCTCTATCAGCAAATCAAGAGATACACATCCATCCCCTCAGCCTCTTGCATTCTCCCTGATCATGATCAACAGCTGACAATCTCCCGCAACAGATATCCCTACCCCAAACATACCTACCAGGCTTCAAAAGCTTAGGGCCTTTCACAATTCCTGAGAGAGAGCATAGCGACGTGGCGTTCGGGGTTTCAACACCTAAAAAGCGCCCGGAACTATGGCGCACGATGACATGACATGACTGGAACGGATATTTAACACCCTGAGGGATAGAGCTTAGAGCCTAGAGCCTAGATCATATAAACAAATCGTTGCTGCGTGCACGGTTTCTATTGCTGTTCCCACCACCCCACTCCCTCATATCGGTGTACAAGGATCTTTTGATGCGGATTTACAAGAATGATCCTCGGGAGTCGTAATTGACTATGTCTGACGAATTAGATCTTTGGCATAGACACCGCTCTCGACTTCTCATGGTTTATAGCTCATGTTTGTTTTCTCGGGATTGATTCTTGTCTTGAGCCAACATCGATGACAGTGTCGGACCACAGCAGTGAGTTTTGTGAGAAGATGTGTTGGTCTCTGTACTGCTCTATAGCTTCTGCAGATCCATTCGAGAATATCAGAGTCGATCGCGAGTGTACTGATGCCTAAAGAAAGGAACGAAGAGAGAAACGAGGTGTGAGGGAAGGGAAAGGGGTTGTGCCCGCAGCATCGGTTGGAATTAAGGAGGGGCATGATTTTCAGTACGACAGATCACCCTTGAGGAAATACATCTCATTTGACAAGACATCTCTCTTGACAAGATACATGTCTCTTTACAACATTTGTCTCCCTGCACATGTGCATTGCCTTCGCAAAGCACCCATGGGAATCGTCCGATTCCCCAGCTGAAATGTGCAAATACGTCATTTCCTAACAGCACCCAACTCCCTAAGCATCTCCCTGCCCATTCGGCGGCGTCTGCATCATCGCCTCTTGTTGGCTACCACCATTGCCATTCCAGGTACTCCCACTCAGCAGATTCGAGCTCACGAACTGACTCCCATCAACCCACATATTCCCATTTCCTCCATTCATACCCCACGAAAGGCGAGTCCTCACCGCGGCACCACGCTCATGGGTCCAGATATTAGGCTGGTTCCTTGGCGAATGTGTCACGTATGCTGGCATACAGTTTGGCGAGTAGTTGCCGATGCTGCTTGGGTCTGGCAGGCTGCTGATGCATTCAATGACGTGGTGACCGTTCGCCTGGGTACCTTGCGGGAGACCCTGTTGGGAGTTTCGCTGCGACGGGTGGGAGAGAGGCGCGGCGTCATTGGCTGGCGGCGCGAAGGGCGAGTTGTAGATACTCGGCAATCGTGGGCGGGGAGACGTTTCCATAAATGAGCGCGCGGAGAGTCGGCGAGCGAGCTCTTGCGCGGTTGGCGTTCCAATGATTCCGTAGCTGGTGTCGTTGCCGCTTACTTTTGGAGGAGTGCCGATAGGGCCGAAATCGGTATTGTTGTTATTGCTGCTTGGTCGTGGTGGAGTGCCGATGGGGCCATAGTCAGGCAGAGGTGCCGGTGGCGGGCTGTAGGTGAAGCCGTGGGTGGATAGTCTCGGACGTGGTGGATATGGTGCGGCTTGAGTTGGCTGGTGATTGAATCCATTAGGGGTTTTGGAGTAGCCGACGAGGTTTTCGACCATGTTCTCCATGGCGGTGTCGGCCATAGACCCTGATGAGGATGAGGTCCTTGATATGTGTTCTTCGAGGTAGGCCATGGCATCAAAATGGGGCCTGCCGTTCGTCGGTGCCCTGCCATCTTGGTTGCCCGTAGTGGAAGCTGCCACTTCGCGGCCGTTGGACTTCGATGTATGCTCTGAAGCCACAATATCACCACGGAAAGTGAACGTACTCCCGCCAACCAGGTCGATGGGTACCTCCTAAGATCCAATTAGCGTTGTGTTGTTAAAAAACGAGGAATTATTGAACCTACATCTCTTACGGCAAGCGCTACAGCGTCAGTGAGAAGATCACGAATTCTGCCGAGCATTTCAACATTGGGATGGTGTCTCTCAACGCCGTGCGTATGGAATTTCTGCTTGAGGGTGCCCGAGCTTTGCTCGAAATAGCGGCTCCTGTCGTGTTCGCGGAGTGGCTTGAACGCAATGGTATCTTCGTCTTCCTCCAGCAGATACTCAATCAAAGGCAAGGAACTCGGATCGAAGGTGGACGCAAGAAATGTCATCGTACTGGCATACAGCCCAAAGAAGATCTTGATGAGATCGCCGAGCCCGCTCTGGTCCGTATATTCGACGAGGACGTTGATGTTACAGATCAGCCAGGAGCTATAGTGACGCAGGGCAGGAAGAATGCGGCGAGTTGAAGCAGTGACCTTAAGCTGGGCCAAGCCAGAGCTGTTGGCGTTGTCCGTGGGCTGCGTCAACTCACATTGTAGACTATGAAGAAGCGTGATAAGCGTCTTGACGTTGAGTTGCAGGAAGGAGTCGAACGCCCGCATGTATCCTATGACACGAGGCTCGTCTGCAAAGCTGGTTAGCCATTGCTGGAAGTGAATCATGATATCTGTGGACCCACCCAGAGATCTGACGCTAGCAAAGTCCTGAGCGGCTATGTTGATGAGAACGAGCTTGTTGAGGACGCCTGGCATTGACCGCTCTTTCAAGTCGGTTGCAAGCTGGGTTAGTACCCCATTCTCAAGCTCTTCCTCTGAAACCCCACTGCCCTTGTACAGGCGACTGTGAAGAAGCATGAACAGACCGGTCGTGGCCTTCTCAGGTGACTGGCTATTTGCAATCCTCGCCTCAGAAAGAAGTTTTCCCTTGCTTTGCGCTGCCTCAATCTTCTTGATCTCCAACTCAAGATTGTCTCTCGCGGTTGGAAATGGCTCTTCGGTAGCCAAGGCTCGATAGAGGTGGTAGGTGACGCGCAGATGGCAGCCGCCATGCCGAGCGATGACGGCCAGTTGATGATGTGATGCACCAGAAGTAGGGTAAATGGCTCCCGCAAGATCATAGTAACCAATGGCTGGCCCCCAGTTGTACTCTCCCTTGGCAAGTACCTCCTCACGATACCGCGAAAGATCGCCAAGGTGGATGAGGGTTTGATGGCAAGAAAGCAACACAGCATGGCACAGCTTGCTCGGGAGCTTTGAGGTTCTTACTGCCGTAAGCTCTATTGTCCGATTCTTAGCAAATCGATCTTTTGAAGTTGATGCAGAGAAATCTCCTACCTTCCACGCTGGGGTTTGAAGCAATCGCATGAAGCTCGGGTATCCCTCCATATTTGGAGGCCAACTTTTGTATGAGCCCGCGATAGTACAACTGACTATCCTTGATGAAATTCAAGTAGCTCTTCGCGATCTTACGACGTTCTACATGCTTTTGTTCCTTATCGTACTGTGGATGCGGATTAGCTCATTCATGCCACTTATACGAAAAGAGGCGCAACTGACCATATGCAGGACTTTCTGGAAGCGCTTATGTACTCTTACATGGACATCCCAGAGGGCTTGTTCTGCATCTTGCTCTCTTGCGGGCTCCTGGTCGTTCATGATCTCCTGGTCGTTCATGATCTCCTGGTCGTTCATGATCTCCTGGTCGTTCATGATTTCCTTGTCGCACTCGCTGCGATAGCTTGAGGATGTAAGCAAGGCTCGGCGATGTTTGCTAGGAACCAAATACCGCGCAAGACAAATGCCAATGTTGCTGGGTATGGATTCCTTGTGGTCAAGAGCTGCCAGCAGCTCATCTTTGGCTTGTTTTGTGGTGCTGTGCAACATCAGCTGGAAGTAGCAACGGTAGCAAGCTGTGTCAAGGAAACATACATGCAGGTCTCCGATGCGAGCGACGCCATGAGCGGTGCGATTGTCGAGGCGATGTATATAGTTATGACCCCACGGTCATCAGCACGGTTAGATGTAGAAGGAGAAGTGAGGAGCCAAAGGAATCAGTGTGCGCAACTGATCCATGGCTGCTGAGAAGAACGGCGCTACTTCAATGAATGAAGAAGCTAGGGAGTGCTGACAATTTCGAAGACAATGGGATCTTGAGGTGAATTGAGATGAATTGACTCAGAGAAGTGAATGCGATCCATGCCTTTCAACACCACGGGACCCCACCCCAGAAGCGCCAAGCCAACGCCAAGCCAAAAGTCGCCGATGCCTTGACACTCCATAAAGTACTGCAAGCTCGGCTGCCCCAATGACCAAAGACCATGGCTTCTGGCGCAATGAATATGTAGGAAAATGCTGAGTCAAGAGATAGGGAGGACAGACTAGCCCTTAAGACTGGAATGAAGTGGCCAAGCAAGTAAAGTCTCCCCTAACTCACCGCCTACACCTCACCATGCCGAAGCGCTCACGATCAGAGTCCTCCTCTTCACCCGCCTCCGCCTCGCCCTCCCCTGCTCCTTCGACTGACAACGGCCACACCCGTCCCTCAAAGTATCTCCAAACCTCACCCTCCCCCGACCCTGCGCGACCCGCAATGAAATGCTCCCTCCCACCCCACCCCACCCTCTCCTTCCCCACCTTCTCCGACTTCGAAACCCACTACGCCCAAGCCCACACGAACCGCTGCTCCTCCTGCCACAAGAACTTCCCCACTGAGCACTTTCTCTCCCTCCACATCTCCGAGAACCACGATCCGCTAGACGAGGCGCGGCGAGCGAAGGGCGAGAAGACGTATCGGTGTTTTGTGGAGGGTTGCGAGAAGGTGTGCAGTGCGCCGCCGAAACGGCGGATGCATCTTACGGACAAGCATATGTTTCCCAAGAACTACGATTTCTTGATCGTGAATGATGGGATTGACAAGAGGAGCTCGATGCTAAGGTCTCGACATCGAAGAGCGAGTTCGGCAGCGGAGAGGGCGGTGCGGAGGGAAAAGCAGGCTGGGATCATGGGAGGTCAGAAGCTCGAAACCAGTATTCCCGTCGATGAGGGGGAAGACGTGACGGAGGCAAAGGGTGCAGACCACGTACCAAAGTCCACCGCGAACGGGGCTTCTGCGAGTGAAGTGGAGATGGATGTTATCACGTCGGGGATGTCAGCTCTCAAATTCGTTCCGCCCAGCGTCCGGTTCGGTCGTGGAGGGAGAAGAGGGGGGTTCAGTCGCTCGTAGACGTTCTTAATTGGTGTCGGGGCTATGAGCGCAATCGACAAGTCCTGGTTAGAACTGAGCAGAAAGAGAGCCAAACAACTGTCCGTGCTCATGCAGCCTAAATACGCGAAACAGGAACCCTCTGAGGACGCTGTTTGGGGAACCCAAAGGCCAATTGGCTGGAGTTGAGGAGCCAGAGATTCAGGAAGCGCAAGCTCTTGGACGCCATTTTTTGCGTGCACTGATATGGGCTATGTATGCGATACAGCGCGAACGGATGACCACAGACCGAAAAAGCAATCGAGGTCCAGTAGCAGCGACGATGCGGCATACAATCCCTCCTCAAGCTTTGAAATATGGGAGTGACTTCCCAGAAATTTGAGAACACACAAGAAGTGTACTGGAGCCATACTCGGAGATCATGTTAGGAATAGGAGCAGCTTGTGCATTTTTTGAGATGGGTAAATGATAGCATTGGATCCTCTAGTAGTGACCTATCTAGAAAGCACAAAGCTAGCATGCTGCAATCCAGTTGCACTGCCCTTACACCACGGTACTACTTCCCATTTCGACATGTCAAAAGTAGGCAGTAACACAAGAGCATAGTGCAGATTCACCGGAATCACACGTGAAGGTCGAAACCTCCAACCCACTCAAGGTCGCCCGTGCTGTCACGCTTGGAAGCATGACTCTCACGGCGCCAATCCCGAGCTTTGTCGTTCATGCTTTCCTTCCTCGCTCGTCCCGACTTCCCAGACCACCCAGATCTTCCTGACCATACCTTCAAACCCAATCCATCACGCCAGTTGCCAGTACTTGCTCGCTTTTTCTCATTTACATGAGGGCTATGATTGACTGCACGACGTCGATTACCAAGCACCGCCCACTTGTCCAGGATAGTCCGCTTAGATGGAGGGGAGTAGCGAGGGGTGCTTGGCGGAAACGCTGCGTCCTCAAATACAAACCCGTCGGCCTCGGGGCAGGATGACTTGCTATGCTCCAGGCTCGACATTGCGGCTTCGGGATTGGTACTGGGCGCTTTCTTTTCTGGCAACACAACGAGGCCCAAGGTCGGGTCACTGGCCCTGCTATCTAGACTCCAAGTCCGGCTATTGTGCTCGCGACGGCGCTTGAGAGCCTCCTCATGCTCAACGAAATCTTCCTCATCCTCGTCCCAGAGGTCTGTCCAACTCTTAGAGAAGGAATTGTCTTTCTTCCCGAAGATGGAGGATAGAGCAGGCAAAGGTTTGGAAGACTTCGCTGGAAGTGAGCCAGAGACTGGGACAGGTCCTGATCGAGACGCGTTGCGAGGGATAGGTGGGTTTAGCACCATTGACTTGACAGACACTCCGATGATCGAGTCGAGTCCCGACGTAAGAGAAGAGTTTTGAGCAGCCGAATACCAGGAATCTCTGTTCTCGGAACCAGAGAACAGGTCTTCACTGTAGCTCTCCGTGTCCGGAATAGCGGACAGTTGACGACCCTGGCGCTGTGGACTGGTGTGTAAAGCCTTTGCCCATGGAAATGCGCCCTGGTCCACTTGTGGGCTGGCAATGGATGGAGTCCGGAGTGGCTCACGGTTGGCGCTTGCTTGAACAACATCACGCTCGTTTGTGCAGAAGTCGTCGAAGCCTTCTTCATCCGTTGTAAAGCTGACCACCCTAAGGAGGCTGTCACGAACGGCGGCAAGCGAACGTTTGGCCGGATCGATGGCTAATGCATGAACGAGAATCTCAAAGGTATCTTGTGACATGGTCGGGAAAATATCGAACAGCGATTGGTTATCTCGAGCAAAGTCGGCAAAGAGAACATCGGACTCGGTAGGCGTAACAAACGGATTGCGTGAGAAGAGCACGTTGAGCAGGCAAATACCAATCGCCCAAGTGTCCGCTTTGGCAGGTGAATAGCCAGTATCGCCTGTGTCATACTGCTCCGGGGCCATATATCGGTCACTACCAACGGATGACTCGTAGGACCAAGGGTCTGTAGTTACCAGTCCAAAGTCGCCGAGTTTCATGGAACCATCTTGTGTGAGGAAAATGTTCTCTGGTTTGATGTCGCGGTGGTAGAGCCCCTTCGAGTGCATGAAGTCAACGGCATTGACCAGTTGGAGCATGAACTCTCGAACATTCTGGGTCTCGAGCGGTCCGTGCCCAAGGCGGATTGCCTCGTATAAGTCTCCCATAGAGCAATATTCCAGGACCAGATAGCTGTGAGCATCCGTTTCGAAGTGATAGATTAGATTGACGATGTTCGGATGGTAACCCAGACGATGGTGGCATCCAATTTCCAAATTATTGTCTTCTTTCGGTGAGACAAGACAATCATTGGCCTTCGAAGCCTTGGCCAGACATTTGATAGCGACAAGTTGGTTGTTGGTGAGATCTTTAGCCAGGAAGACCATACCGAAGGAGCCATGGTTGAGTGGGGAGACCGATTCAAAACGCCCATCCAAGACCATCCCCTCAGAGAAAATGTCCTTCATGCACTCCATAGATCCTAAATAATCAACTCCGAACCAGTAATCCTACCAAAGCCAGTATACTTGAGAACACTGAGCGGCCAACCGGTAGACTCCTTGCTAGGAATATATTACACCAATAAGCCAGAGGGACCGAGACCGTGAAGACCAAGTCGCCGTTCGTGCCCCTGACTCAACGTGTAGCGAACTGTGAAGAAGTCAGACCATTCCAGACCGAGGAAGACGATCAAGATCGTACCGAACAGGAAAGCGGAAAAAGCAGAGCCGGAAAAGCAAACGCGTAATACACCACACCAGACCACCCTTTGCTCATGAACACCGATGAAACTCCTTCTCGTTCTATCAGAAACTCATGTGCAGAGTAAAAATATTGGGTTTCGTATGCAACAGGAAAAAGGCAGACCCAGGACCGTGAGAATAGTAGGGCGAACACTGTACTGGTGAAGAGAAAAGCTATGTCGACATGAGATTCAAAGACGTATATAGAAGGGGTGTGAACGAAGGCGTCAGAACTGGAGGGTGGGATGCTGAAGGAGCGGACGTCAAAGTCAGATCGACTGAAATGTAACCGGATCGAAGATAGAGTCGCTGCGTAGAGTCGTAAGGGTGGAGGCTAGGCGTAGAGAAGTTTGCCCTCCAGATTGAGATCGCTTGGGGCAAAGATGAGCGACAGATCGGTTCTCGTCCGCTGCAAGACTGGATGTCGAGGGCTAGGGCCAAGGATGGATGGACTGTGACCAAAGACTAGTAGCTGAGCCGTAAAGCGAGATGCGGAGACAGATGGTCGACTTGGGGCTGTCGAGTCACAGCGAGGCCGTCGAGGTCATGGAAGGCAGCGACAATTTGACCAGAATTGAGGCTGAAGCTTGGCCGACCTGATGCTGACTTCACACGCAGAGATGACCAGGAGCAGAGAGAATCGAGGGAGGGTAGGAGTTTTGATGTAAAGTGAAGATTATGCGTGCTTGCTTGGATCGAGTAAGTGAAACAGGAGGGGTGTTGCGTAGGCGACGTTGAGGAATGTAAGGGAGTGAGTAACAACAAAGGAACAGAGGTGCTAGACAGACAATGACCGTGGCGAGCTGAGGAAGAATTGAATAGGCAGTCAGATCATTGCTGGATCATTGAGCTTGGACGATGATCATAGTTGTTCAGATGGAGAGAGAGGGGAGAAAGAAGATGAAAGAAGCCGACTGGAGATTGAGACGAGTGGCAGGCGTGGCGGAGGGGAGCTGCAGGTGCACGGAAGAGGAATAGCCATGGGCCCCAGTCGTGGAAACAAGGTTCCAAGAGGTCTCGTGCATCAGACTCCAGGGCAACCGCCAAAACCAGGCTTAGCTAAACCATTCCATGTCTTTCCACCCCTCCTCAGTCTGGGACTACCACTGGCGCTACGGCCAACATGAGGAACGTGGCCGCGTTGGATCAAACTAGTCTTCGGTTACGCTTGTTGTTGCTGTGCTCGGAGTTGGTCCTGTTCGGAAAATGAACCCAGCATCATTCGCTGTTCTTTATCCGCTCTCGATAACAAAGCATATGGGGTTGCATAATTTGCTTCGATCATCATCGACGACTGGACATGCATTGTTAAGAAACGTGAGATTCGAAACGAGTGCAAGCAGTTGGTGGGCGTTTAAGGTACATGACAGAAAGGTACAACAACTCCCCGATCGAGTCAAGTCCTCACAATACTCGCTCGAAACGTCAGCTGCTGCGCGTAGAGGTTGCAAGTGGACCACCTGCTCAAGGCTCCTGAGTCTCTCACCAATCCGGATTATTCGATCGCCTGCAACGTACGTCAGTAATTACCCCCGTGCAGGTCTCTGCTTTCTCGTCCTTGGTTTCGTTGCTTCCAAGTTCCGTGGTCTGGCCACGTCTCGTTCCACTTACCACTCACCGTGCCACACCCTCGCACAAGCCCATTTTGCTGTCAATTTCCCGAAACGCCCCACGCAGCTTTCCTCCTTGGTCATCTGATCAGCCAATTATTGGCCTTCTGCTCTTGGCGGCAACTGAGCCCTGCACAACTTCGGATGGGCGCTTTCGTCCTTCGCGAGCCCATCAGCGGCCGTTGTTGGTGCCAAACGACTGACAGCAATCAGCATGCTTCTTTTATCGCGATCTACAGCTGTCGCTTCGCGCATGTCGACTCGAAGTATTGATAAGATCGAAAATAGATCAATGGACGACCTTCTGGCTTCGCGCTTCGACTGCTTTCCATAGGATGATAGTAGCCACTCCTCGACCGTTATCCCGACTGTTCACTTGTGACACGACAGCGATGACTTAATTTAATCGGCTGCAGACAACCTTGCTACTCGAGCATGACGCTGCAGCTACGAGTAATACACTCGTACTTCCGAGCTTCTACCAGCACCACTAAGGGGTCTGCATGCGAAAGGTCAACGATTGCCTGCGAAGTCCGCTCTTCAACTAGGGTGCCGAGTCATACACCGACTGTCTTACTCGACCCTTTATCAGTTTTCCACAGACGTGCCCTTCCGAAAATCAAGGTACCATGCTTCATTGAGGGAAAAGCAAGGAATGACTATTCGCCTATGGGCCTGAGTGGGTCGAGGTGCCCTGTGTTAAGTCCATTTTACCGTTGAACCTTCCTACTTTCATTCCTATTGATGATATCCTCGCAGGAGTCATGGTCACTGTCGAACAGAAGGTTGGGCTCTGAAGGTACCGGCTTTCGTTGGCGTACTGCAAAGCACTCGTAGTGTAGGTCTGGATGGACCCTAGGCTTGATTCTCCTAATTGGCTTTCATGTATCAACTGCATTGGTGTTCTACTTGAATAACTGACCCTGTTTCCCGATGTGGCTCTTTAGCAATACTTTTTTTGACCAACTGCTTCATCAGCGAATCTTTGATACGTTGTTCAAAAAGTGCGAAGGGATCGATAGCCCTGACAAGAGTACCATGCCAGCGCATAGCATGATACATATCGTGCCGCTCCTTCCTTGGATGTACCACGGAATATCAGAGTAACCAAACACCTTCAGTGCTGCTCCACGTCGAACAATTCTGCACCATATCTCATGCATTTCTTTCCTCCTCAGAGACTACTTAGGATGTCAGGTTGGATAATCTCAAGCTTTTCCCCCAGCTCTCGCCATACTCGGGCTTGCGTTTCTGCTCCCTCTGCGCTACGTACGAAGGACGATTCACTGGACTCAATTTTAGTGCTTGCCTTCTTTAGAGCTCTCGTCGACCTCGACGTACCTGGCGACATGGGAATCGGCCATGTATTTCCCATGCGTTTCCTCTCCGCCCGCCCCAGCAGCAACAAGCGTCCGACTTCCAACCTCCGACGAGCGTGCTATTAGTAAGTACACAAGTCCTACCACCAACCTCCCAACCCCTGTGCTCTCTCGGAAGAAATCAGACTTGCAAACGCCTGGCGTTAGGCAGTTGACGATGACATGGGGCTTGGAGGAAGCATTGATGGCATCGGCCATTGCACGAACAACCAAGATTTCTAGGAGCTTAGTCACACCATATCTACAAATAGACTATGATTTAGCAGAATACCAGCAGACGCTTCAGCTACAAGAGAACCATACCTGTCAAGCATGTCAACACCCTTTTCATTGTTCAACTCGTCAAAGATCCTCTCGGCCTTCCTCTCTTTGAACTTCGTGATGAAGTGCGCATCAGACGCAACGATGGTCAATCTTGGCAACGTATTGAAATTCTGTGCTGTCTCCTGCAGTTTCGGCAGCACCAGTAACGCCAACAGGAAAGTGCTTGTCACATTTGTTGTCACGGTACTCTCGTCTTGTTCCGTAGTCGTGAACGAGTTCTGCATCATCCCAGCATTTTCGAGCAGTAAATCCAGTCTCCGCAAACTCTGCGCCCGCTTCGCGAATTGTTTAACAGATTCATAGCTTGACAGGTCCAAGGACCAGACCTCGACAATACCAGATCTTTGGGTACTGTCTTCGATAGACTGTTTGGCAGCTTCACCTTTGGATGTATTGCGTACAGCAAGAATGACCTTTTCCGCACCAAGGCGGACAATGTGTCGAGCAGCTTCGAGTCCTAGGCCTGTGTTGCTGCCTGTCACGATAGCTATCTGACCGGCGAACGAGACCGTGGGATAGCTCGGTGTGACGAGAAGCTGCGAGTACAGAAAGTTCGCCATGAATGATAAGGCCATCCTCGATGATGGGGGCGACTGCGCGATTGAACCCGCGAGTTCCAACTCTATCTACGCCGGATTTGCGACTTGGGTTTGAACACCAACGACTCCAGATTGGATGCTGGTCACAGTGCCCCTTGTTTATGATTTATTAGAGGTCTCTTAATACCGTATGATCTAGATTGCTACATAGTTGAGGGGAAGGCAAGCTGCCAAAGTACTTTTTTAGGTTGAAAACTACGAGCGGGACGACGTTAAGCCGATTGGTCGAAGATGCGACCAATCCGCCTGATGTTTAGGTCAGATCTGCACCTACCACTTCGAGCCTTGCGGCACCTGCAGATCAACATTAATCACGACTTTGGATCAGAGATAGAACCGTGTGGCCAACGGGCTGAAACTCATATTAAATGGATGCCCAAAGGAACTCTCTCCATCTACGCACCGCTCGATGTGCAACTTCCCACGCAGGCCCAGCTGCACTAGATGAATCGCAAAACGTTGTGCTTGGAATCGCAGAGTTAATACGAGCCCTTTTCTTCAGGGACGTGCAGGGTACCGGACTACTTTACTGACTTGGCCTGCATGATGAGTGAATACATAGCCTCAGTCATGATATGGATATCATGTGGCTGGGGTGAGACATAGTGTACAGGGGTTGGGGGCAACATGCAGCAATCATCAATACTTAATCGCCGTCAGTCCCCAAGATCCCTTCCATTTACTTCATTGTCAAGTCAACTTGCCCTCCCATGCTGCACCTCGCATGTCCTCGGTTGGCTCGTTACCTATGGTTGGCGCTCTGCGATGACTATCCCACCCATCATTGCCAGTAGGTGCTACATTCGTTTCGCCCCATTTCCGGAGATTCATTTGGTGCTGTTTCTTTTTAAGAGAGCTTCGATGAAGTCACAGACAGACCTCTGACGTTTTGCCGCTTTGGCGCCGAGCGTTCACTGGTGGTTGTGTCCATGGTCATTTCCTCAATACTTTTGTTCAGTTAACCCCTGGAATTATTACCCTGCCAGCCCATGGCATATTCATCTATTATTTGCTTTGCGTCTCACGAGCTGTCAGGACTCGGAAAGAATTACTGAGAGACAGACAAGAGTCATGTCAAGGTTCGCTCTGACGTGTCGATAGCCGGAGAAGGCTGATCATCCCCCCTACTATCAATGAGTCGTTAGCAACTATAAGAGAATGTGTGTAAGAGAGTTTGAATTAGTCTGACACAGTCATATGGCAGCATGGGAGTCACCTGCAACATTCTTTTTCGTAGCTTGGGCTGTGTGCTAATGTGATGAGTCCTTTTGTGGCATTTTTGACGGAACACTATTTTGTTCTTAATACCTTAGTACTTGATCAACATACTTCCAAGATTCGCATCCTCTTCAAGACAGTGCTATCAGAACGACAAGCTACACGAAAGACATTGGCCACTATGTGTTACATGGGGGTCTTTGCAGAAATATGCTGCTGCGCTGATCATGGCCCCGGGGATTTCATGAGTAACCTATGCAAATCGTTCTTCTGTGGTCTCTGCGGTAAATCGGTTCCTTGGTCCACTTGGGGGGCAATCTACAACCTTGAAGCAGATCATGAACCATACGGTCATGAACAATGGTATGGCGGACAGCAACAACCTCCTGGAGGGAACCCACTTCAGAACGTGCAACCGCAACCAAATCAGGCTATGGTTTATAACCCTCCGCCTCAGCCGCATCAGGCCCATGCCCAATACGGGCCCCCTCATCTGCCACAGCCTGGTCCTTGGGCAATACAACGCCGTCAACAAATTGCTGCTGGCACTTTCCGACCTCAAACACAGAGCTATGCACAAGGACCAAGACCCGACGGCACTCCGAGATGGAGGGCGAACTGGGAGGCACGGCAAACACAAGAATTTGGCCCGATTGCGCCTGGTAAAGGCAATCTTTGATCAATTTGGCTTACTTGCGAAGTTGCGTGAGAGAACATGTGTACATCATTTTAGGGACCGTCAGACTCCCGTAACGCAACCCTAGATTTAAACCTGAAGTATCATATTAGGATTATTCAGAGATACTTAGAGGTACACCATCAATCCAAGATATCAAGACTCTCCATATCCCACAAATTTTCCAAGCTGCAGTCAAACGTGGAGGCTGCTTGGGCAGGTGGAATCGCCAGTGGAGGCATGGGTTCATCCATTGAAGGCATACAAGCACGCTGCACCGCAGAAGAAGCGCTCTAAATGACTGTGTTCAAGAGAGCCAGCCATGGCTTTCTCTGGGGCCGGTGGGCATTTGGCTCCTGCGAGCTTGGAAGATAGATATGATGATTCACTACCCATTTTCAAAGTCGAGAGGGTCCAGCTACAATTCTCCATTTCTGCGGACTTTGTCGCTGCCCAAGTAGCCAACAACATCCTCGTCTTGGCTCTGTCTACCGGTCGTATTCTCCGAATCGACCTCGACAGTCCCTCAGACATAGATGGTACACCCGAAACTTTAGCATTCGGGAAAACCTGACTGACGCGCTTGACATAGACATAGACCTGCCTCGAAAAACGACGGACGTTGGTGTCATTCGCCGCATGTTCCTCGACCCCTCTGCCTCCCACCTCGTTATCGCAACTACATTGGGTGAAAATTACTACTTGCACACGCAGTCGAGGCAACCGAAGGCTCTCTCAAGGCTTAAAGGCGTGGGGATTGAAAGTATCGCTTGGAACCCATCATTGCCTACAGCCTCTACTCGGGAAATCCTAGTCGGCACGTCCGATGGCAACATATACGAGGCCTACATTGAGCCGTCAAACGAATTTTACCGCAGGGAGGAGAAGTACCTGAAAGCTGTGTACAAAGTGGATGGACCCGTGACTGGGCTATGGGTGGATCAGATTCCAGGCAGAGGCGACACCAGGAGAGTGCTCGCTGGAACCCCAAGCAGGCTGCTTCATTTCTTTGGACGTATTGGTAGATCCGGTCAGGAAGGTTCTGGCTCTATTTTTTCGAAGCTGTTCGAAACAGAGGCCCCTACTCAGTATGAAGTATCACCGGGTACGAAGCCTGCACTATCAGCCTTGGCTGTCTCACCGGACCCACCAGAAGCATCCCCTTCTTACAAGGATGACGAGGAACGCCACTACGCTTGGCTCTCTAGCCAAGGCATACTTCATGGCAAGCTGGGAATCAAGGCGCCTATGGGAGATCTAGGCAGTGCTGTTCTTAACAACTCGAAAATGCTCCCTCGATCGCGGATACTCGCGTCGGAAAACGCGAGTGGCCGTAGGAAGTCAACCCAAGAACCCATAGGGGGCGTCGTACTGTCCCAGTGGCATATAATTAGCCTTGTGGAAGGCAGAATGTTAGCAACTCAGAGGCTCGACGAACGTATTGTCTTCGACCAAGTGGTTCTAGATCCTGGCGAAACAGCCATTGCTCTTCTAGCTGATCAAAAGAAGAACACCTACTGGTTGTTCACCACCCAGGAAATCTTCGAGATTGTAGCTACCGACGAAGACCGTGACGTATGGAGAATCATGCTCAAGTCTCAGTACTTTAATCTTGCATCGCAGTATGCGAAGACCGCGACCCAGAAAGATGCCGTCGCGATGGCATCCGGGGACTCTCTCATCAGTAAGGGACAATTTTTCGAGGCGGCTGGGGTGTATGGAAAAAGTAGTCGACCCTTCGAACAAGTTGCTTTGACCTTCATCGACCACGGCGAGCACGACGCCCTGAGAAAGTATCTATTGACGAAGATAGCAACCTACAAAAAGTCCTCGGTCATGCAGCGAGTGATGATCGCTAGCTGGTTAATTGAGATCTTCATGTCGAAGATGAACGCTCTTGACGATACAATAACAACTAAGGCACAGCTTACGGAGAGTACGAGCACATCAGACTCCAAAGATGAGCTTTCCGTGGTTCGAAAGGAGTTCCGCGACTTCGTCACAAAGTATCAGGCCGATTTGGACTCAAAGACGACGTACGAGATCATCAGCAGCCACGGGCGCGAGCAGGAGTTGCTCTCTTATGCTACAGCAATTGATGACTATAACTACGTCCTATCTTACTGGATTCAGCGCGAGCGCTGGCAAGAATCACTGGATGTTCTCAAGCAGCAGACAGACGTAGATGCTTTCTACAAGTACAGTAGCGTTCTGGTGGCCCATGTACCTAATGAGTTGGTCGATATCCTGATGCGACATCCTGAGCTTGACTCTCGTAAGCTTATTCCGGCTCTACTGAACTACAACAATGACCGGGCCATACCTCTGTCACAAAATCAGGCCGTGCGCTACCTCAACTACTGCATCAACGCATTGAACACCACTGACGGTGCGATCCATAACACCCTAATCTCGATCTACGCCGCCGACTCCTCACCTTCCGAGTCTGCCCTCCTTTCTTACCTTTCTAGTCAGTCAGTATTAAGCAAACCTCTCTACGATACCGACTTTGCCTTTCGCCTTTGTATCCAGCATTCTCGTGTTCAATCCGCAGTGCATATTTACTCCTCGCTGGGGCAGTATGCTTCAGCTGTCTCTTTAGCCCTCAAGTATGATGAGATAGATCTCGCTTCTATGGTTGCCGATCGACCTGCCGATACAGATCCGGCGATGCGCAAACGGCTTTGGCTAGCCGTGGCGAAGAAGGTCATATCTTCTCAAGGGAAAGGCAGCATCAAGGCTGCCATTGACCTCCTAAAGCGCTGCGATCTCCTCCGTATCGAAGACCTCATTCCCTTCTTCCCTGATTTCGTCATCATCGACGACTTCAAAGCCGAGATTTGCGCTGCACTGGAATCGTATAGCAAGTCCATTGCTGACCTGGACGCTGAGATGGATGCTTCAGCCGCCACAGCCGAATCCATCAAGAAGGATATCAAAGGCCTTGGAAAAAGATACGCGATTGTTGAACCTGGTGAAAGATGCAGAGTCTGTGAGTTACCCCTGCTAGCAAGGCAGTTCTTCGTTTTTCCAAGCTGTCAGCATGGTTTCCATAGCGATTGCCTTGGCAAGAAGGTCCTCGATGGAAGCGGAATTGCTGTTCGAAGTAGAATTCGCGAACTCCAGGCTAGCATCGCTAGAGGTGGCAGAAGGGACAAGGAAGGAAGAGAGCTTGATGCTTTGGTCGCCGGCAGCTGGTGAGTGGTGCCCCTTATCATCATTCTCTAGAAATGTCGTATGGAGTGGGTAGGGCAATGCTGAACATGTTGTAGCATCCTATGTGGTGATCTGGCGATCAAGCAGATTGAAGATCCCTTCGTCGATGACGCAGTTACCGGAGAAGATTGGGCCATTTAGCCCGGAAAATCCTGTGGGCGAGGACGAGGTATTGAGGTCGCCTTAGCGTAGTAGGTCCAATTGACGACGGCGGATGTTCTGGCATACCTAGACTGCCGCACCGAGACAGAGTCTACACCATGATGGAAGCGAACAGCCCCAAAGCTTCACGAGCCTTAAGAGGCACAGATATGGCTCCCAATGGCGTCACACAGGTCTGCACCCCCACTCGCACCACTCGGTCTTGCTGTCAAGGGGCATTTGGAAGAGCGAGACGAGCCCAGTACTCTGGCAAGCCTTGCATGCAGAAGGTGCATGGTAGCGACGCGACAAGCGATGCGCTTCGAAGGATGTCTGGATGCAACGCTCAGACATAGATCTCGATCTAGTTCGGAGTCTATTATCGCTCTACTCCTGTCTGCCTTTACGATGATGACCGAAGTGCACATGATCCATATATGACGGAGGGCTCAACAGCTTCCCGCTAAGCTTTGTGTCACCCAGCCTCGCATCCGCTTCATTTGATGCACCTCAGCAAGGACTGCAGACTACCTGGGCTCTGGAATCCATCAGCTACTCACGCTCGGCAGAAGAAGTGTCAAGTACAGACAGTGTGACCCTCCTCAGAGCCAGTTGCAAGGGGGGCACGATGCAGCCAAGGACCAACTTGCGGTGGTGCAGTATTCGAACTAGTCCATAGGCTGGCTCTCTGGACATAGCTGGCTGCGATTGAGTTTGATCACAGGTCAAGTAGCACCTGAGTAGCCATCTACTTTATAGCAACACTTCAGATCAAGACCAGTCAAGTACTAACAAGGCGAAGAGCCCTTACCCCTTAGCATCACTATCAAGACGTCGACCATCAAGCGTGGAATCTGTGACTGCACAGTCCACTAGCGAACGGGACCGCGGAGGAAGGAGGATGACGCAGGCTTCCTATGAAACGGAGTCACCGACCGAGATCTTTGTCGCCGTTGTCTGGGAAGGATGTGAGTTGGAGAGGAAGCATAGAAGCATAGAAGCAGCGGTGGTGGCTGTTCATGCCGAAGGCTTGGCAGGGCCTCATTGGCTGCAGGCGGAAAGGACAAAAAGAATGACGCAAGATGCGGCCCCTGTCCTTTAGACTGAGGTGTTTGGCATGCCCCCATCAGCCACTAGCGCTCGACTGGCCCGTTTCACCAGAGCGTCGGCGTTTGCGAAAGCGATCTATCCGGAAGATGACAGTCCGACATGTAGAATGCGAGTGCCTGATGTACTTTACGGAGGAGTCGAGATGCTGGGCAATCCATGTGCTACGTCGTCGCCAATGCTGTAGCCATCCCTTTCCTCATCAGATGCATGTGTAGCCGTAGACTGTAATATATCCTGAAACTACCTCCACTGCAGCCACAGCAAGGTTCCGAACAAAGGGCTTGCCAAGGCGACAGCAGCCCACGCCGACATCATTCCCACTCTTGCGCCGAGCGACTCATCCATCTCCGCTTGCACCCAATCCACCTCCTCTCTATCTCTCACCGTCTTCACTTGACCTTCATCGAGATTTCCACGCCTCCATCAGGCTGCTGCGTACAGTGCACGGCAGCACCTTGCCTGCCCCCCCGGTCCTTTCTTACGTCGGCTGTTACAGAAGACGACCCACCCTGTCCGAGCCCGCTGAGATCTTCTGCCTGTCAGGCTAGATTCATCCCCTCGGCCCTACTGACAACATTCACGAAACAACCTCAGCAGCTCTCTTTGTCCACCGTCGTCTTATCGACAATTACACATTCTTCATCCTTCGCTCTGCACAATATTTCACTTCAGCATTCTAATCAGGCCTGGACGGCTTCCTCACACTTCCAACGCAACAGATTACTCCTGTCCCTAATTCAAACCCGTCCCTCCCACTCATCAGCTCGCGTACTCCGCATATCCATCGCACCCCCTGTTGGATGATACACCCATTTTGACTCAGAGCTTCGTCGGGCGTCCAGGCGAGGTGGAATAGAATATGGCAGTCCTTTCTTCCAAAGCACAATATCCGTCGTCCTTGGGGATGACCTCGAATCAAGCACCGTCGCTATCACAGTATTCGGCTAGTATCTCGAGTCATCGAACACCTCTCACCGGAGGCACTCACAATGCCACCTACGCAAGCCCGACCGAATCCGAGTTCTCCGAGACCATGGACGGTCCAGATTCCGTACGGTAAGTGGTTTAGACCCATGCGAGACCGCCTGCATGGACGATGTCGCTGGCTGCCTCGGCCAGTCTTCTCGAACTTTTGCTGACATATCCTTTGGGCATTAGCTCCTGGGACGAGCGACGGGTTGTGGAATGGCTGCGTGCAATAAATTGTGCTCAATACGAGCAGCTTTTCAGAGGTCAGCTTTCATACCTATCTTTCTTCAGTATCTTGCCACTAACAGCAATCAGTCAACAATGTCACAGGTGGCAATCTTATCGAATGCGACCAAAATGTACTCAAAGAGATGGGCATTAAGAAGATCGGTGATCGTGTCCGGATCTTTGTCGCTATCAAACAGCTACGCACAAAAGCCGTTGGGCACCACAAAAAGCGAACCCGGGACTCGTTCGCCGCTTTGGACAACCGCTCACAGACTACGCCCTATACACCTTCCTCCACGAGTTCGCCACGCCATAATCCTGCTAGAGAGCGATCTCTACCCACGCCGTCCACTGCAACGACTGCCAGCAATAGATACTCTCGTCAATGGGACCCGGCAGCGTTCGAAAGCTTTCGCGCCAAAGAGAGCAAGGGGAGGCCGAGCTCACCACTTGCAGAGCCTGAAGGCCGAAGCGTTCGAGTCCCGAACTATGCAGGTATGAATTTCCTCGATGATTCTCTCATAGAGCAGCTGCCAGACTATTTCGATCGTCCACAGTATGCTAATCCCTTCAAGGGCGTCGACCGGGCACCCCCAATCGTCAGAATATAGGCATGGATTCGACCGTGGGCAAGCTACCACCCAATTCACCAGTCATACGCATTATCTACAACAGCGGGCAGACTAAGGTGCTGGACATCAAGAACTGCAATACAGCTGACGAGATAATCTTTAACGTGCTCAAGAAGCTTAGCCTTCCAGAGCATCATCTCAAGAATTATTGTTTCTACACTCTCGACAGCGCAGACCAAGACTCAATCTCCTGTCATCGAATGTCTGACAGCGAACTTGTCCGGGTCTGCAAAGATTACAAAGGTAACGACAGAAATCGTCTGATCCTCAGGAAGATCCACGCAGGCGAACCTGAGGAGGACGACCTCCGAAAAGCTTCGGCCATCTACCACGAAGAGCATAACGAAACGCACGCTTCCGCCGTAGCTTACAACAACCTCAGTAGTAGGAAGAAGCTAGCCAATACACTGGGCGAGTCGTGGGAGACTGTCGCCTACCCCTTATCACCCGCTGTTAACCAGCACCCACAGCGTTTGCTTCCGGCCTCTGAAAGGGTTGATCGGATCCGGAACACCAACAATACAAGTAATCAAGGATGGGATCCACCGGAACAGCCAGACTTCCGACGTCCGCCCAAACCCAAGATCAAGGAGTTCCTGGGTGGACGGCCTCCGAGCGAGATGATCAGCCAAGAGCTGACGACGTACTTTCCGGATCATCAGAAAGAAACGATTGAACGCGCTGTGCGAATGTCCATGCACAGATCCGCTCGCCTGAGTAAAGCAGCTAGCCGCATCAGTGTTGCCAGCAACATCAGCTTCGGATCCAGCATCAAGGATGCACCACCTCTACCCAACATTGCCGACGCTTGGCTGACAGGGACGCCACAGGCCCGTGCTCCGCGTCCGCTATCAGTCTCGAGGTTTGCCTTACCCCAGCAGGCCTACCGTGACTCAGTTGCGTCGAGTTCCCTTCAGCCACTTGCTGAGGAATCTCACTCGGAGCCGAATCGAAAGTCATACGTGTCTTTTGACAGTGATTCGCAGCTACCAGGTGGCAACGCTGGCGATCTAGAAGGGGCGTCGGCGCTGCACAGCTACTTCGATGAATCCGGGAGCAGTGGCCCCACCACCGAAGCAGGCGGTTCTCTCAACGACCACCTGAGTCATGCTATCGCAGAGGACGGTGAGGAACCCGACGAAGAGCTGGACTCTTTCCTCAAGGGTGACTCGTGGGACAATGTCAAATGGATGCAAGGTGCCCTTATCGGCCAAGGCTCCTTTGGCAGTGTCTTCCTCGCCCTTCATGCCGTTACCGGGGAGCTCATGGCCGTCAAACAAGTCGAAGTACCCTCCAACTCCAACAGCACTCTCGACAGAAAGAAAGAGAGCATGGTTGCGGCTCTGAAACGCGAAATTGATCTACTCCGCGATCTCCAGCACGAGAATATCGTTCAATACCTCGGCTCCAACTCCGACGACGAACACTTCAACATCTTCCTCGAGTATGTTCCCGGTGGCTCAGTAGCCGCCATGCTGAACTCCTACGGCCAACTCCACGAACCTCTCATCCGTAACTTCGTTCGTCAAATCCTTTGCGGCTTGTCCTACCTCCACGGCAGGGACATCATCCACCGGGACATCAAGGGCGCCAACGTCCTCGTCGACAACAAAGGCAACATCAAGATCTCCGACTTCGGTATCTCCAAACGAGTCGAAGCCTCTGCACTCTTACAACCCGCCGCCAAAGGCGGCCATATCCACCGCCCCTCGCTGCAAGGATCCGTCTTCTGGATGGCCCCCGAAGTCGTCAAGCAAACATCCTATACCCGCAAAGCGGACATATGGAGCCTCGGCTGCCTGATCGTCGAAATGTTCACCGGCACGCATCCGTTCCCAAACTGCAGCCAGCTGCAGGCGATCTTCCAAATCGGCAACAGCAGCGCGAAGCCGACGACGCCGGACAATGCGAGTGAGGAGGGCAAGGTGTTTTTGAACAAGACGTTCGAATTCGATCAGGACAGGAGGCCCAGCGCGGATGAGCTGTTGCTGAGTCCGTTCCTGAAGCAGATTGCTTGAGCTGATGCACAGACACCCTCACGCACCTGGATCTTTAGCTCCAGCTCTTGACTACCGACTCTCAACGGGATACCTTTCGGCACTACGTCAGCGAGAATGAAAGAGGGTGTACCACCTCTCAGCTCGCGCCACCTTCACCGCTGGCTAGCTGACGTTCCGCCCGCGTGAAGCAAACCAACACCATGCTTGCTCCATCGAGGCTGGCTTTCCAGGGGACGGAAGATGACGTTGGGCTCAGGGATATATTGCTTTGATCTTATTATTAACCCAGTACTTGCCTGGCCCCCTTACGAATTTGCAGATTGTATTTTTACACGAAACCGTATTGAAAGCGATGGATGCAAAGCGAACGGAAGGATCATAGGCCATAGTTTTTGAAGCGAACTCATCAAGAATGTACACTACTTACTATTACTACTACTGCGCCAAATGGGGAAATCGATATGAGAGACTCTGAACGCTATGAAACGCATTTTCAGACCCCTGGCACTGCACTGCACTTTCTCTCCCCAGTGTGATGCTGGGTAAAATCCCTTAGAAGCAATAATGCTCGATGGTTCAACTGCCTACCTTGGAGCTCCGACTATGCAGCAGCAGCGTTATTCTTGCCTTGAGAATTCAAGGCGAGTCAAGCCCCGGATCTTCTGATAGGTTTCAGACTCTGGCGAGAAAATCGTTGCTGTCCCTCCCCATCCCCATAGCTCCGCCCATCTCCCATAGCAAAGACCTACCAGAGCTCTCGGCTCCAAACCCCACGGAGAAGCATCATTTCAAGCCTTGGTGGAATCCTTCGAGTGTGAGAGCGCGATATCTGCCACTTGAGTCCTTCCTATATCACAATTTGCTCTCTGACACTCAATGGCTGTTCCAAAGCAGCACTTGAACGAGGGTGCGCTCCTTGAGTGCAAAGTTGCTGTATGTGTTGCTTGGAGTTAGTCTCTGCGCTTGGAGGGGGGGGGGGGGGGACGCTATGTATTAAAAGGAGTTATGGCGATTTAGAGATCAGATTTTTGGAAAAGGGGGGGGGGCGGGCGGTAGTGGGAAGAGGTGTAACGGCTTGCTTTTGTGGAGGTTCGGATTTAATTTGGGCTGGAGACTCGGGCTAGGGTAGCTACTTGATCATGATGCTATGAGAATAGCTCGAACAGGAAAACCCTAATGGTGATTCTGCGTAGCACAATACCTTGGTGACCTCCCAACACCTCTCACCTTCGCTGTCTCATCTAGGTTTTCCGTTTCCTCCTAAGGCGAGAACTTTGAGCCCGGAAGTTAGTGTAGGTCCTCGTCTGGCTCTGGCAACCAGCCCAATACTCCTTTACTCGGCTGATACGAGATATCTTCAATAATTAGCCATCAAGACGTAAGCGCTAGGCTCGTCCCCCGACACGCCATCCAGAACTCCTTGACCGCTTGGTTCGTGCCTCTAGCGCCCCTGAGACTAATCGCAGGCACAACAAGTGTCAGCAGGCCTCCTCCATCGTCGTTGGACTTCCTAGAATCAACTTACCTCATGATTCTCTGCAGCCACACCCTCTTCTCGCTCTCGCTCACCTTCGCACTTGGGAACGTAGCGCTCGTGAGCGCATCCTGCAACCACGCCTTGGCCCTCGGTTGCGCGAAGACTAGCTTCTTGAGGGGCTCGGCAAGCACATCCAGCTCGCTGCGGGCGGCCTCGCCGGCGATGCTGCGGACGAGGATGTGGGCCAGCTGGGGGCCGTATTCGTGGAGGACGATGGTGAGTTTGGCCTGTAAGTCACTCGACGGGAGCTCGTGTTTCTGGACTAGAGCGGCCTGCAAGTCGACGTTAGGGAGGTCGTTGCTTGAGGGCTGCATACTGCAAGGGTTTGGGGGGCGATTTACCCACAAGGAGGCGGCAGCGCGCTTTGGCATGATTTCCGGCGCGGCTAGAGAACGGAGACTGAAGAGGAAGAAGCCCGGAAGTGCGTTCAGCGTTTGAGGTTGGAAGAGAGAGGCGAAATAATGGGGTATCAGTTTGCCCACAAGGTCGAGGCAGCTCGCGGCTACCTCCGGGTCGTGGGTTGATTCGTCTGTATAGCGATATCAGTCAAACACACCATCCATTGTTGGAGACTCCCCCCGACTTGTGGACGCTCACTGTTCCTCGATTCGACAAACACGAGCACCAATTGAAGGAGCCTGGATGATGCGGCGCTCATGGCATCCGCCGAGGCATAATGTCGCCGACTTAGCATCGCAGACGCAGCGTCAAGAAGATAGTTCAAGCTCGGCGAGCCAAGGCCAGACCCGAAGCCATGCTCCACCAGGTCAACTGTCACGCTGGGTGGCAAGACAAACAATCCTGGTTCGTTCTCTTTGTATCCCGTACGAAGCACCTGGCATGCCGCTTCTGTGATGTCACTGTAGAGGTGTAAGGAACTCGTGGTTGTTTGTAACATGCGTACGATCCTGCTTTGCAGCTCCAATCCTGGCGGCGAAGCCCAAACCGCCAATTGAGGGTCCTTCGCTTCAGCATCGGCCTCCAGATCGATCGTAATCTCGTCCGGTGCTTGGACAGCTTTCCCAATGTCGGCTAAGCAACGCAAAGCACATACACCAGCGACAAGGGCTTCCTCAACTTGTCCAGCGGCAAGTGCCTCACCGACAAATGCTACGTCCTTCTCCACATACTTCAATAGCTCTGATAGAGGGTCGAGCTGTGATTCACCTTGCGGTATTTCGCGAATAACCATTGCGATAGCTCCAAGGATTTTCTCCCTGACATTAGCATCATTTCGTTCGAGATCCTGGTATGCCTTCAGAAAGCTACCAATTTCGCCAACCAGTCGCTTGCGGCATGATGAACAAGTAGAGAATATCGCTTTCGCTGCCGGGTACGCCAAAGCCGGATTGCCTAAGCATTGAAAGAGATGTGTTAACATGCCTGGTATATATTCGTGCTGCCGCTCAAAGAAGGCATTGTAGTTGGTTAGGGTATCCAGTGCAGTCTGCTGCGCTTGGACTGGCAGTTGCGCATCCGCGGCCATTGATCCCGCAAAAATTTGGGATCCGAAGACCTTGGATAAAACATGATCCGCGGCGATGTTGGCCGCAACCGAATCCGAAAGCGCGTTGAGGCAGTAAAGTGCGGCTTCGACGTCGGACCAAGCCTGGCGATCCAGCGCACTCATCGCCAGATGTGCAAAAGTCTCGAAGATTGACAAGCCGAGTAGGGTGAACGAGGCTTGAACCAAGTCTTGCACGTCCCGTCGCAGAGCCTTGAAGTCCGTCCTTGTTTCGGAGTCCCAGGAGGCAACGACGTCAGAAGAAGGAAAGCGGATTTTAGTCCAACCATGCTCAAGCGCGCTGATAATATACTTCTTATCTATATCTATCCATGCTGGAGTGCCTTCGTCACTGAACAATTCGTCAATAGCGTACTCCGTAAGATTTGCCCAGAATTCAACAGCTTGAGAACACATCTGGATCTCGGCTCCATCATACCCTTTACAATCTACGAGCTGGACCAGCTGGTTTAAGATTTGAGCTTGAGCTGGATCGTCAGTATTTCGAGCAAGATCCTGTACTGCTGCGTCTCCATAAGCGAACAACAGTCTCGAGAAATCTTGAGCATCCTCCCCAAAGTCACCCGCCTTCAACTCTAGCACCCATTCTTGGGCGGAAGCGTTTGATAATATCCCAGCCAGCGAAGCAAGGTGATGGGGCTCAAAGAAAGCTGGAAAATTGACCAACACGTCGGTGAAGAACTCGACAGTAGCTTCAAACAAGACTTCAACAGTAAAGGTGTGTAGCACCAACGGTATCACTGACCGTAAATCGTTCAGACCTTGCTGAAAGCCTTTGTTGGTGTAGATACGATGTGCGTACAAGACCCAAGCCTGAATATCATCAGTGACTGTACGCAGATGACTAAGGTGCGCCGTAGGAATTAAATTCTATTGGCATTCCCACCCAGGCTCTAAAGCGAGCTTTGGTATCTTACCTGGAAGCATTTCATGGCTTCTTCGGAGACTTCTCTGCCGACGCTCGAATGTGTAATTGAATCGACGCGCTCACTGGCAAGCAGTTGTTGAAACAACTTCACAATATCATCAAGGTTGCGAGCCACCCTGTCATGGTATTGGTGCCTATGTTACTTTATCAGTGATAATCTGATCAAGTGCACGATAGATTGATGAAGGAGATAATCTGATCAAGTGCACGATAGATTGATGAAGGATTGAGGACCCTATTGGAATCCCACGCGATTAAGGAACATAAGGTAGAATGATAGATTTTTCGGATAGGAGTGGTAATCATCTTAATGTTGGAATTGGGCCGCAGCTCGTAGAAGGAACATGGACCAAAGGACGTGCTCACGTTTGTACACTATTTGGATTTATTTTACCAACTTCCTCGACAAGGGCGGCTGCGAACCACAGAACAACTGTAATGTCGAGATTGTTCATGTTTGACAGAACGTCACCCAAAGTGCCCATTGAGGACACAGTCTCTGAAGACAAGACATCTCCTGTGATCATGCTGCATACGATATGCCTGACACAGTGGTCCCAGTTTACGGAAGGTCGGAAAAAGTACGCAACCAGGGTTGAGCATAGCTTCCGCAGTACCAAAGCTCCCTCTTGTGCGTTGGTCAAACGAACCAGCCATTGGAGAAGACGATCGAGCAAGGCCACAGTATTCAGGGCGCCCAAGCTATCCCAGTCGTTGTTGATCTTGACCGTGAATGTCAACGCGCCGAAAAACCTAATATGGGGATCCGGACTCCGAAGAAGCTGATCTGCGAGTTGCCACCCTTCTTGTGACCTTTGGTATCTCTGTAGAATAGCTTGAATGCGTGAGACATCGGCACCTGGACGATACAATCCCCGGATAAGCTCTTCAAACTCCTGAAGGGTTGTAATCTGATTTGGTTGTGAATCGGCCATTTGGAGTTACCCCCGATGTATCTTGGATTGCACGGGCGAGAGAGCGAGAGGCGGCCACGCCTTTTCATAGTCCAGGTGATTTGTGCTGCAAGTAAGTGAGTGTCAATCAGAAACTATCCGTTGGCGAGTGTGTTCAGGCCAAAAACGTTTGGCCCATTGTGACAACTGGACAGCCATCGCATCAGTTGTCGAACGACACATGCAAGATACATAGTAGCATTAGGTTTCCCCGCTGAGCCTGTTACTGATTCTGCGGCTTCGGAATCAACATTTGCATGAATGGAAAGTACGATGCTGACACGGATATTGAATCCTGTATTGAAAGCACATGACTCGCGTGAGTCTGATATGAACGCATGTGATTGGCTGCCATGGTCAGCATCGAACATAAAAAGTACATTTCCAGTCCTCCAAACATAGCAGGAGTACCTTCATATTGTTATTCACTTTCAACCTCCCGCATATGAGTCTCCTTCCAAACGTACTTCGTTTCCAATTAATATCAAGGAGGTTTTTCGGTCTAGGTAGGGGCCCAGGGTCGACCATTACAAGACCACTTTCGAGTCTACAACGATTGCCTATCGACATGGAGACTGTCCATACGACAGAGCGTTTGAACAATTTAAGGGGTTTCATGAAAGAGCATAAAGTCGATGTGTATAGTAAGATACCTCATTAATCTGTCAGACTATATCAAATCGTGGTTCTCATGTCTTTTCCAAGTTGTGCCATCTGAGGATAGTCACCAATCAGAGTACACCGCGGCTGTTGACCAACGACGAGGTCAGAGAAAAGTGACATTCTTTCATCGTATTGTAGCTCAATTTGACAGCATATATTACTGGCTTCACCGGCTCAGCCGGCACTGCTGTAATCACTTCGGACAAAGCAGCTTTGGCCACAGATGGACGGTATTTCAACCAAGCATCGAAACAACTGGACGACAACTGGACGCTGCTCAAACAAGGGGTCGAGGACGTCCCTACGTGGCAAGAATGGTCATTCTATTCTGATCTATAATACCACCTCAACCTCTGACAGCGAGCAGGGCGGCAGAGCAGTCAGAAGGAAACAAAACCGTCGGTATAGATCCGACTGTTATCACCGCTCGTAAGGACTGAACCTCTTCGTCGACGCACTGGACTATGGCTAAACTGATGTAGCTGATGCCCGGGGTCTGTCTGAGAAGATCAAGAAGAAAGGCGGGGCCGCATTGACTCCCGTGACTGACAATCTCGTCGATATCATTTGGGGCTCTGACCGTCCGTCGCGTTCGGAACAGAACATAAAGCCACTAGATATCAAATACACTGGCAAAGCATCAGACGAGAAGATTGGGGACTTGCGGAAAGAATTAGACAAGAAGAAAGGCGCCGGTCTAGTTCTATGTACGTCGTCAGAGTCCTTGAGGTAGTGGACCGTACGTGCTAATGTACACACATAGCCATGCTCGACGAGATTGCCTGGCTTTTCAATCTTCGCGGGAATGAGTATGCGATATTTCGGAGCAAGAGCGCAAGCTTTGGCTAATATTCAAACAGCATTCCATGCAACCCAGTGTTCTTCTCCTATGCTGCTGTTACCCCTACCTCGGCAACCTTATACGTGGACGCAGTCAAGCTGACTCAGGATGTGCGGTCTCATCTCGGGGACAAAGTCCAGATCAAGCCTTACGAAGCTATATTCGAAGATACCAAAGCAATGGCAAAAGACTTAGAGAAGGAGACCACGGACGCAGATAAGCCCAAAAAGAAAATCATGATCTCCACCAAAGCCTCCTGGGCTCTAAGCCTCAACCTCGGCGGCGAAGACAAGGCCGACGAAATCCGTAGCCCAGTCGGCGACGCCAAAGCCATCAAAAACGCAACCGAACTCGAAGGCATGCGACAATGCCACATCCGCGACGGCGCCGCCCTGAGCGAGTACTTCGCTTGGCTCGAAGAAGAACTTCTGGTTAAGAAATCCAAACTCGACGAAGTCCAAGGCGTGGACAAGAACCACGAATTCCGCACCAAGCGCGAGCACTTCGTCGGCCTCTCCTTCGACACCATCTCCTCCACCGGCCCCAACGCCGCCGTCATCCACTACAAGCCCGAACCAGGCAACTGCTCCATCATCGACCCCACGAAGATCTACCTTTGCGACTCCGGCGCCCAGTACCTTGACGGCACAACGGACACCACGCGGACCATGCACTTCGGCATCCCAACGGACATGGAGCGCAAAGCGTACACTCTCGTCCTTAAGGGCGTCATCGCCCTCGACACCGCCGTCTTCCCCAAAGGCACCTCCGGCTTCGCCATCGACGCCTTCGCGCGCCAGTTCCTATGGAAGGAAGGTCTCGACTACCGGCACGGCACCGGCCACGGCGTCGGCTCGTACCTCAACGTGCACGAAGGCCCCATCGGTATCGGCACGCGCATCCAGTTCTCCGAAGTACCACTGTCGGCTGGGAACGTGCTTTCGGACGAACCGGGCTACTACGATGACGGGAACTTCGGGATCAGGATTGAGAATATGTTTATGGTGAAGGAGGTCGAGACGAAGCATCGGTTTGGGGATAAGCCGTATTTTGGGTTCGAGCATGTGACGATGGTGCCGATGTGTCGGAAGCTGATCGATGTGGGGCTGTTGACGGAGGGGGAGAGGGAGTGGGTGAATGGCTATCATCGGGAGGTGATGGAGAAGACAGGGGGCTTGGTTGATGAGAGGGCGAAGAGGTGGTTAGAGAGGGAGACGAAAGCGATTTGAACGTGACTGCCATTAGATGCTATCTATCACATTTAGGCTGGAAACAAGGCGTTGTAGACTCCCAGGGGTATCTCATGCTCCATCGCGCGCTTCGAAATATGTACCGCATGAGTCTCAGTATGTACCGTTCCCTCACTAACCCATCAAATCCTCCAATATCCCCTCCATCTCCTCCCTCCGGAACGGCACCCCCAGCACCTCCGTCCCCGCCCCATCCCGCCTACTGACCACCATATCATGATCATGAAACTCCTTCAGCAGCTGCCGAAACGCCATCTCATTACTGCAAATAAACTCCTCCACCACCTTCTGATACAGCACCCTGTAATCCACCCCCATCTCCCCTCCCTTCCTCCCACCCCCACCCCCAGCATCACCCTCCTTATCCGACCCCCCATCACCCAGCCTCGCATCCTCAACCTCCGACATCTGCGCCAAGATCTCCGCAACCAGCACCCTATACAGGTTCCGCGCGTTCTCGGGCAGAGACCGCAGCACGAAGCCCACGCCTTCCTTGCCCTTGACGGTGCGTCCGCTGCGCCCCAGAAGCTCGTTGACGTCGTCGATGACGGCGGGGATTTCGACCCCGCCGTAGGGTATGAAGGTCGTGGTGTCGTGGTAGACCCAGCTGTACTGTTCCAGCAGGCTGGTATCCCAGAGGAGCGGGAAGTTGGGCTGGTCGCACGTTGCGAGGAGGCGGATGGAGGGGGAGGCGGCAAGTTGGGCGAGGAGGCTGGGGTTGGGGGCGCGGCGCA